>Ga0079037_100002056_pt1 | contig 10838 bp, 8 predicted proteins | sample Mud3Dept4metaG_FD_71479 | JGI IMG/M metagenome (GOLD analysis project Ga0079037, IMG submission 71479) | Freshwater wetland microbial communities from Ohio, USA, analyzing the effect of biotic and abiotic controls - Mud 3 Core 4 Depth 4 metaG | ecosystem: Environmental > Aquatic > Freshwater >... | reverse complement strand
GATCGTCTCGAGCGCGGGCAGCAGCAGGTCACGCGGGCCGGCGATTTCCACCTTGGACATGCGGATGATCACCGCGCCACCTCCGGCACGAGGATGGCGAGATGGCGCCGGACGAGCGGCCGCAGATCGTCGTCGCTGGCGAGCGCCTGCAGCGAGGCGACGGCCTCGGCGTGCTTCACGAGCGCTGACGCCCGCTCTTGCGCTGCACGCAGCGCGGCCTCGCGGCGCTGCTGCAACTCCGCCTGCAGTTGCGCCCGACGGGCCTCGTGGTCTCGTTCGATCTCCCGCCGTGCATCCTCGAGCCAGCGGCCCGCCTGCTCATGCTCGGCGTCGAGCTGGGCGCGGATGTCCTTTTCGACTCCGAGGATCTCTGCGAGGGTGCTCTGGTCCATGAGTCGCAACCCGCCCGAGGGTCCCGGTGACCCCGGGCCTCGGCAGGGACCGGGGCCAACCCAGTCTAGTCCGTAAAGGCTGCGGCACAATCCGCAATAGCGGCAGCCCCGCCCGGCCGGGGCCGCGGGCGGCTATCATGTGCGGATATGTGTTGCCACTGGTGTCCCATTGAGACTCGCCGCTAAGAACAGCGAATGGCTGGCCCTCGCGCTCGCCCTCGCTGCCCTGGCGTTGCTGTGGTCGTGGTGGCGGGACGCGCAACCGGTGGCGGTTGTGGACGGTCCGCCGACGCAGCTGCAGTGCATTTCCTACGCCCCGTCCGGTGGGCGGTACCGTCCCCAGAGTCCGGTCACCCTCGAGGAAATACGGCGCGACCTCGCCGTGCTCGCCGAGCGGACAGGCTGTGTGCGCACGTACACGGTGTCCGAAGGCTTCGACCAGGTGCCGGCGGTGGCGCGCGATCTCGGCCTCGAAGTGATCCTCGGCGCGTGGATCGGCCGAGACGCAGACCATAATGAGCGCGAGGTGGCGCGGGTCATCGACGTCGCGAACCGGCACCGCGACACGATCCGCGCCATCGTGGTCGGCAACGAAGTGATGCTGCGGCACGAGCTCCCCCCCGACCAGCTCGCCGCACTGATCCGGCGCGTGGGCGCCGCCACCGGCCTGCCGGTGACGTATGCCGACGTCTGGGGCTTCTGGGTCAGGCACCGCGTGCTCTCGGAAGCGGTGTCGTTCGTCACGGTGCACATCATTCCCTACTGGGACGACGATCCGGTGGGCATCGACGAAGTGATCCCCTACGTCGACAAACTCTACGCCGAGATGCAGCGCCAGTTCCCCGGCAAGGAAGTGCTGATCGGCGAAACCGGCTGGCCGAGCGTGGGACGCCCGCGCGGCGCGATCGAACCGGGCCGCGTGAACCAGGCGCGTTACGTCCGTGAATTTGCGGCGCTCGCGGAGCAGCGCGGCATTCGCTACAACCTGATCGAGGCGTACGACCAGCCGTGGAAGCGAGTGCCCGAAGGCACGGTTGGCGGCCACTGGGGCCTGTACGACATCGAAGCGCTCGAGAAATTTCCGTGGACCGGGCCCCTCGCGGAGGCGCCGCAAGGCGCGGCCGTCGTCGCATGGGCGCTCGCCGCCAGCGCGCTCGGCGCCATCGTCGGGTTCTTCGGCGGAGGCGCGCAACGGAGTCGCAGCGTGGTTGCGTGCACGGCCGCCGCCGCAATGCTGGTCGCCATCGGCGCGCGCCAGGCGCAGGACCTGTTGCTCGGCAACGCAACGGCCGTCGATTGGGCGGCCACGCTGGTCGTCGCACTCGCCGGTTGGCTGGCGTTCGCCATCGCGGTACGCGCAGTCGTCAGGCCGACACCCGCGCAAGACCCGATGCCGCCAATGCTCACGCTGCTGCTGTTGCTCAGTTGCGCCTACGTGTGCCTCGGACTCGTGTTCGCCGGGCGGCACCGCGACTTTCCGGTCTGGCTGTTCCTGCCCGCCGCACTCGGCATTGCGCTCACCGCCGCCGCGGACCCGGCAGCACGCGCACTCGCGCTGTTGCGGCGGCGTGCGACCGAGCACCTGCTGCTCGCCGCCTGGCTCGTCGTCGCCGGGGTGTTGATTCCGCTCCAGGAAGGGTTTCAGAACGACCGGTCGATCGGCTGGGGCGTGCTGAGCGTGCTGCTCGGTTCAGCGATCCTGCTGCCACTGGCCCTGCAGGCGCGCCAGCACCAGCGCACCGCCGAGCACGCCGACGCCCGACCAGGTGAAGCCGTAGAGCACCATGCCGACGGTGCCGATCGCAATGGCGAGAATGGCCGCCGCGGATGAACGACGCCACGCGGCGAGCGCCGCGAGGGCGACGCTGGCAAGCCCGAAGACGTCATTGATGAAGGCCTTGATCACGAGCAGGCGCAGGCCGCACCACCACGGCGCACCCGCCGAATCGCACATGAGCCCGAGGTCCTCGCGCTCGATCAGGCCGTAGCGGACGGCCGCGGCCACCGCATAGGCGACCACGACCGTCGCCGCGATCCGCGCGATCGCGCGGCCCGCCTGCCTCAGAAACCCGGCCTCAGCCTGCATGTCCCTGTTTCCTGCCACCTGCACCGGCGCGAAGGATACTGCACCCGCGCCATCGCAGCGCGATGCTGCCGTCGGGATGCGTGGCCAGCCGCGTGTCCTCACAGGAAAGGCTTGGCGCGCTCGAGCAGTTCCTCCAGCCCCGGCTCGGTCGGATCCCACGGCTTGCCCGGGTGGATGACGGAGACCTGGCAGCTTTCCGCCGCCTCGACCAGTTGCCGGTAGGTGCCTGCCTTCAGATCGGCGATGTAGGCCTGCTGATTCTCGTTGTAGGCAAACATGCGCGGGTTGACCAGCGTGCACTCGTTGCAGGTCGAGCAACGGATGGTCTCGATGTAGGGCTCGTCCGGATTGCGCGCCGGTTCGGCGTCCACCGCAGGGGGAGCCGCGGCCGCTGCGGCGACCGGCGTTGCCGGCGCGCCTCCCGGTGCCGTGGCAGGCGCGACGGGCGCCGCGGCAGCCTCGCGCCGGCGCTCCTCATCCCATGCCTGCCGCTCGCGGGCCAGCAAGCGCTTCGTACGCGAGTCGTGAACGCCGCCGAGTTCCTGCAGCCGATGCCACGCTTCACGGCAGCGCAGCGTCGCGCGCATCAGCCGCTGGTCCACCACCAGCCGGCAGAGCAGGTCGGTTTCGTCCACGGCCAGCACGTACGGCACGCCGGCGGCAGGGTCGGGCGTCGGGCTCGCCAGCCAGGCCTGCGCGGTGATCATTCCCTCGCCCCAGGCCGCGCGCGGTGCAGGCTCGAAGTGTGTGGCGCAGCGCGCGTCACACAGGGCGAAATCGGCGAACGTGAATGCGACCTCCTCGCTCACCGCTTGCAGGTCCTGGTCGGCATACTCGAGCCGCTCGACCGGCCAGTCCAGCTCCGGTTGGGGATTGTTCTCCAGCGAGAAGCGCGAGGCCAGGTCGGGCCCTGCGCCCGGGTCATACGTGAACGCGGGAAATGCCCGCGACTGCATCGCGGCGGCGGCCTGCAGGTAGCAGGGTACCGCCCCGCCGTCCGGCGCTGAGTAGATGCTGAACAGCGCGGGTCCCGCATAACGCAGCCCGCGTTCCACGCGGGCGCTCATCTGCAGCAGGTTCGAGGCTGCCGACTGCAGCACGAACACGTCGTCGAAGCTCAGCGCGGCGCTCGCCAGCTGCGCGGCGCGCATCCCGAAGGCGAAGCCACCCTGCCCGAGCGCCGATTCCTCGAGCAGGTCGTCGACGTGCACCACGACCTTGAGCGGCACCCCGGACGACAGGGCCTCCGCCAGGGCGCTGCGCGCGCCCGCCGCGCCGGACCCGAGACATACCAGGTAATCGGGGAAGAACTCGAGGTCCTGCGCGGTGACGGACTGCGCGTCGAAAGCGGCGAAGATCGCGTCGTGCACGTCCTCGACGTAGCTGCCCTCCACTTCGAGCTCCGCGACCTGCAGCGCCTTGAGCAGTCGCGCGAGCTCCGGCAGGCGTTCGCGGAACGCCGCCAGCGCAGCCCCTGCGCTGGCGAACTCGAACTCGTGCGTGCCGGATCCGGCATCCTCACGGGGCCGAGCGAAGAATCGCTGTCCGCGCAGCACCGCGAGCGAGTCCTGGACCCGCTGCCTGCGCCGCTCGCCGAGCCCGCCACGCGGACGCGTGTGCGACAGCAGCCGCGACATGGCCGCAAAATCGAACATGCCGCGGTGTGCGGCGCCGAACGACGCCTGCAGCGCCGGCTGTGACAGCGCGGCCTCCGAGCGCGCGTAGTCGGCGCGCAGTATGTCGCCGAGACGGATCACCAGGTGCTCGATGCGCTCCCGCGCCACGCGCGCCTTGTCCTGTTGCACCGCCGACCAGGCGTGACGCAGGAAGCGTGCCGGCAAGTCCGCATTACAGCCGGCGACGTCGCCGTTCGCCGGCAGCTGCTCGCGGACCTTGCCGACGTCGTGCAGGAACGCTCCGTCGCCTGCCGGCGCAACGGCCTGCACCGCGCGCTCCCAGAGTTCCGCGAGCGTGCCGCGCTCGCCGGCCGCGGCGAGCCTGCGGATCTCGCGCTCGACCTGGAGTGCACGACGCCGCAGCGCCTCGCCCGCCACGCCGGGCGGCGCGACGATGCGCAGCGCCGCGTCCACGGTTGCGGCCAGCGACCGGACGGAGTCGCCCTCGGCCCCGGCGAAGATCACCGGGAAGTCGTGGCGCAACGATTCGAGATTGCGGTATCCGGCCATCAGCGCCGGGCGCAGGCCGCTGACGGCGGCGGCCTGGGCATCGCCGTCGGCGTGGCGGCCGGTGAGGTGGAAGACGACCTGGGCCTTGAGTTGCTTGTCCATGGTCGTCACGGCCAGACGGTGAACTTGTCGAGCTCCGCCTCGAATGACGAGCGGATGGAATCGGTGGTGCGCAGCCTTCCCGCGCGCCGCAGGTCCTCGTAACAGGGCACCGCCGGGTTGTGGTACAGGATGCCCACCGGAATCGGATCCTCGCTCGAGGCGATCTCGCGCGCGCGATCGATGTCCAGCGGATCGTGCACGATCTGGTTGCGGTAGATCTTCTGCAGCGCCGGGCTCACCTTGAGGCCGTTCTCGTGCGTCAGCATCAGCATGCGCTGTGGGTCGTGCACCCACGGCTCGAACATGCTGCCGACGAACTCCGGGCAGCGCTGCAGGACCCGGACGAACGAGAAGCCATGGTGGCGGAACGCCGCCGTGACGATCTGGAACAGGCTCTCCGGGATCCAGTCCACCGCCTGCGCGACGAACGAGGCATTCTGCACGCCCAGCGTCACCGTGAGCGGGCTCATCGCGTCGAGGTACGATCCGCGCGGTGTCGTGTTGCTCTTGGTGCCGATCGGCGAGGTCGGCGAGACCTGCTTCTTGGTGAGGCCGTAGATGTGGTTGTCGTGCAGCAGCACGGTGATGTTCATGTTGTAGCGGATCGCGTGGATCCAGTGCGCGGCACCGATGCTGCAGCAGTCACCGTCGCCGGTGTTCACGAACACGTGCAGGTCGGGCCGGGCCAGCTTGATGCCCTCGGCGATGGGCAGCGCGCGACCGTGGATGCCGTGGAACCCGTAGGTGCGCATGTAGTGCGGCAGCCGGCTCGAGCAACCGATGCCCGAAACGAACACCGTCTTCTCGGGGCGCAGGCCCTCGTCACGGCAGAGGCGCTGCAGGGCCGTGAGGATGGCATTGTCGCCGCAACCCTTGCACCAGCGCGGCACGCCGCCCTGGTAAGCCTCGAGCGAGCGCTGTTCCTCGAACAGGTGATGCAGGTGAGCAGTGGCCGAACTCATGAACGTTGTTCCTCCCGCGCGAGGCGTTGCCTCAGCACGGCGCAGATAGAGCCGGGTTTGATCGGGCGGCCGCGCACCTCGCTCCAGCAGTCGATGTCGACCAGGTAGCGGGCGCGCAGCAGCATCGCGAGGGCCGAATAACGGCGGTTCGTTTCGTCGATCAACGGGTCCTCGGGCCGATCCGACCAGTTGGCCTCGATCGTGATCACCTGCCTGAACCGGCGCAGGATCTCCTTGATGCCGGGGGCCATCGGCTGCAGGAAGTTCAGGTGCAGCGACGACACCTTATGCCCCTCAGCGCGCATCCGCTCGACGGATTCCTCGATGGCGCCCTTGGTGCTGCCCCAGCCGACCACCAGCAGGTCGCCCTCCTCGTCGCCGAACACCGTCGGGGGCGTGAGCATCTTCTGCAGCGCGGCCAGCTTCAGGCTGCGCGCGTGCATGCCTTGCTCGTTGATCTCGGGGTCGTAGGCCACTCGGCTCGAGCGGTCGTGTGCCAGGCCGGTCAGCGTGTGCATGCCGCCCGGCTGGCCGGGCACGAAGCGGCGCGACAGGCCGGTGACCGGGTCCCAGTCGTAGGGCTTGGCGCCCTCCGGCACCGGATTCTGGTCGATGGGGGGCGCCAGCCAGTCCTCGTTGAATTCCGGGCGCGGAAACGGCTGCTGTGCGGTCGCGAGGCTCGCGTCCGACAGCACGACCACCACCATGTTGAAGGTCTCGGCGATGCGGCGCGCCGTGATCATCGAGTGGAAGCAGTCCTCGATGGTGCTGGCCGCCATGACCACCTTGGGCGCGTCGCCGTGGCTGCCGAACATGACGGTGAGCAGGTCACTCTGTTCGGACTTGGTCGGCTGCCCGGTGCTCGGGCCGCCGCGCTGCACGTCCACGACCACGAGCGGGATCTCGGCCATCACGGCGAGGCCGATGCCCTCCTGCTTGAGTGAGTAGCCCGGCCCGGAGGTGATCGTGACCGCGACCTTGCCCGCGTACGAGGCGCCGATCGCGAACGCGCAGGCCGCGATCTCGTCTTCGGCCTGGTGCACGAGGCCGCCGGAGCGCTCGAACACGTCGCTCAGGTAATGGGACGCCGACGTGGCGGGCGTGATCGGGTACATCGCGCAGATGTCCATGCCGGACGCGAGCACGCCAAGCGCGATCGCCGTGTTGCCGTTGATGACCAGTTGCGGCTCTGTGGCGCGGACGGCGGGCACGCGGAAGCCGAAGTCGAGGTTCTGCTCGGCCCAGGCGTGGCCGGCCTCGAGCAGCGCCACGTTCGACCTGATGATCTTGTCGGCCTTCTTGCCGAAGATGAACGCGATCTGGTCGCGTGCAAGGTCCATGTCGAGGCTGTAGAGATTGCACAGCATCCCCAGCACGAACATGTTCTTGCCCTTGCGCGGATCGGACACCAGCTTGCGGCACTCGCTCTCCATCGGCACTTCATGGACGCGATAGCCCTCGGCGAGCAGCCGGGCGAGCGTCTCCCTGTACTGCGCGGCGATCTTCGGGTCCGAGCTGTCCGCCCACATGCCCTCGAGCAGGATGATGCAGCCGGGCTTGAGCTCGCCGGCGTTGACGCGGCCGAGCAGCACCTGCTCGTTGAAGGCGATCGCGAGGTCCGCCTCGTCACCGCCGTTGGTGATGCGCTTCGAGCCGATGCGGATGCGGTTGCCGCTCGCGCCGGCGATGCTGCGCGCCGGCGGCTGGATCTCCGCGGGAATGATTTCCACGGTCCACACGCCGTTGCCCATGCGCGCGGCGATCGAGCCGAAGGACTGGCCGCACTTCTGCGCGCCCTCGCCCGAGTCGCTCATGATCTCGACGATGGCCTCGCCGATCGTCACGACCTGCTTGGCCGGGTTGCGCGAACCCATCAGTTCTGCTGCAGCGTTCATTCGGTTACCTCGGCAGGCGCACGCGCGCGTAGCCGTGCTCCGTCCGGTCGATGCCGAACAGCGTGGGCGCGGCGCCGTTTGGCCGGTCCTGGTAGACGAGCTCCGTGTCGCGCAGGCCAAGGTACGACTTCATGCCGCGCGCGGCACGCCGGCCGGCACCCATGGCCTCGATCACGGTGGCGGCACCGGTGACGATGTCACCGCCCGCGAACACGCCGGGGATCGACGTCGCGAGGTTGTCGTCGGTGGCGATGTAGCCCCACTTGTTGAGCTTGAGCTTCGAGGTCTGGCCGATGATCGGGTTGGCGTTGGTGCCGATCGCGTACACGACCATGTCGGCCTCGATCTCGAACTCGCTGCCCGGTTCCGGCACGGGCCGTCGCCGTCCCGAATCGTCGGGTTCGCCGAGCGTCATGCGCACGCAGCGCACCGCGCGCACGCTCTTGCTGCCGTCGTCGAGCAGCTCGACCGGGCTCACCAGCCAGTGGAAGTTGATGCCCTCCTCCTCGGCGTGGTGGATCTCCTCGGCGCGCGCCGGGGCCTCGGCGCGGCTGCGCCGATAGAGGCAGCTGACCGAGTCCGCGCCGAGCCGCAGGCAGACGCGCAACGCATCCATCGCCGTGTTGCCGGCGCCGATCACCGCGACGCGCCGGCCCGGCTGCATCGGCGTGTCGTAATTCGGGAACTCGCGCGCGTGCATCAGGTTGCAGCGGGTCAGCAGCTCGTTGGCGGAGAGCACGCCGTTCAGGTTTTCGCCCGGGATTCCCATGAAACTCGGGTAACCCGCGCCGGTGCCGACGAACACCGCGTGGAAGCCCATTTCCTCGATCATCTGCTCGATGGTGAACAGGCGGCCGACCAGCGTGTTGCACTCGAAGCGCACGCCGAGCTGCTTCAGCTTCTCGATCTCCGCGTCCACGATCGAATTCGGCAGGCGGAAGTCGGGAATGCCGTACTTGAGCACGCCGCCCGGCTCGTGGAAGGCCTCGTAGACGACGACCTCGCAGCCCGCCTTGGCCATGTCGGCCGCGCAGGCCATGCCGGCGGGCCCGGAACCGATGATGCCGATGCGAAAACCGCTGGGCTCGATGTACGGGACGTTGGACCAGCCTTCCTTGATCGCGAGGTCACCGACCCAGCGCTCCAGCCGGCCGATCGCCACCGGCTCGAGCGACTCGCCGACCGTGCAGACGCCCTCGCACTGGCTCTCCTGCGGGCAGACGCGCCCGCACACCGAGGGCAGCAGGTTCGAGGCGGTGATGACGTCGTAGGCGCCGCGGTAGTCCCGCTCGGTGATCTTCAGGATGAAGTCCGGGATGGCGATGTTCACCGGACAGCCTCGCACGCAGGGCTGGTCGGGGCACATCAGGCACCGCTCTGCCTCGAGTTGCGCGTCCTCGACGAGGTAACCGCAGTTCACCTCCTTGAAGTTGCGCGCGCGCTCCTTCGGATCCTGTTCGTGCGCAGGCGTCCGCGCCTGCGGGATCATGCGGATGGTCTTCTTCTTTTTCCTAGGCCCGTTGGCGGTCTCCATGGTCAGGTCACGCCTCCTGCCGCATCCGGGATGCTGCGCATCCGGCAGTTCTCATTGAACTTCTCGTTGGCTTCGCGCTCGGTCGCCTTGTAGCGCTGCAGGCGGAACATCAGGTCGTCGAAATCCACCAGGTGGCCGTCGAAGTCCGGGCCGTCCACGCAGGCGAACTTCACGACGTCGCCGATCTTCACGCGACAACCGCCGCACATGCCGGTGCCGTCCACCATCACCGGGTTGAGGCTGACCATGGTCCTGATCTTGTGGGGCCGGGTCGCCTCGGCGCAACCCTTCATCATCACGGGCGGCCCGATCGCCACGCACTCGTCGATGTCCGGATGCTTCGCAATCGCCTGGGCGATGCCCGCGGTGACGAGGCCCTTGATGCCGGCCGAGCCGTCGTCCGTGCAGAGGATCAGCTCGTCGCAGCAGGCGCGAAACTTGTCTTCCCAGAACACGAGGTCGCGGTTGCGGAAGCCGAGCACGCCGATCACGTAGGCACCGCTCTCCTTGAAGGCCCGCGCCTGCGGATACACCGGCGCGACGCCGAGGCCGCCGCCCACGCACAGCACCTTGCGCGCCTTGCCGATGTGGCTCGGGATGCCCATGGGCCCCACCAACGCGACCAGCCGGCTGCCGACCTTGAGGTCGCGCTGCATCTCGCGCGTGGTCTTGCCGACGGCCTGGATGACGAGCGTGATCGTGCCCTGGTCGCGGTCATAGTCGGCGATCGTGAGCGGAATGCGCTCGCCGTGCTCGCTCGCCATGACGATGACGAACTGGCCCGCCCGCGCCGCCCTGGCCAGCATCGGATGGCGCACCTCGAGCAGGAAGGTGACGTCGGAGAAGTCCTGCCGGGCCACGATCTCGTAGCCGGCCGTCGGGTCAGTCATGTGCGTGCACTCGGCCTGGTTTGGTACGCGTTTATCCCGACGACCCGCGCATCGCAATCAGTGCATGTGCGGACGCGCCCGGGCGGCGCGGGACGGCCGTGCGCCTTGCGATGGATGCTGCGCTGCGGTATTTCAGTGGCTCGTCGCGACGACCCGCCACGGGACCCTGTATGCACACGACGCCCCGCAATCCGCAGGCCGGGGGCCTCTCCGCCCGCGCCCTCTCCACGCCCGAGCCCTTCGTGCGCATGTTCGCGCGGCGCGTCCAGCAGGAGGGCGCGCTCGACCTGACGCAGGGCGACTACAAGAACGCCGATTTCGCGCCGCACCCGGAGGTGGTGCGCGCCGCGCAGCGCATCACCCGCAACACGGTCCACAGCTACGGCCCCGCGGTCGGCCGCATGGACGTGCGCAGCGAGGTGGCCGAGTTCTTCAACCGCGACGGCCTGCTCGATTACCCCGATTCCGAGGTGCGCTTCCAGCCCGACGAGGTGCTGTTCACGCCAGGCACGCGCGCCGGCCTCGCCATCGTCCTCGAGGTGCTGGGCGCGGACGGCTCGGGCGTGGTCGTGACCCGGCCCAGCTGGGAGTACGACTGGTTCATCGAGCGCGCCGGCAAGAAAGTGGTCGAGCTGCCGACCGAGGCGCCCGGCTTCCTGCCGGACCCGCAGCAGCTCGACCGGCTGCTGGCCCGCGGCGGCATCTCCTCGGTGATCATCAACAATCCGCACAACCCCACCGGGCGCGTCTATCCACGCGAGCTGGTCGAGGAACTGGTGCGGGTCGCCGTG
>Ga0079037_100002054_pt1 | contig 10840 bp, 8 predicted proteins | sample Mud3Dept4metaG_FD_71479 | JGI IMG/M metagenome (GOLD analysis project Ga0079037, IMG submission 71479) | Freshwater wetland microbial communities from Ohio, USA, analyzing the effect of biotic and abiotic controls - Mud 3 Core 4 Depth 4 metaG | ecosystem: Environmental > Aquatic > Freshwater >... | reverse complement strand
GTGGTCACGCCGCCGGCGAGCGCCGTGTAGAAACCCGGGTCCTGCGGCCACACGCCGTGCTCGGCCCAGACGCCGGCGGTCACCGGGTCGGTGGCCTCGTTGCCGTCCTGGTGGGCGTTCACGCCCGGGCTCGCGTATACGCCGAGGTGCGAGTGCACGTCGATCAGGCCCGGTGTGACCCAGCGACCCTGGGCGTCCACGACCGTGGCGCCGTCGGCGGCAAGGCCGGTGCCCACCGCGGCGATCTTGCCGTCGCGCATGAGCACGTCGGCGCCGTCGAGGCGGCGGCCGGCGCCATCGAGCACGGTGGCGTTGCGGATGAGTGTCGGCGTCGATGCCGCGGGCTGGTAGGTCGACTTGAACGGGTCGGGCGCGGCTTGGGCGCCGGCGGCCCACGCGGCGAGCGCGAGCAGCAGGAAGCGGGCAAGGGTCACGGTGCGGTTCTCCCCCAACGGTCCTCAAATTCGAGCGGCGAAGCTTCCCTCCCGAGGGGGCGGGCTGTCCAGTACGGCATCGCGGGGACTACGGAGCACGGCCGCGGCACGAATCCGCTAGCATTTACGCCGCGGGAGCCGACGCTCCGGGAGGTTCGCCCATGCGCTACGCACACGTCTCTCCAGTCCTCGCGCCGCTCGGCGCATCGCTGCTCGCGCTGGCCGTCGCCGGCTGCGGCGACAAGGCTCCGAAGGAACGCCTCGCGCCGCCGGCCCCGCCGGCGACGCCGACCCTCGAGCAGGTCAAGGCGGCGACGATCAGCGGCGTGTTCGACCAGGCCATTACGTTCAGCGACGGCCGGTATGAAGGCGCGCCCTACGCCCCGGATGGCGCGTCGCGGCCGACGGCCCTGGTCTGGGGCACCACCTTCCACACCGCAGACCTCGACGGCGCCATCGGCAACGAGGCGGTCGCCATGCTGAGCTCGAACTCGGGCGGCAGCGGCGAGATGGTCTACCTGGCGGTGTTCGGCGTGCGCGACGGCGCATTCGCGAACCTGGCCACCGTTCCGGTCGGCGACCGGATGAAGCTGCAGAACCTGTGGCTCGAGCGCGGCAAGGTGATCATGGACGTGATCGAGGCCGGGCCGGACGACGCGGCCTGCTGCCCGACCCAGGTCGCCCGCAAGACCTTCGGCTTCGACGGCGGCACGTTCAAGCAGGTCTCGAGCGAGGTGCGCGGCGTGCTGGCGGTCAGCATGCTCGGGGCGAACGAGTGGACGCTGGTCGAGATCGACGGCCAGCCGCTGCCCGGGGACGTCGATCCGCCGCTGATTCACTTCGAAGCCGACCGGGTGCGCGGCTTCGCCGGCTGCAACCGCTTCACGGCGTCGGTTGAGGAAACGAAGCCGGGCGAGATCGACATCGGCGCGCCCGCGGCCGAGAAGAAAGCCTGTCCGCCGCCGCAGATGGAACTCGAGCAGAAGTTCCTGACGCAGCTCGACGCCGTGAAGCAGTACAGCTACCTGGCCGGGCAGCTGGCGCTCACCTGGCAGGACGGCGACCGGTTCGGGACGCTGCTGTTCCGCAAGTAACGGTTGCGGATCAGGCGCGGCGGGCCGGCCGCCGCGCCCCGGGCCGCCTGGTGCGGACGCCTGCCCGCCGCCGTGCGGCCGGTTTCGCGACGGCTTGCTCGAGCGTCGCGAAAGCCTCCTCCGTGTGGCGCGCCATGCTCTCGACTTCGGGCAGAGCGGAGCCGTTCGCGGTGTAGCCGAAGACCACCTGGCTGCCGTACGACATGAACGTGATGTTCAGGCCCACGCCTGCGATCAGCGTGGACACCGGGAAGAACGTCTCGAGCCGCGCGCCGTTCAGGTACAGCGGCCGCTCCGGGCCGCGCACGTTCGAGATCAGCATGTTGGCGGGCAGCAGCCCCAGGGCCTCGGGGCGCGCGATCGTGAGCGTCTCCGACAAGGCGAACGCCATCACCGCGTAGGCGTAGGCAGCGTCCTTGCCCAGGCTCGTGAGGCGTGCCTTCTCCGCGTGCGTGCTGAACTTGATCGCCTCGAGGCGCCGCAGGATCGGTGCCGATACCGGGCCGAGCGGCGGCCAGATCGCCGACACGTTGGTGGTCGCCTGCTTCGCGCCCGGCTCGTGCAGCGACACCGGGCAGATCGTGACCAGCGGATGGTCGGGCGTGCGGCCCATCCCCCGCAGGTAGCGGAGGATCGCAGCGTCGAGCACGCACAGCGCGACGTCGTTCAGCGTCGAGTCGGTCGTGCGCGCCACGGCCTTCATCGCCGCGAGCGGCAACGTCGTGTGGGAAATCGAGCGGGCGTTGTAGATCGGCTCGTTCATCGGCGTCGCGGGAGCCGTGAACGCGCGCTTGCGCCCCGGCGTGTAGCCGAGCAGCCCGCCGAGGGTCTCCTCGACGAGTTCGACGGAGCTGCGGCTGAGCGACAAGGTGCGACGCGCGAACTTGCGCGCCTCGCCCTCGAGCGTCTCGCGCAGGCCGTGCGGCGCGGGACGCGGCCGGGCCGGGTGGTCGAGCCCGACGGTCGTGCGGATCCTGCGGTCGCGCGGCGATTCGGCGAGCGAGCGGCGCAGGATCTGCATGCCGGACTCGCCGTCCACCAGAGCGTGGTGCACCTTGTGGTAGATCGCGAAGCGGCCGCCGGCGAGGCCCTCGATCACGTACACCTTCCACCCCGGGCGATGGCGCTCGAGCATCGGCGCATGCAGGTCGGCGATCAGCTCGTGCAGTTGCTGGTCGGTGCCCGGTGCGGGCAGGGCGAGGTGCAGCACGTGGTGGCTCGGGTCGATGCGCTCGACTTGCTGCCACACCGGCATGCCGGTCCTGCGGAACACCGGGATCCGGTCGAAAGGCGCCCGCGGCGGCTGGCTCCGGTACGCGGCGACGATCTCGCGCGCGGTGTTCGCGCCGCCCCGCGGCGGGCGCCTGAAGATGAGTACCGACCCCACGTGGCGCGGGTTCTCCACGCTCTCCGTGAGGAAGAACATGAGGTCGAGCATCGGGATCGGCGTGGTCGACATGGCGGGCTCCCCTGTCTCCCCGCCGGCCCGATCAGGCGGCGAGGAGGTCCTCGGCTGTCAGCTCGGAGGCGTTGCGGCCCCCGGCGTATTTTGTAAGTCCAACCTTATCGTAGTGCTCGCGGATCCGGGGCGAGAAAATACCTATGTACTCGAGGTTGGGCACCAGCCGCTTGAACATCGTCTGGCGGAACTGGGTCATGAACGGGGACTCGGTCATCACCCGGTCCCAGTCCGAGCGCTTCAGGTGGGCGCCGAACCACTCGTCGTAGATCTCGTGCGCCAGGAAGCGGTTGCGCATCAGGCAGGCGACCTCGAAGGTCCAGTCCTCGCGCTCGCGCAGCTCGGCGGGGGAGAGCTCGGCGAAGTGCCGCTTGAGCGCCAGCACGCCGTAGTGCACGTGGCGCGCCTCGTCCTGGATCACGTAGCGCAGCATTTCCTTGAGCAGCGGCTCGCGGGTCGACTGGTACATCATGCTGAACGCGCCGAGCGCCAGCCCCTCGACCATGATCTGCATGCCAAGGAACTTCATGTCCCAGCGCGAGTCGCGCATCAGCGCGTCGAGGATGGTGAACAGGTTGTCGTTCACCTGGTAGAGCTTGCCGAGCTTGCTCTCGAGGTAGCGCAGGAACACCTCGAGGTGCCGCGCCTCGTCCATCACCTGCGTGGCGCCGTAGAACTTGCCGTCCACCCAGCGCACGCTCTCGGTGACCTGCGCCGAGGCGTACAGCGCGCCCTGCTCGCCGTGCATGAACTGCGAGAGCAGCCACGACGAGAAGTCGTGCACGAACTTCATCTGCTCGTCGCGCGTGAGGCGGATGCCGTGCGCGGCCAGGCCCTCCATCGGCACCAGCTCGATCGGGAACACCGGCTTCTCCGGGTTGCGGGGGTCGACGTCGGTCGCCCAGTCGAGCGCCCGGTCACCGTCCCACTGGTTCTGCACGGCGCGACGGTACAGCTCGTACATCTCGGGGTAGTCGCCCTGGTAGCGGAAGTCGAACCACGCGTCGTGGCTCGCCTTCATGCCCACCGGCTCGCCCTGCTTGCCTGCCTTGAGCAGCAGGCCGCGCGCCACCGACGGCGCGAGGTCGACGAGCACCTTCTTGTTCTCGACGTGGGTCGCCACCTTCATGGCGTCGAAGACGTCCTGCACGCGGCGGCGGGCCGGGCTCGGCATGGACTGCATGGCGCGATCTGGAAGCATTCTGTACACCCCTGCGTTGCAGCGCGGACGGGTCCGGCGCTGGTCAATGGTTGTCGATGACGACGTCGGAGTCGGCGTAGGCGCAGCAGGCCAGCACGTAGCCCGCCGCGCGCTCAGTCTCGCTCAGGCAGTTCGGCTCGCTCATGACGACCGAGCCGGAGGCCTTCTTCACCTTGCAGGCCCCGCAGCCGCCCATGGTGCAACTGGAGGGCAGGGGGATGCCGGCCTCGAGCCCGGCCTGCAGGAGCGTCTGGCCCGCCCGCGCGGTCACCGTGCGACCGCTGGCGGCGAACGTGACCTCGGCCGCATGATCGGGAACCCGGACGCTGCCGCCCGAGGCGTAGGCGAACCGCTCGGTGCGCAAGCGGTCGCGCGCTACGCCGGCGGCCTCGAGCGCGGCGCACACGCTGTGCATCATCGGCTCGGGCCCGCAGACGAAGTACGCATCGGCCACGACCTCGCCGAGCGCCTGCAGCACGCGGGCGCCGTCGAGCGGTCCGCGCAGGCCGGTCCAGCCTTCCGCGGCCGTGTCGAGCGAGTGCACCACGGTGAAGCGCGTCGCGAACTGCCGCGCCAGCGCGTCGAGCCGCCGGCGGAACACGATCTCGTCCTCGCTGCGGTTGCCGCTGAGCAGCGTGACGCGGCTGCCGGGCTCGGCGCGCAGCACCGTCTCGGCGAGGCTGATGAGCGGCGTGATGCCGACGCCGCCCGCCACCAGCACGACGTGGCGGCGCGCGGTCGCGTCGGTCGCGAGCGTGAACTCGCCGGTCGGGTCCAGCGACACCAGCGTGTCGCCGGTACGGACGTGCTCGTGCAGGTGGCGCGAGACGATGCCGTCGGCCGTGCGCTTCACGGTGATGGCCGGCAGGCCGCCCGCCAGTGGCGAGGTCGAGAACGAGTAGCAGCGCCGATGCGTCGTGCCGCCGGCGTCCACCAGCAGCGTCAGGTGCTGGCCCGCCTGGTAGCTGAACGCGGGTGCGCCGCCGTCCGGTGAGGCGAGCACGAACGTCCGCGTCGACGGCGTTTCCTCGACCACCTCGGCGACGCGCAGCGCGTGCCGTGCCTGGCGCGGCCGGGACTGCCCCCAGCGGGCGCTCGGCGCGCGCAACTCGAAGGTCGGCCCGGGCTCGTCGAACCAGCCCCTGACGAAGGCGGCGATACCGGCCATGATGATCCTGCATGAATAAAGTGTGTATATACACTACACACAACGCGGGGCACCTGCAACCCGTGTCGGGGCCCGCTGGATCAGTCGTCGCCCGGCGCGTCCTGCCCGCCGGCTTCCGCCAGGAACTGCCGCAGCCGCTTGCGGTGCATGGCGCTCAGCAGGCGGCCGATGACCGGGCCCGTCAGCTCGATCACGCGCGAGAGTTCGCGCGCCTGTGCCCCGGCGTAGGTGCGCAGCGCCATGCGTGCCTCGCGCTTCACCAGCAGCTCCATGGCCTCGTCGTACAGGCGCAGCTCCGTGGGAGGGACGCCCTGCGCGGGGCCGAAGCCGGCTTCCTTGAACTGTGCCCAGCACTCGAGGATGACCGCGTCGTCCTCGGACACGGTGCCGCCGCTGCCGTTGCCGTGCACGGCCACGAGGCCGGCGTCGACGAGCTGGCGCAGCTCGCGACGCGTGACGCGCTCCGGGACGAAGTCGGCCACGGCGACGGTGGGGCGCTGTTGCGCGTGGGTCCAGCCTGCCAGCGTGCCGCGCACGCGCCGCACCAGGTCCTCCTGCTCGGGCGTGAAGTCCTCCTCGGCGCTGTCGTCGAAGATCGCGCGGATCGCGCGCAGCGGCAGGAACTGGCGCTCCTGCAGCTCGCGGATGCGCCGCAGCCGCTCGAGGTGCTCCTGCGTGTAGAGCGCCGTGTTGCGCCCGGTCTTGATCGGCGGGGGCAGCAGGCCCTGCAGCTTGTAGAAGTGGATGGTCTCGCGCGGCAAGCCGCTTTCGCGCACGAGGTCGCGCATGCGCAGCATGGCGCTCTGCGCCGCCGCGGCGGTCGGGACTGCCGACGGTCGGGTCTCGTCACGGGTGCGGCGGGACGGGGCGCGGCGTGCCTTCATGTGCAGCAATGCTACACACCCTGGCGCGCGGCGCCCATCGGCTCAGCGCGGCGGCTCCTTGCCTCGCAGGACCTCGGCGAGCTGCTCGCGCGTGAGCGTGACCACCACCGGCGCGAGCGCGAGCAGCGCCACCAGGTTCGGCACTGCCATCAGCGCGTTGAGCGTGTCGGCGATCGTCCAGGCGAGGTCGAGGTGCGTGACCGCGCCGAAGAACACTGCGCCGGTCCACAGCACGCGGAACGGAGTGATCGAGCGCGGCCCGACCAGGTAGTTCCAGCAGCGCTCGCCGTAGAAGCTCCAGCCGAAGATGGTCGTGAGCGCGAAGATGGCGAGGGCGATGGCGACCACCTCGTCGCCGATGCCGGGCATCGCCGACTGGAAGGCTAGCTGGGTGAGCACCGCGCCGGTCTCGCCGCTGGTCCACGCTCCAGACACCACGATCGCGAGCCCGGTCATCGAGCACACCACGATGGTGTCGAAGAACGTGCCCATCATGCCGATCAATCCGCTGTGCACCGGGCTGGAGCTGAAGCCGGCGGCCTGGGCGATGCCCGCGGTGCCGAGCCCGGCCTCGTTCGAGAAGATGCCGCGCGCCACGCCATAGCGGATGCCCGCCATGATCGTCGCGCCGGCGAAGCCGCCCACCGCGGCGGTCGGCGTGAAGGCGTTCGCGACGATCGTCACGAAGGCTGCGGGCACGTCGGCGGCGTGCGTCACGAGCACCACCAGCGCCGCGACGATGTAGCCGATCGCCATGAACGGCACGAGCCAGTTCGCGACGGCCGAGATGCGCTGGATGCCGCCGAGGATCACGGCGGCCGTCAGTACCAGCAGCACGAGGCCGGTCGCCGTGTTGCTCCAGCCGAACGAAGAGTTCATGGCCGCGGCGATGCTGTTGGCCTGCACCATGTTACCGATGCCGAAACCGGCGAGTCCGCCGAACACGGCGAACACGGTGCCGAGCCAGGCCCAGCGCGGGCCCAGGCCGTTCTTGATCGCGTACATCGGCCCGCCGACGTAGCGGCCGTGCGCGTCGCGCTCGCGGAAGTGCACCGCCAGCACCACCTCGGCGTACTTGGTGGCCATGCCGACGAGCGCGGTCATCCACATCCAGAACACCGCGCCCGGGCCGCCGAGGGCGATCGCCGTGGCGACGCCGGCGATGTTGCCGACACCGATCGTGGCCGCGAGGCAGGTCATCAGTGCCGAGAACGGGCTCACTTCGCCGGGCAGGCTCGGGTCGACGTCGCGGCCGCGCCAGACCAGCCGCAGGCCCGCGCCGATGCGCCGGATCGGCATGCCGAACAGCCGCAGCTGCAGGTAGAGGCCGGTGCCGAGGATCAGCACCAGCATCGCCGGCCCCCACACGAAGCCGTTCAGGGTGTTCATCCAAGCGGTGAAGGTCTCCATCGCTCGCTCCGGGGCAGTCGGTACAGTGGGCGTTACAGTGGGCGTTCACGGTGACGCAACCGCCGCCTATTGGGTTCGCCCAGTCTTTTACTGGATCGCCTTGCCGGCCGCCAGCGCTGCGAACCGGCGACGCCCCGCGACGGCCGGCGGCCGGCTGCGGTAACGTACCACCTTGGGCCACCCATGAAGCCGACATCCCTCACCCGCTACGCCTGGCTGTCGATCGCGGCGGCCATCGCCACCATGCTGCTCAAGAGCGGCGCCTACCTGATCACCGGATCGGTCGGCCTGCTGTCGGATGCGCTCGAGTCGCTGGTCAACCTCGCCGGAGCGCTGATGGCGCTCGCCATGCTGACGGTGGCGGCGCGGCCGCCCGACGAGGACCACGCCTACGGTCACAGCAAGGCGGAGTATTTCTCGGCCGGCGCCGAGGGGGCGCTGATCGTGATCGCGGCGGTGAGCATCGCGGTCGCCGCCGTGGACCGCCTGCTGCACCCGCGGCCGCTCGAGCAGGTCGGCCTGGGCCTGGCCGTTTCGGTCGTCGCCGCGCTGCTCAACCTCGGCGTGGCGCTGGTGCTGATGCGCGCGGCCCGCGCCCACCGCTCCGCGACGCTGCAGGCGAGCTCGCACCACCTGATGACCGACGTGTGGACCACCGGCGGCGTGCTGGTCGGCGTGGGTGCCGTCGTGGTGACGGGCTGGCTCGTGCTCGACCCGCTGGTCGCCATCGCCGTCGCGATCAACATCGTCTGGACGGGCTACCGCATCGTGCGCGACTCGGTGGCCGGCCTGATGGACGCGGCCCTGCCGCGGCGCGAGCAGGGCGTGCTCCACGACCTGCTGCGGAAATACGCGACGGCCGAGGGGATCGACTATCACGCGCTGCGCACGCGGCGCGCCGGTGCGCACCGCTTCGTGTCGGTGCACGTGCTGGTGCCGCCCGAGTGGACCGTGCAGCAGGGCCACGACCTGCTCGAGCGCATCGAAGCGGACATCCGCCGCGCCCTGCCTCCCGTCACGGTGGACACGCACCTCGAGCCGCTGGGCGACCCGGCCGCGATGCGCGACGCGGGCCTGCACCGCGACGACTGAAGCGGCAGGCTCGATCGTCGGGCCCTCGATCAACCTCGCGCTTGATCCAGGTCAAGGCGCTCTGCTGCGTTGCGGATAACACTGATCCCGCTGGCGGTCCCGGGTCGAGTATCAAGAAATAGCCCGGCGGCTGCAGACGACAGGGATCAGCGATGGCGAATCACGATTGGATGCCGCTTGCACGCCCGATGTCCGGCACGGCGACGCTGGCGGTGCTCGGCGCACTGGTCGGGGTACTGCTCGGCGTGGGCGGCTACACGTTCTTCTACGCCGAGGGTCTGTCGTACCTGAGCACCGACCCCAAGGCCTGCGTCAACTGCCACATCATGCGGCCGCAGTACGACTCCTGGCAGAAGTCTTCGCACCACGCCGTGGCGAAGTGCGTCGACTGCCACCTGCCGCACGACTTCATCGGCAAGTACGTCGCCAAGGCCGAGAACGGCTGGCACCACTCCAAGGGCTTCACGCTGCAGGACTTCCACGAGCCCATCATGATCAAGGCGAAGAACGCCCGGATCCTGCAGGAGAACTGCCTCGCCTGCCACGCCGACCTGGTGCACGAGCTGGTGGGCGGGGTGAACGGGGAACCGGACGAGGTGCAGTGCGTGCACTGCCACTCGGGAGTCGGGCACGGTGCAACGGCGGGGCTCGGCGGACCCGAGCGCGCGGACGAGATCGAGGGTAACGCATCATGAAGACTCTGCAGAAAGGCTGGTCACTGCCGGCGATCATCGCGCTGGTACTGGTGGTGGGGGCGGCGACGGCCGCCGTCACCGCGCTGCTGATGAACATCGCGGAACGCAAGAGCGAGGCCAGGACGCCGTTCGTGCGCCTCGTCGAGGTGGACGAGGACACCACCGACCCGGCGAAGTGGGGCGTCAACTGGCCCAAGCAGTACGACTCCTACCAGCGCACCGCAATCGCGACGCGCACCCGCTTCGGCGGGCACGGCGGCAGCGAGGCGCTGCCCGAGGAGAAGATCGAGCGCGACCCGTGGCTGAAGCGCATGTTCCTCGGCTACGCGTTCTCGATCGATTATCGCGACCGCCGCGGGCACGCCTACATGCTGCAGGACCAGGAACAGACCGAGCGGCTCACCAAGCCCCAGTCGGGCTCGTGCCTGCACTGCCACGCGTCGATCATGCCCCTCTATCGCGAGCTCGGCGGCGGCGACGCCATGAAGGGCTTCGAGGAGAGCTACAAATTCTCGTACCAGGACCTGAACAAGAAGCTGCACGAGATGGGGCACGGCCACCCGGTGTCCTGCGTGGACTGCCACGCTCCGGACACGATGCAGCTGCGCGTCACGCGTCCCGGGTTCATCAACGGCATCCAGGCGCTGGCCGCTTCCGACGCACCCGTGCCGCACCTGCCGTCGATCCAGCAGTGGCGCGAGGGCAGCCGCGCAAAGCCGTACGACCCGAACGTGGACGGCACGCGCACCGAGATGCGCTCCTACGTCTGCGGCCAGTGCCACGTCGAGTACTACTGCTCGTCGAAGATGCCGCTCACCTTCCCGTGGGGCAAGGGCCTGCGCGCGTCCGACACCGAGCAGTTCTGGAACGAGACGAAGTTCCCCGACGGCGAGCAGTTCTTCGACTACAAGCACGCCGAGAGCGGCGCGAAGATCCTCAAGGCGCAGCACCCCGAATTCGAGCTGTGGAGCCAGGGCATCCACGCGCGCAGCGGCGTGGCGTGTGCCGACTGCCACATGCCGTACATGCGCGACGGTTCGACCAAGGTCTCCGACCACTGGGTGCGCAGCCCGCTGCTCAACGTCAACCGCGCCTGCCAGACCTGCCACCACCAGCCCGAGAGCGAGATCCTCGCGCGCGTGGACCAGATCCAGCAGCGGAATTACGACCTGATGCAGCGCGGGGGTGATGCGATCGTGGCGCTGCTCGATGCGATCCAGGCCGCGAAGGCCGCGGGCGCAACCGAGGAGCAGCTGAAGGACGCGCTCGAGTTCCAGCGCAAGGCGCAGTGGCGGCTCGACTTCATCGCGGCCGAGAACTCGATGGGCTTCCACGCCCCGCAGGAGGCGGCCATGGTGCTGGGCGAGGCGGCGGACTACGCGCGGCAGGGCGAACTCGCGGCG
>Ga0079037_100002053_pt1 | contig 10840 bp, 9 predicted proteins | sample Mud3Dept4metaG_FD_71479 | JGI IMG/M metagenome (GOLD analysis project Ga0079037, IMG submission 71479) | Freshwater wetland microbial communities from Ohio, USA, analyzing the effect of biotic and abiotic controls - Mud 3 Core 4 Depth 4 metaG | ecosystem: Environmental > Aquatic > Freshwater >... | reverse complement strand
CCTGCCTCCTTCGACGACGCCTTCCGCCGCCTCTCGGCCGCCGGCCTCGCCGTGGCCCGGCGGACGGCGGCCCCCTCTGGAGGAGAGCGCGCGGACGTCTTCCTTCTCGACACGATCGGCGAGCTGGCCCCGGCCTACCGGTCGGGTGGCGCCGCCCTTCTCGGCGGAACGTTCGTCGACAAAGGAGGACACAACGTCCTCGAGCCGCTTCGTGCGGGACTCCCCGTCGTCCACGGGCCTTCGGTCTGGAACATCGAGACGACGCTCGACGCCGTCCCGGGAGCCGTCTTCGCAGCGAAGGACGGAGAGGATGCGGGACGGCTGCTGGCCTCCCTCCTCGGCGACGCGGAGAAGCGACGGCGCGCGGCCGAGTCGGCCGCAGCGTTCTTCTCGGGAAGCGCCGGCGCCACGGCGCGCGCCGTCGAGATGATCCTCGCCCTCCGGAGAGGGGCTTCGTGAACGGAGCCCGCCTCCTCGTGCCGCTCGCCCCCCTGTACGGCGCCGGGGTCTCCCTCCGCCTCGCCCTCTACCGCGCCGGCCTCCTCCGGGTCCGCCGCGCCCCGCGCCCCGTCATCTCGGTCGGCAACGTCGCCGCGGGCGGGGCCGGAAAGACTCCCTTCGTCCGCTGGCTCGCCGGGGCGCTCCTCGCGCGGGGCGAGCGGCCGGCGATCCTGACGCGCGGCTACCGGCGTGAGAGTCGCGGCCTCGTCGTCGTCTCCGACGGCGCCGGGACGCTCGCGCCCGTCGCCTCCTCGGGCGACGAGCCGGCGCTTCTGGCCCGCGCGCTGCCGCGCGTTCCCGTCGTGGCCGACACCGACCGGTTCCGCGCCGCTCAGCGCGTCCTCGAGATCGCTCCGGACGTGACCCTCTTCCTCCTCGACGACGGCTTCTCGCACGTCGGCCTTCTCCGGGACGCCGACGTCGTCCTCCTCGACGCGACGGTCCCCGACGCGGGGGGCGCCCTCCTGCCGGCGGGGCGGCTCCGCGAGCCGCTCGCCTCGCTCGCGCGGGCCGACCTGATCGTCGTCACGCGGGCCGAGCAGGCGAATCCGGCTCCCGCTCTCGCCCTCGCCGCCCGGCACGCGCCCGGCGTGCCGGTCTTCCACGCCGAGACGGAGACGCTCGGGATCCGCGACTCCGCGGGCGAGACCGTCCCGCCCGGGAAGCTCCGTGCAGCGCCGTTCGTCGCGGTGGCGGGTCTCGCGAGGCCGGCTGTCTTCGTGGAGACGCTCCGCTCCCTCGGCCTCGTCCCCGCGGCGTTCCTTCCCTTCCGCGATCACGTCCGGTACGGGACCGCCGAGATCGGCCGGATCGTCCGGGAGGCGGAGGCGTCAGGAGCGGAGGCCGTCGTGGCGACCGAGAAGGACGGCGTCAAGCTCGAGAGCGTCTGTCCCCTTCCTCTCTTCACCGTCGCCGTCCGGATGCCGGTCGTCGAGCCCGGCTTCCTCGGCGACCTCCTCGCGCTCGTTTCGCGCCGGCCTTCCTGACGTGGCGAAGAACCGCTCGGACGCCCGGAACCGGATCGAGGCGGGCCTCGTCCGCCTTCTCCTCGCGGCGGCCGGGCGGGGAACGGCCGAGGGAGCGGAGGCCGCAGGAAGGCGACTCGGCCGCCTCTACCGGAGACTCGACGGGCGCCGAAGGCGCCTCGTGGCCCGGAATCTCGAGCGGGCCTTCCCCGGGAAGACCCCGGGCGAGATCGAGGCTCTCTCCCGAGCCGTCTTCGAGCATTTCGGCGGCGTCGCCGCCGACGTTCTCCGCTCGGTCCGCGAGCCTTCCGGCTCCCTGCTCTCACGAATCGAGCTCTCGGGCGTCGAGGGAGCACGGGCGGCCGCGGCCTCCGGACGGGGCGTCGTCTACCTCGCCGCGCACCTCGGAAACTGGGAATTCTCGGCCCTTGCCGCCGCGGCCGCCGGCCTGCCGGCCGCCGTCGTGGCCCGGCCCCTCGACAACCCGCTTCTCGAGGGGCTCCTGCGCCGCTACCGGGAACGGACGGGCAATACGGTCGTCTACAAGAGGGACGCGGCGAGAGAGATCCTCCGCCATCTCCGTCGCGGCGACGGCGTCGGCATCCTCGTCGACCAGCACGCGCGCCCGCCGGACGCCGTCGTCGTCCCGTTCTTCGGCCGGCCCGCGTCGACCTCCTCCGCTCTCGCCCGGATCGTCGACCGGACGGAGGCTCTCGTCGTTCCGAGCGTCTGCTTCCGGACCGGTCCGGCGAGATACCGGCTGGAGTACGGGACGCCGCTCGACGTCCGGACGCTCTCCGCCGGGGAGCGCGAAGCCGAGTCCCTCACGGCCCGCCTGAATCTCGAGGTCGAGACGCTCGTCCGCCGGCATCCCGAGCAGTGGCTCTGGCTCCACAACCGCTGGCGCCTCGACTGAGCCCGCCCAAAAGAGAACGCCCCGGCTCTCACCGGGGCGTCTCCGAAGCTCGAGGTTTCTTTTTCTTACTGCTTGGGGGCCGTGGCGGGCTTCGCGGGGGCCGGAGCGGCGGCAGCCGGAGCGGCGGCCGGCTTGGCGGCCTCGACGGGCTTGGCGGCCTCGGCGGGCTTGGCAGCCTCGGGCGCCTTCGCCGTCTCGGCGGGCTTGGCGGCCTTCTTCGACTTCTTCTTCTTCTTGGTCTCGGTCGACTTCGCGGCCGTGGACGGCGCGGCAGCGGCCGGGGCCGGGGCGGCGGCAGCCGGAGCGGCGGCGGCCGGGGCGGCGGCCGGCTTCGCCGGTTCGGCCTTCTTGGCCTCCTGGGCGAACGCCGAGCCGAGCGAGAGGACGGCGACCGCGACGAGCATGGAAACGGTCTTCTTCATTTGGGCTCCTTCGTAGTGCTCCCCATTGATCTGTGGCCGGCTCGGGGTCAACCGACGAGGATCACCACGCAACCGCGCTGCCAGCGGCGGGCGCGGGCGAAGGCCTGCGGCTCAAACCGTCTCGACAGAGTCTCTTGGGAGGAACCGCCCCACGCCGAGGCCGGGCCGTCCGCAACGCCGGTGCACCTTTCCGTGCGACGCGGAGAACCGAACCGTTCCGTCACGGGCGGCTATTTCAGCTCGACGTTCCAGTAGGCGACGTCGAGGAAGTTCTTCCACGTCGGGTGGATCCGGTGGGGCGACAGGAGGCCGAGGGGCGTTGCCTTCGGCTTGATCGCAGGCTTCCGGAGCTTCATCCCGGCTTCCTCGGGGAGGCGGTTCCCCTTCCGGACGTTGCAGGGGAGGCAGGCGCAGACGACGTTCTCCCAGTTGGACGGCCCCCCCCGGGAGATCGGGACGATGTGATCGAGCGAGAGCTCCGACGTCGTGTGCCGCTTCCCGCAGTACTGGCAGCGGTTGCCGTCGCGCATGTAGATGTTGTGGCGGGAGAACTTCACCTCGGGGCGGGGAGGCCGCTCGCACGAGAGGAGCTGGATGACCCGCGGGATCCGAAGGACGAGGTTCGGGGTGGCGATGATGTCGTCCTCGGGCTGGGCCGGGACGTCGCACCACTCGTCCCAGCCGTAGGTCGTGTAGTCGGGCAGGACGGCCCGCACGTGCCCCTTGTAGAAGAGGGTGAAGCACCGCTTGACGTCGGTCAGCGTCACCGCCGCGAAGGAGCGGTTCAGGACGAGGACCGGCGACTCCAACATGGCCGAAGGATAGCGTAAGGTGAGCGGCGGCGATGCGGCTTCTCTTCGTCCGGCTCTCCTCGTTCGGTGACGTCGTCTTCGCGCTCCCGGCGGCGAAGGCGCTCCGCGATTCCGGCGCCGGGACGGCCCTGACGTGGGTCATCGAGCCGGGGCTCGCCCCGCTTCTGTCGGGCGCGCCGTACGTCGACGAGATCCTCGGGGCGGACACGCGGGGGTGGCGCCGGGCGCTCCTCGCCGGCTCCACACGGCGGGAGGTCGGGAGCCTTCTCGCGCGGCTCCGGAAGCGCCCGTTCGACGTCGTCGTGGACGCGCAGGGGCTCCTCAAGTCCGCCCTCGTCACCGCGGCGGCTCCGGCCGGGCGGAAGGTCGGCTTCGGGTGGCGGACCGCGACGGAGCGGGTCAACTGTCTCGTCACGACGGAGCGGGTCGAGGCCGACGGCCGCCCGCACGTCCTCGACCGGATGCTGGCCCTCGCCGAGCACGTCACGGGAAGGAGCGGCTTCGACCGCGTCCCGGACGTCCGGCACCTCGTCGACCGTCCGGACCCGGAGGTCGATGCGTGGCTCGCGCGGCAGGGCTCGCGCCCCTTCGCTCTCCTCCAGCCCTTCTCCTCGAGGCGGGAGAAGGAGTGGCGCGCCGAGGAGCTGGTCCCGGCGGCCGAACGGCTCTCGCAGAGCGGGCTCGATCCCGTCCTCCGCTGGGGGCCCGGAGAGGAAGTCCGGGCCCGCGAGCTTCGGGATCTCTCGAAGGGAGTTCTCCTCATGGCCCCCGCGACGACGCCCGCCTCCTCCGCCCGCCTCGCCTCCCGCGCGCGGCTCTTCATCGGGGCCGACACCGGACCGACGCACCTCGCGGCCGCTGCGGGAACGCCGACCCTCGCCCTGTTCGGCCCGACGGACGCCGCCCGCTTCGGACCGGTCGGCCCCCGCTCGGCCGTCCTCGCGAGCCGGCCGGGCGACTACAATTCGGGAAGGGGTTTGGGGGCTTCTCTGGATGCGGTACTGGACCAGGTCGACCGGCTTCTCGGGTAGGCGGCGCGCCGCCTTCCTCGTGCTCCTGCTCGCGGCGGCGCTCGCCGCGGCGGCAGCCGGGCCGGCCGGGCCCGCCGTCCCCCCTGCCGACCGCGACTACCTCCCGAAGGACCGCCTCTTCCCCGTCCCGTTCGCCCCCGGCGAGACGCTCGTCTACACGATCGCGTGGCTCAAGATCGAGGGGGGCGAAATGACGCTCACGGCCAGCCGCCTCGCCGCGCCGGACGGCGTGCCCGTCCACCACCTCCTCCTGACGGCCGTCTCGAACGACTACGTCTCGAAGTTCTACCCGGTCAACACGCGGTACGAGACGTGGGTCGACGCGCGCGATTTCCAGCCGCTCCGCTTCGAGAAGCGCGCCCGCGAGGGGCGATACGTCTCGGACGAGGTGGAGGAGTTCGATCTCGTCCGCCGCATCGGGAGCTGGCGCACCGACCGGACGCCCCTTCCCGAGCGGGTCCAGGACATCATCTCGTCCTTCTACTACATGCGGTCGCAGCCCCTCATCCCCGGCACGGACCTTCGCGTCGACATGTTCTCCCGCGGAAAGCTCTACCGGCTCGTCGTCCACGTTCAGGAGAAGGAGACCGTCGAGACCGAGGCGGGGAGCTTCCAGGCCGTCCGCGTGCAGCCCGCCATGCTGACCGAAGGGGACGAGGACCGGAACCGCGGAAAGCTCTTCCTCTGGTTCTCCGACGACGCCCGCCGCCTCCCCGTGATGGCCCGCACGATCCTCCCGATCGGATCGGTGACGGCCCGGCTGAAGCGGATCGAGCCGGGCGCCGGCGGCTGATCAGACTAGAATCGCGCCGATGGCACTGAAGCTCGGAGACCTTCTCCTCAAGGCGAAGCTCGTCACCCAGGACCAGCTGAACGAGGCGCTCAAGCTCCAGCAGTCCTCCGGACTGAAGCTGGGCGAGGCCCTCGTGAAGCTGAACGCCATCACCGAGGACGACATCACGGAGACGCTCTCGGCGCAGTTCGGCGTCCCGTCCATCAACCTGACGCACTTCGAGATCGACCCGAGCGTCCTGAAGCTCGTCGCGGCGGACGTGGCGCGGAAGTACAACATCCTGCCGGTCAACAAGACGGGGGCCACGCTCACGATCGCGATGTCCGACCCGACGAACGTCTTCGCGCTCGACGACATCAAGTTCATGACGGGCTACAACGTCGAGCCGGTCGTCGCCTCCGAGCAGAGCCTCCAGCTCGCCATCGACCGCCACTACGGCGCGACCCGGGCCCTCGAGCTGAAGAAGGTCATGGAGGAGATGTCGGCCGTCGAGACGCAGGACACCAGCCTCGAGGTCGTCGAGGACCAGGAGGACGAGGCGATCGACCTCGAGCGCCTGGCCGAGGAGGGCGAAGAGGCCCCCGTCATCCGCCTCGTGAACATCATCCTGACCGACGCCATCAAGCGCGGCGCCTCGGACATCCACGTCGAGCCGTACGAGAAGGAGTACCGGGTCCGGTACCGGATCGACGGAATCCTCTACGAGGTCATGAACCCGCCCCCGAAGCTCCGTGAGGCGATCGCCTCGCGCATCAAGATCCTCGCGCGGCTCGACATCGCCGAGAAGCGGCTGCCGCAGGACGGGCGGATCAAGATCAAGATGAAGCTCGCCGGGAAGGTGAAGGAGCTCGACTACCGCGTCTCGACCCTTCCGACCCTCTTCGGCGAGAAGATCGTCTGCCGGCTCCTCGACAAGGACAACCTCATGCTCGACATGACGAAGCTGGGGTTCGAGCGCGAGAGCCTGAACCGCTTCGAGAAGGCGATCCTCCGTCCGTGGGGAATGGTCCTCGTCACGGGCCCCACGGGCTCCGGCAAGACGAACACCCTCTACTCGGCCCTGTCACGGATCAATACACCCGAGACGAACATCATGACGGCGGAGGACCCGGTCGAGTTCAATCTGCCGGGGATCAACCAGGTCCAGATGCGCGACGCGATCGGCCTGAACTTCGCGGCCGCCCTCCGCTCGTTCCTTCGGCAGGACCCGAACATCATCCTCGTCGGCGAGATCCGCGACTTCGAGACGGCCGAGATCGCCGTGAAGGCCGCCCTCACGGGGCACCTCGTCCTCTCGACCCTCCACACGAACGACGCCCCCTCCACGATCAACCGCCTCATGAACATGGGGATCGAGCCCTACCTCGTGGCGACGTCGGTCATCCTGATCGCCGCGCAGCGCCTCATCCGCCGCGTCTGCGCCAACTGCAAGGGGCCCACCGAGGTCGCCCCGCAGGTCCTCGTCTCCCTCGGCTTCACCCCCGAGGAGGCGAAGTCGGTCCAGGTCATGAAGGGGAAGGGGTGCGAGCGCTGCAACAACACGGGGTACAAGGGGCGCGTCGCCCTGATCGAGGTCCTCGAGGTCTCCGAGGAGATCCGGGAGATGATTCTCTCCGGCGCCTCCTCGATCGAGATCAAGCGCAAGGGAATCGAGGAGGGAATGCTCTCCCTCCGCCGCTCGGGCCTCGTGAAGATCAAGGAAGGGATCACGACGATCGAGGAGGTCGTCCGGGAGACGGTCCTGTAGCCGGTCGCGTATCATTGGGAATGCCTCGTCCGCACGGAGGAACCTGATGGGAGCGACGCTTCACCAGCTCCTGAAGACGCTCGTCGAGCGCGGGGGCTCGGACCTTCACATCACGACGAACTCGCCGCCGATGATCCGCGTCGACGGCGACCTCGTGCCGCTCGACTTCCCGCCGCTCACGGTCCCCGAGACGAAACAGCTCATCTACTCGATCCTGACCGACGTCCAGAAGCACCGGTTCGAGGAGAACCTCGAGCTCGACCTCTCCTTCGGCGTCAAGGGGCTCGCCCGATTCCGCGGCAACGTCTTCCTCCAGCGGGGCGCCGTCTCGGGCGTCTTCCGGCAGATCCCCTACGAGATCCTCGGCTTCCGCGAGCTGGGGGTCCCCCCCGTCGTCGAAACCCTCTGCAACAAGCCCCGGGGCCTCGTCCTCGTGACGGGCCCGACCGGGTCGGGAAAGTCGACGACCCTCGCGACGATGATCGACAAGATCAACCGCGAGCAGCCCCGTCACATCGTGACGATCGAGGACCCGATCGAGTTTCTCCACACCCACAAGCGCTGCATCGTGAACCAGCGCGAGCTCCACGCGGACACCCACTCGTTCCCGAACGCGCTTCGCGCCGTCCTCCGCGAGGACCCCGACGTCGTCCTCGTCGGCGAGATGCGCGACCTCGAGACGATGGAGTGCGCGCTCCGGATCGCCGAGACGGGCCACCTGACGATGGCGACCCTCCACACGAACAGCGCCGTCCAGACGCTGAACCGGATCATCGACGCCTTCCCGGCGAGTCAGCAGCCCCAGGTCCGCGCCCAGCTCTCCTTCGTTCTCGAGGGGATCCTCTGTCAGTCGCTCCTCCCGCGCGCGTCGGGGCGCGGGCGCTGCCTCGCGATGGAGATCCTGATCCCGACCCCCGCCATCCGGAACCTCATCCGCGAGGACAAGCTGCACCAGATCTACTCGATGATGCAGACGGGCCAGAGCAAGTACTCGATGCAGACCTTCAACCAGGCGCTCGCCACGCTCGTCCATCGACGGGTCATCTCCCAGGAGCTCGCCGTCTCCATCTCGTCGTTCCCCGACGAGCTGATCGAAATGATCCAGCGCGGCACCGGGGTGACCACCGCGCAGGCGGCCGGGGCGCCGGCGCCGGCGTCGCGGCGCCCCTGACGATCCCTAAGGAGGATTCCGAATGGCCCAGTTCGTCTGGAAGGGGAAGACACGGCAGGGGGTCGTGACGGGCGGCGTCCTCGTCGCCGACTCGAAGGACATGGCCATCGCCGACCTCCGGCGCCGGCAGATCGACGTCACGACCGTCAAGGAGAAGGGGAAGGAGTTCGCGATCCCCCGGGTCGGCCCCGGGAAGGTCAACGCCCGGCGCCTCGCCATCTTCACCCGCCAGTTCTCGGTCATGATCGACGCCGGCCTCCCCCTCGTGCAGTGCCTCGAGATCCTGGGCAGCCAGCAGGACAACCGGCTCTTCCAGAAGATCATCCTGGCGGTCCGGCAGGACGTCGAGGCCGGCTCGTCCCTAGCCGAGGCGATGCGCAAGCATCCGAAGGCGTTCGACGACCTCTACGTGAACATGGTCGCCGCCGGCGAGGCCGGCGGCATCCTCGACACCATCCTGCGGCGCCTCTCGACCTACATCGAGAAGGCCGTGAAGCTCAAGGGGCAGGTCAAGACGGCGCTCATCTATCCCGTCTCGGTCCTCGCCGTGGCGGCGATCGTCGTCTTCATCATCCTCTGGAAGGTCATCCCGACCTTCGCGGCCCTCTTCGCCGCCCTCGGCGCGCAGCTCCCGCTGCCGACGCGGGCCGTGATCGCCGCCTCGAACTTCGTGGCGCGGTACATCATCTTCCTCGTCGCCGCCGTCGTCGCGATCGGCTTCTTCCTGACTCGCTACTACGCGACCTACCGGGGCCGGCGCGTCATCGACGGGATCGTCCTGAAGCTTCCCGTCCTCGGCGACATCATGCGGAAGATCGCCGTCGCCCGCTTCTGCCGGACGCTGGCGACGCTCACCTCCTCGGGCGTGCCGATCCTGGACGGCCTCGAGATCACGGCGCGCACGGCCGGGAACGCCATCATCGAGGACGCGATCATGGGCGTGAGAAAGTCGGTCGAGGCGGGGCGGACGATCGCCGAGCCCCTCGCCGAGACGAAGGTCTTCCCCTCGATGGTCGTCCAGATGATCAGCGTCGGCGAGCAGACGGGCGCCCTCGATGCCATGCTCACGAAGATCGCGGAGTTCTACGAGGACGAGGTCGACAACGCCGTCGAAGGCCTCATGAAGCTGATGGAGCCGATCATGATCGGCATCCTCGGCACCGTCATCGGCACGATCATCGTCGCGATGTACATGCCGATGTTCGACCTGATCGGGAAGCTCCAGTAGCGCCCGCGGCGGGGGCCCCGGCCCCCGCCGACGCTAGAATCGCAGGGTGAATCCCGCCCCGGCCGGCGATCCGGACGCGCTGACCCCGCTCCTCAGAGGCTATGCGTCCCTTCGCCTCGTCGTCGTCTTCACGCTGATGTTCTCGGCGTTCCTCATCCAGATCACGTTCGACGTCTCCCTGCCCTTGAACCTCATCTACTACATCGTGGCCTTCGCCTGCACTCTCTCGATCGGCGCCCTCCTCTCGCTCGAGAGGATCCCTGCCGAGGCGAACGCCGGACTTCAGATCCTCGGCGACCTCTTCGTCGTGACGGCCCTCGTCTGGATCTCGGGGGGCCCCGACTCGTCCTTCACCTTCCTCTACCTCGCCGCGGTCGCCGCGGGCGCCATCCTCCTCGGCCGGCGGGGCGGCCTCTCGGCCGCGGGCCTCGCCGCCATCTTCTACACGGTCCTCGTCGACCTGATGTACTGGGGAGTCCTGCCGTCTGTCGAGGGGCCGCGCCACTGGGGCGTCGCCTCTCTCGTCGGAAACGTCGCCCTGAACGTCGCCGCGTTCGCCGGGACGGCCATCCTCGTCTCGGCCTCCTCGGAGAAGCTGCGCGAGGCGCGGCGCGACGTCGAGCGGCGGAAGGCCGAGCTGGCCCGGCTGCAGGCGCTCCACGCTTCGGTCCTCTCCTCGATGTCCTCGGGCGTCCTGACGACCGATCTGGAGGGGCTCGTCACCTACGCGAACCGGGCGGCCTCGGAGCTCCTCGATCTCCCGGCCGTGGATCTCGTCGGAAAACCCGTCCCTGCGCTCGGCCTCGTCGACGCCGGCGCCTGGGAGCAGATCCGCTCCACGAGCGACGAGATCCTGAGGTTCGAGGCGGTCCGGCCGACGCGGGGCGTCGAGGCCTTCTTCGGCATCTCCGCGAGCACCCTCCGCGACGCGGACGGACGCGGCACCGGCCGGATCCTCATCTTCCAGAACCTGACGCGCCTGAAGAGGCTGGAGGGAGAGGTCCGTCTCAAGGAGAAGCTGGCCGCCGTCGGCGAGCTCGCCGCCGGGATCGCGCACGAGATCCGAAATCCCCTGTCGGGCCTCAATATCTATCTCTCCGCGGCGGAGACGCTCTCCGGGGAGGCGGCGTTCGCGGACCCCGAAACCCGGGAAAGGCTCCAGCGCGCCCTGGGCACGGCGCGGGCGGCCTCGGTCAGGATCGAAGGCGTCATCCGGCGCGTCATGGACTTCGTCAGACCCTCCCCTTCCCGCCC
>Ga0079037_100002052_pt1 | contig 10847 bp, 9 predicted proteins | sample Mud3Dept4metaG_FD_71479 | JGI IMG/M metagenome (GOLD analysis project Ga0079037, IMG submission 71479) | Freshwater wetland microbial communities from Ohio, USA, analyzing the effect of biotic and abiotic controls - Mud 3 Core 4 Depth 4 metaG | ecosystem: Environmental > Aquatic > Freshwater >... | reverse complement strand
ACGAATTCAATTCCTTTGAGACCGAAATCATTTCTTGCAATTTTCGGAAAATCAAGTGTCTTCCATTTACCGGCTTTTATTTCATCGACGAGAGCCCATTGAGCAAGGGATATATCATCTTTGATAAGCCGGGGTGTCGGTTCCGGAAGAGAAGCTTTTAATAGTGAAGGAGCTGCGACACCTGCTGCACCTAGTACCATCGATTTTTCAATAAAATTTCTGCGTGTCATATCACTCATAAGATATATTTTTAGATTTTCGGATCGTTCATGATTTAATAATATATAATCAAATTTCCCATCCCTGTCTATAATCCCTTGTAAGGAATTTATCTACTTCAGGATCGTTAGTTATTTTCATATTGATACTGTCATATTCCACTCTCTTTTTTGCACGTAATGAAACAGCTCCAAGGAGAATCGTTTCAGTAACAGGTCCGGCATTTAGGAAACTGCCGGGTGATTGTGTGTTATTTCTGAATGCATCTATCCAGATTTCATTACCTCTGGAACCTGACTCCTGCGGTTGTTCGGTGGTTATCCCGGCCATTCTGCTTTCAGGTATCAGTTTTGGATCTTCACCCCTGAAGCCGGCAAGAATTTTACCTTTGTCCCCAACAAACATCATTCCTTCTCTTGTGAGTGATTTACCATCAGCAACAAGCTCATCCGGAGTAAAAGGCTTCATACCGCCATCATACCAGTACAGATCAAAAGGATCCATTTCTTTCTGTGCAGGGAATTGAAAACGGATTTTACATGATAATGGAAAAGCCACATCATTTGCCACACCAACTGCCACGTTGTTTTTAAGTGTACAGGTTGTTGTCCCATATGCTTCAGCGCTTCTTGCAGGAGTATTTATTCCAAATGTTAGGAAAAGGGGGAAAAGGCTGTAGTGCCCCATATCAGCAATGCTGCCTCCTCCAAAGTCGTACCAGCCACGAAAGACTGCATGTGTGTAGTTTGGATGATATGGACGACTTGGCACAGGTCCGAGCCAGAGTTCCCAGTCGAAATCTTTAGGTACCGGCGGTGTTTCAACCGGATTGGTTTGCCATTGCGGCCACACCGGGCGGTTTGACCAGTTATGTATCTCTTTTAAGTTACCTATCAGTCCATCCTTTATCCATTTTTTGGCAATACTGTACCCTGGCCTGTTGCTCCAGGCAAGAAGATGAGTGCTCTTGCCTGTATTTTTTGCAGTATCGAAAGTTACCCTGAATTCCTTTATGCGGTTAGCAATCGGCTTATGAGTAACAACGTGTTTCCCTTTTTTCATTGAGGCGATCGCTACAATAGCATGAAGGTGATCGGGAGTCATGATCTTAGTTGCATCTATATCTTTCTCTTTATCAAGTAGTTCACGGAAATCAGCATAAGAATTACAACCTTTGTACGTGCCTGAATCTTTCGATTTCCCATAATACTTCTGAACTAATTCCTGACCTATGTCTCTTCCCCCCGGAATTCCGGTCAGGTTTTCTCCCCAGGAATTGTCTTCAAGTGCTTTTCTGATACTGTTGCGTACGTCATTCTGCGACCAGTCAACATAATCTGTTGTAAATTTGTTTGGATCACATACAGCGACAATCTGCAATGCAGGATTTGTTATCAGTGAGGTCATTTCTCTGAGACCCTGGGTTCCGCAACCGATATATCCAAGAGTCATTTTATCGCTTGGAGCCACAAACCCGGTTCCTCCAAGTACACTTCTTGGAATTACCGTTAATGCCAGCGATCCGGCGGCAGCAGATCCGAGAAATTTACGGCGGTTAATTTTATCTTTCATTTATCAAATAATTTTACAATATTTAAAATTCTGATTTTCAAACAATAAGCAACGCGTGCCATGCAACCGGCAATTCAGGTTATTTTGCGATACCTGCAGATACAACAGCCTTAATAGTTATTGAACAAACTGTTTTGCATAATACTTTGCTGTAAGCTTCTCTCCGGTAGCTTTCTCAATCATTTCATTCCAGTAATACCTGGACCCGGGCATAAACACTTTTTCTTTAAGATATGCTCCGACAGCTTTTTCACCTACAAATGACTCATTAGCAGTGATATTTGTTGTAATATAATTGTGGAGTTGTGATGAGAGCAGGTATCCAAGCAAGTAATTATGATAATAGCATGGATATAACGCTACATGGATCTTCGTTGCCCAATCGGGCATATTCCGGCCTTCCGGCTTTTTAATCATCTGATACTTTTCAACCAGATTCCACCATAAACTATTAAGATCCTGTTCGGGATTTTCGTACATTGACTTTTCAAAACGGTACATAACCTGTGCCCAGCGGCTGAAAACAAGCATCTCAAGGCGGAGTGATTTACGGGAGTCTCCGGAGATTTTTTCACTTTCTTTTTCATCTATTATTCCCATTTTATTCATCCATACTGGATTCTTGGCCAGGTTGCCAAAAAAGTTTGCAATAGCTTCGGTAGTAAATGTGTGAGCTTCAGTTCTGAGAGTGAAAGGCAACGACCTGTCATTATAGAATGAATAGACTCCATGTCCCAGTTCATGCAGAATTGTATTCATCCAGTAAACATCGGGTTTGATGTTATCGAGAGTTCTTATATCACCTGAACGATCAATATCAGTACAGAAAGCATGTTGGTTTTTTCCGGGTTTCTCATAGAGATCGCTTTTTGCAAGGATAGCATCAACATTCAGCCCTATCCCGTCATAAAAGGTTGCGGCAAGTTTTGCAGGATCCTGTGTTTTATAATACTTGTCGAAATCAACCGGATATATGTCAGGAGCTTCCTGAAAATATCTGTTCTGGTAATGCCATGGTTGAAGCTCGGAAGCATTTATCTTGTATCGCTTTGCAAAATATGAATCGATATCCCCTTTTAGTTTTGCAAACGCTTCCCTTGTCAGGTTATCAAGTTCGTCTAACAGAGCTGTCACTTCTGCAGGCTCTTGTCCTGACAGCTTCAGGCTCATTTCATGAAAATTGCTGAAGCCAAGTTTCTGAGCAATAAGGTTACGATGTCTGACAAGCTTTACAATATCTTCTGCTACACCTGGTCCTATTTGCTTATGTGCTTCCCATGCTTCCTGAAGTTCAGAACCTGATGTGGAATTTCTGAGAATTTCTTCTATCTGGTTATCCGTCAATTCTTTATCCTTAATTTTTGCTCTGAAGTTGAGATATTTCTTGCTTATTTCAGTTTCCATACGTAATCTTTCAGCAATAAGAGTGGTATCAACCTGTCCTCCCAGATATAAATTGTACAGGAGTTCAAGCTGGCGTGCAAGAATAGGGTCGAGGACTGCATTTGATTCCTTGATTTCTTTAAGTTCGGCAAATGATTTACTGTCTGTATAGACTTTCTCCAGTTCGAAAGATGCTTTTTCACTTGCTGCAAGGGCGGCATCTGTTCCGGTGATATTGGCATCCCAGTCAGCCAATGCATCTGCCCGGTATAACGGTATTACCTTTGCCTCATAAGAAGCAAGAAAACTTTTCATGCGTTTTTCCATCTTTTCCTGCTTTGAGGTACATGACCATAGCAGTGAGATGGTTACAAATGTCAGAAGGATTAAGGATAGTTTTTTCATATTGTTTAGATTGAGAAAACGAAGATAAGAAAATGCAGGTTATTAACAGATGGTTTGGGTAAAACTTTTAAATTTGAAAATCGGCTCTTTAATACAGGTACAATTATGGAAAACATGATTTATTTATTGGGTGGATTAGTTGCGGGTGCTTTAATTGCCTGGTTGATAACAAGATCCATTTTGGTTTCGCGGTTGCGTGAAAAAATGCACGAACTGGATGATCTGAACAGAAGAAACAGCTCTCTTGAAACAGAAATAAAAGCTCAGGAGAAAAGCCTTGAAGAGGTAAAAAACTCCATGCTTAACACCTTTAAGGCAGCAGCATCAGATGCCTTAATTCAGAATAACAAGCAATTTCTGGATCTTGCAAAAACACATCTTGAAGTTCAGGTCAAAGAAGCTGAAGGCAATCTTGATGAAAGAAAATCAGCTATTGCAGAAATGCTCAAACCTGTCAGGGAATCAATTGACAGCTACAAAAAACGTATTGAGGATCTGGAAAAGAATTCCAAAGAGACTTTCGGGCAGGTTTCAGAAATGCTTTCAGGTCTCAGGTCAACAAGCGCCAGTTTGCAAAAAGAGACCGGAGCTCTGGTGAACGCACTTCGAAATCCAAGAGTGAGAGGCAGATGGGGTGAAATCGGACTGAAACGAGTCGTGGAATTCTCAGGATTATCAGCACATTGTGATTTTGTTGAACAGGTTTATAAGGAGGGGGAAGATTCATCGATGAAACCTGATATGATCATAAACCTGCCAGGGAACAGCCATGTTGTGGTCGATTCCAAGTTACCGCTTGATGCCTATCTTGAAGCACTTGAAACAGATGACGAATCACTGAGGACAAAGCTTTTTGAAAAACATGCAAAAACTTTACGTGATCATGTTAACAAATTAAGTAAAAAACAATACTGGTCACAATTTGAAAATACCCCTGATTTTGTCATATTATATATGGAGGTTGAGTCTGCATTCAATGTGGCTTTGATGACAGATAAAGCCCTGTTACAGGATGCAATGAACAATAAAATCATCCTGACCACTCCGACCACACTGATAGTAGTTCTCAAATCGGTTGCCATGTCGTGGCAGCAGCATAATATAACTGAGGATGCCATGCAGATAATGGATGCTGCCAGGGATTTTTACGGAAGAGTAAGTGTATTTGCGGAACACTTCGATAAAGTGGGGAGTGGTTTAAAAACCGCCCTGAAGGGATTTAATGATGCAGCAGGATCATGGGAGAGCCGCGTTCTGCCAGCCGGAAGAAAGCTGGAGCAATTAAATGCGACAGACAATAAAGGCTTATTGCCTGATTTTGAAATTATTGATAAGCCTGTAAGGGAAATAAAAAAGGCAGAAGAATAAAATTCAGGTTCAGATGTGGCAATTTTTTCTGACTGATTGTTTTGTTATTAATAATTTCAGAGGTAATTTTCAGGAATTCTTAATTTTATTAAAAAATTAATTATGAAGAAACAAATTCTCTCTACGCGTCGCGAGTTCCTTCAAAAGCTTCTTGCTGCAACAGCTGTAGCAGGATTTTATCCGTATCTGGATGCTTGTGAATCAGGTGTTTCAGCCAAAAATAAGAATAAAGGTAAAATGCCCCTGCGTCCGCTGGGCAGAACGGGATATATGGTTGGAATATATAGTCTGGGAGGGCAGGCAGCAATTGAAACACCCGGAAAAGAGGAACTGTCTGTTCAGATCATTAACAGAGCTATAGATTTGGGAATTAATTATATCGATACAGCAGCCTGGTACGGCAGAACCACTGCAACGATTTCCGATGAAGATGCCAGAGGTCACAGCGAAAGGAATGTGGGCCAGGTAATGAAGGATCGCCGCAAGGAAGTTTTTCTTGCTTCGAAAACGCATGAGCGCACATATGATGGTTCTATGAGGCTGCTGGAAAAATCACTGAAAAACCTGCAGACCGATTATCTCGACCTGTGGCAGATACATAATGTGAGGGCTGCAGAGATGGAAAATCTTGATAAGTTCTTTGCTTCGGATGGAGTTGTGAAAGCAATGGAGAAAGCACGTGATGAAAAGATTGTAAGATTTATTGGTTTCACGGGTCATGAAAGTCCGGATGTAATGAAAGCTCTGGCTGACAGATATCCGTTTGATAATGTTCTGGTTGCTCTTAATGCTGCCGATAAACATTATGATCCTTTTATTGAAAAATTTCTGCCAGTGCCTGTCGCAAAAAAGATGGGTATTGTTGGAATGAAAATACCTGCCCGCGACCGTATTTTTTCTCACGGAGGTATCATAACCATAAAAGAAGCCATGGAGTATGTGATGTCACTTCCCGTGAGCACAATTATTATCGGACTGGATAATATTGCCCAGCTGGAGGAGAATATAGAAATTGCACGAAACTTCAAACCTCTTACCGCTGACCAGATGCTTGCCATTGAGGAAAAAACCAAACCATATTATAAAGAGCTTCAATTCTTTAAGAACCAGTCAGAATGGCCGGCGGAATGGTAATAATGAGATTTGCATCACTGATCTTTATTTATATTTTTTAATATGAAAAGAATTTTACCAATACTCATTCTTGCGGCTGTTCTGACATCATGCAAGATAAATCAACTCTATCTGACCGTGGTCGAACCTGCTCCGGTAACTTTATCAAAGGATATTAAAAAGGCAGGAGTCATTAACCGCAGTATACCGACTGACGAAACAAAAGCTATTGACAAACTCGAAAAAGTCCTGTCCCTTGAGGGTACTGATCTTGACAAGGATGGCGCCCAGCAAAGCATTTCAGGACTATCGGAGGAGCTGTTAAACAACAACAGGTTCATTGAAGTCAAAACTCTGACCGATATCGACCTCAGGACTCCCAAAACAGGAATGTTCCCGGTACCGCTTTCGTGGAATATAGTGGATACGATCTGCAGGGAAAGAGGGATTGATGCTCTTTTTTCACTTGAATTTTACGACACTGATACAAAGATTAATTATTCAACCCAGGGAACTGAAATAAAGACACCCATCGGGATTTCGATTCCGGGTCTTGAACACGTTGCGAGTATGGAAACAATTGTCAAAACAGGATGGAGAATATATGATCCCGCCAACCGGGTAATTGCGGATGAATTTCAGCATGTTCAGTCAGTGGTTTATTCAGGCAGGGGACTTAATCCGCTTGTTGCCGTGGCCGGGATTATTAACAGGAAAGATGCTATAAAAGATGTAAGTAATAAGGCAGGACACGGTTACGCTTTCAGGCTGATACCATTCGAGCTTCGTGTAACGCGGGATTATTTCGTTAAGGGTAGTAATAATTTCAAGATAGCAAAAAGGAATGCACAGGTTGGTAAATGGGATGAGGCAGGCAGGCTCTGGGAATTGGAAACTAAAAACCCCAGAATGAAAATTGCAGGCAGAGCATATTATAATATGGGCATCATCAGCGAGATAAACGGTGACGTTGACGCTGCACTGGAATGGACGCAGGCATCTTATACAGATTATAATGTCAGAAAGGCAAGAGAGTACTCCAGAATTCTGGAAAACAGAATAATGAAAAGAGAAATTCTCAGGGAGCAGCAGGAATAAATAACTTTACCGGCGGAATATTCTTGTTTGATCACCGCTTCAGGAAATCTTCTCTCACTGGACTGAAACTGTCAACAAGCCGAACAAAACTGCTGATGGTCTGAATACAGTGAGGTATATCTGATGGAACAGTGAAAATATCACCCTTCGTCAACCGGTGCTTTTCATTCCCAAGGAACAGAAACAATTCGCCTTCAGCAACATAGCTTATCTGCTCGTGGTGATGGCTATGAGGTTTGTCAGGTTCCAATGCCGGACCATTCGTGAAATCACAGACCACTACCATCAGGTTGTCAAGATTTGCAATTCTCCTTTTAAACACCGGAGAAATAATTTCAGGAGTTGTTTCACTTTCTTTTAAGACTGTCATGATGATTCAAATAATTTTATCAAAAATAACATATTTAAATAATTGCAGGATACTGACAAATTTCTTATGATTGTACCGGTATTGAAGGATTTAAAAATATACTGATCCAATGAAAAAAATAATAAATCTCCTGCTCCTGGTTTTATTTGCTTTTTCGTCGTGCAACCGGCAGAAACCAATGAAAAAGATAATTGATGAATCCCTTTCATTCTCATTAAAGCAATATACTCAAATGTATGATGTGATGAAGGAAAAACCTGATCTCTTGCCCAGGACATTTGATGCATCAGGTAATCTTATAACTGCAAAACCTGACTGGTGGACTAGTGGATTTTTCCCCGGCAGCCTGTGGTACCTGTATGAGTACTCAAAGGACGAAAAGATGAAAGAAGCTGCTGCAGCGATGACATCCAGAATTGAAAAAGAAAAGAACAATACAGGTACTCATGATCTTGGATTCATGCTTTACTGCAGTTTTGGCAATGGCCTGCGGTTGACCGGTGATGAGAAATACAGCGATGTGCTTCTTACAGGAGCAAAATCTTTGTCAACACGATTCCATTCAAATATCGGGTGTATCCAGTCGTGGAACAGCAGACGCGGGTGGCAGTACCCTGTTATAATTGATAACATGATGAACCTCGAATTGCTGATGTGGGCTTTTAAGAAATCGGGAGATTCAACCTATTATAAAATATGTATAAGTCATTCAGATACAACTATTAAAAATCATTTCCGACCCGATTACAGTTCATTTCATGTAGTATCATATGATACTATCACAGGCCGGGTCGAAAAAAAGCAGACGCATCAGGGCGCTGCTGACGGATCAGCCTGGGCACGAGGACAGAGCTGGGGTCTCTATGGTTATACTGTGATGTACCGCGAAACAGGATTGAAGAGATATCTCGATCAGGCTGTTCATATTGCAGATTTTTTGATCAATCACCCGAACATGCCCGGGGATATGATACCCTACTGGGATTTTAATGCACCGGATATTCCGGATGCAAAAAGGGACGCCTCGGCTGCTGCGATAATGGCATCAGCTCTGATCGAACTAAGCGGGTATGCAGGTCCGGAAACCGGAAAAAAATATTTACAGGCCGCTGAAAAGCAACTCCGCACTTTATCTTCTCCGGCGTATATGTCTAAACCAGGGGAAAATGGAAATTTCATCCTTATGCATAGTATTGGATCAATTCCCGGGAACAGCGAAGTGGATGTTCCGCTGACATATACTGATTATTATTTTATTGAAGCGCTGATGAGATACAGGAAGCTGCTGAACAAGGCTGACTGAGATCTCATTTAAAATCGATCATAACTTTCATTACGCCGTCCCTGTAATCAGAAAGAAGTTCGAAAGCTTCTTCAGCCTGGTCGAATGGGAAACGGTGAGTGACCATGTTTTTTACATCGATCTTACCGCTTTTCATCATTTCAATGGCCGGTTTCACACAATCAACCTGTCTTCTGATAAATTGCAGCATAATTTCCCTTCGCCGGGTATTTTCAACATTAACGGACCAGGTATCAAATTCCGGGATGCCCACAACTATTATTTTACCACCCGGTTTCATGAGATCAACAGCCTGGTCTAATGCTTCCTGCTGGCCGCAGCATTCGAACACAACATCAAGACCGGCAGGTTCTTTCTGCAAAATCTTTTCTACAATATTTTTACTTAAGGGATTACCTGTATACGAGGCCTCCTCTTTTGCGGCAATTGCCAGACGTTCAGAAATTTTATCAGTGACATAAACTGAATCTGCACCCAGTGCCCTGGCGGCAAGCATTACACTCATCCCTATCGGGCCAAATCCAAGTATCCCAACTTTCCTGCCCTTGATTTCTCCTGATTTCTTAACGGAATAAATACCTATTGAAAGAGGTTCTGAAATTGCACCATGATCGGGCAGCAGATTCACCGGCAACCGGAAACAGTTATCTTGAGGCATGACAATAAATTCAGAAAGACATCCTTCTGCCTGTCCCGGACATCCAAGGAATCTGATCTTACGGCATGTATGAGGTCTCCCTTCCATACACTGATCACATTTCCCGCATGGTAAAGCCGGCTCAATGGCAATTATGTCTCCTTTCTTAACTTTTGTTACATCAGGTCCGGTTTTAATAACAACACCCGCTCCCTCATGTCCGACAGTAAAAGGATATTTAACTTTCTGAGATCCGATATTCCCATTTTTATAGTAATGTATATCCGATCCGCATATACCAAGTACAATCATCTTAATCAAGACATCATCAGAGTTCACGATTTCAGGATCGGGAATATTTTTCATTTCCATTTGCCGGATCCCGGTCAGCATCATTGCTTTCATTATTATTTATTATTTTAGCCTGTCAAAGATAAAATGTTTAAATGAGAAAAATTTATGGAATAGGAGAAACAGTTTTTGACATCATTTTTAAAGATGGAAAACCAGAGGCTGCAAAACCGGGAGGATCAGTACTGAACTGCGTTGTCTCTGTAGGGAGGATAGGATTACCGGTATTTTTTATCAGTGAATTTGGTCTGGATAATATTGGATTCCTTATCGATAAGTTCTTAAATGTAAATGGTGTAATTACATCATTTATAAATCGTTACAATGATGCCAATACTACTCTGGCAGTTGCGTTTCTGAATGAGAAAAATGATGCAACATATTCCTTCTATAAAAATTATCATCCTGGAAAAGGAAAAGTGGTTTATCCGGATGTCAGGGGAAATGATATCCTTATTTCAGGATCATTTTATGCAATCTCACATGAAATAAGAAAAAGATTTAAAAGATTCGTCGGCGGCGCTAAAAAAAGAGGAGCTTTAGTAATTTATGATCCTAATTTCAGAAAATCTCATCTTTCCGGTTTGAAAAGCCTGAAACCCCTGATAATTGAAAACATGCAGATGGCAAGTCTGATAAGAGGGTCAGATGAGGATTTTAGAAATATTTTCAGAGCAAACAATGCTGATGAAGCTTATAAAACGGTGAAAAAGTTCTGTCCAAACCTGGTATATACATCTAATAATGAAGGTGTTTATGTCAGGACGCCGGGATTTTCAGGAAAGTTTCCCGTTAAAAAGATTTCCCCGGTAAGCACAATAGGGGCCGGAGATAATTTCAATGCAGGAATGATTACATCTATCTACCAGAATAAGATTCTCGCCGGGCAGCTTGAAGTGCTTTCAGAAAAAGAATGGTCAAAAGTGATCTCCGTCGCGGTTGATTTTGCTACAGATGTCTGTCTCAGTTATGATAACTATATCTCACAGGCATTTGCTAATAAGTTCCTGAGGAAATCCAAATAGGAC
>Ga0079037_100002050_pt1 | contig 10855 bp, 21 predicted proteins | sample Mud3Dept4metaG_FD_71479 | JGI IMG/M metagenome (GOLD analysis project Ga0079037, IMG submission 71479) | Freshwater wetland microbial communities from Ohio, USA, analyzing the effect of biotic and abiotic controls - Mud 3 Core 4 Depth 4 metaG | ecosystem: Environmental > Aquatic > Freshwater >... | reverse complement strand
TCATTTATAATCTGTTGCTTATCTTTCTTCCTCTTAGGATTGCACCCACATCTTTTCTTGCACACTTCCTTGCAAGTCTCAGTACCAATACGACATTGTTGTAGGTACTGTAACGCCACTACACATTTCTTACATGCTGGACTAAATTCTAATGTCTTTTCCATATTGTTTTATTATAAATTCTACAGGAAAATCTTGTAATCTAAATACTGCCATATCAGAATCGTGTATAGGTTTGTTAGGCACTATTTTATAAGGATTAATATTAGCATTTCTAAATATTTTTAAATCACCTATAAAATAATAAATAATTTCTTTTTCATCATTATCCAAGAAACCATATAAAATATAATCAACTAATCCTTCTTTAATTTTTTGATATTCTGTCTTAACCCCACTTGGTCGAGACCATCGAATTGTAAAATCATCTTTATATTTGTAATAATCGTACCTTCGTAATCTAACTGCAACTCTTAACGGTTTAATAGTATAAATTAAAAAGTCTGTTCCTTGTTGTTCATCAGCCTCTATATCTTTTGTTATAAATTGATTGCCTAATATCGCTTTAATAATTTTTGCAAATTTATATTCTAATTGCATATCAAGAGACTTCATTCCCGTATGCTGCCCAACCTTCTCTTTTTTTACGCGCAAATATATCTATTTTATTACCCTCTAAAACTTCTAGCATTTCATAAAATATATCTGGTTTTGCACTATGAAATTCTGATTTTGCAGAAAAACTTGTTTTTATTGTTTGCCTATTAGGATACTGGTCATGACTACCTTTGAATCCGACTAATATGAATTCAGTTCGTCTATTAAATCCAAATAATGAAATTCCATTTTGTTTATCCCATGCCATTGTTAAATGATATTTAAATCCCCAAATTTCAAGTATTTCTCTTGCTTGATATAAATATTTATCTATTGTCCATAAAAAAAGAATACAATTATCAGATGCTATATCAGTAAGAGGAAATTTTTTAATTTCATCTATGGTCATAGTAGGATAATCAAATTCTTGTTGATTAGGTCTAACATCTCTTTGTATTTTTTCAAGTTCCCAGGGAGGGTCAATAACAATCACATCATATTTACAATTAGGTATGGTTTGTGGTTCTATAGTAGATTTAATTTCTTTTTCAATTTCTCTAGCTATTTCTTTTATGGCATAAGAAGGTTTTATATCTTCTTCAATTTTTTTTACAAATTGCTCCTGCTTTTCTTCTGGAAATTGTGTAACTTTAGCTGCTAATGATACCGCAACTTTACCATCATCTACTATTTTTGCTAACTCTGGTGTACCTTCTGTTATGACTTTTTTAGCATATTGAATACTTCGGTCGCCAACATTTAAAATTTCAGATGCTTCTATTTGGGAAACATTCCGCAAATTTGCGGAAGGTTCTAAATCTGTTCTTTCCCCCTGTTTCATATTAGCCAGTCTTGCCCCAACCATACTGCGTTGACTTTCATTCAAATGTCGTCTATCAAGATTACTTAGAATAACAAAATTAATCGGATTATTTCCTTTATATTCCTCATACTTAGGAATAATACCTAATTCTTGGCAGGCTTTATATCTATTTCTACCATCAAGTATCTTTCCTTCAAAAATAATTATTGGATATGATAAACCATTAGTATTAATACTTAATTTCAATCTTTGGTACTCATCGTCATTCATCATCGGAAATATATCAGATAGTTCATGATATTCTATATCCATACTCTCTTTTTGGTTTCCTCTTTCTTCTTAAAAAATTCAGAGTTAATCATTATATTACCATTAGTATAAATGAAAGGGGTAGAATTGTCAACTTTCTGCCTCTCGTCATACAGCCCAAGCCTGCTACTTGTCTGCTTTATCACCATGTCGGCTATAGCAGATGCGAACAGTCTATCGTCATAGCTGCCTGATGCTGCCTCATACTTGCCTTGTGGTGATAGGATAAACGTCTGTATCTCTTTCCACCATCCCATATCTGGCATTGGTAACTGCTCTTTGGATAACATAGCATCATACTGGCGTTCAAACAATTCGCCCATTGTGCCTAAGAGATACGGTCTGGTGCTTCTATCAGTGTACCAGCCAATATTATCAGTCCTTAGCGTTTTGCCTAGAAGCATATCATCTTTAGAGGGTCTATGGTACATTCGAGATAATCCATACTTCGGGATACCCAACTCCGAATGACCATAGACCAGATAACTGATTGTAGTCTTGCCTGAGTTCACCACCTCTACTGCTAATTTCGCTGGCACTACTTCTTCATACTCATTAAGCCCACCATAATACATCCCGCCAAGCCATAGTTGTCGTGCTAGGTCGCCATTCTCTTCTGCGATATGCCCATGTAATGCTGCTACTGTATTACCATTATCTTTCCGCTTCACATAAGCACAAGCATAGTCCCCGCCTCTAGCCTGAGCAGGATCGCATCCAATGATATATTCAGGTCTGTATGGGCTATCATAAGCTATCGGATGTTCCCACACTTTCCATATCCAGCCTTCTTTCGGCTTAGGTCTATCTGGGAAACTCTGGCTAGAATCTTGACTATCCCACACAACAACGTATTCATCCCTAGCCTTATCGTCATATATTAACCTTCCATAATCAGGTATTGTCAACTCTGCATGCTTCTGCATGTAGATTATAACATCTCTAATCTTTTCCTCATCGAACAGGGTCTGTCCTAAGATGATAAGGAATTGACCTGTCTTTCGGATACGCCGTTCCTCTGGTGTCATTGCCATGAGCTGCTTATTAAAGAAGTCTATGTCAATATGAGGATTAGATTCAGTATCCACGTAAATGACTTCCACATTAGGCAGGCTATCTAACTTGGCTATAATCTCATCTGCCATCCAGCCTATATAGCGCATCTTGGTAGCATAATCAGGGTCTTTTACATCAATGACAGGCGTAAGGCATATCCACATATCACCCTTAGTCTTTAATGTTCTGCCTATGAGTTCGTTATAGACTGACCTATCATGAGGCTCATCCATGAATATCCAGTTGAGATTTGCCCCTGTATAAGATAATGCACCCTGTGTTTGCCACTTGAAATGAATATCGGCAACCTCTGTAGAAAACTCCATCCATGTGTTGCCTTCTATCTTGGGCCCTTGAGTGATATATGGTTTGAAAACTTGGTCAATGGTAGGTTGTAGCGTTTCACGCTGTGTAGCTTGAGAATAGGTAGAAATCCATCCTTGTATCCGCTGACGTGGTATTTTGATACGCCTGTATGGCTCTAGCAAGTAGCCTGTTCGCTTACCTTCCCTATCGTACTCAGGTAATGACCTGTATGCTGCCTCGATAATACCGCAATAAGACTTACCAGACTTGTTACCTCCAGCTAGAATACGCTGTGGCTTCTTACATTCAAAGAATGGTAGCTGTGCTTCTGTAGGTAGAAACACATCCATGACGCGTATTTCAGGTATTGGTGGTAGCTTTAATTTCATCGTTTCTTTTTCTTTCTCTTAGGCTTCCAATCTGTTACCCTCTGCATAGTACCGTACGTGTAAGCATTTGCTCTCTTACCTTTCAAGCCTTTCTTTCTTGCCTGCTTCTTTAGCTTTTCCTCTAGTTCCTTTGGCATTATCTATCACCTCTGACAAATGTTCTTTTAGCTCTAACCATCCTTTTATATCTATATAAGAACCTAGATTATCTTCAGTTTCTGCTCTATCAATATCAGCTAATACATTTATGCGTGTCTTGTCTGATATACCATACTTGCGTATGATAGACTGTATCCAGCTAGGCGCATAGGACTGTCTGCCTAAGCAATACCTGACTGTGCAACATATCATAAAACTATAATCATCTTGACTTATGTTCATTAATCAAATTCTGTAATCTGTGTATCTTTCTCTAAGAAGGATACTATCAACAAATCTAAGTTGACCTTATGTCTCTTCATGTATCTGATTATCTCTTTAGGCAACTGGTCTTTGACATCTTCTACTAACAGGTCATAATCTATCTCATGGTCATTGGTGTTATTTACTTCCGTAATCTCGTGAATAATGTCAATATAGATAAGATACCTATCATTAGTAATGCGGCACCGAAGATAGTAGGCTAGTGCTAATAGCCCCGTAGTAAGTGCGATTTTGAGCATATTATTAATTAATTCGTTAATCATTATTGCCTCCTACTGATTAGTCGTCAGGAAGCAACTTAAAGTTTAATTTCCCCCCTTTCTATATCATATAACTCATATATTTTAATATCAAGATTATCCTGATGAAGCGTCTCCCCTCGAAATTGAAAGGACAATGTTGCATATTTTAACTTAGAGGGATCGAACCCTACAAGGTCTAAACTATTTGTAGATAGAAACAGATCATATTTACCATCTGCCCTTTCTTCAATATCAAATATTCCTGATTCAAACATAGCGCCTATTACAAATTTCACTTTCATTCGTTATTCCTATAAAAATGTTACTTAACAGGTGTAAAGTTTAGTTAACGCGTTATTGAATATTGACTAACTACCGATAGTATCTGTGCCATACATTCCTCTAATTTTGATGGTTCTTTTATTAACTCACAACATTCTCTAGGAAGCCATCCCTTGAACTCATTACCATTGAGTGCTTTCCCGAATAGATGTAGGTCTGCTCCAGTGCTATCATCCGCTGCTTTATCCAAGATGATACCGGACCCTTCAAGTATTACTTTATTATTCCATTCCAGTTTTATATTGACTTTATCGCCTATTTTTGCTTTTTGAAACTCTAAATTATCCATATATTATCCTCCTATTTGTATTCTCCTATATCAACAGCAGCTTCCTTTTCAAACTTATCTAAATCATCATGCTCATAAAGTTTTACGTACCCCGATACTTCATAATATCTTCCACATACAGGGCACTTTACATGGTATGCGAAATCTGCATCAATATGACCACTATTCCCACATAAACAGTGAACATCCATGCAGACATCAGTACCTTTCCACTGTACCCATCCATAAGGATCGTTATCTTTGTCTATTACGATTTTTTTTTCATTTAATGAAAGCCAATATGCCATATTCTACTCCTTCTCATCAGGAAATACACCTGTTGTAAAATAGCATGGATTTTGGATTTTTATTTTCATCTCCCCTAATTGATGCAACCTAAATAGACCTTTCATACATTCTTCATATTGAGCAATAATAAGACCATATTTATGCCTTAAACGACTATTGCGAATAGACTTACAATATGATTCTAACGCAGATATATTAATATCAGAAGGAATATTATCAACTTGATGTTCGATCTTACTACTTAAATATTCAATATATTCCCAATATAAACTCATATAGTTCTTTGTTTCATCATCATAGATAGATTCTGGGAAATCCATAGTTCACTCCTTTACATCAATCACGAAATGCCAGAAAGAAGGGTAGAGGTCATAAGGTATTAACAGCTTTTTGAACCGCCTCTTTATCTTTCTTGGCAATTCTACCATAGCATTAATCTCGTTAGACTCACTCACCGATACGACAATACCAAACTTTGATGCTGAGGAATAGATAGGAAAGCCTAACTTGCTATAGTCCTGACATACCAATACTTCCTCATACGTGAACTGATATACCTGTTCCTCAGTATATTCACCTGTAGGGAACTGCTCAAAGAACGCCCTCACATACGAGGGTATGCGTAATATCTCTTTACCAACACAACCATACATTACTATCGCTATCATACTAACCTCATTTGTTGCACTGTATTCATCAGTCTTTCTTCACCCATTGCAACATAATCGGGATTAAGTTCTATGCCAACATAATGCCTGCCAAGTTCTTTAGCAACAACACAAGTAGTACCCGCCCCGCAGAAAGGGTCAAGAACTATACCTGAATCAAAACCTGCATTGCATCCACAATCTGTATAGCCATTGTCTATTCTTTGGTATTCACCCTTATCTGGTATTCCTCCTCTGCCCATCATACCTTTTTCTGAATCATTTGTATGATCGTGCCAAGATTGTCCAATAGTACCACCTACAGTTTTAACAACCTTTTCTCTTATCTTCCCACATTTCTTGCATATAAACTGAGGACAACCTGCCAAAATCATCGGGGTTATAAGTTCTTTATTGAAAGTCGCATAGTGTGCACCGGGGAATGACTTTGTCGGTAATGACCATACACATCGTTTATTCCGCCCTTGTAGATAGAATCTTGGTGTACCATCCTTATCATAGTAACCAGAATGTTCATGAAGTCCTGTTCCATCCCCGCCATAAAGCGTTCCTGCCATCTTACGGTTAGGCCTTGGTTTGGATAGACTATGCACAGTTTGACCCTCTGCGCCATCCGACCACTTGTGGTTATCCGAGATCGCCCTTGACATTCTAGGTATTGTAGAACTAGATAAAGGCTCAAACTGCTGTTCAAAGTAATATTTCTGGCTCTTGACAAAGAAGAATATGTATGTGAAATCTACAGTAAAGCGGTCCTTGCATGATTGTGGTAAACAATTCAACTTATGCCAGATCAAAGTATTTCGTTGAATCCACCCATTTTCCGTCATACCTATGGCAAAACGGAAGGGAATATTGCAGAGGCATTTCTGAGGCAGTTCATTTGTTAATCTATTTGGTTGAATATGCCATCCTTTGCAATTCTTACCTTCTTTGCTATTTAATGATCTGGTAGGATCATATCCTGTTTTATCTCTAGTTCCACTAGCATAAGTATCCCCTAGTTCTACAAAGCAAGTTCCTGTAGGTTTCAATACTCTATAAACCTCGTCAAAGATAGTAAGAAGATGACGAACGTATTGCTTAAAGCTAGGTTCTTGTCCTAACTCACCACGCCATGCCCCGCATTTAGAACAGAACTGACCGCCTACTTCATCACTTGCACCCTTTTCCTTCTGATAAGCCTCTAACCCAGGGTTAGTCTCCCCAGATTTATGTTGCAATGTATGTATAGTTTCCCCCCAATCATGTTCGCAAGGAAATGGCGGTTCATCCCAAATCTGAGGCTCTGTATGATATGCACGAAGGCTCCAGAAAGGAGGCGAACAGACCACACAATTCGCAAAATCATCAGGCAACGTCTTTAATATCTTCAGGGCATCCCCTGTTATAATCGTGTCTAACTCTTGCAATCCTATCCTCCACCATCACTGTTTAAGTCATCTCCATAGAAATGAATATAAATCTCATCTGCAAGATTTATAGCATCCTCTTCTTTATCACCTGTTGCAATATAACCTTCTATTATATCATAAATTTCACCACCCAATCCTGAATGCCACGATTGAGGAATATGCCAAAAATGACAAATATTCAAACATAATGTTGATTTATGATCAACCCAAGAATATCCTTCTTCTATTATTTTACCACATTTAGGACATTTTATAGAAGGTGAACCATCATATTCGATTTTAGTTTTCAGAAAATTTATCAACTCTTCTTTTGTTTTTAATATCATCTTATCACCCCATACATATTAATATAGCTTTTAACAGCCTCCAACAGGCTATCAGTTAAGAAACATTCTGCAACCTTTGGGTGCATATCTAAATCTATAGTATCACCAAAGGGGATTTTGATATGATAAATATTACCAATGCCTGCCCATAGATACGCTAGAATGTCAGAATTTGCATCACCTGTTGCAAAACTATTCGGTAGATAAACATCCGATGGCTTGATAATCGCAGCAAATTTCGCTTCAGCCTTTGATTTTCTATCCTCATATAGTGTAGTGCAGATGAATACATCCTGAACACGACCACCATATTTCTCTACTTCATTTATCATCCATGCGAAAATTGACATTGTTTCCGAATAGGATATAAGACCATCGATTATGCAGTTCTGCATCGTTACCCAAAATACAGGTATGTTATTCTCATACAACAGCCTATGAGCTTCTAACGCCCCGTCTATGAACTCAATTTCCTCGATATTGAGGTTATAGAAAGGTGCGCCTTCTTTGCTCTGGTTATTGTGCCTGATAACCCCATCAACGTCAATAAAAGCTGCTCTATACATACTACCCTCCAAACTTGTGACTAATCTCCAACCGATAGGTATCGCTATCGTCATGATGCGTACTTGTCTCTAATACCACGCACAGTTCATTTATCGCCCTAAAGCGATGGACTGTCCGATTATGCACATGGACAGAATCTCCAACCATCATCTCTCTATCCTCTGACTTTACATAATTACCATACTCATTATAACTACCTAATTCTAGGTACATGCTACCCTGAAGGACGGTAAAGACTTCGCATTTCAACTGGTGATAATGCAGGCTACATTCCCATCCATGATTAAGTACGAGTATCTTATAGCATGACTTTTCGTTATGTATCCAGAACTCATAACCCCAATCCTTCTTGACTATCGTAGGGAATATTGTATTAATATCCACGAATGAGTAGCGTTTGACAATATCAGCGATAAGGTTAGTAACTGACCTATCTTGGTAGTAAGGCGTTATCCAAACCTTACCACCAAGTGTTTCAACTAGCTCTTTCTCTTGAATATCGGATTGTCGGTAATCACCTCCCTTCACATGAATATCAGGGCGGACTTGATTAATGAAGTAGGACGCTTCTGTTTCGTTGAATATAGTAACGAAATCAACAGTTTCGAGATTAGCAATCACCTCGCTTCTTTCTTCTTCTGGGATAATAGGGCGATTATCCCCTTTGATTTTTTTAACAGACTCATCACTATTGACACCAACAACTAGAATATCACCCAGTTTAGAAGCGTCTCTGAGATATGTAACATGACCTATATGAAGTATGTCATAAATACCGTTGGTGCTGACTATAGTTTTAGCACCTCCACGTCTAACGCAATTCAAAATATCTTTAATTTCTGTAATAGGAACAATCTTATCGTTTATTTTTATCACCTTCTTTTCAATCAGTTAATATCGCCATTTTTCTATTCTATATTTATCCCACCATCTTTTCTTTTTAGTATCTTCTTTTATATCCTCTTGAGGTTCAGGGGTTTCATTTTTAATCTCTTGTTTTTTGACTATGTCCTGTTCTATTAGTTTAATGTAACCATCTAAAGTAATTTCATTACCTTCTGTATCATGATAGAATACTTCTCTACCATCTGCCACATGACAAGTCAAATATTCTAGATGTGGTTCAATTAGGCTATATCTATATTCTAAAGATTTTTTAATTGAGGCCATTTCCTTATTGATAGCCAATTTAACATAAACTTGGTCTTTCAGTTGCTCTTTAGTAAATTCAACATCAATATAATAATCTCTAGTATCTAAATATATAGGACTATCTGTTTCTACTTCTGCAAACAACCTTTTACCATCCCAACTCATATCCTTAAATTTAATATTCATTCAGCTACTCGCTTCCCAATTTCAGCAATTCCTTTGGAGATGATTGCACCCATTAAATTAACACCTATAATCCAAAACCATGACTTCGGCTGAAGTCCCCATCCATAGATAAAGACAAGTATCATTACTAAATAGCCTAAACATATAGCTATTATTTCTAATGTTATTGCAGCTAAATCATTCATCCAACTACTCCTTATAATCCATCATCCACTTTTTCTTATTATCATCATAGCTCAAAAAATATGTGAATTGGTTATCAAATATCATTTCTCTAGCAGGTTCAATATTACCAGTATAGTTTACTCGTTCCGCTAAACTATAATCCAAGACTAGAATTTTATTTATTTCATCATAGTGCCATCCTTCTTTGATCGGATTCATCTTCACATCAACTTGCACGGTAAAATAGTCTAATTCCAGTTCAATCAAATTTTTTATCAATTCCCCATAACTCATGAAATCTACTCCTTATAAACAGGGATAACTATAATAGAATACTGATACCCCTCTTGCCAATTCCAATAATCACCATAGTCTTTTGCTTGTTCATAGGTCTTGAATAATAATGGTGTTGTCCATTCTATCACTATGTTATCAACAAAAAAGTGTACTTTATAGACTTTATCATACTTATTAGGATCAACAGGATTATTCATAATCTATCAACCTCCAGTCATCGTACCTTATTCATTGCTTGGTATAATAACATCAAAGTGATCCCATGAATCTTTATCTATCTTCAGAAATCCCATATTAATCTGTCTATCATTAGCATAGATTATACCTTGTAACGCATCAGCAATGGATTTAGGAAGATTATACATATCGCAATGCACCTTAGTCTTAAACCAGAAATACATATCTACTCGCAAATCGCTATTTAACAATTCACCTTGGTACTGACTCTTAGCCGTCCATTTGACTTGTTCTTCAAAGTCCTTAAACTTCTTAGAAGTGAAGGCACGACCAGAAGCATTGTATCGCTTCTCATTATCCTTACTTATTGCCTTGAAGGGAAATGTGAGTATTATCATATTTTTGTTATTTCCATATCCTGTGCGAAATTAGGATGGACTATATCAGGGCAGCCTTCTGAATAAATGGCACATTTCCATCCTCCAGGATAACTCAAAGATGCACCTGTCTCATAATCAGCATCATCTTCTGTATATTTAAGCACGAAAAGATATGACCCCTTAGGTGCTGCATTATAATGACTATAGCAATATGCCTGTACTTCTTCAGGTTCATATTTATAATCACCTATGTGCATGGGGATTTTCTCATTGCATATTTCACATTTGTGGTAATATATATTACACATTTTTTACTCCTATATAACGAAGCCAGCCTTTCATAATTTTGGCAGGATCATTACGATATTCATTAAGAGAGCATTGAGATACTGTTTTAATCAGTTTTTGTAAATATTCAATTTCTGTTATATTATTTGATGAATGTCTAATATAACTAC
>Ga0079037_100002049_pt1 | contig 10855 bp, 8 predicted proteins | sample Mud3Dept4metaG_FD_71479 | JGI IMG/M metagenome (GOLD analysis project Ga0079037, IMG submission 71479) | Freshwater wetland microbial communities from Ohio, USA, analyzing the effect of biotic and abiotic controls - Mud 3 Core 4 Depth 4 metaG | ecosystem: Environmental > Aquatic > Freshwater >... | reverse complement strand
CGGATTAATGTCTGTGTAATGAGCGGATGACCTATGACCAGATCTTGAAAATCAACCGGGATGGATGATTCTGAAGGCTCGATCCAGCTTGTCATTTCAAAAAGCAATTCCAGCTATCTGATCGAAATCGATCCGAATATTCTCAATTTCATCGTAATCATTATCCGTTTCTCTTTCGGCCATTAAGCCTGCTCCAACTCCCCGAGCGCACAAGGATCGGTAGACACAGAAACGGCAACGGTCAACCTGATTTGTCAGTGTAAATTCATCGCGTTTTAAAAGAAAAATTTCATCAATCAGACCATTCAAATAATCCTCATCGGCCTGGAATTGGGCAATGTTGTAGACAAAACGTTGCGGGCGTTCGGGAAATTCAGCGAGCCAGTAGACCATTTCGACTGCATCTGGCTGGATTGGGCGGCCTTGATTCAGGTGCGTCCCAGCCTTGATAAGTAGAAATGGATAAACGCGCGTTTGTAAATGGTTCGCCAGTCGGTCGCGAACGGGATATTTTTGAGAAGTTTTCCAATCATAAATAATTACATGTCCATCTTGACCAATTTGAACTAGATCATATCTGGCGATAAGACGCACCCTAGAAAGCGGCGCGCTTAACACAATTTCTGGATAGCGAGTGAATTGTGCATTTTCCAATCCGGTCAGGGACCCAGATTTGGTCGAATCAATAAAATTATTCCACCAATGGATCAAGTCAGCATCTTGGACCAGCCCGGAGACCTGGTCAGACCTCAGACCGAGCAGGTATTGGTGGATCATACGGTGGTAAGCGACCCCTCGTAGAAGATACTGCTCATTCTCTAAAACCGGATCACTCTCAATCGCCGGCCACGCCAGGTGGAGTAGATAACGGGGTTGAAATCGGCGACGACAGTCAGTGTAGTCTTGCAGGCTCGCCGCCGAGAAAGTATTTGGGAGTGGTTCTCCCGCCGGGAAGAATGGCTTCATTTTCAAACCTCGTTCTGACGCCTTTCCAGAAAATTATATAATGCGATAAAGGGCTGAGCCCGGTCTTGTTCACCTTTACGGCCGGTATTCCAGGTTAAAACCAACTCTTTTTTTGCCCGGGTGATCCCGACATACAGCAGTCTAAGCCGTTCACGAACATAATCGAACCGAGCTTGTTGAGTCGCCTGGCCTTCTTCATACCAATCATATTCTCCCGCATTGAGTAAAGTCTTCAACTGTGCTAATGCTTCTGCTTCGAGGTTGAGATTGCCATTTAGAAACCATTTCTCAGATAGATACCGGTCATCCGGCAAACCAGATGGAAAATCATAATTGTTTACCGACATAATGTACACTCTATCCCATTCAAGACCCTTGGCTTTATGAATTGTGCCAATTACAACCTTACCCAGGTAATTTTCGGGGTTAAAACCAGTGTCGTCCTGACTGAAACCGAGAAAGCGGCGTTCGTTATGGGCAATTAGATCCAGTTCTTTGGTCAATTCAGGCAACCGCCAGGTAGGATTGGCCTGGCTGGCGCTACTTAACAACTGGGCTAGCTTGTGCGAGATAGCTAACTCGACAGGCTCAGTCAGTAGATCCTGGGCGATTGTAAGAACGATTTGATCGACAGGAAGCAAAGATGCAGACTGCCAGCGGCGGACAAGATCTCTAAACTCAATTAGAGATTCTGAAATTGCAGGATCGATACCTGCATCCATAATATTTGCCAACCAGTCTCGATCTGGACCAGGCCAGAGATAATCTTCAACATATCCAATTTTCCGGATTAATTCGACGATGAATTGTATCTGACGTCGAATTTCTTCTTCTCCTTTATCAGCCCTTCGCCAGACTTCATATACCCGGGCAAGTTTTCGCGCTGACTGAGGGTCGGCCAAATAGCTCAGCAAATCGCCGAGAGTACCGGCTGAGAAACGAGTCGCGCTTGAGCTGCGCAGCAACCCATCTTCATATTCAATATTTCGCCGGTCGAGCTCTTCAGCCAGGTCGAACCCGCGTTGGTTCCGGGGAACAAGAACTGCAACTGTCCCATTTGGGTGTTCAGGCAGATATTTACCCAATGAGTCTGCGACTGCCTTAACTTCCTCTTGTGCCGTATATTTCTTCCAGATCAAGCGGATCTGCGCCGGATCATCGGGGGGGTTTGGCTGGGGATCGTCTGGAGACGTCATTTCAATACGAGGAGACAACTGCAAGGCATCCCTGATTTCGACAATAGGATGTTCCTCCTGAGTCCAGCGTGCCAGTTCATTCGCGAGGCTGATAATCGTTGAGGTCGATCGGCCAGATTCAGGCAGTTCTCGTCGTAAGACATGTGGATCGGCAATATAATTTAGCAGGTATTTCGGATTAGCCGTTGTGAATGTTTCATAGATCGCCTGGTTAGGATCGCCCACACGAACCCAATTTCCATCGGACCCTGCCAGTTTACTCAGGATAACTTCTTGAAGACGACTGCTATCCTGGGCTTCATCCTCAAGAATAAAAGGCCAGCGCTGTTGCAGCCGGTACAGATAATCCCGGTCATAATCAAGCGCCGTCAATGCCAGGCGGATCAAATCATCGAAATCTACAGCTCCGCGGTAAGCAAGAGCCCGTTGATAGTCCGCATATATATCCCAACCCATTTCAGCTAATGGCAGCGATGCCGGTAAACTATCGAGTTGTAAGCGCAAGATATCAGGTGTTTTTTGTTGATCCTTGGCATAACGAATAAAACTCAGGGCAATGTCCTTAACCAACTCAGGTAGCTCATCGCGCTTTACTGCTGCCCTTTTGCTATCATTCATCTCAGGCTCTAGGTAATCATCGAACACATTCGGGTGGTTGAGCAACCAGGTTCGAGCTGCGTCTTCACGGATCGCATCAGCTTCACGCTCGTCAATGATTTGAAAGTTGTCGGGCAACCCCACAAGGGCTGGTCGTTCACGGACAATATCATGCGCCAAACCGTGCAAAGTGCGTACACGATAACTCAGGTTGGGTATAAGATCAAAATGACGAACAAAGCTGCCCACTCTTTGATAGAAATTATCGACCGCTGAATTGACCAATGTAACTACGAGCACTTCTTGATCGTCACGTAAAGTTCCGCTCTGAATAATCTTGGCGGCAAGAAGTGAAAGCGTCCAGGTCTTGCCGCTGCCAGGAACAGCGGATATTCCCATCCTCCCGCCTGAATAATTTACTATTTCTTCTTGTGACGGACGCAGCTTGATCATATTTAGATTTCTACATTCAATCTTTGCCAATACTTAATAGCACTCGCTGTATCACCTGTAGCAAAGGTCCACGGGTTTCATAACCTTGTTCACCGAGCTCACTAATGCCAAGATAAATCCGTTCGCGACAACGATGCAGGAGTCCTAAAACGAGCGTAGATAACAAATCGTGACCAGCCTGGACTTCATCATAGTCCGTCCAGAGTCTGCCACGCGCCCATTCCCGGCTTAAGACATAGGGCTGAGTCAGCGGTTGGTTTAACCGCTCGGACCAGCCCCGGTTACCGGCATCCAGCCAAAACTGGAACCGCACTGGCCGGTTACTCATCAAGTATGTGAATGCAGGCGCGATGAGCACTGCATCTTCAGGTGGTGATTGCCAGCTCCTTACATATTGGGCCGCGATCACTCCGTCCTGGATCATCTGTATAAATTCCTTTCCCAACGGAATCCCTTCATCCGTGAGGGTTACGCCAGCAACCCGGCGAAATTTCTGAACCGACTCTATCAAATTTGCAGTGATCTCTCCACTGATCAACTCGTCATGGAATCCAAAACCAGGCTGAGAGAGTATTTCACCGAACATCCGGCTCAAGAAATGGTCGAACTCATCTGGAGGCTCGCGCCGGCGGGCCAGCCAGGCGCGTAGTTCTTCATACCGTTCTCCCACACGAAAGGTTATTCGAGCCTGGGTCTCAGGCTTGATCTGCTCGAAGGAAGACAACGTAGGGATTCCAGCTCGGGTCCGATAAACAATTTCGGTTAACAATTGCGCGCGTACTCTGTCTAATCCAGCGATCGCTTGCATCAACGCCTGAGCAACATCGAATTTAGTTGGTATGATATTCCATTCTGGATAAGCCAGGTTGGAAAGCGTCAGCAGACAGCGTGTAGCAGGTTCTTCCCGCAATGAGCGTGACGGCCGGTGCGAGTGTACAGGCACCTGGCGATTTTCTAAACGGTTAATCACCGAAAAACGCAATGCATCGCTGAGGAAAGGAGACAGGATTACGATCTCAGATGGTGGGACATCATCATGATAAATCAGGTCAACAATCTGATCAGTGATCCAATCAAGCATTTCTGGATAAAAATGATGTTGTTCAAAAACCAAAGCGTCACGTATCGTCTTCGAGAATGGTTTTGATAAACCTTCCTCCGAATGCTGCTCGGCTCGGGCAGGAAGAATTTCTACTGATTGGGCAGGATCATTAATTGATATTGTCAGTTTATTCGACAGGCTATTAACTAACGCCTCAATCGGTTCGGACATTACTAAACTTCTGGAAAAGACCGCTTGCTCGGTACACAAATCACGCAATCCCAATGCAGTCTGGGTATCTGCGCCCAAAAAACGCCGGAAGCCGCCCTGCCAATCATAGATCAACAAGGCTGAGTCAAAATCCGGCAACCATTCTCGGACAATATCATGTGCAACAGGTACATCTTCCTCTAGATTATCATAGATCAAATGACGATAATTCGAATTTAAATATGTACGGCATAGCGGATCTGGCCATATGGCACTGCGAAATATCTGCATCTGGAGAGAATAATCTAATAAATTATGCTCCAAACAAAAACGTCGGAATAGAATGGCGCACTCTTGCACGTCTTCATAGATTCGCATTTGGCCGGGCTCACCTACCCAGGCTTCCTTAAGCCTTTCACCGATCTCTGTTATGGAAAAGCCCACCACTGCTGCCTTGTTTAAATTGTCTACAATCTGGCTATATAACCGATTGCGATCCATAGACAGCGACTCAAACATACCATCCTTGATAAGTGGGGCTACCAGATGGGCCATGTAGTACTGAGCAGTTTCAAGAGTTAAAAATACTGGAGCGCGGTCCGGATGGCTGAAGCCGGTTTTTTCGGTTACTAACGGCCAGAATAAGTCAACCATCCTCTGTGCAAGACCCCCGACGGTAAGAACAGTTACCACTCCGCCAGAGATGACGCCAGGATGATTCAGCGCCTGGTAATAGGGCTCGGCTAATGTACGTTGGGGAACCAAAAGCAAGATGGAACTACCTGGGATACCCGCCGCCATAAAGCGAAGCAGCCGTTCTACTGCAGCGGTAGTTTTCCCACTACCGGCAGGCCCCTCCAGGTAGATTTTTGCCTGGAAAGGATAGTCAACCAAACCTACCTGTTCAGGTATCAAACGAGAGAAGGAATGATCTAAGAACATTTGTTTCTATAATAACCGATTATTCGAAATTGAGCAATCATACGGACAACTTTGGCCCCCTCACATGCGAAGTAACCATTGTATAAGCCACAAGACTGCCATGCCAACGACGATTGTAAGAACAGCATTTTTTGTCCTCCAGGCAACCACAATTGCGACCAAACCCGCAATGAAACGACCATTACTATACGTTATGTCGATGTGGTTGTTATTTATTAACAACTCAGGGAAAATAATCGCGGTCAATACAGCTGGCGGGACAAATCGTAAAGCCTGTCCCAGCCAACTTGGGATCTCGCGACGACTGAACAACAAAATGAATGATAAGCGTATCCCGTATGTTAACAAGCCAGCGATGATCATCGTGCCCCATAGTTGAGCTGAAGAATCCAGGGCAGGTTTAAATAAAAATGTGTTCATGATCCCTGCCCGGCCTTCCTGCCCGCCATATTCTCAAGGGCGATACCAATCAGGATTCCCGTGAGCGCAGCAATCATTAAACCAAGCTTGTATTGCCAGCGAAAAGCGAACACAGCAACAATCCCAGCTGACAATGCAGCGCCCAGGCTAGCCCTATCCTTAAGAGCTGGTACAACCAAAGCAATGAAAGTTAATGCCAGGGTAAAATCCAATCCCCAGCTTGCCGGAACGACCGCCCCAAGCAGGATACCTGCGGCTGTACTAAGCTGCCAGGAGCTCCATAGCGCCAGGCCTGCGCCCAGGAAAAACCAGTGTTTATTATTTTGGGGGACGGATTTCTCCTCCACCTTATCGTCTTGATAATGCAAGATTGTCACAGCATATGCTTCGTCTGTCAGGAGATAAGCCAGGATCCATTTCCAGAGTGGTCGCAATTTATTGATATATGGAGCGACTGAAGCAGAGTAAAGTGCATGACGCAGGTTGACCACACCAACCGTCAGGATAATTACCAGGGCTGGTGCGGATTGGTGCACAAGTTGCGTGACCAGTATTTGCGAGGAACCCGCAAATATAATGGCTGACATGGCTTGCGCTGCGCCAGCCGGTATTCCAGCACTTAATGCCAGGACGCCATAAATCATCCCAAATGGGATAACGCCAACTAATATCGGCGATTCGGCTTTGACACCGGCGAAAAACTCTTTTTGGGGAGTACTATTCATTCTGGCTTCACCTTTATTGAAAGCCGCCCTCCCAAGAGGGCGGCTTTCAAAGCAATCCGAAGAACCGTAGGAACGAAATCAGTCTAATTTTTCAATTCCAGCGATAATCCGGCTAAATTCAGCATCCTGATCGGGATCAATTCCGATTGGATGATATTCTCTCAGGATATCCTGAGCTTTTGCGCGTGCCCAATCACGAGCGCCATCCTTCTTTTCTTCCCAGGCATTATACGGTCGCCGATCAATCAGGGTTGGCATCCAGCGTTCACGCATGAATTGACGCGTGTGACGCTGCGCCAGGTAGCTGCCGAACTGGCCAACCGAGCGGATAACATCCAAAGCCAGGGAATCAGGCGTCACTTCAATACCTTTGAACATGGATTCCAGCATGCTCCAAATTTCGCTGTCCATTAAAAGTTCCTCATACGACAGGATGCGCGAACCATGCAACAGGCCGGCTCCCAGTAACATATCTGACATCGTCAAAACTGCCATAAATGATGAGAAGGCATTATCGACGCCAGCCTGCCAATCCGGTTCTTTTGCACCTGTAGCGTATGCACCCATCGATAGAGGCACCTTATAAAAATCAGAGAGGACATTGGATGCCGCGCCAAACAAATAGTCTTCCGGCCCACCGCCAGTATATGCGCCCGTTCGTAGATCGGTCATCGTTTGGGCAGCCGCGTAATAGACCGGACAACCCGGTGCATGCATTTGCATCAATGCCAGGGCCGAAATCACTTCGGCGTTGCCGACTACCAAAGTTCCAGCCAGGGTGATTGGCGCATTCGAACCTGCTGAAGCCATCGTCATATAACCGACGGGTAACCCTGCCTCAGCGGCAGCCAGCCCTGCTTCAAGGCTGCCTCCATCTTGCCCGAGTGGGCTGTAAGTGCACTGCATGATCGAAAGAACCGGCCGTTGGCGCAAGGCATCCTTGCCGCCGACCAACCCCGCTGCCATATCAATTGCAGCCACCATTTCACGCTCATTAACAATCGTCTCAGTCTGCACGTGTTTCTTGCTCACCCGCCACACAGCCTGGAGCTCATGCAGGCTTCGGCTCTCGGGTGGGCAGTCCTGGGCAGAGATAGGAACCCAATGGAAGGCAATAGCATCAAGATAGTCTGCCACGCGTGCCACATCCATCACATCCTGTTTGGTGGTCCGCCGACGTTCACCTGAAAATGCATCCAGGATTTCTACACCGCAGCCATCGGTTCCGAGGAAGCTGTGATTTCCGTCTAAGGGCAGGTCCAGTGCCGGATCGAGCGCTGCAAGGGTGTAAGTTGGCGGCGCTTTGGCCAGATATTCTTCGATAACATGTCCAGGGATGCGCGCCACCATCGTTTGCCGGTCTACTTTGGCGTCGTGTTCTTCAAGGATATTCAAAGCTTTTTCTGATGGGAAACGCACTCCCACCGATTCGATCACCTCAAGAGTCGCCGTATGAATTTGCATCACCTCATCTGGCGTGAGGATATTCAGACTGATCTTCGGATTCGTAATTCCTTTTATTTTTTGAGACATTGCAGCACCTTTATGCTTGAACACCCACCAGGCGTTTTGCTAATGCAACTGCTCCCATGGCATCTTCTGCATAACCATCCGCGCCAATCTCTTCCGCCCAACTGCGTGTAACGGGCGCGCCGCCCACCATTACTTTGACCTGGCTGCGTAATCCTTCTGCAACCAGGGTTTTAATTACCTCCCGTTGCATCGTCATTGTGGTGGTAAGCAGCGCCGAAAGACCGAGCAGGGTGGCATTAGTTTCCTTTATTTTAGCTATAAAGGTCGCAATTGGCACATCGACGCCCATATCATAGACTTTAAACCCATTTGCAGACAACATGGTGGCCACCAGGGATTTGCCGATCTCGTGAATGTCGCCTTTCACAGTGCCAATCACCACCACGCCAGGCGTCTCTAGTGCTTGTTGACGGGCGCGCAGTTCTGGTTCGAGCAGTTCCATGGCACGTTTCATTCCATCTGCAGCGATGATTAAGTCAGGCAAAAAGTAATCACCACGGGCAAAATAATCGCCAACAATGTTCATACCGGGCATAAGAGCTTCCCGGATGATTCTTAATGGTTCGAGCCCCTCCCTGAGAGCCTTCTCAGTCAATGAAAATGTCGCATCCGGATCCCCATCGACCAGGCTTTGCGAAATTTGGGCGAGCAGTTCATCTGACATAATTTCGATCTCCTTTTCGAGTTGTTAATCGTAGCGCCAAGGTAGAGCGGAAAACCGGTTTCCAGGCGCCGAATTGTTTAGCTGTCAAGATCCGGCAAATGTTCCATACCGAATTTCCGGGAGGCTTGGAGGGTAATTTCCTTAAGCTCTGCACGGGTATCTTCTGATAAGGAGTTAGGTTGGTAAGTTTTTAGTAGCATATTCACTCTCTCAGAGGCTCGTTCGGTGACTGGTTTGGATCCTTTTTGCTGCCAGGCATCATAAGAACCGCGATCGATTACCTCTGATGGAATATACAATTCTTTTCGGAACCAACGGCGAGTATGGGGTAAGGATAAATAATCACTGCGATGACCCATCGACCGCATAACCGTCAAGGCAATTGGGTCTTCACGGATTTCGATCCCGGCTATCATCCTTCTACTCATACCGATGATCTCAGCATCGATGACCAATTTTTCATAACTCAGGCAGGTTTCAAAATCTAACATCCCGGCGCCGGAAACCATATTGGCGCCCATCAGAGCGGCAGAAAGCGCGCCGCCCATCGACTCTAATCCACACTGTGCATCTACCATCTTTGAATCGCTCATGCCCATGTAAACATGGGTAGGCAGGTTCAATGACTTACCGATTTGAACATAACCAGCATCGATCAGCCAGGTTTCAGCCGCACCCATCGGCGTAGTGCCTTCCCGCATATCGAAAGCCGCTGGCGATCCACCCCATACGACTGGTGATCCGGCTTTTGCGAGTTGGTGTATGACGATCCCGCTTAGGCTTTCTGCGGTATGCTGTACAATGGCTGCAGCCAGGGTTACCGGGGAAGTTGCTCCTGAAAGCGGCATCGAGACCAATTCAGCCGGGATACCGGTTCGTGCACAGTCGATAAGGTTTTGACAGGTTAAATCGCTCCATAGTAATGGTGGGGACGGGCATACATCAAAGACTGCCAGCGGCATAGCTGCCAGGGCTTCTCCACCTCCGCGAACCGCCGCCAGAAGATCGCGCATAATCCACCAGGTGTCTTTTCGAAAAGCCCCGGTAATAATTGGCTTGCGCATATAATTGAGGGCGATATACAGGCGATAGAGGTCGCCAATCTCCTCCGGAACATCGGTGCAAACCATGGCTGTACTCTGGGCATCGATTTGCGGCAGGGTTTCAACAAGCTTGACCCACTGGATAAAGTCTTTTGTGACCGGAGGCCTTTGTTCTCCTGTTTTCACATCTTGGACAGATATCCCGGCTGATCCGGGATCAAACTGGACATTATTTCCACCGTAAGTTATTGCCGGTTTACCATCGATATCGTATAAGATAAACTCAACCGGTGCAGTTGCCAGGGACTGTTGGACCAATCTCTCTGGGATATACGCTATCTGGTTTTCAAAATTCACTTGAGCGCCAGCTTCAGCAAGCAGTATCAGAGCTTCCTGGTTATGGACTCGTACCCCCGGGTCGGATAATAAATCGATTCCTTCATGGATAATTTGCTCGACCAGAGCAGGTTCGAAAACTTCAAGTTTTGGTCGCCGCATGTATGCTCCTCTTAATTCTCAAAATCTGCCAGCTCCACCAAGGCAGTTTCCATTATCTCGTCCAACGCACGTGTTTGCTCATTATTCAGTGGGGGAACAACATGCGTCTGCAATATTTTATCGGCCTCTGCCTGTGCACGATCCAGCACATCTGGCTTCCCAGTTGTAAACCACTGTTCCCAGGTTGTCTCCGGCACGCCGAGCTTACCCTGCCATAACTCACCCGAGCGCAGATAACGCCTGGTATGAGGCTCAGCCATAAAATTTCGCGAACTATTCATTGCATGCTGGATCACATCCACCGCCAGGCTGTCTTCGTTCACTAAAAATCCACGCTGTACATGGCGGATCATCCCATAAATATCGTTATCTACGACAATTTGAGCGTTACAGGAATAAATCCCACCCGCCATCTCCCCTACTCCAGAGAGCTCATCTGCTCCCGCCAGCGCTGGAACAAGCGCATTGATGGCGCGTTCGTAACCATTTTGCATGTCTGCAGAAAAACCACTGTCTGATAATCCATAAACGTTGACTGGCAAGCCGTACGAATGTCCAATTTGAAC
>Ga0079037_100002048_pt1 | contig 10857 bp, 10 predicted proteins | sample Mud3Dept4metaG_FD_71479 | JGI IMG/M metagenome (GOLD analysis project Ga0079037, IMG submission 71479) | Freshwater wetland microbial communities from Ohio, USA, analyzing the effect of biotic and abiotic controls - Mud 3 Core 4 Depth 4 metaG | ecosystem: Environmental > Aquatic > Freshwater >... | reverse complement strand
TCAGGCGATCCAGGATAATATTCTTCCCATGCAGAAAAAGATTGACTGGGGATATCATATACCTTACCTGGTAACAGGGGCATTGAATGAACATCCCAAAGAAGCCATGGCATGGATGGACTCTGAAAAAAAGGACGATTTTGTCGGTTTCCTCAAGCATATGCATGATAATTTTGTATTTCTTGAATAAATCTTTCTGATATTTAATAACTTTGATAAATTATCGATTTGTCAAGATAATAAAGACATTATTATCAGGATATTATTAAAAGCTATCTGTCATGAAAAAGATTCACGGATTTTTATCAATAATCATGATTTTGATAATTGTCCTTCTGACAAATTGCAAAAAGGATAATGATACTTCACCAGACAAGATTCAAAATATTATTGGATGCGCTCAGAAAGGTCCTTTTATCAACGGAAGTTCTGTTACTGTTTATGATTTACAATCCGATTTATCGCCTACCGGTAAATCATATAACTCTCAGATCATAGATAATAAAGGTGCATTTCAGCTGAATAATATTTCTTTAAGTTCTGATTATGTAAGTTTAAGAGTAGATGGATTTTATTATAATGAAATTTCAGGGCAACAAGCTGCCGCACAAATTACATTATATGCACTTTCTGATATTACAGGGGAAAGCGATATTAATGTCAATATATTAACGGACCTGGAGAGATCGAGAGTCGAATATTTAATGCAAACAGGCAAGTCTTTTAATGATTCAAAAATCCAGGCTCAAAAAGAAATACTGACGATCTTTAATATTGAGAAAGATGATATTAAAACTTCTGAAAATTTAAATATTTCGGAAACGGGTGACGATAACGGAATATTACTGGCAATCTCTTCAATATTGCAAGGCTATCGTTCAGAGAGCGAAATGACAGAATTATTATCAAACATAAGAAATGACATAAAGGAAGATGGCATATTAAGCAGCAGTACTCTGGGTTCTGACCTGATAAATCATGCAGTAGTTCTTGATACTACATCCATTAAAAGTAACTTGACTCAACGGTACAGCGATATAGGATCGACAATCAGCATCCCTTCTTTTGGAAAATATATTGCAAATTTTATTTCAAAAACAAAGTTTGAGGTTACAAAGCATATTATATCTTATCCGGAAACCGGTTTAAATGGAGACAACATCCTTTCATTATCACAAACTACCTATAATTCCGGGATGGATATATCTCATAGTCTTGCTGCACAACTGGCGAATGGAACAGCATTGAAAATAAAAATAACAGCTTTAACCACTATCACCAAGCCCGACACAGGTTCGACATCAGAGGTTAATAAAGCTATATGGTACTATGCATTTAACTCAAGTATTAACTGGTCAATCACTGTCTTCGATAAAGAAAATTTTACACAAACATTTTCTGCAATCGAATCTGATAAAGCATGTGATTTAAGTATGTACTTTGAAAAAGGTTCTTTTTTAATAGAATATTTTGAGATGAATGCGGCCCTTCCGACAAGGAGAAAAACAATTACATGTAATTAACGGCATTCAGAAAGAATTCAACATTCGTTATAGTTTATTTTAGAGTGTCAATAAAAGTATCATCATTAAATATTAGCCTGAAATTTCAGAAGTCAGAAAATCTAATCCGTACTATTCTTTTTAACTTAAAGGACAAGTCTTTTTTTTGATAACTAAAAAATATTTTATGAAAAAAATTTCATTTAGTCGTATGGTAATTGCTTTGTTTTTAATATTAATTGCATCAAACGGATGTAAAAACAAAGAGGTAATTCTTCCTGCAAAAAAATATGCTGTTGAAGAATTTTTCAGGAATCCTGAAAAAACAAATTTCTTACTTTCGCCCGATGGAGAATATTACGCTTACATGGCACCCTACAGGGACAGATTGAATATTTTCGTACAGGAAATAGGAAAAGAAAATGCTATTCGTTTAACAAGCGACACGGCCCGCAGTATCTCCGATTATTTCTGGGGAAACAATAATCGGATCCTTTATCTTAAAGATACAGGAGGTGATGAAAATTTTAAGCTTTTTGGAGTTAATATTGACGGATCAGATCTGAAGGGTCTTACTGACTTCGAAAAGGTTCGTACGACGATAATAGACGATCTCCCCGATATAGATGAATATGTAATAATTGGAATGAACAAACGCAATCCTCAGGTTTTCGATCCATATCGTCTTAATATTAATACCGGTGAGCTTACCATGCTGGCTGAAAACCCCGGGAATATTATTGGCTGGATGACGGATCATGACGGGAAGTTACGAATTGCAGTATCTGTTGTAGATGGTGTAAATACATCAGTCCTCTTCCGGGAAACGGAAAAGGACAATTTTAAAACCATTATTACTACCAGTTTTAAGGAGACAATGAGTCCTGCATTCTTCACCTTCGATAATAAAAATCTATATGCTATTTCAAACCTGGGTCGCGATAAAACTGCAGTTGTAGAATTCAATCTCAGTACAGAAAAAGAAGAAAAAGTATTGTATGAAAATCCACAGTACGATGTAGACCAGTTGAATTATTCGCGGGCAAGAAAAGTTCTGACCGGAGCCAGGTACACATCGTGGAAACGTGAAAGATATTACTTTGATAAAAAGTGGGAGAATACAATCAATGATCTAAAAAGCAAACTCGGTGATATTGAATTTGGAATAACCTCCCAGGATAAAGCAGAGGATAAAATGATTGTTCTTGCATCAAGTGATAAATCATCAGGAACTTATTACCTGTATGATGTCAATACAGGAACCCTGGATAAGATTGCAGATATAGCTCCGTGGCTGGATGCCAACGAGATGGGAAGCATGGTCCCTGTTGAATATACAAGTCGTGACGGTCTGATGATCAATGGCTACCTGACATTTCCCAAAGGTTATAATATGGATAATTCCAGAAATATGCCTGTCATTGTAAACCCGCATGGAGGACCATGGTATCGTGACCAGTGGGGATTCAATCCTGAAGTACAATTTCTTGCCAACAGGGGATATGTTGTATTCCAGATGAATTTCCGGGGTTCAACAGGTTATGGAAAAAAATTCTGGCAGGCTTCATTTAAGCAATGGGGAAAAGCAATGCAGAATGATATTACTGACGGTGTAAACTGGCTTATTGATAAAGGCATCGCAGACAAAAAAAGAATTGCTATTTATGGTGGCAGCTACGGTGGTTATGCAACGCTTGCGGGTGTAGCTTTCACTCCTGACTTATATGCTGCTGCTGTTGATTATGTTGGTGTATCCAATCTTTTTACTTTTATGAAAACAATTCCGCCATACTGGAAGCCTATGTCAGAAATGTGGAATGAGATGGTAGGTGATCCTGTTAAGGACAGCATTTTAATGCGTGAAGCCTCACCTGTATTTTATGCCGATAAAATCAAAACACCATTGTTCGTTGCACAGGGGGCCAATGATCCGAGGGTAAATATTAATGAGAGTAACCAGATGGTTGAAGCATTAAAAAAACGCGGGATTAAAGTTGAGTATATGGTAAAAGATAATGAAGGGCATGGATTTTATAACCAGGAAAATCAATTTGATTTTTACAATGCGATGGAAAAATTTCTTGATGAGAATCTGAAGAATAAAAAAGAATAAAAAAAAATTTATATATGTTCATAACATAAAATTAAGTTTAATAACTTTTCTTAAAAATTTTTGTCATGTGGTTAAACATAGTTTATATTTGACAAATAGTTTTGTAAATTTTGTGTAACCTTTAATCTTCAGTATCATGAAAGCGACAAAAAAAGCAGTAAAAAAAGTAGTAAAAAAAGCACCTGCTAAAAAAGCACCTGCTAAAAAAGCAAAGGCAGCTAAACCAAAAGTTGCAAAGAAAAAGTAAATAAGTTTGCTAATGTTTATTTCGATAAGATAAACATCTTTGAAATAAGCAGCCCCCGGAAATAAACTCCGGGGCTTTTTATTTTCAGGGGGTCATATGTTTCTCTTTCAGTTATTTTATTTCAACCATCATAATGATGTCAGGATATTTTATGCTCTTTATCGTAATAAAGAATAAGTACTGGTATATAGCTTAAAAGAAAATAATGAGTATATGAAAAAAGTGAATTAATTAGATTAGATGAGTTCTATTAATTATTGTTGTTATTTCTGCCAAATGAAAAATCCATCCATATGGTATAATTCCCGGGTGGATGTATTTTTATTTAACAAAACCTTCAAATATTTAAACGACTTACAAAAACATTACGAAGCTCTAATTCGCAGGAAGACAATCTGAGAAATTTGCTGAACCGGTTGACAGTAACTAAATGGATACTGAAGAATTTGAGAGGATAAGATTACCTGATATGACTATGGAACCTATTTTTGAACAATTTTCTCCTGGGTTGGGAGGTGTGTAAAATTAAATTTGACTTGTATAGCATTTGTCTCGTAACTTTGTCATAGTTGAATATTGAATCTAATTTTTACCTGATCATCTAATATTGCTGAATGATTCTAAGATTATATTGTAATGATCTTAATATCAACCACATGAAAATACCTACACAATTTCAGAAGATCCTGGCTGTTATTCTGACTTTTAGTTTTGTTATTGAATTTACAGGATGTTACTCTACAAGGATTGTCCCGGTAACTGATATTAATCGAACTGGTAATTACCTGATTCATGCTGAAAAGTTAATCTATAATGCTTATAATGTTACAATTTCTGAAGGGATACTGTCGGGGAATCTGGATTTTAATAAGAAAGATTCCAATCCTAAAATCATTACCTCCATATATCTTTCATCAGATTCATTGTTAAAGATTAATAATGACCAGTTTAGTGTTCCTGTTACCTGTATTACGGAAATAAAACAAAAAGCCCCTGACCCTCATAAAACTAAAATCTTAAGAACTACTTTGATCGTTGCCGGAATGGTTGTTGTGGCATACACAATTTTAGCTATCGTTGCATTTGTAAGTTTGGCGCATGCAGCAGAAAATGCAGTAGAAAATTGTGAAATACCTCAGATGAGTTGTGAGTAAGTTTAGTGAAGGAGAAAAGAGGAGGTGGAATGGTTTGCATTTAAGATTTTTATTATTAAAGAGCTAATTTCAGCATTAAATTTCTTTATTTCCTCTTCATTCCTGTTCTGAGCAAGCAAATTAGCCCTATATCTGCCTCCTTTATAGAATTTCTCGAAAATGCCCAGTCCAATAAAATATCCTGTAATATAATTCTTGTTATAGAATTCCGTGAAAGTATAATATAAAAGCGCAGCATTGATCAGGAAGCTGATTGATCCTTCAAATACAGCACCACTATAGATCTGACCTGATCCGGGTAGAAAACTGGATAGTTTTTTAGCTTTGACCGGTGAATGAAATCCAGGAATATTTTTTTTGTCATAAAGCTTGTTTATTTCATTCTTGAAATCATTTTTGAGAGATTCCTGTATCTGCAAATTATCAATATAAAAATCCCAGAGAATTAAAGCATTTCCCCATTGCCTGCATGCATTTAAGCAGAGGATTTCCAAAGGTATGAGTTCCACAATACTTAAGGTATCTTTATATCTAAGATTAATTTCATCAATATTATGAAGTGCCTGATTAAGATCATTATTCAGATAGCTGCATAAAATCTGTTCATAACGAAAAGGTAAGAAAAGGGAATCAGGCAGAAACTCCATTTTTATACTGTTTAATTCTTCGAGAGCTTTATCATATCTTTTAAGTCCCTTGTAGCAAAGAGATTTGTAATATTTATATTGTGCCTTGTGGCTACTGTCATTTTCATAATATATGGTTCTTTCAAACTCAATTGAAGCTTCAAAGAATTTGCCTTCCGAAAGAATTTTCAGAGCGTATTCAAAGTAATCAGAGCCATAAATCCTATTTATTGAAAATAGTGTTAATAGGAATATGCATATTGAACAGAATAGTGCTTTTAACATTTTCTCTATAATTGTTTTCGACAACAGATACACTAAAAACTGATCCGTAAATATTTGATGCATACGCACCAGCAAAAAAGGTCCCGAATGTTATGGTCCTGAAACTTTTCAGGCCGCATTTCCTGTAATTTTCCCAGGTTACAAACCCGATCCAGGCAGTTGACAAAAACGTTGCAACTGCTTCTCCTTTTTTACCAGCGTATAATTTGCCTGAACCAGGAATTATCGCTGACAACAAACCTGCAACCAGAGGTGATTTACTTCTATGATTCCTTACCTCATCTGATATTTTCAGAAGCTTGCCTGCCGATTCATTTAACTCAGGCTGGTCAAAGCGGGTATTATTAAACCATTCATCAAAAGAAGAGAGGTTACCCCGAAGAAGTTCAATTCCTGCTATCTCAAAATCTCTCAGGCTAATCAGTCTACTTGTGCTCATCTCAATTTTGTCAAGCGTTTCTGTTGCCTGATCAAAGTTTCCGCTTTGCGTATAATTGTATGCAGCATAAAAATGCGACTTCGGATAAAAAGATGAGGTCGGGGGGATTTTAATGAGACTTTCTGAAGAAGGTATCAGTCTATTCAGGGAGTAAAGACTCCAACCTCTGAAATAGTCAACGCTGTCATTCAACTGTAATGATGAACATTCTTGAGAGTCGAGTAAAAACAATGCTTCTTCAAAATAACCTTTATTTACAAGGTGGTCAATGAACCTTAGATCACAACCTGGAATATCCTGCGAAAATGTAATGGCTGTTAATGATAAAAAGACAACTATACAGATAAAATGAATATATATGGACTGTTTAGTCGGCATCATGTATATTAACTTTCTTATATTTTGAGACCGGATCAATATATCGGTTTGTCATCGGATCTTTCTTTTGATTTTTAAGGTCTATTGCTGAAAAACTGTTGCACCTGTGAATACGATCATAAGAAAGAATTACTCCTTTCAACGCTCCATATTCCCTGATTGCCTCTTTACTAAACTCGGAACAACTGGGTGTATAAAGACAACTGGATGAGATCTGTTTTGAAAAAACGTTCTGATAAACATATAATGCTCCACCGAACAGGACATTGAAAGGATTTATTTTTTTTATGACTGAGGGTTCATCCTTATAAATATATGGGCGCTTATAAGGATCCGGCTCTTTTTCTGAAAGTTTTTTGTTTATTGTTTCTAAGTCAGTATCAAAATCTATTTGCTGTGCTTCAATATTGATGGACAATGAAACAATGACCAATGCAACAATACATGTAAATGCAGATCTTCTCATACCTTTAGATATCAAAATTGAAAGATTACAGTCCGAAAAATTGAAATCCTTATTTTTCACACCTTGCTAATTTAATGTATCGAACAGATAAAGTAAAATTTAACTGCCCCCTCATGGGAATGCTAAATTTACTAATTTTAATCCATCGATTTAAACTGATAATTTTTGAAATATGAAAATACGACATTTACTTCCCGCAGTTTTCCTGGGTTCATTTTGTTTTACAACTGTTTTGTCCGGACAAATCCGAATTGAACGTCAATGGCCGGGTTATAGGGGCTATTTGGCTTCCGGAGTTCTGGATAATGCAAATCTTCCGCAAACATTTGATTTTGAAAAAATGGAAAATGTAAGATGGAAGACTAAAATACCTGGTATGGGAATTTCAAGTCCGGTTATATGGGAAAATAAATTATTCATTACTACAGCAATAAGTGAGGCTGATAAAGCCGGATTCAAACCCGGGCTTTACGGTGATGTGACACCTGTAAAAGATTCCTCAATTCACGAATGGAAAGTATATTGTATTGATAAACATACGGGTAAAATAATATGGGAGAGAATATCTTATAAGGGCATTCCGAAAGTTAAGCGTCATCCCAAATCGACACATGCAAATACTTCAATAGCTACCGACGGAAAGCATGTTGTCGCATTTTTCGGTTCAGAAGGACTGTACTGTTATGATTATTCAGGCAAACTGCTCTGGCAAAAGAATTTCGGAGTTTTGAGATCTGCATTCTTTAGTATGAAAAATGCAGAATGGGAATTTGCCAGTTCCCCGATTATTTATAATGGAGTACTGATAATTCAATGTGATGTACTTGAAAATTCTTTTTTATCAGCTTTGGATGTTGAAACGGGACGTGAGCTCTGGAAGAAAGAAAGAGACGAATATCCCGGCTGGTGCACTCCTAATATTTATACTTTTGCCGGTAAGACTTTTATCGCAGTAAATGGTTATAAACACAGGGGAGGTTATGACTTCGTCACAGGGAAAGAGATATGGAAAATGTCAGGAGGAGGAGATATCCAGATCCCGACTCCGATTATCGGGAAGGATCTGATATATTTTAACAGCGCTCACGGTAAGAGTTCACCAATAATTGCTGTCAGAACAAGTGCCACTGGTGATATAACTCTCAGGGATAATGAAATTGCAAATGCCGGTGTACAGTGGAGCATACCAAGAGGAGGATCATATATTCATACAATGCTTCTTTACAGGGAACATCTTTACAATGTAAGCTGGAACGGATCAATTATGTGCCTCGATCCTGCTTCCGGAAAAGAAATATATAATGCAAAACTTGGAAAGGCTAAAAGTTTTATTGCATCACCGGTAGCATCTGATGGCAGACTTTATATCGTTGATGAGGAGGGAACAGTATATATAATTCAGGATGGGGATACCTTTAAATTGCTGGCTGAAATTCCGATGAATGATATTTGCATGACTGCCCCTGCAATAACTGATGGAATGATTTTTTTCAGAACCCAGAACAACTTGTTTGCAGTCGGCATTAAGTAATGTGCAGAAAACCGACTTATAATAGTTATGCAAATTAAAACTGCCAATCTTAGAAAAGCGATTGACTTCTTCAGAAAATCTGGAATGAACGAAAAAAAGGAAAGTAATAAAATTTAGTTTTAGGAAACTCTTAAAAATATTCCTTCAGATGAATTAATTTTCATATTAATTAAACAATCATCGATGGTTTTTGTTATATTTCATAATAATTTGATTTATTGACTAAAAATAAAAGACAATGAAAAAATTTATGCTTCTATTTATTGCTGCGTGTTTTTCTCTAACACAACTAGTCGCCCAAGATCCAATTTTTATAAAAGGGGATAAAGTGCTTAACCTTGGTCTGGGACTTGGATCGCATTACTATACAAGCTATTACAAAATGCAGGTACCGCCTGTGTCCGCGTCACTTGAATTTGGCATTGTTGACAACGTAGTTGAAAAAGGGTCTATTGGTGTTGGTCCTTATTTGGGGTTTTTTTCATCAAAATATGCAAATTATTGGAGGACTTCTAACCTTGTCTTAGGCGTCAGAGGTAATTTTCATTATCCACTGTTAAATAAGCTGGATACATACACAGGTCTGTTGCTTGGGTACAATATTATAAGTTATAAGGATTTAGGTGACGCCGTTGGAACTTATTCCGGTTCAACAAGTGGTGTTGCATGGTCATGGTTCATCGGCGGAAGATATTATTTCAAGGATAACATTGCCGGAATGCTTGAGCTTGGCTATGGTATCTCTTACCTGAATCTTGGTATTGCCCTTAAGTTTTAGCAATATTATTTAATTCTTACGAGATTCATTTTTATTTCACTTCGGAAATAGAATTGCAGCCAGACATATTTATTCCACGATAGAAATTTCAGTGAATATATATGTCTCGCTGCAAATTACTTTTTATAGCAGTTAATAATAGGAAATGCTGCTGAGATCAAATGTCTGAAGAGTTATTTCTTTTGAAAAACACGCACATAATCAACGTACATTATATTTTTTGTTTTTTCAAAAGTCCCATATCCTTCAGCAGGTATATCGCCGGCCCATCCCCCGTCTTGAATTTCTGTACTTAGAATAATATCTTCAGGTGTATGTGAGACTCCTTCATTAATCCTCCAAGATTCTTCTCCGTCAATATAAAAAACGTATTCTTCCGGAGTCCAATATAAGCTGTAAACATGATACCCCTCAAGTTTTCCATTAAGGCGCTGCCCGCTTCCTGCTTTTTTATGAAATTTACCATAACCGTTCCAGTGTAAATTATGGCATCCAAACCGATTTTCTGTCGGCACAAATTCGATAATATCAATTTCAGTACCATCTTCTTTTGGATTATCATTCTCCTGGCCTACATTCCGGAAATTATGATACATTATCCAGAAAGCGCCCCAGGTACCCATTTCAATGTCAAACTTTATCCGGGATTCATAATAATTAAAAGTAAAGGCTTCTTTCGTTTCAATCATACCGGCATAGTGGACAGTATCAGTTTCTGAAATTTCAGTCCAGTTTCGAATCTCAAGCTCTTCATTCTCATTAAGAAGACATGCTTTTTTTACATTTACAGCACTGCGACGCTCTCCTAAATTATGAAACCCCCAAATGGTTGTATCTAATATTTTACTGTCAAATTCATCCTGAAAAATTAATTTGTATTTTCCGGGAAGTTCAACCAATGGCACTGGTTTATTCTTTTTACCTGTACAACCAGCAGGCAGTAAAACCACCATACATACAAGCACACTTAGTATTAATCCAAAAATTTCTTTAAATGCTATTTTCTTTCCCATCTTTAATAATTGTTTACTTAATATCTAAACTGAATTATATGAAAGAATTATTATGCTAATTTAAAAGAATTTATCTGACAATAGCAATTGCTGTATCCGTTTTATTCTGTACAGATGGGAAAGGGAAGAAACACCTGAATTAAGATTGACAGTACATTTATTACGGCCAGTCAAGCTAAAAGAAATAAGATTTTTATTATTCATTTGGGTTAAAAGGAATAAAATTTATAACTTTCATGATGTTAATGGCCTCTTCTGACACTTAAATGAAAAAGATTATTGCATTTTTGTTTATCTGCTTTCTTATCTTGTCATGTTCAGTGAC
>Ga0079037_100002047_pt1 | contig 10859 bp, 10 predicted proteins | sample Mud3Dept4metaG_FD_71479 | JGI IMG/M metagenome (GOLD analysis project Ga0079037, IMG submission 71479) | Freshwater wetland microbial communities from Ohio, USA, analyzing the effect of biotic and abiotic controls - Mud 3 Core 4 Depth 4 metaG | ecosystem: Environmental > Aquatic > Freshwater >... | reverse complement strand
TTCCAGCCCCGGCTGGTGGTCCTCCCGGTGACGGCCTTCGTGGCACCGATCCCGGAGATATCGATCCGGCTGTGGATATCCCCTGACTCTACGAGGATCTTCTGGGCATCCCCCTCACCCTCCACCTGCACAAAATACTCGCCTCCGGCCACGTCGTCCGGGATATCGAACACCGAACTCATGGTGCCGGTATCGGGTGCAATCACGTAGACGTCCACGATCCGCACACTGATCCCGTTCCCGATATCGGTGAATGCATGGAACCGCAGGGTGTCGGCCGGCCCCTGCATGAAGACGGCATTCACCATGAACATGACCACCACCATGAGGATGATGAGGATGGCAGAGACAGAGATGTATTCCATCAGGTTCGTAACCCCGGCCTCGCCCCCGGGCCCTTCAGTACCGGACACTCGCGGTTTCATCATACTCAAACACCCCGTTGTTGTAATGGATGGTCACAATGCGGTTCCCTGCCCCCGGGTCCCAGTCGCCGATGCGGTACTCGACAAGGGCACTCTTCCGGTACAGGCTCAGGTTCTGGATATCCTCCATGACCCTGTTCTCCTGCATCTGTGTGAGCGCGCCCATGCTCTTCTCCTTCGTGATATCCATGATCTCTGCCCGGACATCCTGGAGATCATTCTTGGGGAACTCGAGAACCCCCTCCGCCGTGGTCTGCCCCACGATGGTGGACTGGGAGAGGATCAGGGCCAGGAAGAAGATCCCGATGGAGACGAGAAATCCCATCAGCACGATCCACTGGCCTTCCTCCTTCCTCTCCGGGCTCAGGCCTTCCACATGAACACCTCCACCAGCATGACCTGCGGGCGATCCTCGACAGTGGCCGGCATCTTGGGGCAGAGCGCAGGATCGCAGGGAGGTATCGGGCAACAGCTGGAACAATCCGTCGTGTTTCTTGCCGTTACATTCACGTACCTGGTCACCCGGACCCCGGGTTCACTCCCTGAGTAGGGGATCAGCGGTTTTGAGAGCTGATACCCCTGGATCACCGGCTGAGGGTTCAGGGGATCGCTCGCGTCCGTGTAATGGTAGTACACCGTGGCATTGGTGATGATGGAGGATCCGGTCCGCGTGGTCTTCTGTGCAGCGATCTCCCCGCTCATCAGGTACGTCTCCCAGAACAGCTGGTGGAACCGGGCCCCGTCGTTGGTGGCCACGATCTTTTCCAGCTCCGATGCATTATTCAGGTCCGGAGGTGTGTCCATGATCTTCAGGACGTCGGCCCCCACCTGTTCCAGCTGCATGTCCGTGATATGGGTGTCCCCCGGTGTGTACACGCTGGTGGAGCCCAGCACCAGGTACGCGGTGAGGATCATGATCACGCCGGCCGCAATCCCCTCCATGGTGTAGAGCTGTGCGTCGCTGTTCACCATATGGCCACCTCCAGGATACCGGGGGCGAGGGCCGGCTGGGTGACGTTTGCCGGGTTGTAGTCGTACCGCAGCGTTCCGGAGATGAGCGTGCGGGGGATGTACAGGGAGATATCATCCGCCGGATCCCCGGGATCCACTCCCGGGTTTACCACGGGATCCTCCCCGAACGTGTACACGATATCCATCCGCTTGTTCTGTTCCATGTAATCCTGCGGGACATTGCCGATGGTAAGGTTGATCCAGTTCCCGACCCGTACCGGGGATGGCGGATCCAGATCGGTCAGCGGGAGCATCGTGTCGGCCGTATCGGGATCATGGTAGGAGACGGTCACCTTCGCCCCGGCAGTGATGAGATCGATAGGGTTATCGCTCCTGTCCCTGAACTCGATGGATCGCAGGGTGGCATAATTCGGGGGAATATCCTGCGGGTAGAGAACACTGCAGGGGGGGGTTCCCGGCTGATCACAGTTCGCCCGCCAGGCATCCCAGTCGAAATAGACCTTCGGGTTGGGTAGTTCCTGGGTGAATGCGTTCGGGTTCACGTGGGAGTTGTTCAGGAATCCCTCCAGCCCCAGGTTCACGGTGATGTTGTCCTGGGTCGGGTCGATGACATAGGGCGTGCTCACCAGGTATTTCCGGGATCCGGTCCCGTCCCAGTACAGCCAGAGGCCATCGAGTGCCACCCGGAATGTCTGATACTGGGAGTTGTCAAAGGGTGGAGTGAGATACTGCGTCGTGGCATTGAACCCGGGATGGGTTTCATTGGTGACCGTCGCACTGGTATAGTTCTTGATCTTCACGTACCGGCGGATGTAGCCGTACCGCCCCTCCGGGTAGGGACCGGTGCCATTCGTAAAGACCTCCTGTGTGTCCAGACGGGTCAGGGTGATGTTGTACCCATAGGGGATCTCCCCATAGATCAGGCACTGCCGGATCTCCTCTGCGGTGAACGCGGGATCAAAGAAGAGGTTGATCTTGCGCTGCGAGAGGATGTTGGGGCTGTCCCGCGAGACGGTAAGACCGAACCGGAGGGCGGATGAACCCTGCATGAAGTTTTTCAGAAAGGAGGGGGTCTTGGAGTCCCACTGGAACCGGGTGGCATCGGTGGGAACATAGACTCCGGGCAGGGCTGAGATGGAGGGTTCCCCCGGGTCCTCCGTCAGGATGACGGCGGTCCGGTAGGCCACCGCGTCATAATCGATGGCAGTGGAGCGCTGGAGCCCGACGAGCAGGCTGGGGACCATGTTGGCGACGACCACGAGGGAGAAGATGAAGATGGTGAAGCCTACCAGGAAGTCGATCTGGGACTGCCCGGATTCCCTGTTCAGGAGGATGGTTTCACCCCCCCGGTGCGTGCATCGAAGGTGAGGATTGTGGTGCCCGAGGGCGACGGGATGGTCAGGAGATACGTCTCGCCCCTGAGCATGAGCTCGCTCTCGTTGACCCCCTGCCGGGAGTATGCCTCACCGATGGGATTCTTCTGCATCTCGAAGAGCCGCTTCGGGAGGACCAGCTGGTCCAGAGGGATCCGTTCATCGGGAATGGGTATCTCTGCATCCACCATGTCCCATGCCCCTCCCGAATACTCCAGGATCCGTGTCATGTTTTCGCCCCGGTATCCCAGCGTCCAGGTCCGTGCGCTCCCGGACCGGTCTACCCGGATCCCCAGCACCTGGGTGAGTTCCATCCCTGTCAGGTCCACGAGGCCTTTCTGTTCGTCCGACCGGAGCGTTTGCAGGGCATCATCCAGGGTGGAGCGGTCCCTGGAATATACCGTGATGTCGGTGAGGCCGTCTTCTCCTCCCGAAGACTTGCTTCCCAGAAACGCACACCCGCTGGAAAGAATGGCCAGCAGGGTAAGAAGGGCGAGGAACAGGTACATGGGGGAGGAGCGCATCATATCGTCGTAACCATTTATTTCTTCAAACAGATGATAAACGTTATGTTTTTTAACAGTCCATTATCAGGTCTTCTTCAACCCATCTTTTTCTTTTTCTGGGTTTAAACCGGAACCTTCCCCCGGGCTCTCCCCGGAGGGGTGGCCGGGCTCCCCTCCGGGCGGATGCCGGGACGGATCGTCCGGGGCCGGTCCACCCGGATTCGCCGGACGTGCTTCCCTGCTCAGGGCACAGAGGATCCCCCGGGGGATCACCCTGGACCACTGCCGTCAACGGGAAAGGTGCCCTCGGGGGGGATGCCGCGGGGATTCCCTTACCCGGAAACCGTTCACCGGACGATCTTGGCGATGGGGATCTCCAGGATGTCCTCTGCCCCCGCGGCCTTGAGCCGGGGGATCAGCTGGTTCACCTCCGCCTTCGGCACTACCGTCTCCAGGCTGAAGTAATCCAGGTTGTGGAGCCGGCTCACCGTGGGGGTCTTCATGGCCGGGAGCATGCCGATCACCGCGTCGATCCGGGCGGCGGGCACATTCATGGAGAGGAGCACCCGGGTCCTGCCTTCCATGACCCCCCGGAGAAGGGTCAGGATCTCCTCAATGGCCAGGCGCTTCACCGGGTCCTTCCAGGCCGCGGGGCTCGCGATGACCACCGTGTACGACTCCATGATCTGGCCGATGATCTTGAGGCCGTTCCTCCGCAGGGTGGTGCCCGTCTCGGTCAGGTCCACCACCACGTCCATGAGATCCGGGACCTTCGCCTCCGAGGCTCCGAAGGAGGGGAAGAGCTGCACCGGGATCCGGAGATCCTCGAAGTAGCGCCGGGTCAGGTTGGGATACTCGGTGGTGACCCGGCTCCCGGGCCGGATCCGGGTCGGGTCCGGGATCTGCTCTTCCTGGGAGACGGCGACGACAATCCTGACGTTCCCCTCGCCGGTCTTGGAGTAGGAGAGGCTCGCCACCTCCACCACGTCGGATCCGGTCTCCCGCACCCAGTCCAGGCCGGTGATGCCCAGGTCAAAGGCCCCCATGGCCACGTAGGTGGGGATCTCCTGCGGCCGGAGGATCTTCACCTTCCCGATCCGGGGATCACTGATCCGGGGATTGTAGTCCCGGTCGGTCCGCTTCACTTCAAGGTCTGCTTCCTTGAAGAGCTGGAGCGTCTGCTGCTCCAGGCTGCCCTTGGGGAGTACCAGCGAGATCATCGGAAAAAATGGGCGTGGAAACGCGATATAGGTGTTGTCCCCGGATCAGTCCAGCGTGTGCACAATGAGGCCGCTGCAGAGCTTGGGCTCGAACCAGGTGGACTTGGGAGGCATGATGCCCCCGGCGTCGGCCACCGCCATCACGGTCCCGACGGCGGCCGGCTGCATGGCAAAGGCAGCGGCGAACCGCCCGCTGTCCACCATCTCCTCCAGGGAGGAGAAGGGGATGGTCCCGGCAATGTACTGCAGGCGGGGATCGCCCCTGGGATCGGTGATCCCCAGGATAGGCCCCAGGATCTCGTCCTGCAGCGAGCTCACGTCCAGGGGCGGGGGCACACCGGCAGGGACGGCCGGCACCCGGCGGGTCAGCTCGTACCACCGGCCTGCCAGGTACAGGTGGATCACATGGGTCCGGGCATCGGGGGTCCCGCGTGGCCGGAACTCCCGGGCACCGGGATCCGGCCTGGGCGCGTCCCCCATCCGGAACCTGCCGGCAACCTGCGCCAGGAATCCCTCCGGGGTGGCTCCACCCAGGTCCGTCACCAGCCGCGTGTACCCGTGGATCCGGACCCGGTCGTGGGAGAAGAGCACTGCCAGGAACCGGCCGGACCCCGGCGTGGATCTCCCCTCTGCGATCCGGGAGAGTGCCACGTTCACCGCCGAGGCAGCCCGGTGGTGGCCGTCGGCGATATAGAGACGGTCCACCGGTAGAAAGAGGTGCTGCAGGGCTGAGATTGTGTCCGGATCATCCACGCGGAAGACCTGGTGGAGAGCTCCCGACGGGGCGGCCACCTGAGCAACGGGATCGGTGCGGGATTGGACCATGGACTCGATGACGTCCCCGATCCCTGAGGTGTCCCGGTACACCAGGAAGACAAGGCCGGTATGGGCATTCACCGTGTCGATGTGGCGCGTCCGGTCCTGCTCCTTGTCATACCGGGTCAGCTCGTGCCGGCGGATCAGCCCCCTCCGGTACTCCTCCACCTCCACGGTGCAGACAAGGCCAGTGAAGGTCATCCCCTCCTGCTCCACCCGGTACAGGGAGAGGGAGGGGCGGTCATCCCGGACCAGCACCCCCTCCTGGATCATCTGCAGGAACCGCTCCCGTGCCATCCGGTACACCTCCGGGTCCGAGGGCGGGATCTGGGGGAGGAGCGCATCCGTACGGCTCACCGAGAGAAAGGAGAGGGGGTGGCGGCGGATGCAGTCCCAGGCTTCATGGGTGGAGACCACGTCATAGGGAGGGGCGGCCACCTCCCGGGCCAGGTCCGGCCTGGGGCGAACCGCGGTGAAGGGGGAGATGCTCGCCATGGGTTCTGCCGTCGACTCCGTGTAGCCGGTATATTTTTACCTGCCGGTATAACTAGATCACTGCCCGGCGACCGCACCATGACCCCGCAACACGCCACCATCCGACTGGCCCGCAGGGAGGACGTCCTGCAGATCACGGAGATCGAGCGGGAGGCCTTCATCGAGCCCTGGGACCCGGAGGTCTTTCTCCAGACCCTGGAGTGGTGCCCGCGGACCTCCCTCGTGGCGGATGCGGACGGGGTGGTGGCGGGATTCCTCATGGGCTGCCTGGAGTCCACCGGCGAGGCCACTTTCGGCCATATCTCCAACCTGGCGGTCCACCCCGCGTTTCGGAACCGGGGGATCGGGTCACGCCTCGTGCTTCGGGCCGAACGGCAGTTCCTGCTGGAGGGGGCGGGAGCGGTCCTCCTGGAAGTCCGGGTGTCCAACACCCCGGGCCAGGCCTTCTACCGGGCGCTGCAGTACCAGGACGTGTACCGGATCCACGCCTACTACTCCAACGGCGAGGACGCCATCGTGATGATGAAGGAGCTCCGGTTCTAGGCCTTTCCCCGGCCCAGCTCCTTATGGGCCCGGGCCAGGTGGTGGGCGGCTTGGGCGCCGATGAGAGAGAGTTCGCCTGCCAGCACTCCCCCGGCCACGATCTCGGCGAATTTCCTCGCATGGGAGCCCGGCGGATCCCCGCCGCCTGCGACCCCCAGGAGGGAGAGCGCCTCCCGCTGGGTGTCGAGGCCGGTCCCGCCACCCACGGTGCCCACCTGCACCGCAGGGAGGGTGACCGAGACGTAGACCCCATCCTCATCCCCCTCCACGGTGGTGATGCACGAGGAGCCCTCCACCACGTGGGCTGCGTCCTGGCCACAGGCCAGGTAGAGGGCCGCGATGATGTTGGCCGCATGAGCATTGAACCCCAGCGAGCCTGCCCGTGCGGAGCCCAGCAGGTTCTTCCGGTAGTTCACTTCCGTGAGCAGCGTTCCGCTGGTCTTGAAGACCTCCCGGACCAGTGCCTCCGGGAGCCGGACGCCGGCCACCACCGTCTTGCCCCGGCCCAGGATCATGTTGATGGCCGCGGGTTTCTTGTCGGTGCACATGTTCCCGGAGAGGGCCACGAGCCGTGCACCGGTCTCCTTCTCGATGATCTCTGCCGCCTTCTCGCTCGCGATGGTCACCATGTTCATCCCCATCGCATCCTTCGTGTCATACTCCAGCCGTACAAAGACGGTGGGGCCCGCCAGGTAGCACGCGGCCCCTGTGAGCTTGCCGTGGGAGGTGGTGGCGGCCGCTGCCTCCTGGAGCCGGGGGAGGTTCCCCTCCACCCACCGGACCACCTCCACGGCGTGGGCCACGTCCCGGGCGGCGAAGGCCGGCGCCCGGGTCATCCCCTCCCGGACGATCCGGACCTCGGCGCCCCCGGCCCGGGTGATGGCCGCGCATCCCCGGTTCACCGAGGCCACGAGCGCCCCCTCGGTGGTGGCCAGCGGCAGCCAGAACTGCCCCTGCGCATGGTTGCCATGGAGCTGCAGCGGCCCGGCCACCCCCACCGGGATCTGCGTGGCGCCGATCATGTTCTCGATGTTGCGCTGGACCGCGCGGGAGGGATCGAAGGTGAAGTCCCCGATGCAGGGAAGGGGCACCCCTGCTTCCCGCTCGATGAACGCCCGCCGGACCCGCACCGCCTCATCCACCGGGAGTTCCTTCTCCAGCGCGTGGAGTTTGAGCGTGCCATTTTTGAGCCGGTCCAGATAATGATCCATGATCAGTCTCTGATCTCCCGTATAAAGATGGGTGGTGCCCGTGGAGGTGGAACAGTGGTGCGTCCGGGTGGCCCTCTCCGAGGGGGAGCGGGTCAGGAAGGATCTGAAGGAGCGGGGGCTTCTGGACCCCGATCTCCGCCCCAGGACCGACGGGGAAACCCTGCTCCTCCCGGTCACCGCGGATCCCGGGGACGGGGCACGGACACGCTTTGCGGCAAACCCTGCCCGGCCTGAGCTCCCGCGGCACGAGCTGATCGGCGGCATTGCCGTCATGCAGGACTACGATCCCGATGGAGCCGAACGGCTGCGGGCGAGCCGCCCGTCCCTCCACACCGTGCTCCTCTCTGAGGGACCGGTGGAGGGGCAGTACCGGGTCCGCCGGTTCACGGTGCTGGCCGGCCTTCCCACCACCCGCACCCGGCTCACGGAGTACGGCCACCGGTTCGATATCGATCTGGCCCTGGCCTACTTCTCCCCCCGGCTGTCCACAGAACGTCAGCGGGTGCTGGGGGAGATACACGGCGGTGAGCGTGTCCTGGACATGTTCGCCGGTGTGGGGCCCTTTGCCATCACTCTCGCGGCCCGGGCAAAGACGGTCGTCGCCTGCGACCTGAACCCCGCAGCGGTGACTCTCCTCATCGGCAACCTGCGCCTGAACCGGTGCCGGAACGTGCTTCCCCTCCTCTGCGATGCGGCGCGTCTCCCGTCATTCCTCTGCCCCGGGTTTGACCGCGTGGTGATGAACCTCCCGCTCTCCCCGGCCTCCTTCCTGGACCAGGCCTTCTCCCTGGTCCGCCCGGGAGGATCGATCCACCTCTATGCCCTCCAGTCCCGGGACGGGGAGATGCTCGCCCTCCTGGACGGGCGGGGCGCGGCGGAGATCCGGGAGCACGTGGTGCATACGTATTCCCCGTCCCAGTGGCTGGCAGTCTATGACATCCGGGTTGCGGAATAGAGAGGTGTGCCATCACTCCCACCCCTCCCTGACATGCACAGCAATCGGGGGATGGCGGTTTCCGGATTCTCTGCAGTACTGGTGAGACGCTCCTGGGGGGAACCTGCGGTCCCCCCCGCCGCGTGGGCGCCCCCCCCCTCGCGGTTGATCCGGACCGGAGTATCTTCGGCGAGAATGCCCAATGGATCGGACTATCCTCTCGACGTTGGGGAGGGACCGGGAGGGGGCCTGCCCCCACCTGCTGGCATGTATCAGGATTGCCCGATTGATACGGAATGAAAATGCACGGGAATATATGTTCCCGCGATGAGATCCCTGTCAGACAGGCCGGTGGGGAACAGGTCCCTGGTGTGACTGGCCGTCCTCAGGACCAGCAGGAGAGACGGATGCAGCGGGAAACGAAATACCATGTGCTGGTCGCCCTCTTCGTGGCCAGCGTGATCGCCGCCAACCTGATGGGCAACAAGATCGCGGTCTTCGGCTTCTTCGACGCCGCTGTCGGGATCATGGTCTTTCCCCTCTCCTACCTGGCGCTGGACGTGATCCAGGAGGTGGAGGGACGGGAGACTGCCCGGCGGATCGTCCTTGCCACGATAGCGGTGCTGGCCTACGTGCTGGTGGTCACCTATGTTGCCACGCAGCTGCCCAGCGCGGCCAGGGACTTCTATCCCGAGCAGTACAACCTGATCTTCGGCATCAGTGTCCGGGTGATGGTGGCCAGCATCACGGCATTTCTCATCGCTGAGATGATGGACATCGAGGTCTTCCGGACGCTGAAGGAATGGACGCACCGGAGGATGCTCTGGCTGCGGGCCACGGGTTCCACCATCGTGAGCCAGTTCATTGATACCACGGTGTTCATGTTCCTGGCCTTCTATGGCGTAACCCCGAAGTTCGATGCCCTGTATATTTTCGCCCTTGTTATCCCCTACTGGCTCCTGAAATGCACGGTGGCGATCTTCGGCACTCCGTTCGTGTACCTGGGTGTCCGGTGGCTTGGGAAACCCCCGGAACCGCGCTGAGGACCCCGCCCAACCTGAGGAATACGGTCATGGTGGTGTAACGGTTCCAAGTCTCATTCTCGTACCGGTGGGACGCTCCTCGAGGGCACCGCCCCCCCGCTGCGGAGGCTCCCCCTCCGGGGTTGATCCGGATCAGAGTAGCTCGGTGCAATGAACCGACCGATCGGACCATCCTCATCGGGGGAGGGACTGTGAGAGGGCAGCGCCCCCTCCCGCACCAGGCCGGTGGAGCCGACCGCCCGGGGACCTGGAGGGCTCCCGCCTCACCCGAAGAAATTTCTCCCCTGGTCGTGGATGAAAGGGGAATCTCTGTTCAGGGGATGGGTGCCAGGGAATGGTCCCGGCATCCCGGCCAATAACCCCCCTCATGCACTGAACGCCACCTTCACCAGGAGATCGGTCGTCATATCAGGGTTCTCTGCATCCCCGCGCCACCAGTTGCCGGGCTGGTACGGGTTCCCTCCATGAAGCGGGATCAGGAAGAAGTTCTTCTCATCCCGCGTGGTGACCGAGAGCTTCACGTAATACAGGGATCCCTTCGACACCTGCACCGGTTTCGTGAACTCTGCCGTCACCCAGTCGAGGCGCGAGGGTTCTGTCGACGTGACCGCCGACGCCGGGATCGTGGTCCAGCCCACGGGCTGGAGCCAGGCGTTCTCCACCGTGACGGTGATCTCCTGGGCCGGGGTTCCTACCTTCACCAGGGGGACCGCGACCCGGGAGATGCTGGATCCCACCGCTTTTAGCGACTGGGTCTGCATGCGGGGCCCGTAGTAGCTGCCCCGGGAGTCGTAGTTCCCGAGGGGTGCGGTGCCGGTTGAAGTCTCCGCCGTGACCGTCTGGAACGAGGGATCCGGGGCCTGGGTGGGGGTCCCGGTCGGCGTGGGCGTCGGAGTTGGGGTGGCAGTCGGTGTGGAAGTTGGGGTAGGTGTGGGTGACGGGGTGGGCGTCGGGGTGGAGGCGCCCGGCATGAGGTTCAGGTCCAGCCGGTCCTGGTCCGGTACCACACCACGGATCTCCATGGCCCCGTACAGGTAATCCCAAGCCTGGATCGTGTACCTTGCGGTGGTGGACCGGGGCACGCTGGTCCGGTAGGACCCGTCCGCGGCGGTGTAGCGGTAGGTCCCGGAGCCCTGGCCTTCCCTGATCACGTACACATAGGTGTAGGGCACCGGCCTGCCGTCGCTATCACGTACCGTGCCCCCGAGGGTCACTGTCGTGGCCGGTGTCGGGGTCGCCGTCGGCGTCACCGTGGGGGTTGGGGTCGGTGCCGGGCTGATGGTGAAGGTCCGGGCTCCCGAGGTCCCACCGCCAGGCGCTG
>Ga0079037_100002045_pt1 | contig 10866 bp, 13 predicted proteins | sample Mud3Dept4metaG_FD_71479 | JGI IMG/M metagenome (GOLD analysis project Ga0079037, IMG submission 71479) | Freshwater wetland microbial communities from Ohio, USA, analyzing the effect of biotic and abiotic controls - Mud 3 Core 4 Depth 4 metaG | ecosystem: Environmental > Aquatic > Freshwater >... | reverse complement strand
ACGCCCTTCTTGAACGTGGCTGCGACCTTGTCAGTCTCCACCTCGACGGGGAGAGGGACACTGCGCGTGAACGAGCCGTACGACCGCTCCATCCGGTAGAAGTCTTTGCCCTTCTCCTCTTTTTCCTCTTTCTTCTCACCACGGATAGTCAGCGAGTCCCGCGTGAGTGATACGTCAATATCTTTCTCGTCCATGCCGGGCAGTTCCGCGGAAACTCTTATCTCCTTGTCTGTTTCAGAGACATCAATACGGGGTGTAAACGGGGTGACCCTTTTTTCCAGCGGGCTCCAGGAAGGAAGATCAGACCCGCCGAAGAAGTTTTCGAAGAGCTTGTTCATCTCGCGTTGAAAAGCCGCAAATGGATGTTCCCACTCGTGCCGGGCTTCGAGCTGGGTGCCCGGCGTGGTCTTAGGCGTTACTTCTTTTTTGACTGCCATGGAAGCACCTCCAAACGTTTTATTTACCTATCAACCGGCCTTGACCGTGATCTTTCTCGTTTGCGCCATCTTTGCTTTCGGCAAGATCACGCGCAGGACGCCGTCCTTGACAGACGCCTCTATCTTGTCTCTGTCAATCTCATCGGAGATCGTAAAACTCCGCTGATAATCGCCTATGCCGTATGACGCGTGAATCAACTCGTGCTTCTCGGGTATCTCCGGATCGACGGTTCCGTAGATGCTCAGGACATTCTTCTCCAGTGTGATATCGACCCCGGATTCATCGACGCCCGGCATATCCGCAATCACCACGATGCTGTCTGTCTTTTCCAAAATATCGACATCCGGTGTATAGATGTTCCTGGAGCGCGTACGTTCCACCTGTTCCACCGGGGCCGCCTCTTTTTTTTGAACTTCTTTTGTTGTATCTGCCATGAGTCACCTCCCTTATTCCTTCTCTGCCTTTACCAGAACTTTTTTAGGTTTCTCTGCCTCTGCCCTGGGCAGCGTGACGTAAAGTATGCCTTTCGAAAAGCGCGCTTCAACCTTGTCTGCCTCGATCGTGAAAGGCAATTCAATCGTCTTGCTAAAGTTCCCATGCCAGCGCTCCCGGCGATGATAAGACTCGTTCTCCTGGACGGGTTCCGGACCTCTTGATCCCCGGACGGTGAAAGTAGCCCCGGCCACGGTGATTTCAATAGACTGAGCATCGATGCCGGGGATTTCCGTTGTCACCACTGCCTGTTCAGCAGTTCCCCACACGTTAACTGCGGGAAACTCGCCGGACGGCGGATAGGTGTACCTGGAAAGCATGCGGTTCATCTCGTTCTCCATCCGCTCCAGTTCCGCCCATGGAGACAGGCCGCTGCCAAATCTCCCAAGTCCTGTGGTCCACAACATGTTTCGTACCTCCTTTGCCAATTATTTTAAGCGCTTGCGTAAGCACCTTTTTTATTCTAGTAAAATATTGTCATCACGTTTTTTGATGTCAAGAGGGTATCAGGAGTCTGGTCCGGGAAGAGTATGGCGTACTGACTGCAGGTCACAGAATCGGACCGGAAGCGCTTTTCTCCGCATAATCTTTGACTGCCTTCCTGAAGGATTCAGGAATGGGAACGATGCTCCGCTTCTGATAGTCGAAAGCGATTGTCCCGGTTTCGACTAGCGCTACGAGCGCGCCATCTCTGGTGAGGCGCTGGAATACCCTGAAATTTGAGCGTCCCATTTCGCCTATATGGCTTTCAACAAGGAGTTTGTCAAAGAGATGGCCTTCAGCGGCATAGGTGGCGGCCAGGTCGCCGATGATGATCCCGGTCCTGTCATCGCCCAGGTTGGTCTCGATAACGCCGAGGCTTCTAAACATGTGGATACGAGCCTCGTGCGCTATACTCACGATGGAGTCATGCCCGAGGTGAGCGGCGTAGTTGAGGTGTCCTACCTGCACGGTAAGCTCGTACCGAAACTCGTAGCGCGGCTGCTCATGAAGTCTGATGCGAGGCACGCTCAGTATCTACACCAGATACATCCCGCGGGTCAAGAGAGATAGGGCTTTAACTTTTTCCGCGGATCATCGATAACCCAAGCAGAGTACTAGAAGAGCCTTGAGGAGAGGTGCGCTTAGTTGACCGAAATAGGCGATGTTTCAAGACTGCGCGTCAATACAAGTTCAGCGGGGTCTCTAGCTGAAGGAAAGTCGGCTGCCGGCCCGGCCCGTGCAATCCTGGCGGTTCCCGACCTGCAGCAGGCAAGGCTGCCTTTCGAGATCGCCGTTCGGGAAGTGGCGCGCGCAGTCACATCATACATAGCCGCCAACAAGCTTACGCTGCAGGAGGCCTATGAATCGTACGTCGCCGAGTTCTACGCTGAGCTGCCGCTACCTGCACCCGCAAATGAGGGGGGCATCACGCTGATCGAAGGGCTCTCGACCACGCTGCTGACCAGAGTTGCACAGAACCCTTACACGGTCACCGATTCAGCCCTCGGCCTGTCAGGGGGCTTCCAACTCGGGAGCAGAATCATCCTTCTAGATGAGCTGGACACGCTCAACCAGGTACTTGAGAAAATGCTTGCGCCTGATCCCCGACTACAACCGCTTCCTGGAACGGGTGGGCAAGACACGAAGGGACAAGAGATCCGGGCGGTCGAGCTGGTTGCGCAGCCGGTGCAGAGGCTTATTGCGGGGTGGAAGCTGGGTGAGGGTACCATCAGCAGGATAGAACAGGGCCCCTTTCCCGGTCTTCCTGCGGAAGGTGAGTCAGGGGTAGGTCAAAGAACTCTTGGCCTGATAGGAACAGAACCAGCGAGGCAGGCCGGAGAGGTAGTCGGGAAGCAGGAATCGTTAGCGGGCAAGCAGATCATTTCATTCGGCCCAACAGTGGCTCCTGCGGTCCCGGAGGGCAATGCGGGTGCCGATGCAGCCGGCAGGATATCGGGCATGCCTGATAGGCTGCGCATTGACCTGACCGGCATATTTGGCGGCCGTGCCGAGTTGACCGTGCGTTATGACGCCGCCCTGATCACAAGCAAGGTCGCAGTCTTGCTCGAGCAGGTGAACAGTCTGGTCCGCGCGAGCCTGGCCCAGGCCAGCTTGCAGCGCAGCGGCGAAAGGACGGCGCGGGGTCTCAACACGTCGCTGGAGAAGGCGATCGATTCAATTCTCTCCTTGGTCATCTCACAGAACAAGGCGTTCAGAGACGCTGCATCTCTCGGCATCACCATGGGGAAAGAGAAGCTGCTCACGCTCGATCCCGCGACGCTCAAGGCAGCGCTGGAAAGCAACAGGGAAGAGGCGGTCACCGTGCTGCGCACGCTTGCCAATTCTTTTCAGGAACAGATAAGCCTTTACGTGGATCCCCGTGCAGCGGCTGCGCTCGTTGCTGCTGCAGGAAAGCAGACAATCGTGGAGCGCGCCCGCGGCAGGAGCCGCAAGAATCGCTGGGTAAGCGAGAAAGAGACCCTTGAGAAAAGGATGCTTGAGCTCGCGATGCTTTCGGAATACTCGGCAGGCTTGCGTGACTGGTTTCAGAGGGCTATCGAGATGCTGAAGCCGGACGCGGGATCAGCCGGAACAGCCCTTGTGTCCCCCGGGACGATGCTGCCCCTCGGGACAATGCTGCCCGTCGAGGACCCGCCATGGCAGGAACCGGCAGACGTACCGCAGTCTGCCACCGCGGAAAACGCACTGCAGCAGTTTGTCCGGCTCACGTCAGCGTCGCTTGACGCGGAAGAAGGTGACCCGTGTGTCAAGCTGCTCCTCGAGAGAAGGGCCTTTGTTGAGACATTTCGGGACGCTGAGGTACAGGTCGGCCTGGAAATCGCCGAGCTTTGCCTCAGGAACGAGGAATCAGTCTTACGCAGGCTCGATGAAGAGCGCAGGACGCTTTTTGCACAACTGGAAGAGCTTTCCAGGAACATACAGGTCACGAAGGAATACGCACCTCATTTTCCGTTTCCTCCCATGCCTGCCTTCATAAGCAGCAAGGGATGATGCTCAGTTCTACCCTTCCACCAGATCGCACTCGGCGTTAACAACGAGCTGGACCTGCTTGCCCACCATGAAGCCTCCCTGCTCGATGCCCAGGTTCCACATCATCCCGAAATCTTCACGGTTAACCTCTGTGGTGGCCCGGAAACCATACGCGGTGTACATCTTGTTCTCCTCGTCGTCGAAGAAGTTCGACGGGCCCGCGGTCTCCACATTGAGCGTGACCTGGCGCGTCACTCCGTGGATGAAAAGGTCGCCCGTGACCTTGAGCTGGTTGACTGCAGCTACCTCCACCCGCGTACTCTTGAAGGTAATCTTCGGGTACTTTTGAACGTCGAAGAAATCGGGGCTGCGAAGATGATTATCGCGCCGCTCTATGCCCGTGTAGAGACCCCCGGCGTCAATTTCCGCCTCGACAGAAGAATTCGACATGTTGGCCGGATCGAAGACCACGCCGCCCGCGCACCGGTTGAATTGCCCGTGAACAAGGGAGACCATCATGTGCCGGACGATGAACTCTGCAACCGTATGATCAGGATCGATACGCCATGTAGCCATGTGCAACCTCCTTTGAAGCTCTCTAAACGACATTCTATATCCGGCGGGCTACCGTTTTCAATCGCGGTGACTTTCGCCCGGGACAAAGGCAAGATTGATTGCACATTCCCAAAACAAGTATAATGGCCGGTGTGAGGCGGCCTGCGTTGCTGAAGCCGCACTCCTTACTTATTAAAAGGGGAGGGTACCATGAAAAGATCTGGATACGTTTTGTGTGTTGCTATCATTTGTGCCTGTTGCCTGGTAAGTTCAATCGCGTGCGCACAGTCCATAATCGACGAGTGGCAGAGCGTGAAGACCCCGCCCGCACCGGAACTGAAAATGGTAACGCTCGATCCTGCAACAACCGCGCTTCTGCTCCTTGATTTCAACAAGCAGACGTGCAATGCGGAACGGCGCCCGCGCTGTATCACTTCTATCCCAAAGGTTGAAAAGCTTGCTGCGGCCGCCAGGGCCAAAGGCATCTTCGTGGTCTACAGCCTGTCTGCCGGTGCGACCTCTGCTGACATAGCGAAAGAGCTTGCCCCAAAGTCAGGAGACCCTGTTGTGACTTCCGGACCGGACAAGTTTCTTGGGACCGACCTTGAGAAAATCCTAAAGGATAAAGGCATCAAGACCGTAATAGTCACAGGCACCGCAGCACATGGAGCAGTGCTCTACACGGCCAGTGGGGCAGCGCTGCGCGGCATGAAGGTGGTTATCCCGGTCGATGGCATGTCTGCCGAGAGTCTTTATGCTGAGCAGTACGTGGCCTGGAACCTGGTAAATGCGCCGCGCATCTCGGCGGAGACGACCTTGAGCCGATTGGACATGATCAAGTTCTGAGCGCCTACCGCGAGCCCAGGATGGCCAGGCTGAGGGCGGGCCAGTATGTGATGACGACCAGTGCCAGGAGCAGGATGAGGATGTACGGAACGGATGCCCGGTAGAGTTCCAGCACGGGCCGTTCGAAGCGCATGCTCGAGACAAAGAGGTTGATCCCTACAGGCGGGAGCGATGCACCGATCTCCAGGTTGGTCAAAAGGATGATTCCCAGATGAATCGGATGCACGCCGTACGCCTGCGCCACCGGGAGGATCATCGGCACGAGCACGATGAGGGCGGGAAACATGCCCAGCATACACCCTGCCACGAGGAGGAAGAGGTTGAGCCACGCGAGGAAAGCGAGGTGGGTTTCCACGTGAGCCTTCATGAAATCGAGGACCTTGCTCGGAATCTCTTCGTTGATGAGGCTGTTGGTGAGACCAAACGAAACCCCGAGAATGATCAGGATGCCTCCCACAAGCACACTGCTCTTGAGCGCTATAGACTTCAAGTCCCTGAACTTGACGTCCCGATAGACCAGGACCTCAACAACCAGAACGTAGAGGACGGTCAGTACCGCTGCCTCGCTGACGGCCACAAAGCCACCGTAGATCCCGCCGAGCACTATGAACGGAAGCGGGATCTCCCAGATTGCCTCGCGGAGCGCTCCCCGAGCCTCCCGAACTGTGAAGGCGGGACGGGCCACATTGAAACGGAAGCCCTTCCACGCACTGTAGACGGAGAGCAGGAGGACCAGCAGAATGCCCGGAAGAATGCCGGCCAGGAAGAGCTGATCGATGCTCGTCTGGGCCACAATTCCATAAAGGATGAGGGGAAAACTGGGAGGGAAGAGAAGCCCCAGCGTACCCGAAGTAGTCAGGAGGCCGAGCGAGAACCGCTCCGGATACTTCTGCTGCACCAGCGCGGGAAAGAGCAACCCCCCCATCGCCACGATGGTTAACCCGGTTGCACCGGTAAGAGCGGTAAAGACCGCAGAGACTGACAGGGCGATGATAGCGAGTCCCCCGGGCAGCCATCCCAGCAATGCATCAGAGAGACGAACGAGCCGGCGGGGTGCGTTGCTCTCGGCAAGCACGTAACCGGCCAGCGCAAAGAGCGGCAAAGCCGTAAGCGTCGGCGTGTGAGCCAGTTTGTAGAGTTCGATGATCAGTGCTGAAAAGTCGATTCCGTTGCGGTACAGAAATAGTAAGCCGCTCGCCGCGATGACGATGAAGAGAGGCGCACCTGCGAGAATGATGCAGAGGGTCGCTACGCTTGCGAGAAAACCCACAGTAGTCAGCTCCTCCCGCCGAGAAAAAGATTTTTGATCCCCTGCATTGCGAAGCGGATGCCCAGCACGAGCCACATGAAGGGCATAACCGTTTGAGAGACCCAGAGAGGGATGCCGAGTGCCAGCTCTTTCCCTACGCGATAGTCGTCCAGTATAAATCGGACTGCCGGATACACAAGAAGCAGGCATACGAGTGCGGAGAAGAGTTGGAGACCTCCTTTGATCCGGGAGCGCAAAGCAGCCGACAGACGGGCGGGAAGCACCTCGATGGTGATGTGCCGGTCTTGGTGGGTGGCGATGGAGGCACCGAGAAGCGCAACCCAGAGCACGAGGTGGCGCTGCAACGGTTCAATCCAGACGATGCCGATGGATACTACATTACGGGAGAATATTTGCGCAGCCCCCAGGCCTACCATCCCGAAGAGGAAGACGACAAGAAGGGTCTCTTCCGCATATTGGTACCAGGAGCCTGCTTTTCTGAGGATGGACAGGAGCATCAGTTCTCTTTGCGGACTGTTTTGAGATAGTTCCTGACCTCTTCAAAGGTCTTCCTGGTGAAGTAATCTTCTCCCAGATTGGAAATGCCTTTGAAGACGAGGCTCCGAAGCTCCTGCGCGTCGCCGGTCGATACCGTGATCAGCTTAATCCCTTTCTCGCCGAGCACCTGTATTGCCTTTTGATCATCTTTGCGGAGGAGGTCTTTCAATGGACTGAGCTGCCGTTTGAACGCATCTTCCACGGTCGCCCTGTGCGCCGCAGGGATCTTCTCGAAGTCAGTTTTTTTCACGACCACGGCACCAGCTGAGTACGCGAGAGGCAGGTTGGTCATGAAGGAAACCTTGGTAAACCACTGCATTGAGATGGCCGCGAGGGGAGAAATATAGACGGTCTCTACCATGCCCGTCTGGAGGGCCATGAGCACGTCAGAGATCGGCAAGGGCATGGGGTTGACCCCGAGCTCTTTGAAGACCGCCTTGCCGAGTGGCGTGTCTTCCCATATCCAGACCTTGCTCTTCTTTAGGTCAGCAGCGTTCCGTATGGGCTCCTTGGAGAAGAGATAGATGAAGCCCTGTTCTGCCCAGCCCAGGGATTTGAAGCCATTGTCGGAGAGCCCTTGCTGAAAGTGGCCGTCCATACGGGCAAGGACAGCATCAACCTCCTGATAGTTCTGGAACAGGAAAGGGATCCCGAGGGTCTTGATATCCTTGTAGATGAGACCTAAGCCGCCGCCGGTGAGCAGCGCCCCCTGGATCTGACCTACCTTGATCTTTCGGAGCATGTCTTCTTCGTCCCCGAGCACTCCACCGGGGAAAAGGCGCAGACTGACCTGCTTGTTTGTCTTTTGCTCCAGCTCCTTGTTGATCTCCCGAAATGCTTTTGCCCAGGCGCTGCCTTCCGGGGCGAGCGTCCCTATTTTTAGCACTACGTTCTGCGCTTCGGAAGACGAGGGCCACGCGGTCCACAAAAGACCGAGCATTATGAAGCACGCGAAGAGGAATCGCGCAACGCGCCAAACCCGGGGGCCGGGGGCCGGGGTCCAGGGTCCCGACGAAAATGGATTTTGAACTGTGGTCATACTGATGTGAACCTCCTAAGTCGTTGCTTAATCAAAAGAATTCATCTACCTGTGCCAGAAGTGCCTTGGCCTTGCGTTGCGCGAGCGTGTTGGCCAGCGTCAGATCCGGTTCGGTGGAGGCAGGCGTCTCAAGTACCCGTTTCAGTGTTGACTCAAACAGTTCCTTGTTGAGCGTCTGCCGCGCATAGTACCGGGCATAGTATACGTCGGTCATGAAGAACTTCCCCTGTCCGTACGTCATGGCTTTCTTGAAATGCTCATCTGCTTTCTGCAGGCTGCCCCCGTACTGCTCTGGCCGGGCCGATAAGAGAATGGCCTTGAACAGATGAGGCGATCCGTAATGGAAGGATGGGTCGAGCACAAGGACCCTCTCGATGAGCGCCTCCACCCAGGGCAGGTCAGCCATTGCCTCAGGGCCTTCTGCATTGGCGATCCAGCTTCCCCAGATACTGCCAACCCAGAAGAGCACGGGAACGTCAGGCTTTCCAGTCTGCGCGACGCTCTTTTGAAAGAGATCGATCGACTTACCCATCGCGTCCTTGACGAGCGGATGGAGGCCCAGGCTCTTTACAGCATACTGCTTGGCCCGTGCGTACAGGTTTTCAGCGCGAGCCTCATCGTCCTCGTCGAGAAGCGCCGCATACGAAGCGTATGTTCGGGCCCCCGCAAGGAGAAGTTCAGGGTTGTCCGGGTAATTTTGTATCATGCCGTCGATAAGCAGGAGGTAGGCGGGAATAGCTTGGCGCACGAGTACAACGTCGGATTGCCGGCCCGCAGAGAGAGCGACATCGCCGAACAGAGCCGATGCCTTCTCGGTAACCAGTTGCTGAGTGTTTATGCATCCCGGAAGAATCAGGGCCACGGCCACTAGAATACGCGGGAAGCTGCGTAGAAACATTGAGGACATGGGCTATAAGGTACCATTGCACACCGAACGAATCAAGCGCGCGGCAGGCAGGTGCCAGGCAGGCAGGGCGAAAGCCGTGGCTTAATAGCAATTGTCTGAAGCTGAAGACTGCCTCGGAGCTACGCTGACTTCATTATCAAATATGAAGTCTCCGCGGTCATGAGCGGTAAAAGCTGATCTCCCGGCCGAGGGGATTTTTGATGCATACCGCGAAGTCGAGGGCTCGCCGCCCGGAGGCGTATCGTGCATACGTCGAGGACCGTGCGATGCCCGAAGACGACAAAGGGAGGCGCAAAAAGCTCCCGGCCCACTTGGGTGAAGCCTTGCAGCGAGCGAAGGATATCTTCCCATCCGCCCTCGCTGCAAGGCTTGCTTAAAACCTATAATACCACCACACATCGAACGCTTCGCTCTTGATCTTCTCCTTGATGTGCTGTTTTTCCTTGAGGACGTAGTCGCGTGACTGGGCAGCCAGTTCCTTTGGGTAGTTGCCGAGAAGGTAATCCTCTTCGGTGAGCTGGATGCCGGTGCCTTCGAGCCTTGAGCGGAGCGGCTGCATGTTGTCAGCGTTCATGACGATGAAGTGAGGGTAATAGTAAAGGGGTATGAAGGGGAAGAACTTGTGCTTGATGCCTGAGCGGGACCTGTAGACGATCTTCAGGTGCTGGACGTAACCCTGCTTCAGCTCTTCGTCGAGTGTTGCTATGGTATCTGTCTTGTCGAAGCCTTCCTGCTCCATCATTTCCGTGAATGTCCCTATATGAACGAGACACTTGTAGTAAGTCGCATTGAGGATACCCCTGAAGATCAGTCTTTTTTTTGCTGCTCGCTGGACATCACTGTAAAAGGTGATGATCTGTTCCACTTTGCGCGTTACCGCGGTGCTGTGCACGATTCTCAATTTCCCCTGTTTTCGCTCGACGATCCCGTGCTCAACGAGCATTGCCGCTGCTTTTGCCGCATAGGCATCACGACCCAGAGCGTCGAGCACGGCGGACTCCTCCCTGCCTTGCTCGGATTCAAGAAGCATCTCGAGCAGTTTCGGTACAGCCGGCGTGTCGAGGAGGTATCTGTAATCAGCCACGGATTGACGAACCCTCCGTACCTAGATTATATTATGTTATCCTACACTTAAGGTTCTAAACAATGCCGATAACATTTTCAGAAAGCAAGACGAGAGAGTTACTGGAGAAGTACCATCCGATATCCACGCCACACCTTTTAAGATATGCCATCCTGGGCAAAATTGAAAGGGGCGAGGACGTCATCGCAGACATCCACGGGAGACAGCAGGTCAAGGATGATGTGGTGAGAGCCCTGCTGTCAGGCACGCACCCGTATCTTGTCTCGGAAGAGGGCACGGGTAAGACGCGCCTGGCACGTTCCATCACGAGACTCCTTCTTCCTGTGCCGAAGATCAAGGGCTGTCCATACAATGACGATCCGAAATGGCCCAAAGAACGGCTCTGTCCGCGGTGACGCGACAGCAAGGACCCGGAGCGTGACTTCGGGATCGAATGGATAACCGGCGAAGATCGTTTCTCGCGGATACAGGGCAACGAATACACGAACGAGGCAAAACTCCTGGGGCTGAAGGACATTCAGGCGATTGCCAGGGGCATGAGCCCGAAAGATCCACTCGCCTTTGCAGGCACCGGCGTATTCCGGGCGAACCGGGGCTTGCTCTTTGTGGATGAGCTTCCTGCAATCAGGACAAAAGTGCAGGTGCTGCTCCACCCGATCATAGAAGAGCAAAAGGCCATCCTTGAAGAGTACAACTGGGAATACCCCCTGGACCTCGTTGTTGTT
>Ga0079037_100002044_pt1 | contig 10866 bp, 8 predicted proteins | sample Mud3Dept4metaG_FD_71479 | JGI IMG/M metagenome (GOLD analysis project Ga0079037, IMG submission 71479) | Freshwater wetland microbial communities from Ohio, USA, analyzing the effect of biotic and abiotic controls - Mud 3 Core 4 Depth 4 metaG | ecosystem: Environmental > Aquatic > Freshwater >... | reverse complement strand
CATCGGCATCGTCGACGCGCACGAGACCGTTGCGGAAGCAGCCCCCGCTCAACCGGGCCGGAGCACACGCTCATGATCCTGGGCCGCGTCGTGGGCACGATCACGTCGACGATCAACCATCCCTTCTACGACGCGAGGAAACTGCTCGTCGTGGAGCGCACCGACGCCGCCGGCGCGCCGCTCGCCGACTATCTCATCGCGATCGACACGGTCGATGCCGGCGCGGGCGACCGGGTCCTGGTGCTGGACGAGGGCAACGGCGCCCGCCAGGTTCTCGCCTCCAAAGACGGCCCCGTCCGCTCCGTCATTGTCGGCATCGTCGACGCCGTCACGGCCTCGTAGACGAAGACCGCGAACCAATTTCGCGATTCGCTCCTCAAGAACGACAGGAAGCAGGGTCTGCCCGGTCGAGTTGACGCAGCGCGACGGCCGCTATGACCGCTCGAGGGCACGCTCGCAGAACCGCTCGAAGTCCGCCAGCCGGTCGGTCACAATCGCGCGCGCCACCTGCATGTTCAGCGGTTCGTGGTCCAGGAGCACGTCATCGGGCACACACCCGCCGCAGCCGTCTCGCGCTCGTGCACGTGGCGGCGCAAGCGCCCGTCGGTAAAGAACTCGTACCCGTCCAGCAGGCCCGACACGCCACGCTCGCCGAGCGCAACCGCCGCGAGCTCCTTGGTCTGGAACTCCGCGTCCTGGTGGTGCGGAAGCGGGTAGCGGCAGACGACGGTGTCGAACATGCCCATGGCGATCCCCGGTTCGATCGGCTCCCCGGCCGGATCTCAGATTCGTCCGGAGCCGGCCCGGCTGACGACGATGGCATCGTCTGGAGCGCGTCGTCAAGGCGCGCGCGGGGAGTGACGCTCGTTCGGTGTTTGGGGAATCTCCGCTTCGGACAAGGGGCCCCGGTCCGCTGTCGTGCCCTATCGGGTCCGGCTGGGAGAGTTGACGGAACGGCCCTTGTCGGACGCCCCGGCGCCGGAGGCCCCGAGCACGGGACGGCCTAGGAGACCTGACCCCAATACTTTTCAGCCGAATTCAGCAGAATTCACCGGCTCGTTCAGGACATAGGCGCCTCCGTGTCGTAGATTGATTCCGCATGTCCATATACCGTCTTCGCGTGCTACGGCCGCCAGGCGCGGCGGCGTCGGGAGGAGGTCCGCGATGAAGGCCAACTGCGCAGCATTGTTCGTGATTCTCGCCCTCGGCGTGGCGCAGGCGGAAGCGCAGGGCGGGTTCGGCCTGCTCCTGCGATCGACGCCTCCCGGCCTGGCGTTCCAAGTCAGGCCATGCCCGGACGACGAGGAGGTGGACAAGGCGGTCAGGAAGCTGAGGCGGTCGCTGCAGGACCCGGTGACGGAGGCCGAACCCGATGTGCGGTCCACCTGCCTGGCTGCCGGCGGCGGCGGGATCTTGACGATTGGCGTCTGGCTGAATCCGCTCCCATTGGATCTGCCGTGGTCAGCCGCGTTGCGGCGTGTCCAAGACGCCGCCAGGAACCGCGGTCTCTCGTCCGTCATGATGATCGGCGTCAACGAGGCGTTCGCCTGGTCGGCCACCAGCGGATTCCTTACGACACTACGGGACCGCACCTGGGAATCCATGCCCCATCAGCTCGACGTGAACGGCAACGCCGACGAGGACGGCCCGATCGTGTTGAGCCGTCTCAGCTACGCCCTGCTTCCGCCAGACGCCATCCGTACGCAGGTCCGGGGTCGCTACGTGGAAGTCGTCGACCTCGGGCCGTTGGGTGACATGGAACTCGACTTCGACTTCCGGCTGCGCCAGACGGACACCGTCTCCATCGACGAGCGAGGCAAGCTGCGCATGGACTCGGAGTCGGATCTCGACGTCGACACGGACATGCTCGACTGGCTGATCGGCTTCCTGTACGTGCATTTCCCTCCGCTCGGCTGGGACGCGGAACAGCGGCTGGACGCCATGGCGGTGGGCGCCCCCAACCTCGGTCCAGTCACGTTCGGAGGGGTCATCGTGTCCGCCGCGCCGGACAAAATCCTCCTGGAGGGGGGCCTCAAGCTGGACTACGAGCACTGGCGGTTCGAGGTCGCCGAGACGGGCGTGACCGGCGGCGGCGGCGTGAATCTGGTGGCACGGGATCCGACGGTGACCATCTCTGGGCCGCGCAGCGAGCGCGTGACCGTGCGGACAGTGACTCTCCGCTACTCGATGGTGCCCGATGACCTGCGCGCCTCCGACGACGTGGACCTGCAGATTGAGTGGACGGCGGACGGCGTCGTGTCGGACCCGGCGGCATGGGCGACCGACATCGAGTTCGAAGTACCGGCGAACGTGCCGCCCGGTGGAGAGACCGAAAAGGCAGTCAGCGTGCGGGTGACGGATGCGGACGGGCTGGAAGCCGTGAGCGAGATCACGGTCAGGATCACCTACGATCCGTTGGACCGGCCGCCCATCTGCAGAAAGAAACCGTGGCTGCCCGAGTGCCGCCCCGGCATCGACAGGAACTGAACGCGAATCCGGCCCAGAAGCCGGCGCCATGGACGCCCACGCGGCCGTGCTGCAGTCGCGCGGTGGCGGGGCGGATCGTCGCGCGCGATCATTCCAGAGGCAGGCGGTACACGTGCGTGTCGCTCGCGACGCGTGCGAAGACGAGACTCCGTCCCCGGATGTCGAAGGCATCGACCTCGACCCAGGACCGGAGCTTCACCGATGTCGAGCGCCGCAGGTCGAAGAGCCACAGACCGGAGTGGTCGCCAATCCTGGAGTAGTAAACCCCGGAACTGTCGTCGCTCCAGACCGGGTTGTACCCATCCGCCACGATTCGCTTCGGGGCCGGCCCCGCCGGTTCCGCGATCCAGACGCCGTCGCTTCCCGGCCCGGCGGACTTGACCGGGCCGCTCCATGAGAGCGAGGCGCCGCCGGGCCCCCACCGGAGGTGGGCATACTCGTTTCCCTCGGCGACCGTCGTGTCCCGCTGAAGCTCAAGGTCCCGCACCACGACCCGCTGTCGGCGATCAGGGCCGGTCAGCACGACGGCGATCCGCCTCCCGTTTGGGTGCATGGAGAGCCAGGAGGCCGACTCCGGGAATCGGCACAGCAGGCGGTCATCTCCGCCGGGTACGCCAGCGAGCCGCACCTCGGACCCGCCGGTTTCGTCTTCATGCAGGTATACGAACCGGGCGTCGTCGACCCAAACAGGGCAGGACGCTGCGCTGTCGCTCGCCTGAACGCTCTCCTTGCGGCCAACGCTGGTCACGTACGCCCGGCCTCCGAATCCCGGGGCCCTGATCACCGACAGGATCCGGCGTCCGTCCGGCGAGAAAACCGGCCCGGAGTGATACTGCCCACGCGTGAGCTCGACTTCCGGTTCGCCGTCGGGCGCGGACGTGAAGTACAGGTTCCGTGCCGGAACCACGTGGCTGAACAGGAGCACTCGCCCGTCCGGGGAGACCGACGGGCTGAAGTAGCCTCCGACTCCCCTGGCCAGGAGCGATCGCGAACGACCGTCAATCGATATCCTCCAGAGGCCGAACGCGCCGTCCTGATCTGCGGCGACGATGAGCGACCGGTTGTCAGGCGTCCAGGCCATCCCGGCGACCTGTTCCGGTTGCCGGGTCAGTTGCCTCCTGACCGACAGGTCGGCAGACGCAATCCAGATTTCGCCCCTGCCGCCCTCCGGGTCGCTCGTCGTGTAGGCCAGCCACCTGCCGTTGGGAGACCATCGCGGCGTGAACCCGACGGGCGCCACCTCCGAGTGCCGGCTGAGATCGGCCCGCGGGCTGATCCAGAGCGGACGGCCGCCCGGAAGGTGCGTCGTGTAGCCGATCCACCTGCCGTCCGGGGAGAAGCCGGCGCCGCTCGACTGTTCGATGAACAGACGCGCCTCGCCGCCCGAGACCGGCACCACCCAGAGGTCGGGCCACCGTGTGCCGTCATCACCGTTGCGCCACCGCGAGAAGACCACCTCGGTGCCGTCGGGTGAGAACACCGGATGATCGCCACGCGGGTCCATCCCGTCCGTGAGCTGCTTGGCGGACGATCCGGCGGCCGGTGCGAGATAGAGATCGCCTATCCCGGGGCGATCGCTCCGGTAGCCGACGAATAGCATCGTCAACCCGTCGGGGGCGAAGGCCGGCTTGATCGCGCTTGTCGCCGGTAGCGGAATCTCCGTCGGAACCGGCGCATCAGAGGACTCCGCCGTCGAGCCTGGGCGCATAGCGGCACTGAAGTAGCCGGCGCGCCACGACCAGGCCACCACCGCAGCCACGACCACGATCGCGACCGCCAGCATCAGCGCCGGCCGGACGCTCCGCCGCTTAGCCCGCCCTGCGGCCGATTCATTCGACGTCCCCGGCTCATCGGCAGGCGGACTCGGACCCGGCGGCACCGTCGCGCCGAGGAACCGGTAGCCCACGCGAGGAACCGTCAGGACGAACTGGGGATGTTCCTTCTCGTCGCCGAGCGCCCGGCGGATCTTGAGGATCGCCTGGGTCAGGTTGTCCTCGGTGACGAACGTGCCCTGCCAGACGGCCTCCATCAGCTCGGCCTTCGAGACCGTTCGTCCGGTGTTCCGCGCCATGAACACCAGCACTTCCAGTGGCTTCCCGGTCAGGCGGAGCCGCTCCCCGCCGCGGAGGAGCGCCATTCGCGCGGTGTCCAGCGTGAACTCGCCGAATCGCACAACCTGGGGGTGATCGCCGCCAGTCTGCATGGATGTTCGGGTGAGAAGGACCGGCGTCCGGCCTTGCCGTGCCCATCGGCTGCCGGGTCCGATCCTTCGACGGCCCGATTGTACGTGCGGGTTCAGCGGATTTCAGCACAAATCACCCGCCCATTCAGGACAACGCACGCGAGACCTGCATACGGGGTTAACACACTCGAGCAAACGGAGAAGCCCGATGCGTAGGTTCCTGCAGCTCCTCGTCGGGGTTTCCATCCTCGTCGTGTGTTCCCCCGTGTCCGGGTCTGGCGGGCCCCTCACTCCGGCGTCGTTCAACGAGTATGTCGGGATCTCCCTGTCCGGTGCCGGCGGAACGACGTTGTCACTCCCTGAACTGGTCACCCTGTCCGTGTCGAACGCCGAGACCGCGAACCTGGGCAGCGGCACCGGGTCTGCCCGCGCGAGCGGGATCCTCCCGGTGGCCGCCGAGACGGAGTTGCACCTGCTCGGAGGCCTGAGCATCTCCGGGATTGGCGGCACGACGTTTGTCGAGAAGAGATGCCAGTTCATGATCCAGGAGCTGCAACCGGGACCGCCGCAACTCGTTGACGTGGCCTTCGAAGCGTGGGGACGTGTCAGCGTCGATTCGAACCAGCCCGTCGGATCGACCTTTGTGAGGCTGACCTTGCCGTTCGGGCACTTCGAAGCCAGGAACTGGGACGCTGGTATCGGAGACGCCGTACGACCTGACCCGCTACGTCTACAGTCACGGCCAGGGGGGCGGATCCAACTACTACTTCAATTCGCACGCTTCTCTGGGTGCGGCTGTCCACCACGTAGGCCCGACGACCGGCTCCATGCACATCGTCGTCCTCAGCCTCGGCATCGTGGGGCCGAAGGGGCCCGGACCCGGAACCGGCCGCGCTCGGTCTGTTGGCAATGGGCTTGGGAGCGCTGGGCGCCCGCGGCCTGCAAAGGCGGCGCTGATTCCTCCGAGGCGCGCCCGGTCATTGCCGGCATCATCGACGCGGCGACAGCCAGACACTTGTAGCCGAATCCCGATTCCCGAATCGCGACTCCCGGGTCCCGAGCCACGAATCCCGGTCCTTCGGGTCGATTCCTGACACGAACGTGATTGTCATCTGACACCGGCGCGGGTACCCTTCCCTCATCCTCCTTTTCCAGAAGGGCCCAGAGTCGATGCCGCTGCCAGGCTTGTTGCGGCGCAGGAACCGCACGCTGACGGTCTTCGTCTGCCTGATGGCGGCGCTGGTCGGTACCCTGGGCGCCCTCGCGTGGCAGTTGCTCGAGCGCGACCGCGAGGCCGAACGGGCGCAGATACAGGACAGGCTGGAACTCATAGCCGATCGCGTGGTGTCCGCCTTGCTGGCGCGGCTCGGCCAACTCGGCGGACTCGTACCCGGCCAAGGCACGTTGCCTGCCGACGTCGTCGTGATGTCCGGCTCGCCGACCGACCTGAGGGTCCACCCCCAGGGCCGGCTCCTGTTCTACCCGCAAAGTCCTCGGTCCGGCGATCCTCCGCCCGCCGCCCTGGCCGCCGCTGAAGCTGCCGAGTTCCGGAACGGCGATCCCGGGTCGGCCGTCCGGCTGTACGAAGCGGCCGCTCGCTCAGGGAGCACGTCGGTCAGGGGTGCTGCCCTCGCTGGTCTCGGCCGGACCCTCCGCCACGCCGGGCGCCCGGATGAAGCGCTCGAGGCCTATCGCGCGCTGGCGGGCCTCGGCCTCGCGCCCGTGCTAGGTCTTCCGGCGGAACTGCTGGCGCGGGAGGGCCGGTGCTCCGTGCTGGCGGAACGTGGACGACGCGCAGAACTCGAACGCGAAGCCACTGAGATGGCGGACGCGCTGTGGGGACGCCGCTATGTGCTGACGTCAGCCGCCTGGAGGTTTCACCTGGAAGAGGCAATCCGCTTCGGTGCCCGAGGCGCCCGGGACGACGCGCGCAACGAGGCGATGGCGCTGTCGCAGGCGGCGATGTGGGCGTACGACGCGTGCATGGGAGATGGCCGTACCGCCGGGCGGCGCCACGCCCTGACCTTCGAAGGGCATCCTGCCCTGGTGATGTGCGGCGCGGGCACCGCCGAGGCGACCGATGCCGTCGTGGCGGGTCCCGCATATGTGCGGTCTCTGGTGGCGGACAGGGAGTTGGGCGCGTGGCTCTCGCAGGCGGGGCGAGACCGGGAAGGGTTCCGCGTGGCCCTAGTCGACTCCGGCCGGCAGGTCGCGGCAGGGTCGTTGGATCGCAGCCACCAACTCGCCGTTCGCACGCCGGACGCCACGACGCTGCCCTGGACGGCGTACGTGTCTGCCGCCGAACCCGCCGGCGGCAGCTCGCTCGCCGGCGGCCGGCGCCGACTGTTCCTGGCTGGGTTCGGGGTGCTCGGCCTCGCGCTCGCCACCGGGTCGTATTTCATCGTGCGCTCGCTGCAGCGGGAGCGCGCCGTGGCCGCCCTGCAGACCGACTTCGTGTCGGCTGTCTCGCACGAGTTCCGGACGCCGCTGACATCGCTGTGCCAGCTCTCCGAGATGCTGGCTGCGGGACGGATCGTCGACGACCCCGAGCGCGCGCAGTCCTACGCCATTCTCGTCCGGGAAAGCCGGCGCCTGGACCGCCTGGTCGAGTCGCTGCTGGACTTCGGGCGCCTGGAGGCCGGCACGCATGCGTACCGGGTCGAGCGTCTCGCCGCCGCCGATCTCGTGGCGCAGGTCGTCGCCGAATTTCGGGCCTCCCCGTCGGCGGCCGGCTTCACCATCGATCTCGTGCAGGAAGACGACGCGGTCGTGCGGGTCGATCGCGAGAGCCTGGGCCTTGCCCTGCGCAACATGCTGGACAACGCGGTCAAGTACTCGGGCGACGGGAGGACCGTGCAGGTCCGGACCGGCCGCGAGAACGGGTCGGTGACGATCAGCGTGACCGACGACGGCATCGGCATGCCTCCATCCGAGCATCACACGGTCTTCGACACGTTCGTGCGCGGCAGCGGCGCGCGCACCGCAGGGGTTAGGGGCACGGGCCTCGGGCTGGCGCTCGCGCGGCGCATCGTTGCCGCGCACGGAGGGGAGATCCGCGTCGCCAGCGAGCCGGGTTGCGGCAGCACCTTCACCGTTGTCCTGCCGGCGGAGAGATCGTCATGAAGCGCATCTTGGTGGTCGAAGACGAGGCATCGATTGCTTTCGGCCTGCGGGTAGATCTCGAGGCGGAGGGCTACCTCGTCGAGGTCGTCCCCGACGGCGAGGCGGCCATCGCACGGGCCCGCCAGGGAGACTTGGACCTGATCCTGCTGGACGTGATGCTCCCGAAGAAAGACGGCTTCGAGGTGTGCAGGGAGTTGAGGCGCAGTGGCGGCACGACGCCTATCATCCTCCTCACCGCCAGGACCCAGGAGGCGGAGATCGTCATGGGGCTCGAGCTCGGGGCCGACGACTACGTGACCAAGCCGTTCAGCCCGCACGTGCTGAGAGCGCGTGTCAGAAGCGTGCTGCGGCGCTCCGGCGACACCGAGACGGAGGTGTTCCGTTTCGGAGACGGAGAGGTGGACCTGGACCGCGGCGAACTGCGGCGCGGCGGGGCGCGGGTGCCCCTGACCGCGCTGGAGTTCAAGCTGCTGGCGGCGCTGGTGCGCAACCGCGGCCGCCTGCTCACGCGCGCCCGGCTGCTCGACCTGGTGTGGGGCCCCGGGACGTTCGTCACGGACAGGGTGGTCGACAACCACGTCGTGTCGCTTCGGAAGAAGATCGAGGCCGATTCGTCGCAGCCCCGCCACCTGCTGGCCGTGCGCGGCCTCGGATACCGTTTCGACGAGTGATCGAGGTCAAAACATGACCGTGGCGCAGCCTCTGTTCACACACGCGCCCGGCATGCTGATCGGCAGGAGGTGGTGAACATGAACCGATTCACCGTGCCGTTCATCCTGCTGGTCGCACTCGTCGCGGGGGCCGCCGCGCCCGCCGGGAGGCAGGCCGGGGCCGCCCGTCCCGACGTGGTGCTGCAATCGGCCGCCAAGGCCGAATCGATCGACGGGGATCTGAAGAAAGCCATCGAGCTGTACCGGACGCTCGTGGACGCCAAGGACCGGCGCGTGGCGGCTCAGGCCCTGCTGGGCATGGGCCGGTGCTACGAGAAACTCGGTGACGCGGAGGCGCGCAAGGCGTACGAACGGGTCGTGCGCGAATTCGCCGACCTGAGCGAGACCGCGGGCCAGGCGCGCGCCAGGCTGGCGGCGCTCGACGGCAGCCGGCCCAGGACGATGGCTACGCGAAAGGTGGCCGACGTCAGTGCGTGGGGCGAGTTCGGCTACCCGGCACTCTCGCCCGACGGCCGCCAACTGGCGTTCGCTGATTACCTGCACAAGCGGGTGACAATCCGGGACTTGCGCACGGGCGAGGAGCGCCTGTTGCCCCCACCGCCGGCACCTCCGGGAGCCGTCGCCATCGCGCTCGCCTTCTCGCCTGACGGGCGCCAGCTCGCTTCCGCCTGGATTGACTACGCGAAGATCAACCTCGCGCCGCCGTTCTCGCCCGAGCAGCTTGCCTCCGCGCTCCTCGTCTCGGACGGCGACAGTCTGCGGTCGCACACGGTATGGAGAGGATTCGGCGCGCCGAACCAGATGTCCTGGCTGTCTGATGGCCGGCGGATTCTGCTGGCATTTACCGACCTGAAGCAGAAGAAGTTCACCTTTCGGGCGATTGGCGTCGGAGATGGTCAGGTCCAGCCTGTCGCTGCGGCCCTCGACGTCGGCACTACCGACGGGTTTGCGATCTCGCCCGACGGCCGCTACGTGGCGTTCCTGCGTACCAACGAGCAGCCGGCTGATACATCGGCGCTGCTCGTTCGCGACGTGGAAACTGGCGCAGACACGCAGGTGGCAGCGCGCGTGCGCGGCGACATCCGCCCGACCTGGACGCCCGACGCGGGAACGCTGGTGTACATAGACGGGCGTACGGGCACGGGCGACCTGTGGATGGTCCAGTTCGCGAACGGGCGGCCGCGGGAGGCCGCCCGGATGGTGAAGGCGGACATCGGGGACGTCACACCGATGGGCATCACGCGCGAGGGCGGGTTCTACTACCGCGCGCGGACCACGATGGTCGCCACCCAGGTCGGTGCGTTCGACACGGCGACGGCGAAATCAGCCGGGGGGCCGGCGGGCGTCCTGTTGCCACGAAAAGGCGGCGGTTGCGGCCACGACTGGTTTGCCGACGGCCTCGCGTTCGTGTATGGGGCGAGGGCCGTTACAAACAGCGGCGACGGTTGCACACTGCTCGTGGTACACACGCTGGCTGATCACCGCGAGCGCATTGTCTCGACCAATCTCTCCGCTTTCCGGCATCCGCGGTTGTCGCCGGACGGCCGCTTCGCGCTCGTGTTCGGCACCAAGGGCGAGAGAGTCTACAGCACGTACCGCGTGGACATGACGACAGGGGAGACGGTGCTCCTGGCCGCCGACGCGTTCGGCGAGTGGGCGCCAGACGGCAAGGGTATCTACCTGGGTATGACCCGCAACCGGGTGCATCGCGTGGTGTATCGCGATCTCGAGACGGGGGCCGAAACGGAGCGCTACAGGGGGGAAGACGTGCTCACAGTCTTCTTCGACGACTTTGCCGCGGCCCCTGATGGAAGCTTGTCACTGCTCATCGTCCGGGATGGCGCCGGAGCGCGGGAGGCGGTGATAGTACCGCCGGGCGGCCAGCCGCGGACCGTCATGACGACAACGCTCCCGGATACGATTTCCTGCATCGCGTGGTCGTCGGATGGCAGGGCGCTGTGGGTGGTTCGGCGCAAGATGGACAAACCGGCCGCCCGCGAGTTGGTCCGCGTGCCGATCGACGGCGGCCAGCCGCTGGCCACCGGGCTGGTCGACGACATCGACTCGTTGCGCGCGCATCCAGACGGCCGGCGGCTGTTGTTCACGTCCGCTCGCACCATCGCCGAAATCTGGACGCTCGAGAACTTCCTGTCGCCGGCGGAATAGCCGGCGCGGCGGGTGCCGGCCTCGGACTCCCTCCCGGGGCCGGCACCCCGAAACCTCGCCGCAGCCGGCCGGCAGACCGCATAGCGCAGGCGGTCGAATCCCGAACCCCGAACCCCGAATCCCGGACTAGAATTCTCCCGTGTACGGCAAACTCTCCCGCTTCGCCTGGCTCGTTCTGGCCTGGAACGTCGTCGTCATCCTGTGGGGCGCGTACGTGCGCGCCACCGGGTCGGGCGC
>Ga0079037_100002043_pt1 | contig 10867 bp, 7 predicted proteins | sample Mud3Dept4metaG_FD_71479 | JGI IMG/M metagenome (GOLD analysis project Ga0079037, IMG submission 71479) | Freshwater wetland microbial communities from Ohio, USA, analyzing the effect of biotic and abiotic controls - Mud 3 Core 4 Depth 4 metaG | ecosystem: Environmental > Aquatic > Freshwater >... | reverse complement strand
AGCGCGTCGTTTGCGCCGATCTTGCAGGTGCTGGCATATTTCTTGGTTGCCTCCAGATAACCGCCATCGTTCCACGCATGGGTCGTGGGCACAATTACCATCTCAAGTGGACTGTAATTATATTCGCTATACACACCCGTGCCCGTCATGCGGTCAACTTCCCAGTCAAATCCATAGGGTAACAGCTCCCGAAGTTCCTTCTCGTACTTTCCCACATTTTCAGGCGTAATCACCAGACCGGGTTTAATGCTCGGGGCTTTTGTGTCTTTTGCAACCATGTCTACGGCATTGTACCCCAGGAACGCTTCCCATTCTTTGCCGAGCTTTATGGCTGCGGGGCTGGCAAGCTTCTGACCCCAATCAATAAAATCCTGATTGCCGGTTGTCTTTGCCCAGTCCTGCCACCCCTTTACCCAGGGCGGCACTTCTTCAGCCCGGCCGGGAAGGATAAAAAACATACCAACCATCATGGTACAAACAATCATTATCAGTGTCTTTTTGTTCATGTGACCTCCCCCGGAAAGAGTTTTTCGTATTATGCCCAGAGGAATTTTCTCTGGTGGCACACTACCGACCACGTTTCATACCACCCACATCCTTGCCTCATGCGCACAGTTTCTCCTTCCTAAAACTGGTATTTGATTTTTGCGTAGACTTGCCTGTTTTTCTCGAACAGGCCGAATGATTTGCCGGTGTCGTGTTCACCCCACCAGGCAATAAAGCCGATCTCGGGCCGCCAATAACTGGTGAAGTTAAAATTAATCTTTGCCTTGAGGCCATGGGCCTGCTCTTCCATGTCGAGGAGATACAGCACCTGCGGGGCGATGCGTTTGTTCATATAATTGGTATTGACCAGGAAACTGAAATATTTTTGGGTCTGATGTATCCGCCAGGGATCGATGAACTTCCAGTTTCGTGAAGGCGGCAGCGGCGGCAGCACCTGCTGCTTAACCGCATTGCTGAAATAAAACGGGGCGTTGACAAACTGGCCGTTCTGGTTCCTGTTATAGAACACAAAAAACTGTGCGCTCAAGAAAAACGATTCCCGCTCATTCAAAGGCCGGATGTAGATGTTCCAGTCAAATCCGATCATGGTGCGTATTTGATCTTTATTTTTATAGCTTTGCTTGTATTGTGAGTTCAGGCCGGTCCATGCCATGTCCCCCACACGGGCACCCTCATACTGGAACGGCTTGTCAAACTCATACAAGGCTTCCACGCGCAGCACCGGCGAGGTTGTTTTTCTGAATCGGATTTCGGTCATCTCCCGGTTGAGGGTAAATCCCAGAAGTTTGCGATAGTCATACACCTGGTCAAAGTTCAGCTGCAGAAACCGGCCGTCCCAGTTACAAAAGCTCGGCCCGGTCGGCTGAAGATAAAAATCATGCTGCCTGCCGTAAAAGGCATTGAGAGTAAAAAGCCAGCCGTTCAAGTCACCCATAATCCGGCCGGCAACTTCAGCGTTCCTGATCTTGGTGCGCGGAACCTTATTGGCAAGCTGAACGCGCACGCCGGTGGGCAGGTTCGGCTCCTCGGTGGCCCACACGCCGCCTTCTGATTCATAGGCTTCAAGCCGGTTGACTTTCGGCTTCCCGGGATTCACAATGAGCTCAAAATTCAGATCCCGTATGCCGAACGGCTCAACGCCGGGGAAATAATTCATCTTCAAAAGCCAGAGCGGAATGCGGGTATATTCATAGCCTTCATCGGAATCCCTCAGGTTGAATTCGCGGCGCAGATCCTGCGGGTTGATGCAATCCATGAGCCGCAGCCCGTCGCTCTCCCCCCAGATAACCTGCTGCTTGCCTAGCCGGAACCTGAATTTGCCTGCGCTGATGTCGGTATACAACTCTCTGAAAACCTCCCAGCCCTCATCATACTTGTTGGTCTCCCAGGCGAGATTGTCGCGCGCGTCCGAGTGCTGGGCGGGCGTTTCTGTGGCATCGTCAAACCAGCTGCTTTTATTGTGAATGTCATAGGCCCAGTCGCCCAGAATCCGGTTAATGCCGTAGAGCGAAAGCCAGTCGCTGAGCTTATACTGCCACTCGATCTGGGCGCTGAAATAATCGGTGACATTTTTCCCGGAAAAATACGGATCAACACCCATTGCAAATTCCTGGGTAATAAAGCCATTGAGCGTGAACGGCTTCCCGAAAAGCGTATACTCCCCTCCCGTGTCAACCTTACCGGACGTATCATCGGCCGGTATCGCCTGAGATGTAAACACCAAGCCTGCCAGTATAAATGGAATGACCGCAAAAATATACTTTGTCTTTTTCATGTTGACCCCCCCTATGCCTATTAATGGACTTTTTGTTTCTCCGGCTTTTTTCTCCACATCTTTCCTGTGCGGGGTCACCTCCTTTCCTGAGATATTTGGTTAAACATTTTATGCCGGTTGGTTCTCCTTTAATCGATCGATCCGGTGGATCAGTTCCTCGACCCCCTTAACATGCTGCAGGATGTCCCGAACGGTTCTTCCCTGGGCCACGGCCCGGTCAAGCTGCAGCATTCTGCTCATGGCCAGCCTGAGCATGCTCTCAGCAATCGGGGCAAAACTGCTTGAATACTGGTCAGCTATGAAGCGCAGCACTTCTTCAGTTACCCCGGCTCCTTCCTGAATCAAACATTCAAAGGTTTTTATATTGCCGTGCTGCAAGGCCTTGCCCAGCGGCTGATCCTTTATGGTTGCGCCGTCATTTACCTCAGCACCGTATTTTATGAGCATTCTGGCGGTTTCATCAAATCCGCAGATGGCTGCATAGTGCAGTGCCGAATGACCATCCGCATCATGGGCCCGCAGATTCACCCCGGCATCAAGCAGCATCTTCACAATCGCCAGCCTGCTCTCTGCCTGTGGTATTTTTACCGCTTCCATAAGCAGGGTGTATCCGTCACGGGTGCCGATATTCGCGTTGGAACCGCTCCCCAACATCTTTTTTACCGCGCGCTGATCGCCGCTGAAAACAGCGGCGAAAAATGGATGTTCAACAGCGCTGACGATGATCTCAATCTCCTGGGCCGCGCGCGCCGCGGCAGCGGCGGCTATCTGCTCATCGCTGAGATGGGCGTGCTTTTTGATGAATTGCGGCTTAAACAGAACAACACAGGCGGGAACAAAAAAAAGCGCGCCGAGCATATCGAAAAACATGATGAAGGTCAGCAGCAATCCCATTTCCGCCTGAAATTTAAGGTCCGCCATGAGCGGCCAGAGCACAATCGGGACAATAACGGTTACGGCGGTAATAACCACACCTTTGCCGGCTGAATTCAGTGACGTGTGGACCATGCGCACCCAGTCGCCGCCGGTATTTTTAAATTCCTCCTCCATGCGGCTGAGGATATAAATCCCGTAGTCCACGCCCACCCCGATGCCCACAGCGGCGACCGGCAGCGCGTTGAGATCAAGGCCGACATTTTTAAAGACCATGTACAGGACCGCCACCAGATTTGCCACCAGCAGCGGGATGCAGAGGATGATGGCGGCGACCATGGAGCGGTAAGCGATCGCACAAAAAATAAAAACGGTAATGAAGCAGAAGAGCAATGTTCCGGTCTGCGCCGCCCTGACCTCCTCATTGGTGGCGGCAAGAATGCCGCCATAGCCTGCCGCGTACCGGAAGGTAACGTCCTTGATTTCAGGCTGTGACTTGAAAAATTCATCGGTGGCGGCTATCACTTTTTCAAGTGTTTCGCCCTGATGGTCCTTCAGAAAAACCCTGATGATGGTGTGTTTGTAGCGTGCCTCGACATACGTCGTGTAATCGCTGGGGTCCCCGCCCATGGCGTAGAAGAACATGAGGTTGGTAATAAGCCGCTTGTCGTCGGGGACGGTGAAATACCGCACATCTCCTTCATGAAATTCCTTGTTGAGCGTTTTGACGATCTTTGCGATTGACTGCGTGCCGCCGACCAGATCGGGATATTTGGTGGTGATGAACCGTTCGTACAGATCGATGCGCTTCATCACCGCCGGCTCTTCCACAACCTCATTTTGTTTCCCCTCAACGATGATGCTGAGCAGGTCGGTTCCGGAGTTGTCGAACTTGGCATTAATGATTTTGCAGTCCCGGTTGTACACCGAGTCGGGCCAGAGAATCGGTGAACCGGGGTTGGTATCGCCGATTCTCAGCCTTGCGTCATAAGGCAGCGTCAGCACGCCGATAAGAATCATGCCGGCAACGATGGCTATAGCCGAATTCCTGCTCGTACACGCCCGCGCTATGCCCTCCATCCAGCCGGTGGTTTGCGTCAGTGCTTCGTCCTTGTCCAGATCGCCTTTATCCCACGAAAAAGAGTACTTTTTCAAATTTTTCGGATTGGGCATATAAATACAGAGTAGCGGTCCCATACCCGAAACAATCAGCAGAATCGCCATAACCCAGAATGAACACAGGATTGCTATCTTCTGCACCATGGGGATTTTTGCCAGGATGAGCACTGAAAAACCTGCCGCGTCGGTGACGATAGCGGCAAGGCTTGCCAGAAAGATGCCGTCGATGGTTGCCACCGCAGCCTTTTTTTTGTCGCCATCAGCAATGAAAAGCTCCTCAAGGTAGCGCCGCGTGGTTTGTACCGAATGACTGAGGGCACGCGCCCCGACCAGTATGACCAGCACCACCATCAGGGGATTGAAGTTGACGCCGAACAGCGCTATGAGACCGAAGCCCCACACCGCGCTCAGGGAGCCGGCGAGCATGGGTATGACGATACCGATGACATTTCTGAAGATAAGCGCAACCGCACAAACAATAAACAGCGCGGTGATGGCAAAGATAACCAGCAGCCGGGGCATGAAATGATAAATCCAGCCCAGCAGCATGGGACGGCCGGCCACATGAATCGTCGTGTTCTCATCCTCCTCCTTCTGTTTGAGCTGCTGAATGAAATTGAAGAATTCCGAATAGTTGATATTGGGCCAGCAGTCGGCTATAATCATGGTCGCTGTGCCGTCTTTTGAAACCAGCGTGCCATTGTAAAGATCATTGGTATAAATGTTGTGTTTGAGGTTCAGAATACCCTCAGGCGTCAGGTCGATCTCCGGCCACATCAGGGCTGACACATCCACCGTGCCGCCTGCGTGGCCTTTGACCACCTTGCTTTTTCTCTGGGCGATGGAGGAGACCAGCGCGCGCCGCACATCGGGGTAAAAAAGAATTTCATCATTAACCCGTTTTATCTTCTGCAGGGTGGCGGGATTGAATATGTCTCCTTCTTTTACAACCAGCGAAACAACAACCGTGCTGGACCCGCCGTACTGATTTTCGTATTCACCGTGCAGCTTGACAAACGGATGGGCCGGGGGCACCATTTCCTCGAGCAGTACTTGCACGCTGAGGCGCCGGCCAAGCCCGTATATAAACAGCAGGGTCAGCAGCGCAGTAACCACCATAATCCAGTAGCGATACTGCAGAAAACGATGTCCCAGGGTCTTTTTTTGTCCTTGTTCCGGCATGCAGAGTTCCTTTATGGATTATGTAGTGATGACACAATACAACAGCAGAATGATCAATCCGAATGCGAAGAGAACATCATTTCGGGTTCGAACGCTGATGCATGTATACGCTGCATCGTCCGGGTCATTGCCATTCCCTTCAGACGGGGCTATGGATTCGTGACCAGTTCGACCGGTTTTTCAGGATAGGGCACCATGTCCCACTCGTTGCCGCCGCTTTCACTGACCAGAATCAGACCTTCATGGCCTACGGCAAGCAGGCGCTCGCCGGTTTTTGAAATCACCGCCACCCGGTTCATCCAGTTGAAGTCTATTTTGTATTTCATCTCCAGGGCGGGAACCCAGTTCTGCAAATACTCTTTCTTATAAAATGAATACGTGGCAATGACACCCTGCCCCACGGCTATGGCGTCTTTGCGCTCGATTTCAGAGCCGTAACGCTTGAAGGTGACACCGTAGTAATGGGCCATGACAGTCGGTTTGTCTGGCGCCCACGATGCACCTCCGTCAAGGGTTTTAAGAATAGTGCCGTCAAGCCCTACGGCAAACCCGAGGCTGTTGTCGAAGAACTCAACATCGGTCAGTGACCGCTCGGTGCCGCTGTGCTGCTTTGCCCAGGTAGTGCCGCCGTCAGTGGTCCCGACAATGAGACCCATTTCGCCTACCGCCCAGCCATGCTGCCTATCGGAGAAATAAATGCTGTTGAGCGTATACACCTCTTCTTCAATCCCGAAATCATCCTCAAGCCGTGTGTTTTTGTCGACCTTTGAGAAATCGATCGGCGGGGGCTCACCGCCGTACACACGCTGCCAGGTAGTGCCACCGTCGGTAGTCTGCAATATCAAAGAAAACTCTCCGACGATCCACCCGTCAGTCGCGCTCAAAAAGCAGATGTCGTTTAAAATATCCGTGCTCCCGATCGATACCTTTTTCCAGTTCCTGCCACTGTCAACGGTGTGGAGCACAACACCCAGATCGCCGACCGCCCATGCTGCTTCAGGGGTTTTGGCCCAGACGCTGATAAGGTTTATGGGGACACCGCTTCGCTGATACTCCCAGGTTTTGCCGCCGTCGGTTGAGTGGATTATCGTTCCGTAATGCCCGACCGCCCAGCCGTTAAGGTCGTCATTGCAGAATGAGAGGCTCATAAGATGATCATGAAGTCTCCATTTTTTTTCCTCTGTCACTTTCACTTTCCCGGTCGTTTCCTGCATGTACCAGTATGTGGCGATAGTGGTAGCGGCCATAATGATGATAATCAGAATGATCCTGATTTTATTGCTCATGCGCAGCTGTTCTCCTGAATGGTTTTTGTGTGGTGAGGTAAATTAAATAAAAAAATAAGCGGCATAGGTTTCATGTATGTCGCTTACTGGGAAAACACAGAACATGATGAATACACATACTATCGACAAACGATTCAATCTTTTTCTCATCAGCATCCCCTCACTGCCAGTGATCGAAAACAGATTAAATAAAGTTGTCAAAACCTCTACGCTGGAACGTGTGAAATGTTATTCACGCTCGCCTAAACCTCCTTCAGAATAAATTTCATATGCTCGGTGATATAAACAGAAGAACCGGATACGATGCAGAAATTATTACAGGAAAAATTGAAAATGGGAAGACGCATGTTGCAGGGTACGGTTACAGCTTCAGGCCGGTTTATCAAACCACCCTTCCTGATTGCAGATGCTTGGATATTTGTCGTACGCATAATTGAAAAAAGGATATTAAACGTTGCCAGCTTTTCAATTATTGCCACCAGATCCCACACATTTATAATTGTCTATACTAATCCAGCAGACCATATTGTCAAGCTGTTTATTAAATAAATCTAATAATTTTCAGAGCTTCATTACAACAAACGCAGACGCAGACGTCCGGGTTAGTTCCCCTCCTCCAGGCCGGCATGGTACAGGAATGTCCTGATTGAATGACTCAGATAGGTCCCGATCAGCACCACCCCGGGCCCATGCTCCACCTGCGCATACATGCTGACCTGCGATGGTGCGACGGCACCCAGCCGCAAAACCACCGGATCACGCTTTTTCTCAAGCAGAATGGTTATGTGTGCCGATGGGGCATTAAGGCCGAACTGATCAAGGCTTGCCGGCTGCTCCGCAACCACCTCAAGCCTGGTGGTTTCAAGCAGGTCGTTGATGAGGCTCTCAATAATCTCAGGGGTTGCTTTTTGCCTGCCGGGCGGATCGGTTTCCCAGCTCCCAGTCTTTCTGATAAGCCTTATAGCATGCGGGCCGCTCTCTATTCGGACTTCACGCATCTGCTGAGCGGAAAAAGAAAACAGCCGCTCCGCAGGCGTCTCCCGGTGCTGCGCTTCTTCCTGTTGAGGCGTTCCCCGCTCAAAAACAATCACGTAGGCCATGAGCAGCCCGAACACTGCCGCCCATCCCGCAACTCTTCTCAGATTCATCGCCTCACCCGCCTCCAGACGACAACGAGTATACCCAGGCACAGCACCAGCGCGGGCTGCGCCACGACCGCCGACCAGAATACCAGCCTGCTTTCACGCTCGGTCAGAAAAAACGTCGATACCGGCGCCTGTGCCGGCCTGATGCGCGGGGCCATGAGCCGCCGCTTGTCGGCAAGCCAGTTTATGGTGTTTTGAAAAAAATCCTTGTTCCCCATGACATGCAGATAATAGTTTGAGGCAAAGCTGGAATTGCCCATGACCACCAGGCGCCCGCCCTGCCCTTCATCGGTTCCGCCGACACCCTGCAGCGCAACCGCAACCGCAACCGGCCCCCGCAGATCATCCTCCCGATCAAAGCGGGCCCGGCCATCATGCGCGCTCCGGGTGTCGCGCTCGGCCCAGCCGCCCGGGCTTGATGATGCGATAATCTCACCGGTCCCGCTCCCGAGGGGCAAGACCGGGCGGCAGAGCGGAAACACCACCGCCTGATGTAAATGCCGGGTGATCGGATGCTCTTTTCGGGGGATGATCACCGGAGTGAGATCATCAAAGGCAATCAGCCTGCTCTGCGTGTCAATGATGAAATCCCGTGAGAGCTGAATCGCAAGGCGCCTGAGATATGCCTCGATAGTGGGCAGGGGGAACGGATCACACTGCAGCAGCACGCGGCCGCCCGAGCGCAGATACGCGTCCAGCATGTCAATCTCCCGCGGCAGAAAATCTTTTTGCGGGCCGCTGATGACCAGCACCAGGGTGTCATCGGGAATCCGGCCTGCCTGCAGCGGCATGAGCTCTTCTACGGTATAGTTCTCGGCAGCCAGTGCCTGCCGCACCAAGCTGTAGCTTGTCTTCTGATCGGTGCCGCTTATCTCCTTTTCGCCGTGCCCCTGTACAAAGCGAATGATTTTTTGGCCGGGTTCGGTGAGCCTGATGATCGCGCTGAGCAGGCTGTCCTCGTTACAATACTGCACCTTCTCGCGCCTGCCCTTGTAGGTGACGACACCGGCCCCGAAGCCCTTTATTTCCATGCCCCCGGCGCGGGCCGGATTCTTTTCCAGATCCACCAAGTCATAATGGAAGCGGGGTGTTGCCCGGGAAAACTGATCGAGCAGGTCTCTGAGGCTCCGCCGGTCCTGCGGGCCGTAAAAAACCGTTGCCTGGAGATCCGCATCGATGCCCCCCAGAACGCCCATGGTCTGCCCGGACAGGGTATAGCGCCGCTCCGGCGTCAGGTCAAAGCGGTGGTTGTGGCGGTAGACGATATAGTTGCACAGGACCGCCGAGCCGGTAACACATACCACCACCAGCACCAGCTCCATCCAGTGCAGGAGCCTCAGACGGGAGAAACCCGCGGGGCCATTCATGTGATGCCCCTCCATGTGCGCGAGGAGAGTGAGCAGCGGGTGAAAAAAAGAAACAGCGCGATAACGCTCAGATAATAGGCAACATCGTCAAGATCAACGATTCCCCGGATGAAATTGAAAAAATGCTCGGAAAACGAAAGCTGATGCAGCACCACCACGGTTGCCGGACTGGCGATGCCCTCGTTCCAGTCAAGAAACCAGAGAAACAGCAGCACCCCGACGGTTGACATGGCGGCAACGATCTGGTTCTCGGTCAGGGACGACAGAAACATGCCGCAGGCAATGCAGGCTGCGCCCATCAGGAAAATCCCCAGGTACCCTGCGGCCACCGGGCCCGGATCAAGGCTGGAAACCACGGCCAGCAGCGCCGGGTAGAGTAAGGTGAGCAGAATCATCAGGACCAGAACCAGCACGCAGGCACAATATTTGCCGATGATGATGTCGGCATCCCTCAGCGGATTGGTGAACAGCAGCTCAATGGTCCCGAGTTTTTTCTCTTCAGCAAACAGCCGCATGGTCAAAAGCGGCATAAGCGACACCAGAACAAAGCGCATGTCGTAAAAGGTTGCCTGCCACAGCCCTAGGCGCACGTCAGAGCCTGCGGACATGGCAAATAGAACCATATTGGTATAATAAAAATATCCCGAAACCACGAGAAACGCGGCAATGACCGTATAGGCAATCAGGGAGGAAAAGTAGGCTTTCAGTTCGTGTTTGATAATGGTAACAATGTTCACTGCCGCTTACGCCTCCGCCTCTTCGGTCACGAGCTTTATAAAAATCTGCTCAAGGGTGACATCAACCGGCCGTATTTCCTGGAGCTCCCACCCGTGATCGATAATGACCCGGGCAAGCTCATTCATGATCCGGGCCCCCTGCTCGGTATCAACCTGGTAATAATCAAGCTTCGCGGTGCCGGTTGACCGGTACTGCACCGCGGCGACGCCACGCACCGCGCCAAGCACCCTGATGATCTGCTCATCAGGTCCTGCCGCCCTGACCATGATCTGCGGGGTCTGCTGAATGTGCCGCATGAGGTTCTCAAGGCTGTCAACCGCCACCAGCCGGCCCTCATGAATGATAATGACCCGGTTGCAGATCATGCTTACCTCGGGCAGGATATGGGTGCTCAAAATCACGGTGCGGGTGCTGCCCAGATCCTTGATAAGGTTTCTGATTTCGATAATCTGCCCGGGGTCAAGGCCGATGGTGGGCTCATCAAGGATAAGAACCTCGGGGTCGCTCAGCAGTGCCTGGCTGATGCCGACGCGCTGGCGATAGCCTTTTGAAAGCTTGCCGATCAGGCGGTGGGCATGCTGCTCAAGGCCACACCGCTTAATGATCTCCTCAACGCGGCCGCGCCGCGATTGTGACGGAACACCCTTTACTTCGGCAAAAAAGCGCAGATAGCCTCTGACCGACATGTCAAGGTACAGGGGAACGCTTTCGGGCAGATAGCCGATTCTTCTGCGCACTTCAAGGGGCTCTTTCAGAATATCATGGCCGCAAATGCGCGCGGTACCGCCGGTCGGCGGGAAAAAGCAGGTGAGCATCCGCATGGTGGTTGTCTTGCCCGAACCATTGGGCCCCAGAAAGCCCATGATCTCGCCCTTC
>Ga0079037_100002042_pt1 | contig 10868 bp, 9 predicted proteins | sample Mud3Dept4metaG_FD_71479 | JGI IMG/M metagenome (GOLD analysis project Ga0079037, IMG submission 71479) | Freshwater wetland microbial communities from Ohio, USA, analyzing the effect of biotic and abiotic controls - Mud 3 Core 4 Depth 4 metaG | ecosystem: Environmental > Aquatic > Freshwater >... | reverse complement strand
CCCCCCCCGAAAACCGGAATCGGAAAAAGCAAAACAAATTAAGGCGTTTCATTGGGGAGAGTGTGGCATAGTACTTGCCTCATCACGGGTATCCTATTTTGAAACGCTGGTGCTGATCCCGAAAAACATTCCCTTTTTGAAAAAATCTCGATTGCCCGAAAATGGCCGTCTTTCCCTGTGTCCCCCGGCAAGCCCCGGAATCGGAGGATTCCCGGCCTGGCAAATTGACAAGGACCTTAAATGTCGTGGCAGATGAATAAAGGGCGACTTTTTCCCCCGCCAACACGGAGGGCTCCTTTGATTCTTGTCATGGGCCTGGGCAATGTGCTTTTTCAGGATGATGGCATCGGGGTCCACGTTGTCCGTGAGTTGCAAAAGAATCCCAGCTCGAATTTCGTTTGCGCCGAAGTGGGTACGGCGGTCCTCAGCGCCCTCCACCTTCTCGAATGGGCGGATAACGTGCTAGCCATCGATGCCATGCAGGCGGGAGGGAAACCAGGGGCCATTTACTCTTTTGAGATGAAAAATGGAGCCGGGCCGGAGTCGCTGCGCGGGAAAATGCTCTTCTCCGCCTTCAAGTTCCTATCCCGAAAAAATCCTCCAGGCGCGAAGATCCTTGGGGTTGAACCCGAAAGCATGGCCTTTGGTCTCGATTTATCGCCGTCGGCTCAGGCATCTCTTCCCCGGCTGATTCAGCTGGTCGATGAAATCGTACAAGGATGGATAAAGCGCTAAAGGCATCGTTTTCGAAAGGAGGTTCCTATGCCCGCAAAAGTTCTAATTGTGGACGACAATGTCTATTTGAACCTTTTCCTCCGCAGAGCGCTCGAAGACGAAGGGTACGAAGTGGAAGCTGCAAGATATGGGCGCGAGGGGTATTCAGCCTATCTTCGAAACCGTCCGGACCTGATCCTGACCGACATCCACATGCCGGGGGAAAGCGGCCTGGAGATGATTCAGAAAATCCGGAGGTATGACCCTGAAGTCCGAGCCATTTATATGAGCGGAGACTGGACGCGCCTGCAGGCCGCCATGGAGGAAGAGAAATCAGGGCCAGGTGTTAGATCCTTGAGGAAACCTTTTCGCTTGAAGGAATTGCTGGCAGTTCTCTCCGAATGCTTCTCTCCCGAAGAGCAGGGGCTCCGTCGCCTTATGGACCCCCCTTTGGGTGTTGAAAAGCATCTGTCCCCCATCGCGGGTTAAAAGGATCCGCGGCACAAACCGGGAAGGACCATCGGGGGGAATAATCTTTATATTTTCCGGAGGATCACCCGGAAAAGCTTTCTTGGGAGCCCCCCCTCTTCAAACTCCTGAATCTCAACGATTTCAAAGCCCGTGGCCAATTTTTCAACTTTTTCTCGGCTGAAAAAATGGACAATAAATCCCCCGACCTCGTACAAGTCCTCTCCGCGGTGAATCCCTTTTTGATAGTGGGGATCGCCGGTGTGGCGGACAGTGTATATATTCAGGCCGCCCGGCTTCAGCACGCGGCGGATTTCTCCGCAAAGGAATTCCAGCTCCGCCGAGGTCAGAGCCATGCAGAAAAGCATGTGGGAAAAACAGGCATCCGCAGACCCGCCCTCCAGGGGCAGGGGACGGCGGATGTCATGTCGGGAGGTCTTAATCAGGGTAGACAAACCGGCTTTTTCCGCTTTTTCCGCGATCGTCCTGATGGAGACCTCGGAATAGTCGAGAGCGAAGACCTGCAGTCCTCCCCGGGCAAAAAATAAAGTGTCCCTCCCCTGCCCGCTTCCTAACTCCAGGATCTTTTTTGAACCTTCTTTCCTGAACAAGTCCAGAGCGGCCTTGGCCGGTTCGCTGGGCGAGGCGCCAAACATGTCAGGCTTTTCCGCAAAGGTATCCTCCCAATGTTCCTGCTGGGCGTTGAGAACATCTTTCATACCGGCCTCCGGGCTGGGTGATTTTCGGATGTATATTTTAACATATTCCTCCTAAGGTTCCTAAGCTTAGCCTTGATGTCTTTTTAAAATGTCCAATGAAGGGAAAACGATTTCGGAAAAGACGAAAGTATGATAAAAAGGATGTGCTCAGACTTTTACCACTTCCTGGGGGAGTTTATGGATCATCTAAAACATTTGCTCGCGCCCCTGACGATCAAAAAGGTGAATCTTACCAATCGGGTCGTCATGCCCCCCCTGGGGACCAATTTGGGCAACCCGGATGGGACGGTAAGCGAGGCAAACATCGCCTATCTCAAGCGCCGCGCCCGCGGCGGCCCGGGTCTTCTCATCACGGAAATTTCCGCGGTCCACCCGAGCGGGATGGTGATCCCCAGCGAACTCGGCTCCTATGACGACCGTTTCATCCCGGGGCTCAAGAAGCTTTCCGACCTGATTCATGAGGCGGGCAGCAAGGCGGCTCTCCAGCTTCACCACGGGGGGCGGGAGTGCTTCTCGCTGCTGAAGGAGGGGAAAGCCATCGCTCCCTCCCCGATCCGGTCGCTGGTATACGGGATGACGCCCCGCGAAATGACCCGCGGCGAAATCCAGGAGATGATTTTCGCCTTCGGCAGCGCCGCTTTCCGGGCCAAAGAAGCCGGATTCGACGCCGTCGAAGTCCACGGCGCCCATGGATACCTTCTGACCCAGTTCCTTTCCTCCCTTTCCAACCAGCGCCAAGACGAATATGGCGGTTCCCTCACGAACCGCAGCCGCTTTATCATCGAGATCCTGCAGGAAGTCCGCAGGCATGTCGGGGAAGATTTCCCTGTTTCCCTGAGGCTCTCTGTCGAGGAGTTCATTAAAGGGGGCTACACCCCGGAAGATCTCCAGCCGATCCTTCCCGAGTTCGTGAAGGCCGGCGCCGACATTATCCACGCTTCCCTGGGCACCCATGGCAGCCCCGGCGGGGTAACCAGCGCTTCCGTCGAGTACCCGCCCGGCTTCAACGTGGTGCGGGCGAAAAAAATAAAGGCCACCGTCTCCGTGCCGGTCATCGCCGTGGGGAGATTTTCCGACCCACGTCCCGCAGACGAAGCGATCGCCCGCGGGGATGCCGACCTCGTCGCCTTCGGGCGGCAGTTTCTTGCCGATCCGGACTTTCTCATCAAGGCAAAAGAGGGGCGTTTCGACGACATCCGCCGGTGCATCGCCTGCAACCAGGGCTGCATCGAAAGGCTCATGCTCATGGAGGGGACGATCCGCTGCGCCATCAACCCGGAGACCGGGCAGGAAAAAATCTACCCCCAGGGGCCCCCGGCGATTAAAAGGAAGGTCTGGGTCGTGGGCGGCGGCCCGGCCGGTCTCACGGCGGCCGGGGAGGCGGCCCGGCTCGGCCATGCGGTGACGCTCTTCGAGAAAGAAGAGGCGTTGGGCGGACAGCTTCGCTACGCCTCGAAAGCTCCTTTCAAGGAAGTTTACGGGGAATGGGGGGCGTGGCTGGAAAAACAGGTCCGGAGAGCGGGTGTGAAAATCGAAACCGGGACCGGGGCTACGGAAGCTATGATTTCCGGGAAAAAACCCGAGGCGGTCATCCTGGCTTGCGGGGGGGAAAAGATCGCCCTCGAAGTCCCGGGAATCAATCTGCCCCATGTCTGCGATGCCTGGCAGATCCTGAGCGGGCAAAGGCCTCCGGGGGCCCAGGCGGTTGTCGTCGGTGGAGGATTGATCGGGATGGAGACGGCGGATTTCCTTTCACAGCAAGGAACGAAGGTCATCCTCGTGGAAGTCCTCAAGAGGTCGCCGGTCCTCAAAATCACCTCCCATGGCTACATGCTTCACCTTCGACTGCGCCAAAACCTGGCCAAGCTTCTTTTCAATACAACCGTGGCGCGGATTGAGGATCATGCCGTGGTTGTCCTGTCCGAGGGCGTCGAAGAGATTCTCTCCCCGGTGGACCAGGTGGTGATCGCCGTTGGCTTGAAACCGCGGGAAGAGCTGAAGGACTTTTTGAAAAATTCCGGGATCCAACATTTTATCGTCGGCGACGCGGTGAACCCGCGGCGGATCATCGAGGCAACCGATGAAGGGGCAAAAGCGGCCTGGGGAATCAGATAAAGGGCGTAGGAAGCAGGGGGAGTGGGGGTCAAGATTATTTGAATGCCTTTTTGCCTTTTTAATTTGGCATTTTGCATTTTGAAATTTGCAATTCCTTTACATTTCATGAGCGCCCCCGTTATTCGTCGAAAACCGCAACCTTTGAAAAAGCCGTTCTCTGGAAAACACCGGCTCGTGGTGACCTGCGCCAAAGGGATCCTCCCCTATCTTAAACAGGAGATCTTGGCTCTTGGATTCCCCATCCTCGGCGAATCCGTCGCCGGGGTCGAAACCGAAGGGGCCTTTGAAGACACCCTGAAGCTCAATCTCCACCTGCGCACCGGCCAGCGGGTTCTCTTCCTCCTCGATGATTTCAAGGCCGCCAACGGCGAGGACCTTTACCGCCGGCTTTCCGGAATCCCCTGGGAGGAATATCTTTTCCCCGATCAATACCTCTGCGTCACTTCGTCCGTTGACAACCCCACCATCCGCGACACGCGCTACGCCAACTTGAAAGCCAAGGATGCAATCGTCGACCGTCTGAGAGCGAAGACCGGAAGGCGGCCGGATTCGGGCCCCGAAAGAACCGGGGCGGTCGTCGATCTTTTTTGGCGAGACAGCTCCTGCCGGGTTTACCTCGACACCTCGGGGGAGCCGCTTTCCCACCGCGGCTACCGAAAGATCCCCCTCCAGGCTCCCATGCAGGAAACCCTGGCGGCTGCCGTTCTCCTTGCCGCCGCCTGGCAGGGGGAAGGGAATTTAATCAACCCTATGTGCGGGAGCGGGACTCTGGCCATAGAAGGGGCGTTGATCGCCGCCGGCACGCCGGCCGGAGCCCTTCGGGACAACTACGGGTTCATGCACCTCCGGGGGTATGACCGCAAGATCTGGGTAGATCTCCTGTACGAGGCCGAAGAACGATCCAAGGGAAGGGACTCCGGCAGGATCATCGCCACCGATATCAACCCCAAGGCGGTCGAGGCCGCCAGGAAGAACGCCGCGGCCGCCGGAGTGGAAACGCGGATCGAATTCGCGGTGGGCGATTTTAGGGAAACCCCCATTCCCGAAGGCGGGGGAGTGGTTCTTTTAAATCCCGAATACGGGGAGCGCGCGGGAAAAGTCGAAAAGCTTATCCCGGTCTACCAGGAAATCGGCGATTTCCTTAAGAAGAAATGTATCGGTTACCGGGGCTTTGTTTTTACGGGCAATCCCGACCTGGCCAAGAAAATTGGATTGAGAGCCTCGCGGAAGGTCCCTTTTTTCAACAGCAACATCGAGTGCCGCCTCCTGGAATATGATCTCTACCCGGGAAGCAGGGAAAACCGGTGAAGAGTGTCATGTGAGTGTCCGTGGGGGGGCAGATGTCCTTTGCTTTTTGGCCCTCGGGGGATACCCGCTTACCCGAAACTTGGTTTCAAAGGAGCGTTTTCGTGATTTTTCTATCTGTCGCTCACCCTCCCACTCACACTGACACTTCTCTTTTCTAATGCGCCGTCCAGCCTCCGTCCACCAAGAGAATATGTCCCGTCACCATGTTGGCGGCGTCCGAGGCTAAGTAGATCAAAGCTCCGATCACATCCTGAGGCTGGCCGATGCGCCCTAAGAGGATGTTCCCCAGCACATAGTTTCGAAACTCGTCCCTGGCAAGCATGGGTTTCGTTAGCGGGGTTTCTATGAATGTGGGGGCAATGGCATTCACCAAAATGTTGTGTTTAGCCCACTCCACGGCCAACACCTTGGTGAGCAGGTTGACTCCCCCCTTGCTTGCGCAATACGCCGCCCGCATGATGAGACCCACGCTCCCGGATTGGGAAGATATGTTGATGATCTTTCCCCTCTGCTGTTTGATCATGACCCGTCCCACCGCCTGGGAAAGAAAAAAAAGGCCTTTGAGGTTGGTGTTCATGACCCGATCCCAGGCTTCTGCGGTCACATCTTCGGCCCACTGCGGCACCCCGAGCCCGGCATTGTTTACGAGGATGTCGATCTTCCCGAACCCCTTCATAGCCGCTTCCACTGTGGCTTGGATTTCCTCGTTCCTCGTGACATCCAGTTGCTGAATCAAGACCCGGCGGCCAAACCCTTTGATTTCGTCGGCCACCCTTTCAAGTTCCGCGCGGGTACGGCTGCAGATAACGAGATCGGCGCCATACCGCGCCAGGGCGGCGGCGAAATGAGCCCCCATCCCTCTTCCCGCCCCGCTGACGATCGCCACCTTCCCCGAAAGATCAAATTCCGGATACGGATTCTTTTCCATAATTTCTGCTCCCCGATGAAAAATTTGAATCATCTCCCTCCGCCCTCGTGCCGACCCTCTCCCGCCGGAAGCAAAGGGAGAAGCCCTAGATGATGGAAACTTCGCCCGGAATGAACGCGGACGCTTTAGTTGACCGAAGGGCCTTTTTCCCATAATATAAACAAAAACCCTGGAGGGGAAGGAGGAAATGATTCATGGTCATCGACCGTTTGAAAAATGCCGCGCTCTATTTTGGAATGCACCCGAGGATGGCGGAAGCCTTTCGCTATCTCCAGAAAACTGATTTTTCGAAGATCGAATCTGGGAGGTATGAAATCGATGGTTCCAACCTTTTCGCTCTAATTCAGAACTATGACCCCAAGCCCAGGGAAAAAGCCCGCTGGGAAGCCCACCGGAAATACATCGATGTCCAATACGTCCTCACCGGGGCTGAGCTTTTCGGATATGCCTCCTTGGAACGGTTGAGTTCCGTCGCCTACAACGAAGCAAAAGATTTCCACGAATTGAAAGGCGAAGGGGATTTTCTCCAGGCTGCAGCCGGAACTTTTTTGATTCTTTTCCCCGAAGACGCTCACATGCCGGGCATCGCCGGATCCGGCTCGCAGCCGGTAAAAAAGATCGTGGTAAAGGTACTTCTGGAAAAATAAAACCTTTTCAGCCACCTTGAAAAGGATCCAAAACAGATGATCTCGCAAAAAGTCTGAGAAACAATGACTTCGTAAAAAGCTCTCCCGCCATAGGCGGGACAAGGCGGGCAATCCCGCTCGGAGCGGGACAGATGGGCTTTTTACGAAGTCATCATAACAGAGAGGTTTAAGAATGGAACTACGGCCCATCGGCTTCGTAAAGTCCCCGGTTGCGGAGCCGGTTGACGACAACTGGGGCGGTGTCGTCTCCCGGATTCGCTTGCTGAAACCCTGGGGACGCGGGCTGAAGGGGTTGAAAGATTTTTCCCATCTCGTGATTATTTTCCACATGCACCAGGCCACGCACAATCCCAAAACCGACCTGGTTCGCCGTCCGAGGGGACGGGCCGATATGCCCAGGGTGGGAATATTCGCCCAGAGGGCCAAGCACCGCCCCAACCCTCTGGGCATCACCGCTGTTAAGCTCCTTGGCATTCGCGGCTCGACCTTGACCATCCAGGGACTCGACGCCATCGACGGCACCCCCGTGCTGGACATCAAGCCTTATGTCCCGGAGTTCGACCGGGTCGGGAAACCAAGGGTTCCCGGATGGATGAAGAAGCTCTTGAAGGGATATTTTTGATGGAAACAGCGGGAAGGGAGCTGGTGCGGGGGGATGGAAAAATACATTTTTTCCTACCCCCGACCCCCTGCACCCTTGGTTACATTATTTCCAGCGCCGTAGCCAGAGAAACCCCGCCTCCACCGCAGAGTGTCGCCAGCCCTAACTTCTTCCCTCTTTTTTTCATCGCGTAAAGCAGGGTCACCAGGATCCGGCAGCCGGTTGAGCCCACCGGGTGTCCGAGGCCGACGCCTCCCCCGTTCACGTTGGTGATTTCCCGGTTCAAGCCCAATTCCTTTTCGACCCCGATATACTGGGCCGCAAAGGCTTCGTTCACCTCGATCAACTCGAAATCGGAAAGTTTCAACCCGGACCTTTTCATCAGGTCTTTCACCGCCGGCACCGGGCTCAGGCCCATTACCGAGGGGTGGCATCCTCCCCGCCCGAAGGCCTTGATCCGGGCCAGAGGTTTCAGCCTCAGCTCCTTTGCCTTTTCCGCAGACATAAGAATCATTGCGCTCGACCCGTCATTGATTCCCGAGGAATTCCCCGCAGTCACTTTTCCGATATTAGGAACAAAGGCCGCGGGGAGTTTGGCCAGATCCGCCAGGGTCAGGCCCGGGCGAAAATGTTCGTCCTTGTCGAAGAGGATCGGGGGCTTTCCCTTCTTCTGGGGGATTTCCACGGGCACAATCTCTTCTTTGAAATCCCCCTCCTGGGTCGCCCGTTCCGCGTTGTTGTGGCTGCGCAGAGCCAGGATGTCCATCTCTTCCCGGCTGATGTTATGCATCTGGGCCACGAACTCAGCGGTTAGCCCCATGATATAAGGTTTCCCCTTGAAGAGATCAAGGGGCATCCCGCTTTTTACGGGTCCCGATTCCGGCCCGGGCAGCATGTGGGAGCCGGCGTGAAGGGCGTGAATGATCCGGTCCACGAAAACCTGGTCCTGGAGCCGGCATCCCCATCTCGCATTCTGGACCACGTATTCGCCGCTGGACATATGTTCCACGCCCCCGGCCAAAATCACGTCCGCCATTTCCGCTCGAATCAGGGCAGCGCCGGACAGGACCGCCTCCATCCCGGAGATGCAAACCCGGTTCACGGTGACAGCGGTCACGCTGTCCGGGATCCCAGCCATCAAGGCCGCCACCCGGGTCACGTTCAGCGCGTCCACGGGCTCCAGGCAGCAGCCGAAACGAACGTCATCGATAATCGCCGGGTCGATTCCGGCCCTTTTAACCGCCCCCCTCATCGCCACGACGGCCAAACTGGCCGCATTCATATCTTTGATCGTTCCGCCGAAACCTCCGATCGCCGTCCGACAGGCCGAGACGATAACAACCTCGCGCATATTGTACCTCCGCTTTAGTTTTTCCAAATCTTTTCCATAAATTGCCATTCAGGCTGCCTCAATATAAAACAAAAACCATTAAGGGTCAATCCCAAAAGGCCGACAAATTAGGAAACTGCCGCCGGACGTCTGATTTCTCTTAAAATATTTAGAACTTGCGCCGGTGCCGGGAATGTGTTAATCTGCCTCAAAAGTTTAAGTTTCGGTCGGAAGGGTCCGAAAAGATTGAATAACGAAAAAGCCAAACTCTGAGCAATCAGAGGGCGGAAAGCCACGGGTCCCCCAAAGGCCGGGATCGCCGGGTTGCCGAATCGACGCCAGATGAAACCGGTTCGCCTGTGGCGCTGCAAGCTAAGGGTGCGATCGGTTTTTTTATTTCGGGAAGGGATTATAGGGACAGGATCTATCACCGACCCATATGAACCTTGAAAAGATCGTGACGAACATTTCCACCCGCTTCATCAATCTCGAATCCAGCGAGGCGGGAAGGGCGATTCAGCAGGCGCTCAAGGCCATCGCTGAATCGACCGGCATGGAACTCGCCTATATCTGTCTATTTAACGAAGACCGCAGCCGAGCCCTCAGAACCCACACTTGGCGCGCGGCGGGATTTCAGGAATCCCTGGAGGCGGGAAAGGATCTCCATCTTGATCTTTTTCCCAAAATCACCACCGAACTTCTCAAGGGTCAGATCATCGCCCTGCCCCGCCTCGCCGAGCCCCCCTCTCCAAACGGTTTCGAGAAAAGAATTCTCAATTCGGAGCGCACGAAATCTTTCATCTTGATTCCCATGCTCGCCGGCAAGAACCCGATCGGCTTCCTGGGCTTCGAATCTCTGAACACCGGGGAATCCTGGCCAAAGGAGACCGTCGGCCTGCTGCGCATGGCCGGGGACATTTTCACGAACGCCCTCGAACGGCAGAGGACCACCCGCGAGTTGCAGCGCTCGGAGGAGAAATACCGCAACCTGGTGGAAAACATCAACGATGTTATCTTTGCCTTGGATGCCCAGGGATGCATCACCTATATCAGCCCGGTGATTGAGCAGATCATTCTCTATCGCCCCCAGGAAATGATCGGCCATCCGCTGAGCCGTTATATCTATATCGAAGATCTGGCTGCCTTCTCCCAAACCCTGAAACGGGTACTCAGCGGCCAGGTCGACTCGCAGGAGCTTCGCATCCTGAACCGGGAGGGGACCATCCGCCACGTGCGGATCTCCGCCCGGCGGCTGATGAACGGAGACCTGCCCGCCGGCCTTACCGGGATGATGGCCGATATCACCGAGCAGAAATGGGCCGAAGTCCTCCTGCGCCGCGCCGAGGAAAAATACCGCAGCATCTTCGAAAACGCGGTGGAGGGAATTTTCCAGAGCACCCTGGACGGGCGGTTCATCGTCTCCAACCCGGCCTGCGCCCGCATCCTCGGTTATGCCTCGGCCGAGGATTTGATCGTCGCCCACTCCGCTCCCGACCGCCGCTACTTCGTCCGCGCCGAGCGCTTTCAGGAGTTCCAACGCCATCTCGAAGAAAAGGGGGTCATCCGCGAGTTCGAGGCGGAGGTGTACCGCAAGGACGGGAGCGTCATCTGGATTTCCGCCAATGCCCTGGCGATCCGCGACCCGCAGGGGGCCCTGATTTTTTACGAGGGGACCATCGAGGACATCACCGAGCGCAAACGGGCCGAAGACCAAATCCGGTACTTAAGTTTCCACGACAAGCTGACGGACCTTTACAACCGCGTTTATTTCGAGGAAGAGCTCAGCCGTTTGGATACCGAACGGCAGCTACCCATCAGCATCGTCATGGGCGACGTAAACGGCCTGAAGCTGGTGAACGACGCCTTCGGCCATGCAGCTGGGGACAAACTCCTGGTCCGGGTCTCCCAGATCCTCCGGGACTGCTGTCGAAAGGAAGACGTTATCGCCCGCCTGGGGGGCGACGAATTTGCCATTTTCCTGCCCCGCACCGGGTTCAAGGAGACCGCGGCGATCATCGACCGCATCAAGATCGCCTGC
>Ga0079037_100002041_pt1 | contig 10872 bp, 10 predicted proteins | sample Mud3Dept4metaG_FD_71479 | JGI IMG/M metagenome (GOLD analysis project Ga0079037, IMG submission 71479) | Freshwater wetland microbial communities from Ohio, USA, analyzing the effect of biotic and abiotic controls - Mud 3 Core 4 Depth 4 metaG | ecosystem: Environmental > Aquatic > Freshwater >... | reverse complement strand
CCGTTTGAATACTTCCTGTTGACAAGCCAATCATATCCTGCAGATCCGTGTAACGCCGTGTGTGCCCCCACATAGCCATCCCACTCATCCACCGCGGATAAAAGTTTTGCCCGCGCATCAGAAAGAAGCTGATCTTCAGTGTGCCTTGGGTTATAAAAATCCTCACTTGACCAAGGGACTTCGAGAGGCAGTTTCCACTCACTTTTCCGGGCAATTCCCTCTGCCCCCATGATCGGCCACAAATATCTTCTCCCGAAGGTATTCTTGCCTGTTTTCCCGTACATGTAAGTGTCAGCAGCACCTGACACATAACAGAACTCATCTTTCATGTCATCACAAGATCGATCTCCTGGCTCGCAGGCAGAACCATGGACAATTCTCCACGCAAAAGAACCAACATTGTTCTTGTCCCAATCCCAAGACCCACGCAACCAAATCCTTGGATGATTACGAACAATTAAGTTTGCTGTCGTTGTCTTTCCTGAGCGAATCTGCTTCTCTATTTCAGAGGAATAATCTCCTGTGGCCAGGAACTCCCGAGCTCCAGTGGCCCTAGGCCCAAAAAATACTGACAGCCCACTGACTAACATTAGGGATATTATAAAAGAGATCACTCTGCCCATCGTCTTTTATTCCTTTCTATTTCTGCCTTCAGAATCTTCCAAATTTATTCCAGAAGACCACACCCCTTGGGGTCGTTCGAGCAGCCGTATCCTCTTACTCATGCTCATAAGCGCCGATATCATACCCGGAACCAATGGGTCTCTGTTTCCCATTTTTGTCGCTGGTAACTTTGACCAAAGACTCACCTTTTCCAATGGCGGCACTGCCCATGGCCAGCCGAAAGTCACGGATGGCTGAATTCGCAAAACGCGGGTTACCCATCACAGGAGACGAATCACGAATACCCTCTCCGACAGAGGCTGGATCCCAATACAAGTTTCTTCTGACCGTAAGACGGGTCACGTTTCCGTTGGAATAGAGGTGCGGGGATCTCTGACCCGAAAGGATATTATTGATAATGGTGATGTTTTCGGCTCGTTTATCCAGGTCCATCCGGATCCCCCCTCCGGGATTTCCATGAATGGTATTATTATAAATTTCGATGTTTTTAATCCAACCGTCACCTTGAAAATTAACTCCACCGGTAGAATTATTCAATATTAAATTGTTTCTGATCAGCACTCCGTTTATCTCAATCGGGGGTTTAGAATAGTCTCCTCCGGAGAGGATGATTCCCGATCGGGTTTGTGAGCCATCAATCACATTGTTTTCAACCAACAAATTCTCTATTTTGGGATATCGCTCTCCGGATGACCTGTATTTGTCTTCGTCATAGATATGGACCGAATATTTTAAAGTATTTCTGATCTCATTTCCACGAATGACGTTCCCGCTGCCATGCATCAGATAAATCGCATAATAAGCCGGGTCAAAGGTATTTCCCTGGATGAGTCCGTCATTGCAGCAAAAATAGATCGCGACATCTGAAGTGGAAAATGTGTTGTTTAGTATTTCTATATGATGACTATACCTCCAGCGATTTCTCTCTTGGTGGCGAACGACGACTAAAAAGTTTCGGAATTCTACGTTTTGAACCCGAACGTACTGCGATTCAATAACAAGTCTCTTGCCCGTGACGACAGCGCGTTCGTTCGGGTGTCTGTCAATCGTGAGAAAAGCGCCCGGTGCCCCACCCTGTCCGGTATACCAGATGTTGCCCGCTTGATGGACTCCCCCTCGCAGAACAATGGTGTCCCCTGGGAGCCCTCGCTCCAGCGCATGGCCCAAATTATCGAGGGGATCGTCGATGGTCCCGTCCCCGTTAGGCCGGCCACCGCTCGGTGCGACGTAGATCTGTCTTGCCGCGGCTAAATTTAGAAAACAAATGACAATCGTGATGATCAGAAAGATTTGCCTGAAACCCATTTTTTATTCTACCCTTTCATTCTGGCTCAAAACATTTAAAAGAAAACCGCGAATATTCATCCGTTGCACGCCTGCCGGCTTTCGTCGGCCGGGTCCACTTCCGAATGTGAGGAAGATTTCCCGTCAATCACCCCGCGCGGTTCCTCTCCGGTAAAACGGTAATACTGGTATGGATACCTGCTTCGGATGTACCCGGACAACAGCGGCAGGAGCCAGGCCCTGCTCGGGATTCGGATAAGCTGAAACCCAAGCCGGTTTTTGTAGGTGGTGAGACCTTCCTTTTCCGGCATGGCTAAACCGGCACAGATCTGTCGCGCTGCACCGCTCCGCCGATAGACCTGCGCCGTCTCAAACCACAGCGCCGTGCTGAGATGCAAGGGGAAGGCTTCCGGGGAGACATGGAATTCCCAGATGTAGACGGTTCCTTCCACCACCCAAGAAGTCGAATATCCGAGCAGTTTGTCCCCTGCCATGCCCGCTAGAACGAGGCGCGTCGGATCAAGGACATTCCGTTCTGCGTCCGCAAGGTATCTCTTCACCGGGGCCGCCGCCCTGTGTCTCGTGCGGGCCAGCCAGGAGCACATCACCTCGTAGCCCTGGTCTCGAAAGACTTCCGGGCGGTTGACGTGAACGATCCTCACATCGTTTCGTTGGAACTGCCTCAACTCACGCCTGGTCCTCGACGGAAGCCCGCTGATGTCGTAGGCTTCGACGTCCGTAATCAGATGCATTGGGATGGCGCCATTTGCACCGTGACTTTCCGTCTGATGCAAGGCAGCCCGGTATCCCCAGCAAAGCAAGGCCGGCTTCCTCACTTCCTCAACGGTGTGTCGAGAGAGCCAATGGACCCCGTCATAGAGGCCAGGAAGGACCTCCAGCCAATATCGTCCATGAACCATGCGTACCTTGCCGCCTTCGCTCGCGAGTCGCCTTGCCAGCTGCTCCTCACTGAGTGGCACGACGACCGCCTTCGAAACATCAGGATAGTTGTAATGTGGGCTCATGAAGGGGGGAACTTGTGATCAGGATTCGCTTTTGGACGTATCCAATAAACAAAACATCGGGGGATGGGTTAAGACGCTCTGATTCACGAACAACGCTTCGGCTATTTTTTGCAGCAATGTTCCAATTTTACTTCTTATAAGCATCATAGGTCCTATCAATATCATTAGAAATGACGTCCCAACTGTATTTTTTTTCGATGAGCTTTCTTGCCTTTATCCCTATCTCCCTTGCAATGTGCTCATGGTTCAAGAGATATACGATCTTCTCTGCAAATTTCTCGGGATCGTCAGCGATCAAAATATTCTCTTCCGGGGTCACATCAATACCTTCTGCGCCAATGGTGGTTGCAACCACCGGTTTCCCTTGAGCCATCGCATTCAAGACTTTTATCTTCGTTCCACTCCCGACTCTGATCGGAGCAACGAAAACAGAAGCCCTTTGCACAATCGGCCTGATATCAGGCACAAAACCCAGTACCTGAACGCTCTTATCCTCTGCCGCCTTGTCCCTAAGCGTTTGAGTTGGCCCCCCGCCCGCAAAATCAATCGTGGCCCCCGGAACTTTATTTTTAACGAGGGACCATATTTTCTGAATGAAAAAGTCAACGGCATCGGAGTTGTACGGGCCGGTCATTCCCCCTACCCATGCCAGGCGACCTTTCTTCACCTCCGCAGGTTCGGGCTTAAAATAACGTGTATCCACTCCGTTAGGAATCACCACAAAATTGTCGATGCCGCAAAGGTTCTTCAAATAATTCTCATCGTAATCAGAGACGACGATGCATCGATCAAATTTGGGGCAAATGCCCTGCTCAAAAGCTCTCAGCTTCAAGTATTGGTAGAATAAGAAACTTTTGAGGAATAGATTCTTCTCGATCTGCATCCACCTGTAGATCCTCAAGGATTCAACATTGTGGTTTGTTAGGATCACAGGGGTATCTTTCAGGATTCCTTTATACAGCCCCAGCGCCAGCATATCCATATGGACCAAATCGATGGAATACCGATCCAATAGCTGTTCAATTCGCTCCCGGGCCTCTTGAATAAAATATCTCCGTGCGATGAGCGGGTATTTTGAAAATACATTTTTGCATGCAAGCAGCATAAAAGATCTGTTGTATCCCGTCTTGCTTACTTCATAAATATCGACCGTCTCACAAAACCTTTTGATCTCAGGGATATATTTGAATTCCCTTTTGTCCTGGGCAAAACCTACAAAATAAATTTGATGCCGCCTTGCGAGAATCTTCAGGACGTTAAAGGTCCTTAAATGATGTCCGCCGTCCGGAGGATAGGGGTTTTCAGTTGATAAAAATAGTATCTTCATGATTCTCCGGTTAGAGTTCTATCCGATACATAAATCTGTATAATGTTCGATAGTTATTCAAGCCAATGATCCCCTTGACGATCCCCTTTAAGACTTCGGCTGTTCGGGTAAAGAACAATTGCGTTGGATTGGGATCTATTAACCCTATAAATTTATTCAACGCATAAGTATCTTTTACGTGTATCCTGCCAAATTGGCATAATTCGTTTTCTCTTTTATTAATATTCGACAAGGAAGTAAAAATACCTTGATACCCTAGCTGTTTAGCAACGGTGATCACCCTCTCATTTGAACTGCCAAAGGGCAGACTTAAGTATTTTACAGGCCCTCCTACTTTATCTTCTATGATCTTTTTTGAGGTCTCGAGTTCATAGGTAATTTGACCTTCGTCGCATTCCCCAAGCATGGGATGACTCATCGTATGCGACTGGATCGAATGGCCCTTTTGATACAGGATGCTCAGTTGATCCCAACTCATGTACCTATTTTTCGAAATATTATTTACCGTTACGAAAAAAGTCGCTTTATATCCGTGCTTTTCCAGGATGCTCAAAGCAAACAGATAGTTGCCTATGAATCCGTCGTCAAAGGTAAGAACGACTTTTTGAGCGCGATCTTGTCCTTCGGCAAATAGATCATCGATCGCGACCACCCTCGTATTCCCTCTACTGGACAGGAGAGCCATCTGTTCTTCAAACTGTTTTGTGAGCAGAGAATCCACAGGACTCATCTTTCTGACTTGTCTTCTCCTTTCAGGGAAATCAGTCACCTCGTGGTAAAGGAGTATTCGATGATTCATCTATGAAACTCCGAAGTTTCCCAACTCCAACATTTCATTTTTTTCTCATTATAATGTCTCACGGCGTCTTCGAACGATGAAACCGGCATTTGTCCCCTTACCCTGAGACCACGTCCCTATTTTCTAAAGAATCGACCACTGGAACGTCAGACATCAAAATCTCTCTGTCCACTAAACCCCAAACAATCCAGAAGTAATCTCCTAATACAAAATAGGACCACCGATCGCCAAACATGTTCGTAACGATGAAAGCGACGGTGCATCCTAAGAACCCGAATCCAAGTCCTTTTTGAAATGGAGTTTGAGCTTTCCTGTACAATTTCTGCCCGCTTCTCAATGCCATGAAAAATACGAGTAAAAGCAACGAAAGTCCAATGACCCCTTGTTCACTCAATATTTTAAGATACAAATTATGAGTGTCCTTAAATTCAGCATTTTTGGGAAGTGACAATTCAAATCCCCCGAAGCCCGTCCCGAAAATAGGGTTCCTTTCAAATAATCTCACTGCGTGATTCCATAAGTCCAATCGAACAGCAACTGAACTTTCAGGCCCCCTCACCCCGCCCTTTGTCATCTGGATACGATCAACCACGGATGAAGGGAGTAGGGTTTGCCAGCTGATAAAAAGGATTAAAGCCAGGACCAGTAAGCTTCTTTTCTTTACTACCCCGAAAAAACATAACACGCCTAGGGCTGCCGCGTAGGCACCCCTCGAGTATGAAAAGAAAAGAGGATGAATGCCGATCACAACGGCTGCCAAGAATAATAATCTCCGCCATTTATTCTTATCAAACAGTACGAGGCCTAACAGCAGGGAGCAATAAGAAACGATAAAGGCACCAAAATGATTTGAATTAAGCTCAACGACCTCGAAGGGGCCAGCATACCTGCTTTCATCGGCATAAGTCACTCCCGCAGTAAAGGAACGAAGGCTCTGGAGTGAGACAAACAATACGACGGCCGCCATAATCATGATCATAATTTTATGCTGCTTTTCATCCTTTGAAATATTCAAAGCCAGAAAATACATAAAAATCATCACGGCATAGCTTTTCCATTGGACAAGCAATTCGTTTCGCGTCGTAATGGGCGCCGGCAGGGAAAAATTCGAACTGCTATTCCAGAGGGCAAGGTAACTGACCACAAGAAGCAAACCGACTAGGATTGAGTTATGAGTCAATACAATTTTCTTTTTATTAACAAAAATTCCAATCAGAACAGAGACAAACAGCAAATCCAAATACTTCGTTCCCATTGGATAATCATAAAACTTATAGAATATGTTCGGTTGAGGGATCATGGCAATCATTAAAAAGAAACCCCACTCCGCTCTCCTAAAGATGGTCGGGATGCAGGTAAGGATCCCGCCGTAGTATAGAACGGGGACAATGATGCTTCTAATAAGACTGATGAAAAAAGTGGCTATGCCCATGGTTCACTCCTGTGTTCTGCGACTCACGATTTTACAATACCCTCGAGGTCGGATGACTTCATGTTCACTTTGCTCAAAACCCTTTCCACAATTTCGATATTGACCTCACATTCCTCAATCCGGTTCATCGCTTCCTCTCGGGTCATCAAACCCCACCGGATATTTTTGCTGAATAAATCATCCTTTTCGTTCGCGCCTATGACCTTCTGAAATAAGTAGTTTTTCAAAGAGTCTATCTCACAATCAAACCGCCACGGCGATTTGTTATCCTTCGCTTTTTCCCATCCGATCTCTCTCAGACAATGATTGATCTCCTTTTCATGATAAGGATGAAAATAGAAATACCCTAACTTGATAATATCCGGGTATTTCCAATCTAAGTAAGCTGTATTACCGTCTAAGGACAAAAATGTATGGATTGCAGGAATGATGTTACACGCCCTAAAATACCGCACATTACTTATCGTTTTTCCTCCGAAATTGGTAATAAACGATTTCCACGAAAAATGACTTGCTGCCCCTCGGCCTCCTCGGGCTTCTATTTTGAACGTCGTGGCCTCGTTTGGATTCGAACCGTCAATAATGAATCCGATCCGATTTTTTCTTGCAATCTTAAAAAATTCCAGATACATGGGTTTACAGGCCAAACACATCAGCCCCATGGTTGCCAATTCAGGCTTCTTCAGCCATGCCTTCAGGTTCGCCTTGAAACTTTTCGCATGCCTATCGTGTGGATGCTTGAATGTAACAAGATCGGCCTTAATCGTTTTCGTTAAATGATCGACATTCACTTTTGTCTGCGAGGAAGAAAAAGGGTTGTCATAATGGACGCACAATAGGTTGAGCTTTTTGCTCAATTCCCATGCCACATAAGAGCTATCCCTCCCCCCGCTGACAGGGACAAGGGCATCATATTTTGACCCGTTTTGAACCCTTTTGCGGATGGCTTCGTCGAGAAATCCGCGGAATTTTTCCCCTTTTAGACTGTAATTAATATCAATTGTACTCTTATTTTTATCGTATTCCCTGCAATAATTGCATACACCGTTTTCATCAAAACTGATATGAGGTATTGTTCCTGGAAGAATGCACCTTGAGCAACGGATACCCATCTTTTGTCCTCCTTTTCATCCTAACTGCAAACCCTTATCTGACCCACCATGAATAACCTTTTTTAAATTTTCTCTGATTTCGCTTTCCTTAAGTAGAATGGCCAGTGCAACTAAAACCGTGCCCGTAATCATTTTCAAACTGAGATTCATCCAAATGACCCCGGTATTAATTTGGGTGACCACGAGAAACATGAGGCATGACACGCCGATATAATAAAGAATGCTACCCACTTCAAACTCTATCTTAAAGTATCGTCTCGATACAACGATCATTAAGATTGCCGATACGGTGCTCGATACTACTGCTGAAATACCCGCTCCCATTAATTCCAGTCTTTTTATCAATATTAAATTCATTCCAATGTTGATGAGGATCGATGAAAAATCTATCACAAACTGAAGCATTGTCTTCTTCTTTAGATAAAAGCTGGCACCAAATAGAACATTCAGAGTCCCAATAAACCATGCGAGAAGAATCAGTGGAGAAAATGTTGCTGCCATGGCGTACTTTTCTGAGGCAATGATGATAAAAAGTTCTTTTGAGACGGCTACATACCCAAACCACATGGGGATGATGGCCATCCATAAGTACTTCAGACACTTTTTCATAAAGATCTCGGTTTTTTCTCTTCCTTCTTCTCCATAAATCTGAACACAAATCGGCACCATGGCACCCGAAAATGAAAATATAACGATATTTCCTATGTACATAGCGATACTCTGTCCAACGGTATAGGTTCCTAACGCTTCTTGCCCCAAAAAACCGACGACAAGAAACCTGTCAGAATAAGACTCTAACAAAAAAGCTAATTCCGATAAAAATAATGGAACTCCAAACTTAATTAACTTCAGATGAATTTCCCCCGATATGGATGAAGGGATGATCTTATAATTTTTAAAAAACCAGTAAAAAAGAATGACGGCCACAATGATCTCTGCCGTGACCACTCCAATAAAATATCCGTAAAATCCTCGAAATACATAAATCAAAAATATTAACGACAGTCCGACCGATAAACTTCTCCCCACGATATCCATCACATTGATAAATACGGTTTTGTCATTGACCCTTAAAAAGCGGAAAACAATAATATTCAACGGACCGATAAAAAGAGATAAAGCCATAATGATGAAACAGGCAGCATAGCCCTTACTAATTTCCAAATGGTTTTGAAAAATCAAGAATAGGAGGACGTAGGCTAAACTTGTGAAAACTGATAAAACAAAGCCTCTCGACAAAACGGTCGATGCAAATTCCGACTTTTTTTCCGGATCCTTGCTGTACTCCTGGTAAAACCTGATAATTCCATCAGATAATCCTGCCTTTGCGATGGCGACCCCAAAAAACATGATTGTTGTTATCAAACCTAATATGCCATACTGTTCCTTGGTCAACACCCGCGTAAAAATCGGGAATGTAATGAAGGAAAACAGTTGTACGGCAATACTGCCACCAAAAAAATGACTAAACTGCTTTGCGAATTTTCGGAAAGGATGCACTTTAAATGCTTAGGCTCCCGCTGCAGGGTGGATGAAGAAATAGAATCATCTGACAAGTGAATCTCTTAGCTGAATCACGCCTGCCGCTTTTGATTATCCGAAGATTTTATTAACGAAATGGTGAACCATCAGTTGAAACTCTGCCATCGGCAAATCCGAGCCAATTCCGTACCGTCTTAATTCCATGACAGGCGTCATCCTATCATTCGGCCCCGAAATCGTCGTCACGGCTGCCTGGATACCGCAGGTTTTAAGATCCTTGATCGTCGCGCTATTATAATCTTCCGTTCGGCCATTCGGGTAAGCAAAAAGCTTGCATGGCTGTCCGGTCAGTTCATGAACCGCATGGATGGATTGTTTGATCTCGTTCTCGCGTTCCCCGTTGGAGAGATGACTCAAGATTGAATGGTACTGGGTATGGGCTCCGAATTCGATGAGTCCAGAGGCAGCCATTTCTTCAATCGCCTTCTTGCTGAGCATCCGGAAAGGAGAACCCATCTCGATTGAGCGATCCGGGTCGTCACCCGATTCCAATATGATCCTGCGGATGGCTGCCATGAGCTTTGGATGTTCAAGTTTTTTTAAACTCTCTTGGATGGCTGCTGAGGCTTTAACCTTGAGATCTAACGTCGAGAGGTCGAACTTAGAACCATTCCATTCAATGGAATCTCTTTGTGTTTGAGAAAGCGCAAGATTCAAACGACAATACCAAACCGTATCCTTTGTATTTATCAATCCTGTGGTAAGAAAAATGGCTGCAGGTATTCTTTCCGTGCGTAATATTGGAAAAGCGACATCAAAATTACTTTGATACCCATCATCGAACGTAATGACAACACTGGGGCGTTTTATCCCTCCATTTCTCATACGTTCAACCGCATCTGAAAGAGCGATAATCTCAAAATGTTTTTTCAGATACTCTATTTGCTTGCGAAAAGAATCCTCGTCTACAAAACACCAATCCTCGACCGTGAGCGGTTCCTTAATGGTCCCATGGTACATGATAATGGTCACCTTATCCTGATAAGCTAAACGGTGAAACAGCTGTGGCATTCTTGTCTTAGCTATTAATTTAGACCCTAAGCGATAACTGCTTCGAAGCATAGCTATATCGGTCGACCACCTGTCTCTATTTTGTCCAACTTGCGGTTCAATTCAACTTGGGTCGCTACCAAAGACCAGCCCGGTGCAAGATAGGTTTATATATCCTTTGGAATTGAGGAAGGACCCGCCTGTAAATAGCATAAGAATTATGTGTTATTCTATTCATGAAATCATCTTTTCGTATAGTAATTGAATAGTCCTTGCGATAATCCTTGGTCCAGTAAAACTTATATTCCTCACTTCCACGTAAGAAGTCGAATTCTTTATACCTTTCTTTAAAAGCATTTTCGATGATGAGAGAAAATAGAACGGTTCCCGCACTCTTTTTCTCTCCTTCATAGGACAAACCGGCTTGATAATAATAATATTTTTGGTTGTGCTTGAAACAATAGTATAAGGCAAGGGGGTCATATTCTTTCTGCAACAACGTCAGCGTGACCTTGCCCTCTTTCAATAAATACTGGATAGCTTTGCTGTGGAATTTGTATAGATCCTCTCCCCGAAAAGTTGTCTTTATCCCTTTTCGTCTCGCCCTTTCGTCATGGAGGGCAAATAATTCCTGAATGTGTTTCTCCGGTTCTTCATCGCAATGAATAGTTTTCAGCAGAGCCTTTTCCCTATTCATTAAAACCTTTCTCTTCCTTAATAACGTCTGTCTCTTTTTT
>Ga0079037_100002040_pt1 | contig 10874 bp, 12 predicted proteins | sample Mud3Dept4metaG_FD_71479 | JGI IMG/M metagenome (GOLD analysis project Ga0079037, IMG submission 71479) | Freshwater wetland microbial communities from Ohio, USA, analyzing the effect of biotic and abiotic controls - Mud 3 Core 4 Depth 4 metaG | ecosystem: Environmental > Aquatic > Freshwater >... | reverse complement strand
TCGCCGGCGATCACGTCCACGTGCCAGTCGTTGCAGCTGCCGCAGAGCAGGCGGTTCGAAGCTGCCTCGGTCTCGGCCTGGCAGGTGCGGCAACGCACGCGCACGGGTACGGTCACGACCACCAGCTTTGCCTCCTCCGCCACGGTGCCGGCAGCCGCGAGCGGATAGGCGTGTTCAAGCAGCTTGGCCTCGATGCCCGACAACGGCCCGACCGACACGGTGATCGACAGGATCCGGCGCGCCGCATTGTCGCGGGCCACGCGCTCGACCTGTTCGATCAGGGCCTGGCAGACCGCGAGCTCATGCATGCTCGAGTATCTCGTCGAAGAGATCCCAGGTGGACTGGGCCTCCTCCGCACTGATCTTCTGGATGGCGTAGCCGACGTGGATGAGCACGTGGTCGCCGACATCGACGGGTTCGCCCTGGAGCATGAACAGGCTTACTTCGCGCTGGATGCCCTTGGCTTCGCAGGTCGCGTTGAAACCGTCGATGCCCGTGATCTTCATTGGAACGGCAAGGCACATGTCGTCTCACCCCGTGCTGCGGACCCCGCAACGTGTACGAGAGGCTCGCAAACGCCGCACGCCTATAAAAATAGGTAATTGCACTGACTGCGGCTTCGCCGCATCAGAACGGCCGCCGAGCGGTGCGTCACGCGGAGCATAGACCACCCTGCCGGGCCGGTCGATTCCGGCCGCCGCCGGAGCGGAGCGCTGTGTGGATCGCACGGCAACGCCCGCCCAGGATCTGGAAAATCCGCGATCGCATTTCGCCCGCCTTGTGACATTATTCGCCAGCCCCGCACCGGGGTCACAGCATGAGTGTGCTTAGTGATGACGAACCGAACAGTCTGGTTGGGATTGGTGGCGTTGGCCTTGCTGGCGGCGTGCTCGAAGCAGGAGCCCCCGCCGGCAACGGCCGCTGCGGACGACGAAAAGTCGGCGCCGGCCGCCACAGTGCAACCGACGCCGGCCCCAACCTACGACAGTGCCAAGGTGGCCGAGATGGCGACTGGCATGCTCGTCATGATCGACGACGCGCCGCAATGCCAGACCTTCCGCGACCAGCTGCAGGCCATTGCCAACGCGCCCGCGGGCACGCCACCTTCGGTGTCGCCGAGCGCGATCGTCGTGCAGGCGAACGAAGCGGGTTGCGCGAAGAAGTACGGGAAGTAACGACTGGCGCCGGCCAGGCCGGCGTTTAGCGGGCGATGCAAGGTCCGATCAAGTCAACGCCCACCCGGCGTGGCGACGTCCACCGAGAGGGTGAACGTCCGGGCTTCCGTGCTGCGCAGGGCGCCAACGCCGACGACCTGCCGCGAAATCTCCTCGCCCCGTTCGTTGCGGATCGAGAGCACCACCGAGTATTCCCAGTCGCCGCCACGCTCCGAATGCCGGAGCGTGCCTTCGACGTTCAGGGCTGAAAACTTCGGTGTTGCGTCGGACGCGGCTTTGGACGCCGCGCCGAACTGCAGGTGATGGCGGCATTGCGGGCAGATCAGCGCGCTTTCCAGGATCGTCGCCTTGCAGTGCGGACAAGAGCGCGTCTTGCCCACACTGCCTGCCAATCCTGTGCGTCCCGTGATCATCCGCTGGCCGCGCGCGGCGCGCGGCTACTTCGCCGATTCCGGCCAGCCGAAGTCGGCATTGCCGCGCATGCGCGAGCCCGCCGCCACCGTCAGCACGGCCGCCTTCACGTCACCATTGATGACGCCCGTTTCGAGCAGCTCGACGCGCGAGCTGGCCTGGATGTTGCCGTGCACCTCGCCGCTCACCATGACGGTGGCCGCAGCGATCTGGCCGGTGACGTGCGCGCCCTGCTCGATCGTCACGTTGCCCTGCACGTTGACGTCGCCCTTGAATCGTCCAGCGATGCGGACGTGTCCAGCACCTTCGATCTTGCCTTCGATGGTGACGTCGGCCGCGATCAGCGATTCTTTCGCGCTGCCCACGGCAGCCGGGGCCGCGCGCTCGGCGCGGCGAGTTGGTTCCGCCGCGGCAGAAGTCGTGGGGACCGGGGTCGCCACGGAACGCATGGCCGGTTCGGCGGCCAAAGCGGCTGCCCCATCGGAACCGGGCATCGACGGATCTTTAGTCGGGTCTTTCCAGAGCGCCATGGCCTTTCCTCGTGTGTATCTGCTCGATGTGGTGCCGGCTGAGGGATTCGAACCCCCGACCCCCTGATTACAAATCAGGTGCACTACCAGCTGTGCTAAGCCGGCCCGGTCCGCAAGGGGAACGGGATTCTACCTTAACCGGCGCCGCCTGCTCCGGCAGACACATTTGCCGGGTTTGCGGGGGACGTCACGTCGCCAACCGGGCTGGCGGCCGGGCACGCCCTCATGTCGTATGGCAGGCCGCCCTCCGGCGGCGTGCCCAGCGACTCGAGCGACGGCAGGCTGCCGTTCGCCTGCCGGTCGATGTCGAGCCAGAGCACTTCCAACAGCCGCAGGCGATCGCTCGTTTCCGGAGTGAAGCCCGCCTTCTGCACCCTGTCGGAGACCTCCGCGGCGCGACGCGGGTCGGAATAGACTCCCACCGAAACCGTATTGTCCGGCTCGCCCCCCGCCAGGACGTACGCGTCGCCGAGGCCGGCTGCCTGCAGCGTGGCCAGCGCGTTGGTCGCATCAGCGGGAGTGGCCAGGTTCGGCACGCGCACCCAGTAGCCGACCCGTACTTCGTCCTGCGACACACGGCGGCGGCTCGTGAACCCGAGTCGCTCGAGCTGCGCATTGGCCGCGGCCGCGTGAGCTGGATCGATGAAAGGGCCCACGCTGACGCAGTCGGCGCGCACGCCAGCGCCGGACAAGTCAGCGGTGGGGGCGGCCGTCGCATTCGGCGCTTCGGCGCGCAGACGGATGGGCTGCAGTTCGCGCCCGCCGGGCATCGGCACGTCGATCGTCGCGGGCGTCACCGGCACGACCCAACGGGTCCAGGCCAGGAACAGCAGGTTAGCGAGCAGCAGGAGAAGGAACAGGACGCGCAAAGGACCGCCGGGTGGGTTCGACTGCGGCGGATGTTAGCAAATCAAAAACAGAAGGCCCGGCCACACGGCGACCGGGCCCTCGTCCACACACCGTGCGCGTTACTTGCCGGCGGCCATGTAGGCGGCGAGATCGGCGACCTCGGCGTCGGTCAGTTTCAGCGCCTCCTTGTGCTTCTGCGTGCCGGCCACGATCTTCTTGAGCGATTCGGTCAACGCCGCAGCGCTCTCACCCTCGAAATCCGCCACTTCGTGGCATTCGGCACAGGCGGCCGTGAACTTCGCTTTGCCTGCGGCCGCGTCGGCGCTCGCGGCCGTGCTGAAGCCGGCGATGGCAACCGTGGCGACGGACAAGGCAAGAGTACGCACAATTTTCATCGGATCCTCCTCTGGAAGCACCGGGAATCGGGGCTGGATGACGCAGAAATGATAGCGGTCCGGGGACGAAATTCAGACCGTGAATACCGCAAAGCAACAAATGAAAAGCCCGGCCTCAGTCCGCATCCGGGTCTCGACGAGCGGCCTTGACCGCTGATTTTAATCAAGTTATCTCCTGATGGGCCGGCAGGATGCGTACCCAGCGCAGGCCCTGGCTGGGACGACTGCACACCCTGTCACCCAATTGGACAACAGCCGTCGGTCACCGTTCAAGCGTTGCGTCAACGATGCGCGCCAGGCCACGCAGGACGAGGTCCGGCACCCGTTCGTAGGTGGCAAGTACGTATGGCAGCACTTCGTCCACCGCCCCCCCGGTGCAATACAGGCGCGGGGCGGAGTGAGTTCGTCGAGCCAGTTCTTCGCAGGTGCGATCGACGAGCGCCGCCAGCGCAACGCGACACCCGCGCTCGATGGCATCGCGGGTGTTGTCAGCGAACAGCTGGGTACCACCGACAGGGCTGGCGGCCGTGTATGCCGCCAGGTTGCTCGTCCCGGCATGCAGCGATCGCACCATCAACTGCGGTCCGGGCACGATGAATCCGCCGAGATGCTGGCCCGATGCGTCGACGGCGTCGAGCGTCGCTGCCGTACCGACGTCGACCACGCAGCACGCGCCGCGCGCGAGGTGATAGGCGCCGATCACCGTGACCCAGCGATCGACGCCGAGCAGCCCCGGGTCGGGATACGCATTGCGAACACCGGCCAGCGCAGCCGTCGACGCGACGAAATCCACGCGCATCGTGCCGGCCTTGCGGGCCGCCGTTTCGAGTGCGCGCCGGCTGTCGCCGCCGGCGACGGTCGCCGCGAGCACACGCTCGACGGGCGGGCCGTCGAACAGCTCGCGCTGCCAATCGACCGCTGACCACTGCGCGTACCCGGCCGCACGCTGCGGCGACAGCCGGCCGTCGGCCAGCGTCGCCCACTTCACTCGTGTATTGCCGATGTCGACGAGCAGGATCATTCGACGCCTGCCTTTGCCCGCTGCGACCGGCGCAGGCTGACGTCACCCGCATGCACCCGCTCGATGACGCCGCCCGGAATTTCGACTCGCAGCGCACCTTCGGCATCTGCTCCGCGTGCGATGCCTTCCATCGGGCCGTCGTGGCGCAGCACGGTGACCGGCGCATCACGCAGCGAGTCGAAGGCCGCCCAGTCACCGGCGAACGATGCGAAGCCTGAGCGCGAGAACTCGGCGAGGCCCGCAAGCATGCGGCCGGAGACGCGCGCCGCCGTGTCGAGGCGAGGTGGCGGATTACCGCCACAAGCCGTGGCGAGGTCAGTGACGGGCGTGGCGAGCGGACTCTGGATCGCAGCGCGAGCGGATTCGGGCAGCGCCAAGTTCAATCCCAGCCCGGCGACCACGTACGCCGGCCCGCCCGCCTCCGAGCGCATCTGCAGCAGCAAGCCGCCAAGCTTGGCGTGGCGATGCACGATGTCGTTGGGCCACTTGAGCTGCACTCCTGTAGCTCCGAGTTCGCGCAGCACGCGTACGATGCAGACACCCAGCGCGAGACCGAGCGCCGACAGGTCCGCGGGCATTTCCGCAAACGTCCAACCGATCGAAAACGTGAGCCCGGATCCGAACGGCGCGAGCCACTCGCGGCCGCGTCGCCCGCGTCCCGCCGTCTGCAGCTCGGCGAACACGAGCCGCGGTGCGGTGGGCGGCGGCGCCACGGCTGCATGCAGGTATTCGTTGGTCGAGCCGAGCTCGAAGAACACTGCGGTGGCCGCCGGCAGCTCGATGCCGGCGGCGGCTGCGCTCCGCCGCAGCGACTGCAGGTCGAGCAATTCGACGGACTGTTCGAGCTGATAACCGCGACGCTCGTGGCTCGCGACGGCGACGCCGCGTTCGCGCAGTTCAGCCACTATTTTCCAGACTGCCGCACGGGTGACGCCAAGGCCAGCCGCGAGTCGCTCGCCCGAGTGCATCTCGCCATCCGCGAGCAGGCGCACCAGGCGCTCGGCGCTCTCGCTCATCGCGGCCGCAGCAGCCAGAGACGGCGCGCGCGGTTCTCGATGCCCTCGCGCATGCGCTGCACGTTCGAGCGATGAGTGAAGACTATGAATGCCGCCATCGCGAGACCGAAGATCACCAGCGGCGTGCTGCGCGGCGCGACGAAGGAAAAATACAATGGCAGCGTTGCCGCACCGAGCATCGTGCCCAGACCCACGTAGCCCGTCAGCAACACGGTCGCGAGCCACACGAGCAGCACCGGCGCCAGCGCCATCGGCGCCAGCACGGCCACGGCACCGATCAGCGTTGCCGCGCCCTTGCCACCGCGAAACTCGTACCACACCGGATAGACGTGGCCGAACACTACGGCCGCCGCGCAGACGACCGCCAGCCATTCACGGTCGACGTCCGGATCGATGCCGACGCCCGGGAGTTCGAGACCGGGCAACCAGCCGACGGCAAGCAGAGCCTTGCCCACGTCGACGACGATCACGCCGAGCGCGAAAGCCCAGCCCTGGGTGCGCAGCGCATTGGTACCGCCGGCGTTGCCGCTGCCCTGCGTGCGGATGTCGACGCCGCGCAGGGCGCCGAGCAGCAGACTGCCGATTACCGACCCCAGCAGGTAAGCGCCGAGGGCCTTGACACCGAGTTCGAGCACGTTGCGTCCTCTCCGCGCGACGCGGCGATTCTAGCATCCGGTCCCGCGCGGCCGCGGCGTCAGTACGGCAGGAACACCTCAGCGAGCATGCAACGGACGGACCCGCCGCCGAGCGTCTCGATAGTCGGGATCGGTGCCACCACGATGCGATTGACGGCCGCGGCAAGTCGTTCCATCGCCGCCGGCCCGAAGGAGGCATGCGCGGTCGCAGACAGCGCCAGCACGCTGCCCGAATCCGCCGCACGCAGTTCGAGCACGTTGCCCGCGAAACCGGCCATCTGCATGGCATCGATGATTTCGACGTGGCGGCCCGAGGCTGCGAGGCTCGACAGGACCCGCTCACGGTCACGCGCATCGATGGCGCTTGCGGCGACCACGCAGGATCGCGAGCCGACGGCCAGCATCACGTTGGTGTGATAGATCGGGACACCCGCGGCGTCGGTGGCTGTGAACGTGCACGGCTCGTAACCGAGTTCGTTGCACAGTTCGGCCAGGGGCTCCTGATGAGTGCGCGGCGACAGGCACGCGTATGCAATGTGCCGCGCGTGATCGAAGACGATGCTGCCCGTGCCCTCGAGGAACCGGCCGTGCAACTCGTGCTGCGTGAGGTCGAGCAGGCGGCAGATCCTGCGTCCGCTCCCGGTGGCGAGCGCCGCAATCAGTTCCAGACGACGTTCCAGTCGTCGGTTGCGCGCGAGCATCGGGTACAGCACGACAGTGCCATCGGCATGCAGGCTTACCCAGTTGTTCGGAAATATGGCGTCCGGGCACACGGGCGCCGGGACGTCGGCGGCCACCGACACGGCAATGCCCGCCGCACGCAACTGCAGCGCGAGGGCATCGAATTCCGCGCGGGCAAGTTCATTCGCTGCACCAGCCAGGCCGGGCTCGTCACGCTGGAAGCGATTGCTCGCCTGCGTCTGCGGATTCCAGCCGAAGCTTGCCGGCCGCACCATCAGCACGGCGTCGGCTGTCTGTGTGTCCGCGGTCGCATGGCCGAGCACCTGCACGCCGAATACCCCTCCATCCGCCGGATAACGTTTCCTCGCCGTCCATCATCGCATTCAGGCGGCCGCCACGGAGGCGCGGCCGGCCCGGCGGAGGAGCGCGGGGCATATAGCGGGAATCCCTTGTTGCGAACGAATCTCATTAAGGAGAGACTGCGCTCCCGTAACCCAGATATCCGTATCACTCAATGTCTCCCGTCAGTCTGTCCACGCTGCGCAAAGGCGCCCGGGGCGTGGTCATCGACGTGCGCGACGATGCGCAGAGCCTCGGCGACGAGGCTCAGTCCACCGTGAGCCGGCGGCTGCTCGAACTCGGTTTCGTGCCGGGAGAGTCGCTCGAAGTGATCGGGGAAATCTGGCCCGGCGGCGATCCGATCGCCGTGCGCCTCGGCAACACGACGTTCGCGCTGCGAAGGCGTGAGGCCACCGCTGTGATGGTCGAGCCCGAGGTCATCCGGGTCACCCCATGAACAGCCATACCGCGACGCTCGATCCCATGCGCCTTGCGCTCGTCGGCGTGCCCAACTGCGGCAAGACGGCGTTGTTCAACCGCCTGACCGGCAGCCGGCAGCGTGTCGCCAACTACGCGGGTGTGACGGTCGAGCGCAAGGAAGGCTCGTTCACCGGCCCGGCCCGGCAGCGCCTGTACAAGGTGCTCGACCTGCCCGGCGCGTACAGCCTCACGCCGACGACGCTCGACGAAGCGATCACGCGCGATTTCCTGCTGGGGCGACTCGCGGACGAGCCGCCGCCGGAATTCGTGGTGTGCGTGGTGGACGCGACCAACCTGCGGCTCAACCTGCGCCTCGTGCTCGAACTGCGCGAGCTCGGCGTGCCGATGGTCGTCGCCCTCAACATGAGCGACCTCGCAACCGATCGCGGTTACCAGCTCGATCGCGCACGGCTCGAGCAGGAACTCGGCGTGCCGGTCGTCGAGACCGTTGCCGTGGACCACGACGGCGTGCGCCTGCTCGTCGACAAGCTCGAGACGTTGCCGCACCCCGGCGCACGCGGGCCCGTCGCCTGGCGCGAGTCGACCTTCGCCGAGATCCAGCGCACGCAGCGCGACGTGCGCCGTATCCTGCAGGCGATCGGTTACACGGAACCGATGCGCAAACAGGCGCTCACGCGTCTCGATGCGCTCGTCATGCACCCGCTCGCCGGCCCCGCGATCCTGGCGACGATCCTCTTTTTCGTGTTCCAGGCGGTCTTCAGCTGGGCCGTCGTCCCGATGGACCTCATCGATGGCGGCGTCGGTGCGCTGGGTACGTGGTTGCAGCAGTCATTGCCCGATGGCGCGCTGCGCAGCCTGCTCGTCGACGGCGTCGTTGCGGGGGTCGGCAGCGTGCTCGTTTTCCTGCCGCAGATCCTGATCCTGTTCTTCTTCATCCTCGCGCTCGAAGACAGCGGCTACCTGCCGCGCGCCGCGTATCTGCTCGACCGGCTGATGGGATCCGTCGGTCTCTCCGGTCGCGCGTTCATTCCGCTGCTGTCGAGCTTTGCCTGCGCGGTGCCGGGGATCATGGCGACGCGCACCATCCCGAACCTGCGCGACCGCATGGCGACGATCATGATCGCGCCGCTGATGACGTGCTCGGCCCGGCTGCCGGTCTACGCGCTGGTGATCGCGGCCTTCATTCCGCCGCAGCCCGTGGGCCCGTTCAACCTGCAGGGCCTCGTGCTGTTCACGCTGTACTTCGCGGGCATCATCGCCGCGATGGCGGTGGCGTTCCTGCTCAAGCGCACGGCACTCAAGACTGCCTATCACCCGTTGCTGCTCGAACTGCCCGAGTACCACTGGCCGCACCTCAACAACCTCGCCATCGGGCTGTGGGAGCGCACCAAGGTGTTCCTGCAGCGCGTGGGCACCATCATCCTGGCGCTGATGATCGTGCTCTGGTTCCTGAGCACGTACCCCGCCCCACCGCCCGGCGCCGAAGGTCCCGCGATCGCCCACAGCTTCGCCGGCACGATCGGACGTGCGCTCGAAGTCGTGTTTGCGCCAATCGGCTTCAACTGGCAGATTTCGCTGGCGCTCGTCCCCGGTCTCGCCGCGCGCGAAGTCGCGGTGGGCGCACTCGGCACCGTGTACTCGCTGTCGAACGATGGCGACGTCTCCGGGACGCTGGTGCCGATGATCGCGCAGACCTGGAGCCTGGCAACGGCGCTGTCACTGCTTGCCTGGTACGTTTTCGCGCCGCAGTGCCTGTCGACGCTGGTCGTGGTCAAGCGCGAGACGAACTCGTGGCGGTACCCGATCGCGATGGCCGCTTACCTGTTCGCGCTGGCCTATCTCGCATCGTTCGTGACCTACCGCGTCGCGAGCATCCTGCTGGGTTGAACGGGAGGACGTCCCGATGCTCGAATCGATTCTCGTGGGGCTGATCGTCGTTGCGGCCACTGCGTACGCGGCCTGGGCTCTGACGCCGGCCGTGTCACGCAACCGCTTGGCAGCGCGGCTCGCACACCGCCTGGGCGGTCCAGGGGCCGCCGGCGTGCGCGGTCGGGTGGCAACCTGGCTGCAACGGCTGGCCAGGGCGCCCGCGGGCGGCTGCAGCGACTGCCCTGCCAATACGCTGACGCCTGCCGAGCGGGCGCAACAGAAAGAGCAAGGGAAATAGGCGCCTGCCGAATTGTCATTGCAACTTCGGTAAATGCGTGCAGCCCCTTCGTACCCTTATAAGGTGAAATTCGCGCGTGTCCGCGTTTCGCGGTGCACGACGCACGGGCAAGCGAGAAAACGCCCCATGCGCCGTCCCTGAATGGGAGCTTCAGCATGTCCGGATTCCGCCGCCTCGTCTCCACGCTCGCGCTTTCCACGTTGCTGGTCGCGCTCGCAGGCCCGCTCACCGCCGGCGCGCAGGAAGCCGCCTCGGCACCGCCGACCACCGTAGCCGATGCGGCGGCGATCGAGCCGGCAATCCCGAATTCGAAGTGTTTCAACTGCCATGACGATGCCGAGATGAAGGACGAGGCCGGCAAGTCAGTGGCCGTGCACGAGGCCCAGTTCGCGGTCTCGGCGCACAAGAAGCTCGATTGCGTCGGATGCCACACGGCAGCCCTTGACGTGAAGCACAAAGGCAAGCGCCAGCCACTCGGACCCGTGTCCTTCGACGTGTGCATGGAATGCCACGAGGACGAGATCACGCCGTTCCAGGGCAGCGTCCACGCCAAGGTCAAGGGTGGCAAGCCCGGGACGTGCGAGGGCTGTCACGGCAACGTGCACACCTTCGTACGCAGCAACAATCCGGCTGCGGCAATGGCGCCGCTCAACCAGGTTCGCAACTGCGGCGTCTGTCACGAAGACATGATGGAGGGCTATCTCTCCAGCGTGCACGCCAGGTCCTTGTTCGTCTCGGGTCTTACGGATGCCGCACCCTCGTGCAGCGACTGCCACGGCAGCCACGACATCCAGCGGCACGACGCCGCCGGCGCGCGTACCTCGCACAAGAGGAGCCCCGAGACCTGCGGCGAATGCCACAAAGGCATCCTCAAGGAGTGGGACGAGAGCGCGCACGGGGCGTTGTGGCGGGACGGCAAGGACGGCCCGGTCTGCAGCACCTGCCACCAGGCGCACGCGATCCAGGATCCGACGACCGTCGCAATGCGGACGCACATGCCGAGCGACTGCGGCAACTGCCACTCGGACCTCTACAAGACCTTCCACGACAGCTTCCATGGCAAATCGACCGCAGTCGGCCGGCGCCAGGCAGCGATGTGCTCGGACTGCCACACGCCGCACCACAACCTGCCGGCGAGCGACCCACGCTCGTCTGTCCACCCGGACAACCTGGCGAAGACCTGCGGTGCCAGCAGTTGCCACGTCGGCCACGA
>Ga0079037_100002039_pt1 | contig 10874 bp, 7 predicted proteins | sample Mud3Dept4metaG_FD_71479 | JGI IMG/M metagenome (GOLD analysis project Ga0079037, IMG submission 71479) | Freshwater wetland microbial communities from Ohio, USA, analyzing the effect of biotic and abiotic controls - Mud 3 Core 4 Depth 4 metaG | ecosystem: Environmental > Aquatic > Freshwater >... | reverse complement strand
CCGCCCTTCTCACGTCTCGACCTGATCAGCTGCCGGAACGTTCTGATTTATCTCGAATCTGCGCTGCAGCGCCAGGTGGCCGCTACATTTCATTATGCGCTGCAACCGAACGGCTACCTGATGCTGGGCCTTTCGGAGAGTCTGAGCAACATCCCGGAACTGTTCTCACTCATCGACAGGCCGCACAAGTTTTTCACCAAAAAGACCGCCCGATTGCACGCGGAACTCATCGGCCGTGGATTCGCCGCCGAGACGCGACCAAGTCTCCACCCCCCCGCGCCATCGATCGCCGGGGAGAAGTCATTCGAGGCAGAGCTTGACAAAGAGGCCGGGCGCATCGTCCTGTCCGAGTATGGGCCGGCATGGGTGATCGTGAACGAAAGCTTCGAAATCCTCCAGTCGCACGGGGACACAAGCCCGTATTTGCGTCTCGCTCCGGGACGGGCCACGCTGGCACTCCCCAACATGGCACGGGAGTGCATTCGGGGCGAGTTGCGAAAGCTCCTGGCGAAAGCGAGGAGCGAAGCGGGCCCGGCCCAATCGACCGTTTTACGGGAGAGCGGGGATGGCGAGATCGGCGCCGTCCAGTTGGAAGTGCGTCGCATCACCGCCCCAACGAGTGGTGGCCGATGTTTTCTCGTCCTGTTCTTCGGCAGCGCAAAGGAGCGGCTCGACGAGCCACGCGAACCATCGGGAAGCTCGAGGTCACGCCGCAAATCCAAAGCCGGCTCGGCCGATGTGGAGCGGCTCCGGCAAGAACTTATCCTGACCGAGCAGCGCCTCCAGTCCATCATCAACGAACGCGATGCGGCCAACGAGGACCTCACCTCCGCGAATGAAGAGATCCAGTCGAGTAATGAGGAACTGCAGAGCATCAACGAAGAACTGGAGACTTCGAAGGAAGAGCTGCAGTCGAGCAATGAGGAGCTGGACTCGGTCAACGAGGAGCTGCGGAACCGCGTTCAGGAACTGGGCAAGCTCAGCGACGACCTTGCCAATCTCCTGAAAAGCGCAGCCATGCCGATGATGATGATCGACAACGAGCTGCGTATCCGGCGGCTCACGACGTCCGCCGAGCGCCTCTTCGGTTTTCAAACCGGCGACATCGGCCGGCCGATCGCGGATATTCAGGCGCGTCTCAGCATGGACGACCTGGAACCGAGGATACGGAGGGTTCTCGAGACACTGAACCCGGAAGAAGCGGAGCTGCAGGATCGCCAGGGATGCTGGCACGTCCTGCACGTTCGGCCGTATCGGACGGGAGACAACCGCAACGAGGGCGCGGTGCTGGTCCTGGTAGACATCGACCAGGCTCGGCGCGCGCAGATTGAGGCCGACTCGGCACGCAAGTTCGCCGAGTCGGTCGTCGAGTCGGTGCAAACGCCACTTCTGGTGTTGCGGAGGGACTTACGGGTCCGAATGGCGAATCGCGCTTTCTTCCAGTCGTACCATCTGCGGCCCGCCGACGTTGAGAATCAGTTCTTCTATGAGGTGAGCGGGCAACGGTGGAACCTGCCCGGCCTGCGGACTGCTCTAGAGCGGCTCTCCAGCGACCAGGAATCGATCGAGCCTCTCGAGTTGGAGCAGGAGTGCCCTGAATCGGGCCGGAGGACGGTCTTGATCGATGCCTGCAGGGTCCATCCCGATGGCGAAAATCAAATCCTCGTCGCAATGGAGGATATCACCGCTCAGAGACGAGCAGAACGCATTCTGGTCGAGGAACAGCAGCGGCTGCAGCGCAGTGTGCGGGTCGGTGAAACGGCCCTGCACGACAGTGAGGCAGCCTTGCTGCACACCCGCGAGGAATTGCGCGCGTTAACAGCAAGCCTGCTCAACACCCAGGAGGAAGAGCGCCGCCGCGTATCCAGGGAGCTGCATGACGACTTGAGCCAAAAGGTGGCCAAGCTGCAGTTTGATGTGGAGTCGCTCGAACAACAGCTTCCTCCCCATCTGATGGACGGAAAGAAACCGCTGCTGGCGATCCGCGATGAAATTGGCACGCTCGCCAATGACCTCCGCAGGATCGCCTACCAGCTTCATCCTGCAGCCCTCGATCACCTCGGCCTCGCCGTCGCGATACGCACCTACAGCCGGGAGTTTTCCGAGCGCGAGGGTTTCCCTGTCCAATTCACGGCGCGTAAAGTGCCGGCGCGAATTCCACCGGATGTCGCAAGCTCTCTCTATCGGATCGTTCAGGAGGCTCTGCGCAACGTCGCCAAGCACGCGGGCAAGACATCGGTGAAAATCACGCTGGCCGGGGGTTCGAAACAGCTATCCCTGTCCATTCGGGATCATGGCATGGGGTTTGACAAACACTCAGTGCAGCACAAGGGCGGACTGGGGCTGATCGGCATGCAGGAACGGGTGCGGCTGGTCCGGGGAGAGTTCTCGCTGGAGGCGCAACCCGGCCGGGGCACTGCCATCATGGTCCGTGTGCCGCTGAAATAAGGAGTAGATGATATGCGCCCCCGCTTGCTGCTCGCCGACGACCACACTCTGCTGCTCGAGGGAATCCGGCTCATGCTGGAGCCGGAGTTTGAGCTGGTAGGCAGCGTGGAGGATGGCCTGTCACTTCTGGCCGCGGCGAAGACCTTGAAGCCCGATATTATTCTCCTCGACATTTCCATGCCGGCGCTGAACGGCATCGACGCGGCACGCCGGATCCGAAAGCTGCTGCCATCGGCGAAGCTGATCTTTCTTACCATGCACGCGGACGCCGATTACGTGGCGGAAGCGTTTCGGGCAGGGGCCATGGGCTACATTTTGAAGCGCGCGGCGGCTTCCGAGTTGAAGGTCGCCATCCGCGAGGTGATGAAGGGCCATCACTATGTAAGCCCGCTCGTGACCCGCAACGCCCTGGAGCTGCTGATTTCGTCCGCGAAACCGGGTGGCAAGCCCTCGGACCGCCTGACTCCGCGCTTGCGGGAGGTCCTGCAATTGGTGGCCGAAGGGCGGAGCCGCAAGGAAATTGCGTCCATCTTGAACATCTCCGTAAAGACGGTGGAATTTCATAAGGCGACGCTCGCCCGAGAGCTCAACTTGCACACCGTGGCGGATTTCACTCGCTATGCGATCGAGCATCGCATCATCGCCGCCGAACGCTCTTCTTAACGCGAGATCCGATCGAAAACGGCAACGTCGCTGACAAGTGCCGTCCCCAAATTGCCAGGCTCCTTACAACCCGCTGGCGCCATGCAGAAGCATGCGCGCCCGATAGATCCACTGGCGATGCTCCTTGCGGAAGAAACGGGGATTCGAGCGTGCCTGCACCAGGATGGTGTTGAGTTGGTCTCTCATTTCATCGGGGCGACCGGCCTCCTGAAGCGCGACAGCGAGCCAGTATCTCCCTTCAGGATCCGACGCGCGCTGCTGCAGGAAGAACTGGAGGAACTCGATCGCTTTCTCGATATTACCCGTATTCAGGTATCCTTTACCCACCTCCCGGAAAATGTCCCCTAGCCCGAATTCGGGATTGAGGCGGTAGGTGACCTCGTACTGATCCAGGGCCTTCTGCCATTCTCCTCGGGCCTCGTGGACCCGCCCCAGAAAATATTTCACTTCGGGATCTTCCGGGTTGATGGCCAGGGCTTTTTCGAAATACCGCTGCGCAGGTTCCCATTGGTTGCGTCGAAAATGGAGCAGGCCGATCTGGTAGTGGGCATCGGCATCGCGCGGATTCTGGGTCAGTGAACGAAGGTGTTGCAGAAAAACCCGTTCCGCCTGCTTCGCAGACACGAGTTCGCGGAAGCGGATGATGAAGATGTACAGGAGCGGGAGCAGTATAAAGAAAGGGAGCGACAACAGAAAATTTGTCAGGAGGAACAGGACTGGGAGGGTCAGGATCGAGATACCGGCGACACCCAGTGCCGCAGAAACCGGGAGATAATTGATTTCCTTGACGGCCCAGACCGTATACACCAACGACGACACCATCAGCCAAAGCTCGCCCGCGCTGATCCCCTCGAGGCCCAGCGCCAAAAAAACCGGGAGGATCGGGGCCCCGATCAGGAACAGGACGCCCCACAGGGGGAACAGGGCGGACACGTGTTCACTGTACTCCAATCGCGACATGGAGAACCCAAGCCCGTCTCCGGAGAACGCATTGCAGAGAGCGACCAGCACGGGGACATACACGAGCGACAGGAACAGAAGCATCTGAATGAGGTGGATGTCGAGCAGGATTACCGCCACGCTCCAAACCCCGCCCATGCGGGCAGGGCCGCCCCCCGCAGCATAGGAAGAGTTGCGTACCAGCACGAAGGCAAGGTACCCGGCGGAGAAGCAGGCGATACCCGGCGCCACGGACCGGCGCGCGGCGAGGTTATGCAGCGAGCCGGACCGGAATGCAAGTGCGCCGGAAAGACCGCGTAGGTAATTCATGGGCTCAACTTGTATCCGACGCCGTAGATGGTCAGGATGTGTTTGGGATTCCGATAGTCTTCTTCGATCTTCTTCCTGAGTTTCACGATATAGTTGTCGACGGTGCGGTTCGTCGGGTACTTATCCGTTCCCCAGATCTTGTCGAGAATCTCGTCCCGGGAGACCGGCCGGTCGGCATTCGCATAGAGAAGCTTGAAAAGTTCGACCTCGTAGTGCGACAGGGAGTGCTCTTTTTTGCCGCGCTGCACGCGGAAATGCTTGACGTCCACACGACAGGGCCCGACCTGAACCGTATCGGGAGCCTGAGCATATTGCAGGCTCCGGCGCAGGAGCGCCATCAGCCGGGCAAGGAGTTCCCCAACGCTGAATGGCTTTGTGAGGTAGTCATCCGCGCCGACCTTGAGCCCCCGGATCTTGTCGTAGTCCTCCGCTCTCGCTGTGAGCATGAGGATCGGCGTATTGATGTTCTGGCGCCGGATCTCTTCGCAAACCTGCCAGCCGCTGATGTCGGGCAGCATCACATCGAGGATGATGCAGTCGGGGACCTCCCGGCGGATGGATGCAAGAGCTTCACGCCCGTTGGCGGCAGTGGTCGCCTCATACCCCTCGAATTCCAGGATATCTTTGAGTCCTCGGGCCATTTCAGGCTCGTCTTCAACGACGAGGATCTTCTGCTTTCCGTTCACCATTTTGCCGTCACCTGTCGCTGCCTCCCCACTTCGATCCGCCAGGGCTCAGGCACTGGCCGCGCCGGATGTGTCGCGGATCGGGAGCTTCAGGGTAAACGTGCTCCCCTGACCCGGCTCGCTTTCGACACGGATTTCGCCTGCATGCATTTCAGCGACCTGCCGAATAATGGAGAGCCCGAGGCCGCTGCCGCGAACCTTCATGCTGCCGGCCAGGCTGCCGCGGAAAAACTTCTCGAAAATCTTGCTCCGCTCCGACTCGGGTATGCCCGGACCCTCATCCGTCACAGAAAGATTCACGAACCCGTCGGTGCGGTATACGCGCACGGTGACCTGTTTCCGCTCGCCCGAATACTTCACGGCGTTGTCGAGAAGGTTGAAGAAGGCCATACTGACGGCGTTCGGGTCCGCGAGGGTATCGGGAACGCGGCTGTCCACTTGGGCAATCAAGCTGAAACCCTCCTTCTGGATCTGGTACCGGTATGCCTCGAGGTCCTTGGTCACCAGCTGGGCGATGTTCGTCTTCTCCAGATGCAGGCTGTGCCTTTCCCGCTCGAGGCGGGCGAAATCGAGCAGATTCGCAACCAGGCGGCCCATGCGGTCGCTTTCGTTATGGATGATCCGGTAATATTCCTGCCGGGCAGCGTCGTCCTTCACGCGGTCCATAACCAGGATCTCGCTGAACATGCGGATCAGCGAAAGCGGGGTTTTCAGCTCGTGGCTGACATTGCCGATGAACTCCTCCTTGAGCTGGGTCAGTTGCCGTTCCCGCCGGCTTGCTATGACAATGATCACGAGGCTGCAGAAGATCATCGTCACACTGAGCGTGATGAGAAAGATGTAGGCGCGTCGCTGATTTCTTGCCGCCTGTTCCATCTCGGTGTAGTTGCGCGGCACGGCCTGGAGCAGCCACTTGTACAGCGTGGAGCGGAACCGCACTTCGACGGAATACTGCCCTCTCGGGATCGGCTGCAGATATACCCCCATATTGTCGAAGTCCACGATGCTCACATAATAGTCGGACTGCAGGTCGCGCAGGTGCTTATCGATCATGGCGAGGAGCTTTTCGTTGCTCATCTGGAAGAAAATCAGAAATTTTTCACCCGAACGGTTCGCCTTGAGAGCGTAAGAGGAGAAGAAATAGTTGTCAGGGCGCTCCTTGTGCAGGTGAGCAGTTTGATTCAGCACCAGGCCGCCGCGCTCCGCAAGTTCCGGATAACTCTTCTGGACGATCTGCCCCCAGGAGTTCGCGATTTCGCGCGTCCACGGGGGGTAGAGAGGGTACTTGCTCTCGAGCCGGAAAATGAAGACCAGATCGACATGGAAGTCCCCTTTCCGGATTTCCTCGACCGCCCCGGGCCATGAGTTCGGATCCTCGACATCGATCATCGAGAAGAGCCAGCCATCATTGTCGATAATGGTCTGCTCTATGCGCTCCCTGTACTGGTCGATTCTTCTGGTGATGTTCCGCTTCAGCGTCTCGTCGACGAGGTTCTCCCTCCCCAGCCACCGGAAATAGATGAAGGAGCTCAGAATGACCGTCGAGACGGCGATCAGCCCGATCGCGATGGCGACCGCCGTGGTGCTGTATGGGAATGACCTTTTCATCGGAATCCCATTCTAGCACGCGCAAAACCGTCGCCATCGCGATTTCGTGTGCACGGAAACAGCGACGGACAGGGCTCACCCCGATATCGAGGAGGATCGTGGCGCAGGCCGCCAGCCTGCGCATTCGAGGGATGCGAAGAGGAACTTCAGTTGCCGCCGCCGTTGGAGGGCTTTCCCGGCTCCGGCGGAGGCTGGGCGCCCTGTTTGCCGAGAAGCGCGATATCCCCGACTCCGGAGCGTTTGGCGATGTCCAGAATCTGGAATACATAGCCGTAGGCGAGGCCTGGGTCGCCGCGGATAAACATATTCTTGTCGGCGCGGCCGCTGAAAACCGCGATCAGTGTGGGCTGCAGCTCCTCGAGGGCGACGGGGCGGGTATTGATCCGGATGTCGTGATTCAGGTCGACGTCGATCACAACCGAGTCGTTTTTCACCTCTTTCTGCGGCTGTACGGGAGCGGGCTTGGGAACTCTGACCTCCTGGTCATACTTTTTCAGAGGGGAGGACACCATGAAAATAATCAGGAGAACCAGAAGGATATCGATATACGGGGTGATATTGATTTCCGCATTGAAGCCCTTTTTCCCAAAAGTCATTGCCATAAGCGTCGTCGCTCCCGGAGGACGATGAGTTCTTTCGCCGTCAATAGAGCCGGAATGTCACCTCAATGTTGGCCTGAACGTCGACCGGGACGCCCCGGAAAGTGCCCGGTTTGAATTTCCACTTCGTTGCAATCGTGTTGATTGCCGATTCATCCAGCCCGTAACCGAGCCCCTTGATGACCCTGAAGCTGTCGACGGTTCCGTTTGCCCGTATGATCGCCTGCAGCACTACGACTCCTTCGGTGCGCGCCTTTCGAGCTTCCTCGGTATATGCAGGAAGAGGCTGATAAATGGGAATAGGTTGCGTGACTCCATTGCCGGCAATATAGGGTCCGACACCGCTGCCGATGCCCCCCCCGGAACCCCCACCGAACCCGCCACCGCTGCCCGGGCCGACGCCGGGGCCCTGCCCGGGTCCGGCACCTGTCCCGGTGCCGGTGCCGATGCCGCCGCCGGAACCAGGTCCGGAAGAAGGACGATCGCTGGGCGGCGCGGTAATGTCGCCGATGGGAAGACTCATGTCGACCGGGAAGTCAATCGGCATCTGGACGCTTGCCTTCGCATCCAGTGGATTCTCCGACGAAACCAGCGGCTTCGGCTGCCCGGGATCGGGAGGCATGAACTGCACCCGCGTCATATCCGGCATTCTCCCCCCCGATGGAGGAAGCTGCTCTCTTTTCCCGCCGCCGCCTCCGCCGCCGCCATCCCGGCCGTCGCCCTCAAAAGGCAAAAACATGGGCGTATTGATGAACACCACCGGATCCTGGGGTGGCTGCGCCTCCACCGGCTTGTACAGCGCAAGAAACATCGCCAAACCGAGAATGCCGGAATGAATCAGGATGGATGCGACACCCGCCTCCATCCGCCGGGTGCGCATCACGGCCCGCTCCTGCATCAGCTCATCCGGGTCGGACCAGAGGGACGGGATGAAGAGCGCGTTGCGATAGCCGGTAAACAGGTCTTTCAGCAGACCCTTCCAGTCAAACGGAACCTTCTCTCCAGGCTCTTCGACGTATGCAAACAGAGACGCACGGGTCCGCGGGGCAGTCCATTCCTCGCGGAGGTTGCGGATGGGATGCTTCAGAACATTCAAGTCAAAATCGGCGAAAGCACTGGGCTCGGGTTTCTCCTGGATGTAATGGAAAAGCGATGGCCGGTTCGGGGGACCACCCGTGGCCCACTCCCGCAGCCTGCTCAGCACCGATCGTTTTCCCGGATTCTCTGCCGGCATATCAAATGCTCCTCACTTACCCGCGGTCTGCCGGAATTCACCCACGCCTTCGTCAGCCGGGGCGCAAACCACCAGGGCTTTGCAAAGATGCTGCCTACCTAACAGATGCCTGACAGCGCCAAAAGTATCACCCGACGTGAAAACTGTGCTCAATTTCTCCCGCCTCAATCGCCTCGCTATTCACTCCGGACAGGCGGGAAAAATCACCCGCGCAAACTCATCCACTCAACATTATATACGTTTTACTGGAGAATGGCATTGCGAATTCTGACGCAGAGTGCGGGAACAATACCCACACGCCCGCGAGAATATTCTATCCAAGTGGCTTCTGCGGCAACAGCTTACACCAAGAAAGGGCGACGATGCACGGCAGTACCGCGGCAGGCGGGCAGATCCCCCCGGCGGGTGCTTCAAAGGCATGACCTCCGCAGCCGGTGAATCGGAAACCAAAAAGGAACACAGAACCCGGTAGATCACGAAGAAAAAGAATAACACCCACCCCGAACGCGGTCCAGATCCAATCTGCCGGTCCGGGATCACAAAAGCTGTTCAGAGCCACTACTGCCGCGCAGTGCCTCGGACACACACAATGCTGGCTGTTGGACACCCACGACGATTGTGGACACCCGCATCTTCGCCTGATCGAGTGTAGACACCCAGGCCTTTGCCTGCTTGCCGACGATTGTGGACACCCGCACCTCCGCCTGATCGAGTGTAGACACCCAGGCCTTTGCCTGCATTCCGGTCCGGAGGAACACCTATGGACACCCGAATTTTCGCCTGATCGATTGTGGACACCCAGACCTTTGCCTGCTTCCCGACGATTGTGGACACCCGCACCTTCGCCTGATCGATTGTGGACACTCAGGCCTTTGCCTGCTTGACGGTCCGGATGGGAGCGGTCGCTCAGGTGGAACAACCTGAGCCCTGACTGAATGCTCCCGGCTGGGGGCAGGGAGAGCATTCGCAAAAAAGTGAGGCGGTCGTCCGAAGGTGGCGACCGCCTCGGCCGGTCAGAAGTCGCGCTCAGGAACGGGATGCGGCTCTGTCGGGCAGATCGCATTTCCGCACGCAAAAAATCAGCGATTGCCCGTTCCGATCAGAACTGGAATCACCGACATGAGCCCCAAACTTGTAGGCCCCTGACTGATGGAGAGTGCGACAGCGGCGAAATGAGTGCCGGGACTCTCCACGCTCAGGACCATCGAACCCTTGAAGTTTGCGTAGGGAGGCCAAAACTGGTCCAGGAACCGCGCAGTCTGGCTGGAGGGACCGAGCGGATTCATCTCCGGTGGATTAAGAATCCTGACGGCAAGGCCGTTCTCATCATAAACCGTGATCCTGACGTTGATGTTGGCTGTGCCGGGATTCACGATCGCGAAGCCGGTTCTGCGCCCGACGCCGGGTGTCGCGTCGTTGTCCACGGGAATTCTCCCCGTCTCTGTCAAACTGGCGGGCAGCACGCCCGCAATGGAGGTGAGCAGGGTTCCTTCCTTTGTCTGGAACGTGGAAACTCCTGTCAGCACGCGCCTTGTACTATCGAGGCGGGCCCACCCCGCTGTCAAAGGAGCAGCAGGGACGAGCGGGCTTATGGTAAATATTCGAACGCCTCCGGCAGGCACCGAGAACGAAAAAGCGGAACCGACGGACGGGGGAATTGTCGAGGCACTGACCTGAAGCGGGCTTCCATTCTGGCTGAAAAACTTGAGGGTGCCGTTGTCCTCCTGAGCATCGTTGTTTACAACCGTTATGACGGTCGTGTATGTGCCACCAATGGCGATCTGGGGAAATATCACTGCCGCCTCAGTGATAGAGAAATTCCAGGTATTGGACGTAGCTCCACCCGGACCCGTATCCACGACGGTAATCGTCGCGCTTCGCGGTGCCGCAATTTCCGCCGCCGCAATCTGAACGGACAAGGTTGAGCCATCGACGAACGTCGTTTCGAGCGGTTCGCTATTCCAGTACACCACCGAAAACGACGTGAAACCGGTGCCAAGCACCCTCAATTCGAACGCGGGGCCGCCTGCTATGGCCGAGGCGGGATTTGTTCCGACGATCACCGGAACGGGACTGGTTACCGTGAAGGTGGCGACAGTGGAAATGCCTGCATCGGGATTAAGCACGGTGACACTGAACAGGCCCGGCGTGCTCACATCCGACGACGGAATTGTGACTTCAAGGTCCCCGGAGTTAAAAAAAACAGTCGTGCGCGCAGATCCATTCCAACGAACTACCGCACCCGGCATGAAGTTGGCGCCCAACACCGTAAGCGTGAAGCCTGCGCTGCCTGCCCGGATCGAACCGGGTAAGAGCTGACTGATGATCGGATTGGAAGCTTGCGCATGCGCAACTCCCGCCAGGAGG
>Ga0079037_100002038_pt1 | contig 10876 bp, 12 predicted proteins | sample Mud3Dept4metaG_FD_71479 | JGI IMG/M metagenome (GOLD analysis project Ga0079037, IMG submission 71479) | Freshwater wetland microbial communities from Ohio, USA, analyzing the effect of biotic and abiotic controls - Mud 3 Core 4 Depth 4 metaG | ecosystem: Environmental > Aquatic > Freshwater >... | reverse complement strand
CTTTTTCGTTTTCGGCGAACAACCACCGCAGGCGGCATCGGGGCGAACGCCAGTGCAGTAGTGCCAGGCTAGCCTGCGTCGGGGAGTTCTACGCCTGCGAGCCGGATTTCTTCGAGCCGCCGCATGATGTCGAAGCACAGCTGCTGCGTGCCCTGCCTGGTTACCCCGGAGATGCGATAGACGGGTCCCTTCCAGCGCAGGCGCCGGACGATCTCCTTGCAGCGCTTTTCGGCTTCCGCCGGCGGCAGCAGGTCGATCTTGTTGAGCACGAGCCAACGCTCGCGCACGGCGAGTTCCGGGCTGAACTTCTTCAGCTCGGCCGCGATGGCACGTGCGTCGACGACGGGGTCCGCGTCCGGATCCGGCGGCGCGATGTCCACGAGGTGCAGCAGCAGGCGCGTGCGCTGCAGGTGCTTCAGGAAGCGGATTCCGAGGCCCGCCCCTTCCGCCGCCCCTTCAATTACGCCCGGAATGTCGGCCATGACGAAGCTCTGGTGCTCGCCCACGTAGACGACGCCGAGGTTCGGATGCAGCGTGGTGAACGGATAGTCCGCAATCTTTGGCCGCGCCGACGACACCACGCTGATCAGGGTGGACTTGCCCGCATTCGGCAGGCCGAGCAGGCCGACGTCGGCCAGCAGCTTCAGTTCGATCCGCAACTCGCGCTTCTCACCGGGGTTGCCGGGCGTCGCCTTGCGCGGCGTGCGGTTGGTGCTGCTCTTGAAACGCTGGTTGCCCATGCCGCCCTCGCCGCCTTTCGCGACGAGAATCCGCTCGCCATCCGCAGCGAGATCGCCCAGCGTTTCCTCGGTGTCGACGTCGTAGACGACCGTGCCGATGGGCACGAACACTTCCATGTCGGCGCCACCGCGGCCGCTGCAGTCCGCACTGCCACCCGGCTCGCCGTTCACAGCCTTGAAGTTGCGCATGTAGCGGAAGTCGGCGAGCGTATTCAGCCCGGCTTTCGCAACCAGGTAGACGTTGCCGCCATCGCCGCCGTCACCGCCATCCGGCCCGCCGAACGGCATGAATTTCTCGCGGCGAAAGCTGACCATGCCACGGCCGCCATTGCCGGCCTGCACCTTGATCGTTGCTTCGTCGACGAATTTCATTGGAAGAGGTCAGGGGATAGGGGTTGGGGGATAGTCGGAAACAAGAAGGCCCCGGGGACACCGGGGCCTCTCGTTAGCGTTCGCTCAGCAGGACTAGATCTCTCACCCGCGCGTTGCGCGCGCTCTCCGCCTGTGGGAGAGGTCGAGGATCAGCCTTTGCTGGGCTCGACGCTGACGTGCACGCGCTGGTCCACGCCCTTGCGCTTGAACTGCACGGTGCCGTCGGTGAGCGCGAACAGGGTGTGATCGGTGCCGACGCCCACGTTGTCGCCCGCACGGTAAGCCGTGCCACGCTGACGCACGAGGATGTTGCCGGCAACGACGCTCTCGCCGCCGAACTTCTTGAGGCCGAGGCGCTTGCTCTCGGATTCGCGGCCGTTCTTGGTCGAACCGCCTGCCTTTTTATGTGCCATTGCCGATAACTCCGCAGCGTGTGTTCAGTACCAGGCTCAGGCCTGGATGCCGGTGATCTTGACGTCGGTGTAGAACTGGCGGTGCGTGCCCTGGCGCAGGTAGTGCTTGCGCCGGCGGAACTTCACGATCGCCTTCTTCTCGCCCTTGCCGTGCTTGTGCACGACGCCCGAAACCTTGCTGCCCGCGACCAGCGGGGCGCCGATCTTGACGTCTGCACCGCTGCCCACCAGCAGGACTTCGTCGAATTCGACGGTGGCGCCGAGTTCGGCCGCCAGTTTCTCGATGCGCACCACGTCGCCTTCGGCGACGCGATACTGCTTGCCGCCCGTCGCAATGACCGCGTACATGAGCCTTACTCCAAACCTTGACGTAGGGGGCCGGGAAGCCCCGGCAGAAAGACGCGGGATTTTAGGGGATCGACCCGCCTGAATCAAGCGCTTAGGGGGTTCCCTCCATTCCCTTGGCGCGGGGCGATGGGTACCATGCCGGATTTCCCATAAGAACACCTTCCGGACGGCTTGTCGCGAGAATGCAACTCGAAGAGATCCGGGCGCTGGTCACGGAAGACCTGCAACGCGTCGACCAGACCATCGTGCAGCGGCTGGCCAGCGACATCGTGCTGGTCAATCAAGTCTCCCAGTACATCATCGGTGCGGGCGGCAAGCGGCTGCGCCCGCTGAGCGTGGTGCTGGCGGCCCGTGCCTGCGGCCACCAGGGCCAGAAACACGTCCCGGCCGCCGCCATCATCGAGTTCATCCATACCGCCACCCTGCTGCACGACGACGTCGTGGACGGCTCCGACATGCGCCGCGGCCGCAACACGGCCAACCACGTCTTTGGCAACGAGGCGAGCGTGCTGGTGGGCGATTACCTGTATTCCCGCTCGTTCCAGATGATGGTCGAGCTAGGCGACCTGCGCATCCAGGAAGTGATGGCGAACGCAACCAACACCATCGCCGAGGGCGAGGTGCTGCAGCTCATGAACGCGCACGACCCGGAGACCACCGAGCAGCGGTACCTCGAGGTCATCTACCGCAAGACAGCGAAGCTGTTCGAAGCCGGTGCCCAGATGGCCGCAATCGTGTCCGACTCGCCGCGCGAGATTGAACAGTCGATGGTCGACTACGGACGCCATCTCGGGACGGCCTTCCAGCTGGTCGACGACGTGCTCGACTACAAGGCCACGGCTGAAGAGCTCGGCAAGAACCTGGGTGACGACCTGGCGGAGGGCAAGCCGACCCTGCCCGTCATATATGCGCTGGCCCACGCTCCCGCGGCCGAGGCCGCCAGATTGCGCGAGGCCATCGAAACGGGCGGCATTGACGACCTCGACCAGATTACGCGCCTGATCGAGACCTCCGGCGGGCTCGAATACACCGCTCGCATGGCCCGACTGGAGAAGGATATGGCAGTCGAGGCGCTCGGCAGGCTACCGGCCTCGAAATACCGCGATGCCCTGGTGACTCTGGCGGATTTCGCGGTCGCACGAACGTACTGAGCTGACTGGAGCCGGCCCGGCAGGCCGTATTCAATTGAATCAGGGCCGCTCCTTCAGTAGACTGCTCGGCTCTCAGCGGGGCCTGCCCCGCCGCCCTCGCCTCCTGTCGGCTACCCGAGCCGGACTTCTTCTGCAGGCCTGCGGCGAACTGGATTCGGGATGTAGCTCAGCCTGGTAGAGCACTACGTTCGGGACGTAGGAGTCGAAGGTTCAAATCCTTTCATCCCGACCATTTTCGCGATATTTATTCTCCTAAATCAACGGGTTACGAGGTCTCGTCTGGACGATCAGGCGATACTGTAGTGTCCGGCCGTGAAACCCGACTCCTGAATCCATTTCCTCGCTTCAGCTACCGTCGGAAATATCTTCGCGACGTAGGGCGACACGCCGAGCGCATGGAATCGCTCCAGGGCCGCCATGACGTTCGGCCGCGTGACGACTGCGGCGATCAACACCTGGTGGTTCGTGAACGCCGCACCGATCAGCACGCCACTATTGATCAGTAGCTCTCTTTCGGTTGGGCCGAAGTCGGTTGCGTCAGAGAAGTCGAGGATGTTGTAGCGATGTTGCTCGAACCGCTCGTCCTTGCAAACTTCCTCAATGTGCCTGCGCATGTCCTCGCCCGTGACATTTCCAAAATAGCGGGAGTACACACCGTGTAGCTCCCATCTGATTTCGTATGGCAATGGCATCTACCCCTGACGGACACCCTCTGACGGACACCGGTCCTGGCTGACCTCGTTGGTCAGGGCGCGCAACTGAGAAACGAACGGTGCGCAGAACCTTGCCCCAGTGAAATAGGGGTTCTACGAAGGGGTTGGCTCGTAGACGCGTGCTAGCTCACCAACTTGTCCAACATGGCTGTGCCTGCCAAACCATACTTGGCGACTGCGGAACATTGGCTGCTTGGGCTACGGGACTACGCGACCACTTCATCATGGACAAAGTCATCGACACCGGGCGCCTGATCCTGCGGCGATTCACGCTGGACGACCTGCAGGAGTTCTACCAGCTCTGTTCGAGGCCGGAGATCATCCGCTACGCCCAGAGCACCCCACTGGCATCGCTCGAGGAAGCGCGAGTGATGATGGACGCGGCGCCATTTCACGACTACGCGACGTACGGCTACGGTCGCTTCGCCTGCGTGTGGAAGGAATCCGGCGCGGTCGTCGGTTTCAGCGGCGTGAAGTACGTCCCCGAAATCAGCGACACCGAACTCGGCTACCGGTTCCTGCCCGAGTTCTGGGGCATGGGGCTCGCCACGGAGGCCGGTCGGGCCTCGATCGAGTTCGCGCGCTCAGACCTGGGCCTGGAGCGACTGGTGGCGATGGTTCACCCCGATAACGAAGCGTCCGCCCGCGTGCTGACCAAGCTTGGCTTTGCCGTCGAGAAGCAGTTACGGTATTCGGGCCTGCAGGGCGTCGATGTCAATCTGTTTGCCAGGGACCTGCGTCAAGGACCGCCGGGCGCAGGGAGTTCATGACCGCTTTCGCCTGGGCCCTGATCGGGCCTGGCAGGATCGCCCGACGTTTTGCAGGTGCCGTGGCAGAGATGCCCGGTGCAGAGCTGCGCGCCGTGCTCGGTCGTGATGCGACGCGCGCCGCCGACTTCGCCGCAAACTGCATCAATATCGATGGCTCGCGTCCCGTCGTCGCGAAGAGCTGCGAGGAACTGCTGGCGGATCCACTGATCGACGGAATCTACATCGCGACACCCCACGCGCAGCACGGTGAGTGGGTGCGTCGATGCCTGGACGCCGGCAAGCCGGTGCTTTGCGAAAAACCCCTCGTGCCAAACCTGGCGCAGGGCCGTGCGCTGGTCGGTCTCGCACGCGAGCGACAGGTCTTCCTGATGGAGGCGGTCTGGACTCGCTTCCTGCCGATCTATGCCGTCGTGGCCCAGTGGCTACGCAACGAGGCCATCGGTGAGTTGCGCGGAATCCAGTCGAGCTTCTGCTTCCCCGCTCCGTTTGATCCGGCAGGCCGGCTCCACAACCCGGCGCTGGCCGGGGGCGCCCTGCTCGACATCGGCATCTACAACCTTTCAGTCACCCGCTGGGTTATGCAGACGGCGCTGGGAGCGTGCCCTGAGCCGCTCTCGATCCATGCCACCGGCGTGCTGGCGCCGACAGGTGTCGATCAGCGCGTGACAGCGACACTGCATTTCCAAGGCGGACTCGATTCGCAGTTCGTGTGCGGACTGGATGGCTCCGCCGAAAACGCGCTGACAATCTTCGGCGAGCGCGGCGTCATCAAGCTGCCGACGCATTTCTGGCAGGCCACTGCAGCGCTGCTACAGCGACCGGGCGAGCCGGAACAGAGCGTACAGGCACCCTTTCGCCTCAACGGATTCGAGTACGAGATCGAGGAAGCGCAGCGCTGCATCCGCGAGGGCCTGATCGAAAGCCCGCGCATGACGCATGCCGACACGCTGGCCACGCTGGGCTGGATGGACGAGATCAGGCGCCAGGTGGGCGTGCGCTACCCGTTCGAGTGAGCGATGGGCACCGCTGCCGTTCGCTTGATTACTGCGCGCGCTTCGCGCCGCCGAGTTCCACCGCCAGCCGAAAGATGTGGTCGAGCCCTTCGTAGAAGGAACTGACCGGCAGGCGTTCGTTGAGGCCGTGCGCGTACATCTCGGAAGGCTTCGAGAACAGGCCGGAACTCGCGAACGTCGGGATACCGGCGGTGCGATAGACCTTGCCGTCGGTGCCACCGGATTCGAGATAGGGAACCACCGGCACGCCCGGATACTTGTCGTGCACCACGTGCGCAATGGCCTTCATCACGTCGGGTCGCATCTCGGACACCGGGCTCGCCTCCGGAGTGTCCAGGGTCGTGACGGCGACGCCCGGATCGTCGATCGCGGCCACGAGCGCGTCACGCACTGATTCGACGGGAACGCCGGGGAAGATACGGCAGTTGACGACGGCCTTCGCCTTCTGCGGCAAGGCGTTCTCGGCATGACCCGCATCGAGCATCGTCGCCACGCAGGTCGTGCGCGTCGTGCCCACGAATTCCGGTGCCCTGGACAGCGTTTCCGCCGCGGCCGCATCGGTGGGATCGGCGGCGAACCGACGCAAAGCGTCACCGACCTCGCCCGGATGGGCCTGCCCCACGGCGCCGAGATACGCACGGGTCAGGTCGTTGGCCATCACCGGGAAGTGGTACGCCTCGACCTTCAGCAGCGCGTGAGCAAGCTGGTAAATCGCATTGTCCGCGCGGGGGCGCGAACTGTGGCCGCCGGCATTGGTGACCGCCAGGTCGAAGGAGGCGTACGTCTTCTCGGCGCCCTGCACCAGGTAGATCAGCGGCTTGCCGGTGGCATCGTCGAGGATGCCGCCACCGGCGTCCGTGTTGATCGCGAACTCGGCGTTGGCTACCCAGGGGTGGGTCGCGATGAGTTTCGTCGACAACATCCCGGTCTCCTCATCGCCGACGAACCCGAAGACGAGATCGCGCGCCGGCTGCAATTTCGCTTCGTGCAGCCGCAGGATCGTGGAGACCAGCGCGGTGACACCTGCCTTGTTGTCCGTGGTACCGCGGCCGTAGAAGACACCGTTCTCTTCGAGCAACGTGAACGGACTGCGCTCCCAGTCTTCCGGGCGGGCATCGACGACGTCCATGTGCGCGGAAAACAGGATCGGCCGGCCGCGCCCCTGCCCGGGCACGCGTACGATCATCGCCTTCGTCTCGCCGGAATCGAGTGTCGTGATGTCGGATGCCGGGACGCCGGCTTTGGTCAGCACGTCCGTCAGGTAGGCGACCATCGCCGGAACCTGCTTCTGACCCTCGGCCGTCCGGAACCCGACGATGCGCGCGTAGATCTCGCGGGCCTGTGCCTCGTGCGCTGGCGTGTCCGCCACCGCGGGCACCGACATCAACGTCACAACCATAGTCACCAGCATCAGGATCCGTCGCGTCATTGTTCTCTCCCCGGTTCGCGCCGACGGCGAGCATACCTGAGCAGGCGCGGACTAGAGCGCCGTCGCGCGCCCGAGGCAAGTGAACGCCTTGAGCAGGGACGAGGCGTGGTCCACTCCTCGCTCTCGAGTGCCTGAATTCCGACTGTGAACTCGCTGGCTCACACGTGCGGCATTGCAGCATTACGTCGACCGCCGAGCCGTCTTGCTAGCACTTGGGCGGGCGCGCATAGTCTACGGTTCGATCGATATGCGACTACATCTGCGCGCATCGGCCGCAGGTGGATGACTTACAACACATCGCTATGGAAGGGGAATCTCATGCACTCATTCTTGAAAACGCTGCTGGTGGGAACCGTGCTCGCCATCGGCGGCATGGCAGTGGCCTCCGCCGCCTCTGCCACGGATCCGATCATTGGCACCTGGAAGCTGGACGTAGCCAAGTCCAAGTTCAGCCCCGGCCCGGCGCCGAAGTCCCATACACGGACGTATGCGGCGACCGCTGATGGCATCGACCTGTCCTTTGACACGGTCGCTGCGGACGGTTCAGTTTCGAACGGTAAGTCGAGCTTCAAGGACGACGGCAAGGACTATCCCATCACCGGCTCCAAGGACTTCGACACGGTGTCGCTGAAGCGGATCGACGCCAGCACGGTTGAAAGCACTCAGAAGAAAGCGGGCAAGACCGTCGGCACGACGCTGCGCTCGATCTCGAAGGACGGTAAGGTCATGACGCTCAAGGTCAAGGGCACGGACGCCCAGGGCAAGGCGTACAACAACGTGATGGTCTTCGAAAAGCAGTAGACCACGCCAGATGTGGACCGCCTCGACTTGGATCGAGGCGTGTCCCACTCCCGTGCGTGGCTAGGTATTCGTCAGATCCTGGATGTCCGTGTTCTGCGACGCCGCGATGTGCCACTTACCCGCGCCGTCCAGTTTCAACACGTGCATGAGAATGCCGCGGCGCTGCTCACCGATCTTCCAGCCCGGTGCGCCCGGATCGCCCGTCAGCACCCATGTGTCGTGAACGACGGCCACCGACGGCGCGAGCACACGAACGTTCAAATCTGCGCTGACCAGCGTGGTCTGCCGCATGCGCGACTCGTGCAACAGGACGTGCATCTGAGCGATCTGGCTCGCTCCCTTCCAGCGCATGCCGATGACGTTCACGAAGTCCGCATCCTCGGCGTAAATATCAGCCAGACGCGTCATGCCATGGGCATTCCAGATGGAGACGAACTGCTCAGCTATGCGCGTGACCGCTGAGGCGACGCCTTCGTCGTGATTCATGACACCTGCCCGGGTTGGAATTGCCTGCAAACGGGCGGTGTTTCCGGCGATGCCGGCAAACAGGACCCACACACTTCTTATACGCGCATCCGCAGAAAATGCGGCGCTGACAGTCCCTACCCCATCTCTCCGACTTCGACCGGTGACGTCGACTTGTCGCGCGGCGGCTTCAGCAGCCACATCAGTGGCAGCACGATGATCGTCGCGATCGCCATCAGGTGGAAATCGGTGGCATAGGCAATCGCCGCGGCCTGCCGCTCGATCTCTCCCATCAACTGCGCCGTGCCGAGGTTCGCGCCCGGGACGACACGGGTCGCCTGCCAGCGCTGCACGTCGTAGACGGAGAAGTGCTCGCCCAGGTAACTCGTGTTGATCTGGGTCGAACGCGCAAGGATGGCGACCTTGCCGGTCCATTCGCGCCCCGGATAGGTATCGATCTCGATCGTCGCGGCCTCGCCGGGGCGAACCCATTCGAGATCGGTCTCCTTGAAATTCGCCTCGACGTAGACGCCGCCGTCCGTGACGATCGCGAACGCCGCCCGGCCGGCTTCCACGCGGTCGCCCGTCTGCGGCAGGTGACTCACGATGCCTGCACGCGGCGCACGCACGATCGTGTGCTCGAGGTCGACTTTGGTCTTTTCCAGGACGGCGGCGGCTGTCCGCACGGTCGGATGTTCGTCGACCGGGCGATCCGCCGTGCCGCCAAGCCTGGCCTTGGCCTGGTCCAGCTGCAGTTCCAGCACGGCGATCGAGCCGACGGCAAGGTCGCGCGAACGGGTTGCGTTTTCGAGCGTCGCGGCAGGCACGAGTTTGCGGTTCGCCAGTTCCTGCTGCCGGCCGAGTTCGCTGATCGCGTAATGGGACGCCAGGCGTGCAACCTCGACTTCACCGGCCTTCTCGCGATAGGCGGCACGCAGCGAATCGACTTCCATCCGCGCCGCGGCGAGTTCCGCCTCCGCATGCATCCTGGCGACCTGCAGCAGCGTGTCGTCGAGGACAAGCACCACGTCGCCAGGCTTGACCGCGGCATTCTCGAGCACACGAACTTCCCGCACGTCGCCGGCGATCTGTGGCGCGACGTCGATGCGGTCCTGCTTGAGGTAGGCGTTGTCGGTGCTGGCGTAACGCCCGCCACTGCCGTACCAGTAGACGCCGATCGCGACGACGAGCAGCGGCAGCCCCCACAACAGAAGCGGACGTACCCAGCGCGAGCCGCCCCTGGAGCGGTTCTTTTCCAGTGCCTCGGACGCCGTGTTGTCGTCAGCGGCCGGGGTGTTTGCGCCTCGTCCTGGGGGTGGCTGCGGGTGCATCGACCTGCAGGTTTTCGCGCAGCTGCGCGAGCGCGGCCAGCAGCTCGTCGCGCTGGGCCGCACTCATGCCGCGGAACGCGCGCTCACGGGTCTGCTGTGCCTTTTCGTTGAGCTGCGCGAGCAGCGAGCGTGCTCCCGCCGCAATGAACACCCGGTACACGCGTCGATCGCCCGGCTCGCTGTCGCGACGGACGAGCTGCTGCTGCTCGAGCCGGTCGATCATGCGGCCGACGGTCACGGGCGTGATGTCGAGCCACTCCGCGAGCTCCACCTGCCGGCAGCCGGGATGGCGGTCGACGTTGATGAGCAACCGGTGCAGCGCCGGCGTCAGCGGCATGTCGACGGTGCGCGAGACGAAATCAGCGCGCAGCAGGCGCAGCACGTCGGACGTCAGGAACCCGAGCTGCATCTGCGGCCGGCCGGCCGCCGGCTTGCGTGCGGTCATGGCGATGCTGTGCCTTGCATATACTAAGCATAGCATACGATCTGGCGCAGCCAAGTCGCCGCCCGGACCCGGGGGATCCAGGCGGCTTGCAGCCCCATTGGCCGTGGCCTGGGCCTAGGATTCGAGGCCCTGGGCCTCGAGGTATTCGTCGTAGGTGCCGGTGAAGTCGGTGACGCTGCCGTCGGGCTTCAGCTCGATCATGCGATTGGCCAACCCGCCCACGAACTCGCGGTCGTGGGACACGAAGATCAGCGTGCCCGGGTACTTTTCCAGCCCGATCTGCAGCGACTCGATCGTTTCCATGTCCATGTGGTTGGTCGGCTCGTCCAGCAGCATCACGTTGGGCCGCGTCAGCATCATCTTGCCGTACATCATGCGGCCCTTCTCGCCTCCCGAGAGCACCCTCACCTGCTTCTTGGTCTCGTCACCCGAGAACAGCAGGCGTCCCAGCGTGGCGCGCACGATCTGCTCGTCGTCGGCCTTGCCGGTCCAGGTGGACATCCAGGTGAGCAGGTCCGTCTTCTGTTCGAATTCCGCGCTCGGGTCCTGCGGCATGTAGCCGACCTGCGCGTTCTCCACCCAGGTGATCGTACCGCTCGTCGGCGTCAGGTCGCCCGCGAGGCAACGCATCAGCGTCGTCTTGCCGATGCCGTTCGGGCCGATGATCGCGACGCGCTGCTCGGCCTCGATCGTGAACTTGAGGTTGGTGAAAATGTCCTTGTCGGCGCCCGGGTACCGGAACGTCAGGCCGTCAACGGTCACCGCCGAACGATAGAGCTTCTTCGCCTGCTCGAAACGGATGTACGGGTTCTGCCGCGACGACGGACGGATTTCCTCGATCTTGATCTTCTCGAGCTGGCGCTTGCGCGACGTGGCCTGCCGCGC
>Ga0079037_100002035_pt1 | contig 10881 bp, 6 predicted proteins | sample Mud3Dept4metaG_FD_71479 | JGI IMG/M metagenome (GOLD analysis project Ga0079037, IMG submission 71479) | Freshwater wetland microbial communities from Ohio, USA, analyzing the effect of biotic and abiotic controls - Mud 3 Core 4 Depth 4 metaG | ecosystem: Environmental > Aquatic > Freshwater >... | reverse complement strand
TCCATAATGAATCCTGTTCATTCCTGGCATACTGGAACGGAGCGACACCTTTACCTGTAAAACCGGTGTGATAACCGTTTGCCTTAAGGGCATCAGCAAACGGAACATATTTTTTCATCCAGCTCGAGGCATGCTGTCCGCTCTGTTCATTCTGCCAGTGATAACGACCGGTGACCAGCGAACCACGAGATGGAGCAGACCCCGGAGAACCGGAAAAACAATTTGTAAAATATATCCCGCTTCGGGCTACCCTGTCAAATCCCGGGGTATTGACAAATTTACAGCCGGCGAAACTGGTATGTGCAAAAGACTGGTCATCGCTTATCGCGATAAGGATATTGGGGCGCTGAGTCTCCTTTTTTTCTTTCGACTGACAGGCGCTGAGGATCACCCCTCCTCCCAGAGAACAGATAAATGCAGTTGATAATGCTTTCATGTGAAAATAATATTACTATATTGTTGGAAATTAAGTGGTTCACATGGAACCTTCATTATTTTCATTTTCTTGTTGTATAAGATTGTACATGAAGGTTTCATATAAGTTTAAATTGAATACGATAGAAGGTAATAACATAAGTTTCAGGTTTCAAGGTTCAAGCTTCAGAAGTTCATTATCATGATAGTTATTTTACGAAATCAGGATTTGGCTCTGAAGGAATTGGTGCTCCGGTTTCTTCAAGCCACTGTAGCAATTCGTTCAGCAGTTCATCACGTATTCTCAATTCGGTATTACAGAGATTATTCCGTTCGCTCAAATCCGTCTTCAGGTTGTAAAGTTCAACAGAATTATTCTCCGGGATCCTTTCGTGTCCGCCATCCAGCATCCACTCTTCATGGAACATCAGCAGTTTCCAGTCACCTTTCCGGATGACACTCACGGGGCGTGTGCGGAAAAGAGTATCGCGTGAATCGGCTTTTAAACCTGCATAAGATTCCAGGTAAGCAGGGAAATGCCAGAAGAGCCTTTCCCTGTTGATTGATTTTTCTCCCTTCAGCAATGGCATAAGACTCGCTCCATCAAGAGTGTAATTCTCCGGTTTATCCAGCCTGGCGATATCAAGGAAAGTCGGATAAAAATCGGTACTGATGACCGGCACATCGCATACAGAACCCGGTTTTACAGTACCGGGCCAATATACGAACATAGGCTCCCTGATACCTCCTTCATAGAACATCCCCTTACCTCCCCGTAAAGGTCTCTGGCAGGTTTGTGTACCATGTCCCCCATTGTCGGAAAAGAAAACCAGAATGGTATTTTCACTTATTCCAAGCTCATTCAGCGTCTGATTCACTCTTGCAACACTTTCATCCACACTCTGGATCATCGCCGCATAGGTTGGATTGTTATGGCAATCCACCCCGGATTTTTGTTTGTACTTGTCAATGATCTCCTTCCTGGCCTGAATGGGTGTGTGAACAGCATGATGAGCCAGGTAGAGAAAGAATGGTTTGCCTGTTCTCTCTGGATTGTTTACAGTAATGAATTTTATGGCCTCATCAGTCAAACGATCAGTCAGATATTCACCATCGGATTTAAAATGTCCTCCCGGATATCCCAGTTCACCCCGGTCAAATCCAATATCAAAACCCTGATTTTCAGGGGTATTACCTATATGCCATTTCCCGATCGCAGCACTGATATAACCGGCTCGTTTTAACGCTTCACTTAGAGTAATTTTGTCCAGCGAGATCTCTTCTGAATTTCTTACCGGGATCAACCTCCTGTCTTTTGCTTCTCCCCGGTCAGAATTGCCAACTGTGTAAAGATTGTGACGGGGAGTATACTGGCCACTGAGCAGACAGGCTCGCGTGGGAGCGCTGTTGGCTGCATTGGCATAAGCCTGGGTGAAGATCATGCCTTCACCAGCCAGCCTGTCGATATTAGGTGTTTCATAATACTCCGAGCCCATGTAACCCAGATCCTTCCACCCCATGTCATCAATAAGTATGAAAACGATGTTTGGCTTGGTTTCCGGCAGGCTTTTACAGGCAAATCCCGTTCCTGCAAAAAAAGTACATGCTGTTATTACAAGAGATTTATTCATTATTTCTGAATACTTGTTAGTTGCTAACTGCCTACTTCTGACTTGCCAGCTTACTGAAAAGATCCCTGAAGATAGCATCCCTGTTAAGAGTTACAGCCATCCTGATGAAATGCCGCGAATGATCGAAACTGTAAGTGACCTGGTCGGTAAGAACAGGACTGTGCTCGAGGTTGGTCGGTATCCATGAAGGGTTGACCAGCCATGCCACAGCCGTAACATCCCAGATGACCTTCGACCATGTGTCGCGACCACCGCTGTATTCCACGGTGGTATTCAGCAGATAATCGGACAGCTTGTTCTTTCCCTTAAGGTAACGTTCCATCTCGGGAATGGTAGTATGAAAATGCGACACAACCGGAGTGCAGGGCATTATTACTATGGGCACACCTGAATTAAGAACGACCCTTGCAGCGAGTACATCCTGCATCAGGTTGAATTCTTTCTGATGAGGCCAGTAGAGGCTGTTACCTCCAAGCCAGACAATAACAATATTGTCAACTATTTCTGGTTCGATCAGCAGAGCCGAAGCTATATTGGTGATACATCCCACCGTAACAACATAAAGCGGATTGTCGGGAGCAGCTGTCAGGGCTTTCTTCACAAGATCGAGTGCAGCTTCACTGCGAACCGGTCTGGATACATCCTCCAGGTACCTGTCGGAACCGCGGAATGCAAATCCTTCAGGTGACTTGCCAAGCATCTGAAGAAGCCTGAGTATCTCCTGGTAGCTCTTCTCCATACCGTCACCGGGACTTGTGGAACGGCTGTTGAAATATGGAGCAGCATATACTGCTTCCATCTGTAATTTCTCTTTCGAAAGAAAAGCATAAGAAAGAGCAAACTGGTCGTCAATCTCGTTATAAGTGTCAGTATCAAGCACCATCCTGACCTTACCTTCAGGTGGTTCGAGCTTTTTTATGCGAGCCGATTCATCCAGTTTTGGAAAGTTCTGGGCATTGGAAACAGGAAAGATGAATAGAACAATGCAAAGAAATAAAAGAAGGTTTGTTTTCATGACATGATAGGATTGTTTCTATTTTGAAAAGTAATTTTCACTTTTTTGATTCTAGTTTAACTTAATTATCACGCTTTTACCTGCATATTCTGCAAGTGGCAGATCGACTGAAATATCACTTGCCTTCCTTGATTCATCCCATACAGATCTGAAATTATCTTCTCTCTTTTCCAGACGTGACGAGATGGTAAAATGGATCCTCGCCAGATTCCTCGACGGATCAGAAACTGACAGTGAGGTGATTTTACCGCCATCAGTTTTAACCATCAGTAATCCGGGGCTGTCCATCCCGATCTGTATGTCCGGAGTTATCTGAATTTTACCCGCTTTATAAAAAACAACCTGGTAAATATTTAATCTTGAATGCTTAACAGCCTGTATCTCAGTAGTATTGGACAGCACCTCAATATTACGGTCATTTTTTAGATCATCCATATCCGTGAGAGCGACAGCAGGTACAATAATGTACCGGTAAGCAGCTCTTGCTGGTCGCCGGCCATGATCAATCCACAATTTAAATACATTCAAACTGATTTCTTTTTTTGAGGAACGCGACTGACGATTTATTCTGTACCAGCTGCCGGTTGCCGGCTGATTTGATAAATTCACGGTAGCCGGCTCCGGAAACAGATAGGCTATGCTGTCGTGCCAGATCCATTTCACATTTTTTAATTCCCTTTCGCCCGGTTGTAATACGGCTTTTTCATTTTCACTCATAACAGTTACAGCACCTTTAAGAAGGCATTGATTCAATGTTGTTGCAACCGGTAAATTTGCACCTGAATTGATTCCGGTGCCCAGGCAGACATATTCATCATCGAAAAAGAACCAGGCTTTTCTTGCTGACAACGGATCAAGCGGACTTTTAAAATCAAATACTGCAGCACCGTATTTCCCATCCGTCACAGCACCGACAAAATCAGTGAGACCTTTTTTCTGAATTTCATTTTCTGAAGGAAGTGCAGGTTTCTGGACAACAGTAGTTCCGGGAATTTTTTGCCAGTCAAATACCGGAAATATGCCGGTATAATCCCTGCCTGTCCTCGAAATAAAATTCGAACCGTCGGCAAAATGGTGATTCATCAGGCCCTCACCATCATAAGGCACTTCCATACTATGGTTCCTCGAGGAGTACATGCGTACAGAAGCGAACCAGCCGGGCCGCTGATGGCTGAAATACTCAGAATCCCAGTAAAACCGTTCTCCTGTCATGTCGGGTTTCTTTTCGCCTTTGCGGATCTTGATTATATTTTCAAGCTCGTTTTTCCTGTAAGAAGAGACTGTCAGCAATCTCTCAGGTGTGGCCGGACCAGAAGGTCTCAGTGCCCCGGATCCGGTAATTGCCCTGTTCTTAGCTCCCGGATCCGGATACTTTCCAAAGACCATGGTCTGGCATATCCCATCAAGATAATAATCGATCAGCTGATTGATTGAAGGGGCACTGAAACTGTATTTGGTACCTGCAACCAGGGCTGCCCATTCGGCAAAAACATCAGCATACTGCAATCCGTAGGAAAGGGTTGAAGTAACCCTGTCATCCCTGTGGTGGAAGCTGTAATCATATTGCATGCCTCTGCCTGTTGTAAATTTAATCTCACCTTCGATTACCTTATTTACGTCATTGAAGAGAATCCCATCGCGTTTAAAAAGAGCATTCTGTGCTAATATTTCTGCAATCCTGATACGATCCCCGCTGACCCTTGCCCCTGAAGCCTGAAGGTTGGCCCGTCCGGTTATTGCCAGGGTTTTTGCTATCTGCTCCTTTGTGAGGTCCTCATCCATAATGAACAACAAAGTTGTAAGTGTCCCGGGGACTCCCATCTGGTTATACCACCAGTTATCGCAGATAAAGTCATTCTTCAGCCAGAAATCCAATGCTGAATATATCACTGCTTTCAGCTTCCTGTTATCTTTCAGCCCGGATCCGGATTTTTTGTAAGCCCGGCCCAGCTCAGTCAGGTTTCGGAGATGTTCACTATTTTGAAATCCGGTAATTGAAACATCTATATAATTGATATCCGGCCAGGATCCGTCTTCCTTTATGGAAGCCATCAGATCCTTTACCCGGCTCTCATTCACCGCAGGCTGCAGCACGATCTCTTTCACTTTCTTCCTGAGTGTTTCAAGGTCAGAATCGGCACAAATGGCACTTTGCTGGATGAATACTGTAAATGTCAGGATTACAGTCAACTTAATCAGGTTCTTCATAAAGCACTATTTTATTTCGTCATATAATCTGATAAAGTGAAAAAGTATGAATAAAAAACCGGATTTGAAAGAAATATTCTTTTCATATCCGGTTAGAAATCGATTTTGTTGTTAATTAATTAACTCAAGTTGCTGGTTGCTGGTTACTTGTTGCTGGTTAGTTTCTTTTGAATAACCAGCAACCAACAACGAGCAACAAGCAACAAGCAACCAGCAACCAGTAACCAGTTTTATTTTACAGAAAACCTGTAGATAGTCTGTGACGTGAATGTTTCACCGGCATTGAGAATTGTTGACGGAAATTCCGGGTGGTTGGGACTGTCCGGGTAATGGCCTGATTCAAGGCAAAATCCCGACCTGTGGTTGTATGGCTTGCCACCGTGGCCGATCCTGGTCCCGTTAAGAAAATTACCGGTATACAGCTGCATACCCGGCTGGTCGGTTATAACTTCAAGCACCCTGCCGCTGACCGGTTCATGAACGATAACATCGACCGGCTCCTTATTGTCAAGAATAAAGTTATGATCATAGCCTTTGCCCAGGATAAGCTGGTCATAATTCTCACCGATCCTCTCGCCTATAGTATGAGGTGTTGTAAAATCGAACGGTGTGCCTTTAACAGGACGGATATCACCTGTGGGAATCATCACCGAATCGACAGGAGTGAATGCCGATGCCTTCAGGGTCAGTATATGATCAAGAATATCGCCGTTACCAGCTCCATGGAGGTTGAAATATGCATGGTTGGTTATGTTAATGACGGTTTTCTTGTCAGTTGTGCATTTGTAATCCATAACGATTTCATTATCATCAGTCCATGTATAGATAACCTCTGCGTTGACCGTACCCGGGAAACCCATTTCCATATCAGGGCTTGTATATGTCAGCCTGATGGCAGGGAACTCACTGTCCTTAAGCACTTCAGCTTCCCACACGACACTGTGCCATCCGCCGGGACCTCCGTGAAGTGTATTGGGTCCGTTGTTGACGGGAAGAGTATATTCCACTCCATCGAGAGTGAATTTTCCATTGGCTATTCTGTTGGCATATCTGCCAACCACAGAACCGTAAGACATATCGCCGGTGATCGTGCCTTCAAATGTATCGTAACCGAAGGTTATGTTTTCCTTCTTGCCGTTTTTGTCGGGAACCTCAATCCAGTTGATCTTTCCGCCAAAATTGGTGATCCTGACTACATTACCAGGCTTGTTCGTAAGGGTAAACATGTAAACCTCCTTCCCCTGATGGGTACCATAACTCTCTTGTTTTACCATTTCCTTCTTTTTTGATGATTGATTGCAGGATAAAAAGATAGCAGTAATTCCTGCAAATGTCAATGTAAATAATAAAGCTTTTTTCATTTTTGGTTTTTGTTATTTGCCTGTAAATTAGTTATAAAACCGTCCTGACAGCATTCTACTATAGCAGAACAGCTTCTGCTTCTATTTCAATCAGGAGGTCATCACGGCAGATATCGGCTTCAATATAAATTGCAGGAACTCCCGGAAAATAGCTTTCGCAGATCTGCCGGACAACATTAAAATCACTTTGTTTTTTAATATAGATCCTCAGCAGAGAATATTTTTCCCTGTATGGAGCCGGCCTCGCAACCAACCTGCCTAACCTGACCGGATCCGACAGCTTCATAATATTCTCAATTGTTACAATAGTTTGTTTCTCAATATCGTCTATACCAATTGTTTCCTGTCCTATTATTGAGGCTGTCCCGGAAATAAACAGAGTTGTATACTGGTTATTTGCCAGAAGAAGTCCGCGTTCGAACTGGGGAGGATGCTTTATGGTACTGCCTTTATCAGCTACACCTTTCAAAACCTGCTGTCCGTAATTATAGGCATTGATCTGGTTTGGATTTTCAACAGGTTTGATCATAACTGCTTCATCAGGCTTCAGAGCACAGAAATCAAGGATCACGTCACCATGTTTCATTCCCACTCCGGTAGCTGCCGGGTATCCCTTGACATTTCTGTAACTGTTGTAATATTCATTCCTTACTTCATTGAATATCTGGTAGTTCTGACATCCCTCCCTGACAGCAAGAATATCTCCAATATAATTCCATTGTCTCACGACATTGTTCAGTGACATTTGTTCATTATCAAGGATAGCGAGCATCAGGTCAAAGGCTTTTTCAGCTGCTCTCCTGGTGTCAGCAGGGTACGAATAGCTGCTGATTCCACCAGACCAGATCTCTTTCCCGGTCTCTGACTCGAGAATGATGTAAGGAATTGAATTAAATGATTTACCGGTGATATTACGCGAACCTGTGGCAACAAATGCTGCTTCGACGGCTGTTTTCCACGGTTTTTCCGGAGGCTGCACCGTGATATTCAGTGCAGGGCACTCAGAGCCAAATGCATTAACAGCAGAATCAACAATTTTCCGTCTGACTGAAATGAATGTTTCAAAATCGGGCAGATCGGTGAAGATATTCAGTTTAACAGGTGAATACCCCGAATCCCGGGTACTGATTATCTGGATCAGGCATTGTTTCCATTCCTCTTCAATACTCCCCTCAGCCCGAGGAAGAAAAACAAAATATTTTGCCGGCATATAAAGTCAAATTTTGAGTGCAAAAGTAACACTTTTTACTTTTGAACCAATTGGGCTTGATATATTCCTGCCTTTAACCGTGCAACTCTGTGTAAACCTCCGTGCAACTCTGTGGTTAATAAGACTTTATTTAATTACTGCTTTTATCTATTGAAGACAAATCACTTCTCTTCAGTTATTTTCAATAATATAACCCCGTGGAACGGGACCTCAGTTTCAAAGCTGTTTTCATATACGCCCAGATCCTTTTGTCTCCATACATCCCTTACCCTGAATTTTCCTTTTATATTAATGTCAGAAGCTTTAAGGGCTATTTTTTTCGGTGATGGTGTGTTATCCCAGACAAAACTGTCTGCAGGATCATCGGTCATTTTCTCCTCATCCGGCAATCCGTCAGTCTCATTGTCAACAAGGTCCATTATTGCTGAATTGGCATTCCCCGAAACAGAAAAAAGACCCACGGCAACAGAGCCGTCCTCCAGCTCTTTTGCCATGACCAGCTCGTCTTTGGCGGCACTGATAATTTTCGCCTGTCGGCCCAGGACATCCTGGTTGATGCCGATCACTTCATGGTTGCACAGAACATTAAGTGTGAAAGGATCAAGGCGGCTCATGTCCCCGCTGTATATCAGAGGGGCTGCCATAAGAGACCACATTGACATATATGCGTACTGTTCATTCGGGGTCAGGTCGGCCTTTTCAAACTTCCTTTCCTTCAGGGCGTTCCTGATCCAGCCGATAAGGATATAATCCGGGTCGTTCCATGCTCCAGGACGGGCATATTCCCAGTGCCGTGCATTGGACAATCCGATATAATAAAATGGCGGCATTGAAGATCCTGCAACCAGCCCGAGATCGCCTGTTGTCCTCCAGCAGTTGCCCACGGTACCTCCCCATTCCCATACATCACCCATGCCGTACTGGCACAGGTTCATGACAATATCCCTGTCCACTTTTTTCAGCTCCTCCCACATCAGGATATAGGGTTTCATATATGCTTCGCGGGTTGTCTCCTTTTCCACCCGCCGGTATGAACACCAGTCATATTTCAGGAAATCGAATCCCCACCTGGCAAATGTCTGCATGTCCTGTCTTTCATAATTGTAACTGCCTGTATGTCCGGCACATGTTGCCGGTCCGGGTGAAGTATAGATACCGGCTTTAAGCCCTTTCCCGTGGATGTAATCAGTTAAGGCTTTCATATCGGGGAACCGCTTATTAGTCTTTACTTCACCGTTTTTTTCACGCAGATCGCCTCCTTCCACCGGATCATCCGAGTCAATTTTAACTGCCCAGCAATCATCGATGTTGATATACTGGTAACCAAAATCAGCCATTCCCGAGCTTATCATATAATCGGCTGACAGACGCATCACAGAATCGCTTACCAGGTGATAATAGATGTACCAGCTGTTCCACCCCATCGGCGGTGTAAGGGCCAGAGTATTTCCGGCAACGATCCTGAAATTCCGCCTGTCTGTTCCCTTGCTGTTTTGTGCAGTCAACTCAAGAAGATATTCACCCTCTTTTTCTATTTTCCCTGTTATGATCCCTGTATTTTTATCGAGAAGAAGTCCTGCCGGCATGCCTGATGCTGAAAATGTCATCGGGCGCTCTCCTGTTGCCGGAATCCTGTACAGGAAGGGTGACCCCGGATGAACGCCGTATATTCCGGGACCGTTGATCCTCGGCTCTGAGGGGGATGGAGGTGTCAGTATCACTTCCTCCCCGGCAAGGAATCTGTTATCGATCGCCCGGGGCGGTATACCTTTATATGTTATATATGCATCCGCCCAATCGGCATAATCAAACCTGTTGCCATCCGCTCCGTCAGTGACAAGCAATCCCAGCTTCTTTATACCCCGGACATTTACATCAATTTTCTTTGCTGCATCTCCCTTTTTCATTGGACCGCTATTCCAAAGAACCTCCTTATCGCCGATGATATAGAATTCAACAATATTGTTTTCAGTGCCCGAGGCATCATCAACTCCGGCAAAGGCTGAAAAGTTCCTCCCTTTGCCATCCAGTCTGATAAGCAATCTGCTTACAGCATTTGTTCCAATACCTGTTTCGTACTTTACCCCGCCTATTTGCAGGGGAGTTCCGGCTACAGATCTGTCCTTTTCAGCTTCATTCCTGGCGCACTGGACTTTCGAAAGTTCCAGCTCATTCAGATTTATTGAGCTTTCAGGTCCCGTGCAGGACAGAGCTGAAAGCATGACAGCTGACGCGATGTGAAATTTTAAATGCTTCATGATTATTTTATTATCCATTCATAGATCCCTGAGGAGAAATCCTTATTCAGCTTTACCTTTATTTTGATTGCAGAAGCTTTTACGGGCTTAAAAGTCAGGGTATCCCAGCTATTCTTCGTAACTTTATAAGCCGTTCTTGCCTTAACCGGACTCCAGATATTGCCTGAGAGATACAATATCTCCCATTCATCCGGAATGCGGCATCCGCCATCCGGACCGTCATCAAACCAGTAAACGCTTGTTTTTGAGATAATTTCAGGTTTCTCAAAATCATATTGCACCCACTCCCACCTGTTCGTATCCGGCCACCAGTGATAGTATGGGACTGACCGGTCATTTGAATTCCGAGGCTCTTCCTGGTCATTGACTGCAGAGAGAGTGGCGGTGATCCTGCTTGCTCTTACTTTGCTCCGGAAGGCAATAGTAGGAGCTGGAAGAGGATGCGTACTTTCAGTGAGCACAGGCAGCCATACTATCATCTGCCCGGGGCCACGGTTATTCCATAATGCATACGGAATGAGGGTAACTAGTTCTTCAGCAAGCTTTTCAATACCCCTGTCAAGCGTTTTTTTAGTCTGGAAGCCGGTAGTCCTGATAACCTGTGTGCCATTTAAAAGTGAAGGAATAAATTCTGTGGTAAATGGAGTATCCTTGTTTATCAGCAGACTCAGTACATTCCCCTGATCATTATCAGGCCATTCCGCACAATAGATCAGAGGACCCCTCTGCACGGCAATTTTGCCCCTGTCGTCCGTTATCCGGTCATCGGCAACAACAATGCGGA
>Ga0079037_100002034_pt1 | contig 10884 bp, 9 predicted proteins | sample Mud3Dept4metaG_FD_71479 | JGI IMG/M metagenome (GOLD analysis project Ga0079037, IMG submission 71479) | Freshwater wetland microbial communities from Ohio, USA, analyzing the effect of biotic and abiotic controls - Mud 3 Core 4 Depth 4 metaG | ecosystem: Environmental > Aquatic > Freshwater >... | reverse complement strand
GGAAGGCGAAGGCCCAGAAGGTGAAGGCGTTGAAGAACAAGTGGGCCAGGTCGGCATGCAGGAAGGCGCTCGTGATCGGTGTCGCGAATTCGCGCCGCGATACCAGCCAGTAGGGCCGGAACAGGTTGCGTTCGATCATCGAGGGCGCAGCGAACAAGCCGATCAGGCTCGCCAGAACGATGACGGCGAGCAACGTCGCAGCCGCAGGGCTGCGCATGACCAGCCCCAACACCGAAGGCTCATGGAGTGCGGGCTGCACGGTTGTCCTTGGTGGTCATGAAGCCGTGAACGAAATGGAGCGGTGTTGAGGGCGAACAATACGCGCCGGCGCGAACGCGTTCGAATGGCAGCACAACAGGCGAGCCGCCCGAAGCATCAGGAAGGTTCGCCACCGGCTCGGGGCGCGCAACATGGCAGAAGCGACTTTCGATTTCGACTGGCTGGTGATCGGGTCGGGCTTCGGCGGCAGCGTCTCGGCATTGCGACTGACCGAGAAGGGGTACACGGTCGGCGTGCTCGAGTGCGGGCGGCGGTTCGAAGACAAGGACTTCGCGGCGACCACCTGGCAACTCGGGCGTTTCCTGTGGGCGCCGGCGCTGGGCATGAAGGGGATCCTTCGCCTGGCGCCGTTCAGGGACGTATTCGCCGCCAGCGGCTCGGCCGTTGGCGGCGGCAGCGTCGTCTATGCCAGTACCCTGTACCGCGCCAAGCCCGATTTCTTCCGCAACCCCCAGTGGGGCGAACTCGCCCCATGGGAACAGGTGCTGAACCCTCACTACACCACCGCTGAACGGATGCTGGGAGTGCAGACGGTGCCCTTCGATTCGGTGAACCAGCAACTGATCCGCAAGATGGCGCGGCACTTCGGCAGCGAAGACAGCTTCTGCCGCACGCCATGCGGCGTCTTCTTCGGTGAACCGGGCAAGACGGTCGCCGACCCCTACTTCGGCGGCGAGGGCCCGGCGCGCACCGGGTGCACGAGGTGCGGCGCCTGCATGGTCGGCTGCCGGGTCGGCGCGAAGAATACGCTGCTCAAGAACTACCTGTGGTTTGCCGAGAGGCGCGGGGCCGTCGTCCTGCCGCAACACGAGGTGACCGACGTCGTCCCCTTGGCCGCGCCCGACGGCAGCGACGGCTACCGCGTGACGACCGAGCGCCCCGGAGCATGGATCTTCAAGCGGCGCAGGCACTGGACGGCGCGGGGGGTCGTCTTCGCCGCCGGCACGCTGGGCACCAACCGCTTGCTCGCCAACTGCAAGCTGCACGGTTCGCTGCCCCGGGTCAGCGACCGCCTGGGCGAACTGGTGCGCACCAACAGCGAATCGATCCTCGCCGTTCGCTTCCCCGAGGATCGCAGAAGCTGGAACGACGTCGCCATCAGTTGCAGCATTCACGTCGACCAGGACACCCACATCGAACTGGTCAACTATGGCCAGCATGCCGATTTCATGTCCTTGTTGTGCACCGTGCTGGTCGGACCGGGCAACCGGGTGACGCGGCCGCTGCGCTGGCTGGGCAGCATTGCGCGCCATCCGCTGCGCTGGTTGACCACCCTGTGGCCGGCCGGGTGGAGCCGGCGCATGGTCATGCTGCTGGTGATGCAGTCGCTGGACAACGCGATCACGCTGCGGGCGCGCAAGCGCTGGTTCGGTCGCGGCTACCGTCTGTGCACCGGGCAGCACCGCGAGAAGCCGAACCCGACCTACATCGCAGCGGGCAATGCCGCCGCGCTGTGGCTCGCCGCACACACGGGCGGCATCGCGCAGAGCAATTCGCTCGAAGCCCTGGGCAACATCCCGACCACGGCGCACCTGCTGGGCGGCGCCGTCATCGGCGGCGACGCGACCCGCGGCGTGATCGATCGGCACCTGCGCGTCTTCGGATACGAGAATATGCTCGTCTGCGACGGTGCGGCGATGCCGGCCAACCCGGGTGTCAACCCATCGCTGACCATCACTGCGCTGGCTGAGCATGCGCTGTCGCAGGTCTCAGCTGCCGGGGCCGTGCGGCCCGGGACCGGTGCCGGGACAGGCGCCCGCGGGACCCTGCGCGCCGACGTGCTGAACGCGTAGCGCCCCTGTCGGGGCCGCCGCCGACGGAGGCGCGGTGCCGGGGGGCTCGCTGGCCGGAGCGTGGTCGTCGAGAGGATGCCAGCCGCAGCGGGCGATGGCGTGACCGACCTTGCGTGAGTGCGGCCATGCCGATCGACCCGCGGCCGCCACAATCGAACGCCATGACCCCGCGCCTCCCAGCGGTCGGTGCGCTCTCCGGTGCCGCCTTCGCCACCTTGCTCCTCATCGCCTTCATGATGGGCGGCAATCACGTCGCGGCCCGCGTGGCCTTCGATCACGGCGTCGACGTGGTCACGGCGGTGGCTGTACGCAGCGGCGTCACGGCGCTCGTCGTGGCCGTCCTGCTCGTCGTCTATCGGGTGCCCATGCGGCTTGGCGTTCGGCACCGGCGGGCACTGCCGGGCATCGGCGTGCTGATCGCCGTGCAGAGCCTGTGCCTGTATTCGGCGGTCGCTCGTCTGCCGGTGGCGCTCGCGCTGCTGGCGTTCAACACCTATCCGCTGTGGACCGCGCTGTGGGCACGCCTCGTCTACAAGCAGCGATCCGAACGTCGCTTCCTGCTCGCCATGCCGGTCATGCTCGTGGGTCTGGCGCTGGCCCTGGACGTCCTGGGCGCGGCATCCGGTCTCGGCGCCGCCGCGCAGTGGCAGCAGATCGGGGCCGGCGTTGCGTACGCCCTCGCCGCCGCGGCCACCTTCGGCCTGGCGCTGGTGCTCACGCAGCATGAAGCAGGCGACCTGGATGGCCGCTTGCGGACCGCGACGACCATGGCGCTGGTGGCCCTGCTGGCCCTTGCCGGATCCGGGCTGCAGGGCGGGCTGCAGCTGCCCAACGCTGCCGCAGGGTGGGTGGGCCTGGCCGCATTGACGTTCCTGTACGGAACGGCGTTCACCATCATGTTCACGGTGCTGCCGAGGCTTGGCGTGGTCGGCAACTCGGCGATCATGAACGTCGAGCCGATCTTCGCGCTCGCGCTGGCGTGGGCGATCCTGGGCCAGTCGATCGCGGCTGCGCAGGTGCTGGGGGGGCTCATCGTCGTCGCCACCGTCGTCTGGCTGGGGCTGCGCAGGCGTTGACGGGAGGCCCGCCGAGCGTGCCTTGCGCAACCCGGCGGTCCCTGGGAAAGCGCCGCGACCGATGTGGTCGATGCCGCGCCTCGGCCTGCGCGGCATGGCCGTCGCCGGACAGCCTTGCTGGATTGTTGAGCGGGCGGGCGGGGCGGCCGGCAGGAGGTACGGCGCGGGTTGCGTGAGCGCGCCACGCACTGTGTTTACAATCAGTACCCGCTTCGCTACTGGGGTCCCGCATGGCAGAGCCAAGCCTGAGCCGGCAGCATCAAGCCCGATTGATGCAGGTCTGGCGCTCGGCAGGCTGGCCCTGCCGGGACGGCATCGAGATCGATCTGCTGGCGGCGCACCTGCTGGTCCTGCAGTCCGCACCCGATGGCCGCGAAACGCTCAGCCTGACCGCGGCCGGCATCCAGGCGCTGGCCGAAGCGCGCCGGCGCAACCTGCGGGCGGTGAGTGCACACGATCGCCTGGCGCACAAATTCGCCGAGCTCCTCGTCGCGAGCGGCAGGATCGTCTGGCGCGAACTGTCGCTGCGGGCGCAGATCGACGCGCCGCCGCCGGCCCACGCAGCGCAGCTGCCCCCGGGCCAGTCACTGCTGTGTGAAGAAGCGCCACCGGACGATGCGCCGGGCACCAATATCTGGCGCCTTGCGCGGCCCGATCTCTTCTCGGTGCGCAACACCACGGTCGAAGCCTACCTGCGGCCGATGGTCCACGAGGTGAAGTTCACGCGCGCCGACCTGCTCTCGGATCTGCGGCACGTCGCCAAGCGGCAGGCTTACCGGTGGTTGTGTGGCGAGTGCTATTTTGTCTTCCCGGCCGGCGTGGCCGAGCCCGAGGAGATCCCGGAGCCGTTCGGCGTCTGGGTGCATCACGGTGATCTGGAGAACGGCCGCTTGGAGTTGCTCAGGCCGGCACGCCATGTTCCCTGCACCTTGCCCTTCGCGGTCTGGATCGCACTGGCCAGGTCGACACCGCTGCGCAGCGAAGGCGAGTCGCCGCAGGCCCCGTTGGGCGAAGCTGTGCAGGACCCGCCTTGAGATACGCAGTGGCCGTCCGCGAGCTCTGCGAGTTCACGGCCAAGCAGGGCGATCTCGATCTGCGCTTCACGCCCGCGCCCACCGCGCTGGAGGGCATCGCCGGCCACGCCGTGGTGGCTTCTCGACGCGGGCCGGGCTACCGGACCGAGCTCAGCCTGTGCGGCGATCACGGCGACCTGCATGTGCGCGGCCGGGCCGACGGCTTCGACCCCGCGCTGCAGCGGCTGGAAGAGGTGAAGACCTACAAGGGCCGACTCGACCGCCAGCCCGACTCGCACCGCAGCCTGCACTGGGCCCAGGCCAAGGTCTACGGCTGGCTGCTGTGCCAGCACGAGGGCCTGTCCGGGCTGGATATCGCGCTGGTGTACCTGAACCTCGGCGACCGGCAGGAGACCGTCTTCACCGTGCACTGCACGGCGACCGAACTGCGGCAGCACTTCGAACGGCAATGCGAGCGCTTCCTGGCGTGGGCCGAGCAGCAGCTCACGCACCGCGCTGCGCGCGACGACGCGCTGCGCTCGCTGGCCTTCCCCTTCGGCGAATTCCGGGCCGGCCAGCGGGCGCTGGCCGAGGCCGTCTACCGGGCCGCGATGAGCGGACGCTGCCTGCTGGCCCAGGCGCCGACCGGCAGCGGCAAGACGATGGGCACGCTGTTCGCCCAACTCAGGGCGGTGCCGACACGGCAGCTGGACAAGCTGGTCTTCCTGACCGCGAAGACCTCGGGTCGGCAGCTCGCACTCGATGCCCTGAACCGCATCGGCACAGGTGCGCCGCAACTGCCGCTGCGCTCACTCGAACTGGTGGCCCGGGACAAGGCTTGCGAATACCCCGACAAGGCCTGCCACGGCGACTCGTGTCCGCTGGCCCGAGGCTTCTATGACCGGCTGCCGGCGGCCCGTGGCGCCGCACTTTCGCCAGCCGGCGCCTGGGTCGTGCTCGACCGGGCCGCGGTGCGCGACGCGGCCCTGCGGCATGCCGTCTGTCCCTACTACCTGAGCCAGGAACTGGCACGCTGGGTGGACGTGGTGGTGGGCGACTACAACCACTATTTCGATCTCGGCGCTCTGCTGCACGGCCTGGCGCAGGCCAACCAGTGGCGCATCGGCCTGCTGGTCGACGAGGCACACAACCTGGTCGGGCGCGGACGTGCGATGTACACGGCCGAATTGCTGCCCGAGCACCTGGCCCGGGCGCGCCGATCGGTCACTGCCGGCGCGTCGGCGACCGTGCGCAGGGCGCTGGACAAGGTGCGGCGCTGCTGGGTGGCGCTGGACAAGGCGCAGGTGGCGCCGTACGAGGTGCACGCGGCCTTTCCCGGCAGGCTGCTGATCGCCCTGCAGCAATGCGCCGCCGCCGTCACCGACCATCTCGCCGAGGTTCCGGCGCAGCCGGATTTCGCCCTGCTGCAGTTCCACTTCGACGCGCTGCAGCTGCTCCGCCTGGCGGAGCGGCTGGACGCGCATTCGCTGGTCGACGTCAGCAAACCATCGGCCCGGGCGCCACGCAGCGCCGGAGCCGGAACCTCGACCATCTGCATCCGCAATCTGGTGCCCGCACCGTTCCTGCAGCCGCGGTTCGCAGCCGCTCACTGCAGCACGCTGTTTTCGGCCACCCTGCAGCCGACGCACTACTATGCCGACCTGCTGGGCCTGCCCGCCGACCACGTCTGTGTCGACGTCGCGTCACCGTTCAGGGCCGAGCAGTTGCAGGTGAGGATCGCCAGTCATATCTCGACCCGCTACCGGCACCGTGCGGCTTCACTGTCGCCCATCGTGGCGCTGATGGCGCAGCAGTTCGAGGAACGGCCGGGCAACTATCTCGCATTCTTCAGCAGCTACGAATACCTGCAGCAGGTCGCCGAGCTTCTCGCCCGCCGCCACCCCTGGCTGCCGAACTGGATTCAGTCGCGCCGGATGCAGGAGGCCGAGCAGCGGCAGTTCCTGCAGCGTTTCACCGACACCAGCCAGGGCATCGGCTTCGCGGTGCTGGGCGGCGTCTTCGCCGAGGGGATCGACCTGCCCGGCCGGCGCCTGATCGGGGCCTTCCTGTCCACCCTGGGCCTGCCGCAGGTCAACCCGGTGAACGAGCAGATCCGCCGGCGCATGCAGCAGATGTTCGGTTCCGGTCACGACTACGCGTACCTCTACCCCGGCCTGCAGAAAGTCGTGCAGGCCGCCGGTCGGGTGATACGAACGCCCGCCGACCGCGGCGTCGTGCACCTGATGGACGACCGCTTCAACCGGGACGAGGTGAAGGCGCTGCTGCCTGGCTGGTGGATGGCTGCGCCGGCGGACGGGCAGAGGGATGTGCCTTGAGCGCGTTGTCGTGGCCGGTCGGGTTCGCCTCGGGTCGCGCACGCATGCGCCGCGCATCGGCGGCGAGCATGGCGCCGGCAGCCCGTCAGTTGCGCGCCGGCGTGGACGGCGCATCCGCCAGGCCCGCGGGCAGGTCGAACTCGCCCTTGGATTCGAAGCGCATGCCGCCGAAGCCGCTGCCCGCGAGTTTGCCGCGCACGACGAAGGTGAGTCTCGAACGTTCGCCCTTCGGCAAGGCAAGGAGCTGTTTGGCGATCGCGAAGGCCGACACGGTGACCGGCACGACAAGCACGGTCTCACCGAAGCGCGGCACGCTGCCCTTCGCGTCGCTGACGCCGGTGGCGAAATCGATGCCGCGCAATTCGACGGTGAGCGCCGCGCCGTCATAGCTCACTGCCGCATCGTTCGGATTCTGGATGCGCAGCTTGACGGCCATGCGCACCTCCAGGCCCTCGCTCGGCAGCGACTCGACACCGGCCAGGTTGACCCACAGCGGGTCGCTCCCGGGCATCCCTGCACAACCCGCCACCGCAAGCCACACCCAGGCCAGCACCCAGTGCCGCCAGACCCGCATCACGCCGTTCATTTCAACCCTCCGTGCATCGCTGGCCGCGGCCGGCAGACGCATCGGCGCTCATCGTACGTCCGCGGTGAATTGTCCCGCCTTGATGCGTGACAAGGCTCGTCGACGGCAGCCGCGCGGCCGTTGCGGCGATGCGCTGGCGTCGAAGCAGGCCCGCGCCGGCGCGGGGCCTCTGTTTGCCAAGTAGCATGCGCGACGCCCCATCTGGAGCGGCTCAAACGCGGCGCCGGCCGCCAACCCCATCCATGCCCATGACACCGATAGACGTGCGCCGCACGCTTCTTGCCCTGACCCTGGCCGCTGCCGGCGGCGCAGCCCAGGGCCAGGCATTCGACGCCGTGCGGCTCTTCGCCGTTCCCGCGGGTGACGGCCAGGGCCTGGCCGGACTGGCGGTGATCGCCGGTCATGAATACCTGGGCTCGGACGAACGCAAGACGCTCGTGCTGCCCGCGCTGAGCTACCAGTGGAAGAACGGCTGGTTCGCCGGCACCGGCAATGGCGTCGGCTACAAATTCCAGTCGCCGCCGACCCTGCAGTACGGGCTGCGCGTGACCGTGGATCTGGGCCGCGATGCCGACGATGCGGCGGCGCTGGCGGGCATGGGCGACATCGACGCCGCGCCCGAGGCGGGCGCATTCTTCAACTACTTCATCACGCCGGCGTGGTTCCTGACCAGTTCCGTGCGCTACGGTGCGGGCAACGACCACGACGGCCTGCAGGCCGATATCGGCCTCGGCTGGTCGGCGCAACTGTCGCCGCAGTGGCGCGGCGCACTCGGCGTGGCCGCCACCTTTGTGAACGGCCAGTACATGCAGGCCTACTACGGCGTCACGCCGGAGCAGGCGGCGGCCAGCGGCTATGCGGTCTATGCGCCGAAGTCCGGCTGGCGCGACGTGCGCGGCACGGCGTCGCTGACCCACTTCTTCGATCCCGAGTGGAGCCTGACGGCGGCCGTGACGCTGCGCGCGCTCCAGGGTGCGGCGAAGGCCAGTCCGATCGTCAGGGAAGACCTGCCCGTGTCGGCCATCGTCGCCGTCGGCTACACCTTCTGACCCGACCGACATGTGCCGCGGTGCGAGCGCACGGCAGGGGCCGGCCGCCGCGGCCCCTCGATCAGGTCGGTGACGGAGTGCCCGCCTTCGCGGCGCACGCCTTGCGGCATTTCTCGTACTGGGCCCGGCAGGCGCTCTCGCTCATCTTGCGGTTCGTCGAGCAGTACTTGTACTGCGTCTCGCAATCGGCCTGGCATTCATCCATGGCCGACAACGCCGTGCCCGACACCAAGACGAGGGCCAAGGCGAACAGGGTTCTTGACAGCACTGCGGCCTCCGATGTCGAAACCACCATTATCGAACCACATCGCCATGCCGCGCACCCGCGGCCGGTGATGGCTGGGTGGATCTCGGCCAAGCTGCGCGACAATCTGCTGCGGAAAGGGAAAGCCACCATGCCGATCTACGAATACGCCTGCCAGGACTGCGGCCGCGAGTTCGAGAAACTCGTGCGTTCGGACACCGTGCCCGAGTGTCCGCAGTGCCACTCGACGCAGCTGGCGAAGCGGCTCTCGGTCTTCGCAACCGCCGCCTCGGCGCCGGCGGCACTGCCGGCGATGTCCGGCCCCTGCGGCAGCTGCGGCCACCCGGACGGCCCGGGCAGTTGCGCGCTGCACTGAGTGCCCTTGGACACCGACGCCCTTGGCTGGCCATGGGCGCGTGCTGCGGACGATCCATGCCGGCGATGGTCCGACGGCACTGTGCTACAACGGTCCGAAAGGAGAGACCCATGCACCGTGCAATGAAGCCGCTGGCTCTGGCCCTCGCCCTGGTGGCGCTGGGCGGTTGCGTCGTCTACGAGCCCGTGCCGGTGACCGCGCCGCAGCCGAGCCCGCAACAGCGCTACGAGCGGTCGTGGGCGGCAGCTGCCGGCGCGATGTCGGACCAGGGCGTCACGATCACGGCGCAGGACCGGGGCGCGGGCGTGATCCGCGGCGGGCGCGCCGGCGTCTCGGTGACGGCCACCGTTCAGACGCAGGCCGACGGCAATGTGCAGGTCAGTTTCGAGACCGTCGGCGCGGCCGAGAAGGATCCCGGGCTGACGCAGCGCCTGCGCGACAGCTACGTGCGGCGCATGGGGCGCTGAAGCGCGGACCTCATGAGCCTGTACGCCAAGCTACAGCAACGCGCTGCCGCGGGCCGGCCGGTGCGCATCGGCCTCATCGGCGCCGGCAAATTCGGATCGATGTACCTGGCGCAGGTGCCGCGCATCCCCGGCGTGCACCTCATCGGCATCGCCGACCTGGCGCCCGACGCGGCGCGACGCAACCTCGAGCGGGTCGGCTGGCCGGCCGCTCGCGCGCAGGCGGCTTCGCTCGACGCGGCGGTGGCGTCCGGCACCACTCACGTCGGCGAGGACTGGACGGCGCTGGTTCGCCACCCGGCGATCGATGTCATCGTCGAGTGCACCGGTCACCCGATCGCCGCCGTCGACCACTGTCTCGAAGCGTTCAGCCAGGGCAAGCATGTCGTCAACGTGACGGTCGAGGCCGACGCCTTCTGCGGCCCGCTGCTGGCGCGGCGTGCCGCCGAAGCCGGCGTCGTGTATTCGCTGGCCTTCGGCGACCAGCCGGCGCTGATCTGCGACCTCGTCGACTGGGCGCGCACCTGCGGCTTTCCGGTCGTCGCGGCCGGGCGCGGCCACAAGTGGCTGCCGCATTTCTGCACCTCGACGCCGGAGACCGTCTGGGGCTACTACGGCCTGACGCCCGAGCAGGCGCAACGCGGCGGCCTCAATCCGAAGATGTTCAACAGCTTCCTCGACGGCTCCAAACCCGCGATCGAGTCGACGGCGGTGTCGAACGCGACCGGGCTGGCCGTGCCGAGCGACGGCCTGCGCTATCCGCCGGCCAGCGTCGAGGACATCCCCTTCGTCACGCGGCCGCGGTCCGAAGGCGGCGTGCTGGAGCGCAAGGGCATGGTCGAGGTCATCTCCTCGCTCGAGGCCGACGGCCGCCGCATTCCCTACGACATCCGCATGGGCGTGTGGGTCACCGTCGAGGGCGAGACCGAGTACATCCGCAACTGCTTCGAGGAATACAACGCGCACACCGACCCGAGCGGACGCTATTTCACGCTGTACAAGCGCTGGCACCTGATCGGCCTGGAAGTCGGCGTCTCGGTGGCCAGCGTGGCGCTGCGCGGCGAGCCCACCGGCGTGGCGACGGCCTGGAACGCCGACGTCGTGGCCACCGCCAAGCGCGACCTGCGGCCCGGGGAGATGCTCGACGGCGAAGGTGGATACACGGTGTGGGGCAAGTTGCTGCCCGCCGACCGGTCGGCGCGCCTGGGCGGCCTGCCGCTCGGCCTGGCGCACGATGTCAAGGTGGTGCGTGCGGTGGCGGCGGGCCAGAGCCTCAGCTGGGCAGACGTCGCCATCGACACGACGACGCAGGCGTACCGGATCCGCAGGGCGATGGAAGATGCGTTCACCCCCGTGCCCGGGGCCGGAGCAGCGCCCTGATCCGCCATCGCGTGCCGGCGTTCGTCGTGCGCCGCACCGCACCGACAACCGCAATTGCATTCTGGACGGCGCAAGCATGCTGAGCTGGTTCTTCAAGAAGCGCGTCGGCGTGGACACGCCGAGCGTGTCGATCGCCGCGCCGAAGGCGGCGCGTCAGCCGCTGGACAAAGGAACGATCGTCACCACCGCCGCGAAGGTCCAGCCGGCCGCCGCCGCCGAGGTCGACTGGCCGGGCCGCCTGCGTGAGGCGACAGGCGACGATGCAGCACTGCTGCAGGTCGCGCAGTC
>Ga0079037_100002032_pt1 | contig 10887 bp, 5 predicted proteins | sample Mud3Dept4metaG_FD_71479 | JGI IMG/M metagenome (GOLD analysis project Ga0079037, IMG submission 71479) | Freshwater wetland microbial communities from Ohio, USA, analyzing the effect of biotic and abiotic controls - Mud 3 Core 4 Depth 4 metaG | ecosystem: Environmental > Aquatic > Freshwater >... | reverse complement strand
CGACCGTCAGGATCGTGGCGTCGTACGTGCCCCCGCCGAGGTCGCACACGAGGACCGTCTGGCCCTCGCGCAGTTCGTCGACGCCGTAGCACACGGCCGCCGCGGTGGGCTCCTTCACGACCTCCCGAACGCGAAAGCCCGCCATCTCCCCAGCCGCCTTGGTGTTCTCGATCTCGATGGAGTTGAAATACGCCGGACACGTGACGACGGCTTCCTCGATCGCCTGCCCCAGGTTCAGCTCGGCGTCGGCTTTCAGGGCTTTCAGGATCTCGCCCGAGATCTGCACCGCCGAGAGGCCTTGAAACCGGTAGTCGGCATCGCCCATGGCTCGCTTGATCCAGCGCACCACGTGCTCCTGCCTCGTGAACCACTGGTTCATGGCGACGTCACCGACGACGATGCGCCCCGGCTCGATCAGCACCACCGAGGGTGTCGTCGTCTTGCCGTCGGCGTTGGGAACCACGCGCGGGCGGCCCTGGTCGTCCACGTAGGCCACCGCGGAGAACGTCGTCCCGAGATCGATGCCGACCACGATCTTGTCCATGGTGCCCTCGCTTCAGGCACGCGGCTTGCGCGCGCGGGCTCGACGTGACCGGCCTCCACCTGGCGGCCTGTCCCCGCCGCAGCCCGCCGCCTCTGGCCGACTCGATGTTTCCGCGCGGGACGAGGCTCGCTCCAGTTCGTTGACGGCCTCCCGAATCGCCTGGAGATCGGCAGCGTCGGGATCGACTGCCGCGGCTCGGTCCAGCGAGTCGTGCGCCTCGCGCCAGTGCCCGAACCGGGCCCAGAGCTTCGCCTGCACACGACGCGCGGCCGCGTCGGCCGGGCGTGCCGCGCAGCAGGCGGACAGCCACTCGAGGGCCCGGCCAGGAGCGCCGGCCGCCAGGGACGCGAGCGCCTCGTTGAACCAGGCGTCGGCGACGGCGTCCAGGCGCGCGAGCAGCCCCAGGTCCGCTCCGCATGCGCAGATCAGCCGGCGCTCCGCGACCTCCGCCCCGCAGGCTGGACAGCTATACGCGCTCCCGCATCTCGCCATCGACGCGATGCTCCGTCAACGCCCGACCCTGGTGCCGGGCTGATCCACCTGAGGCAGGCCGGTCGGCACGGGCGCGTTGAGGCGCTTGCGGAGATCGGCCAGTTTCGTGAGGTACCAATCGCGGAGCTGGTCCATCGCGTTCGGCGCCTTGGGATTGATGGCCTGCAGATCGTCCGCGAGGCGTTCGAAGTCCGCCCGGAACTCGGGATAACGACCCTGGTCACGAGCCGTCTGCTCGAGCGCGCCCAGTTCCCGCGTCAGGGCCAGCAGCAAGGCGGCCGGACTCGGACATGAGTCTGCCCCCGGGCCTGGCTGCGGCTGCGGCACCCTGGCGGCTGCCTCGACTTCCTCGCAGAATGCCGAGAGCCGCGAGAAGGCCTCCTTCCAGCTCGCCGTTTGCTGCATCGTGTACGCTTGGTCGGCCTCGCTCCGAATGGCCGCCAACCGGCGGTCGTAGCCCGCCTCGGCCAGGCTCGGCTTCGCCTGCAGGGCCTGGTCGAGCAACGCCTTCGCCTCGCCGGCCCGCTGCTCGAACGCCGCTTTCGGCGGCTCGGGTCGCCAGCCGGCGCCAATCACCCTGATGAGACTCCGGATCTCATCCAGGCACTCTTGGATCATGGCCGGCTCCACCCCCCGGCCCTGGAGCATCTCCGCGGCCGCCGCCAGCCGGTCGGTCAGCCGCTTGGCCTTTGCGTCCGCGAACAACGCGCCGCGGCCCGCCGCATTGAGCGTGTCCCTCGCCTGGGCAGCGAGCAGGGTGTACTGGGCTTTCAGCTCCTCTCTTGTCCGCCGGGGCGGGATCGGGATGTGGATCACGACCTGCGCTTCCCGGCCGATCGCCGGCAGCTGCGCCCGTCCCTGAATCTGATAGTTCTCCTGAATCACCAGCGTGATGTCGAGCGCACTCCCGGCCGGCAGCGTCTTCGGAATGTCCGACATCAGGATCTCGCCGAGCGGACTGTGCTCCTCCACGATGGGAATCCGGATCTGGCCACTCGTGTCCGACGTCTTCGCCCGCGTGACGACCTCGTACGGCAGCGGCGTGCGCTCCTTTGCCACGACGTGCAGGCCGTCCACGGTCACGATCCCGATCGGCTTGGCCAGCATATTGGTCACCGGTTGAGTCGGCCCCGCGCCGGCGGCCGCCTGGCTCTGCCGGACCTTGAAGCGGTGGCTCGCCACCTCGACTGCCTGCGGGGAGGTGACCGTCAGGACGAACTCAGTCGTCGCCTCGGGTTCCAGCGGGACGCGGTCGAAGGCGAACCGCCCGTCCGGCCCCGCGGTCCGCTGGACTTGCGAGGACCCGTCCAGGGCCCGCAGGGTGACCTTGGTCGCGGCGACGGTCGGCAGGCCCTCCCCAGGCACGACCTGCCCTGCGATGGTGAGCGTGGGCAAATCGGTTTCTGCCGGCAGCGGGTTCAGTCTCAGCAGCCGGGTCACCGCCTGCGACTTCGTGCCCGCCAGGATCGCCGCGCCGAGGGCCACACACAGGTTCGGCTCGATGAGCTTCGGCGTTCGGCCGAACTCCTCCGCCAGGCGCCGGGCCACCAGCGGAATGTACGACGAGCCGCCGACCATCAGAACCTCGTCGAGCTGATCCGGCGCGATCACCCGCGCCGCCTTCTCGGTCCGTGCGCGGTGGCACAGAGCAATCGTCTCCTCGATCTCCGGCGTGATCATCGCCTCGAAGTCCGCCCGGGTGATGGTGAGGTCCTCGATCGCCACCAGATTGCCCGAATGATCGGTGATCCCGCTCGTCACCTCCTGGAACGTGTACGTGTCGACCTTCGACAGGTCGATCTTGGCCCGCTCGGCGTAGACCATCAGCTTGGCGAAGATCGCCGTGTCCGCGGGGTCGTCCAGGTTCAGCGTCAGGTCGTACCCGCGCGCACGGAGCTGGTCCATCAGCCACAGCGCCAGCTTCTTGTCGAAGTTATACCCGCCCAGGAACCGGTCGCCGTCGAACGCCACGATCGAGTCGGTGCTGATGGTGCCCTCGCGCCGCTCAAGGATGGCGACATCGAAGGTCCCGCCCCCCAGGTCGTACGTCATGAGCCGGAGCGACTCCCGGGGGTCGCCGGCGCAGTACATTAGTGCCGCCGCCACCGGCTCGGGCGCGATCTGCGCCACCCGCAGGCCCGCCAGTTGGCCCGCCTTCTCGGTCATCTGCCGGGCCCGCAGCGAGAAATACGCGGGCACGGTGATGACCGCTTCGTCGACCGACTCGCCGAGGCGCTCCTCCGCCACCGCCTTGAGATGGCGCAGCACGTGCGCCGAGACTTCCTCAGGTCGCAGGACGCCTTGGCGGGCGAGCCGAAAGGTCTGGTCCTCCCCCATCGCCCGTTTGGCGAACATGATCGGTTCTGGCGACAGTCCGGCCCGGTTCTTTGCCGCGTAGCCCACCACGATTCTACCGGCCGAGTCCTCCGCCACCACCGAGGGAGTGATCCGGCGCTTCAGCTTGTCGAGGATCACCGAACAGCCCGGACAGCCCGGCACGAGCGCAAAGCCCTCCCCCGTCCGTTCCTCCGGAATCGCGACCGCACTGTACGTCGTTCCCAGGTCGATGCCGACAATACGTCCCATGGCTGCTCCCTCTTGGGTCGCCGGCGAGTGCGACTGGCATGCGGCTAGCCGGCTGCCGTCCGCACTGGCACGAGAATGACGGCCTTTCCCATCTGCAGCAGCGCGCCCCCGTAGAGGATCGCAGGCTCGATCAGCTCCGCGATTCGCGGTTCGTGCACTTCCGGCCCAGGAAGCTGCGACACGCTCTCGACCAACTCCATCAACTCCGTCGTGTAGGGCTCTCCTTCCTTCGGGGCGACGATCCGGACACCGGCCCGCCGCAGCGACTGCTCGAGCCCTTCGGCTACAGCGGCAAGCGCTAGAACCGTGCGCCGATCGGCCGGCGCATCGGACCCCGTCGCGAAGGCATGTACCGCGCGCTGAAGGCGGACGACGCCGCGCGCACACCCGGCGAGGGCGCCCGCCAGTTCCTCGGTGTCGCGCAAGCGCCGCTGGCACTCGGCCCGCATCGAACGCCACGCGAGCGTCACAAGCGGGATGTCGGCCACACCGCATTCCGGTCCGATGGCGCGAGGGGCGTCGGAGATCTCCAAAGGCCCAGCCATGCTCACTACTCCCAAGCCGACTCCCCATGCGGGGGAACCAGCGCGAGCTCCAGCGCGCCGAACGACGGATCTGCGCCGAGGGAGCCTTCCAGGACACTCCTGCTCAACTGCACTACCCAGGGCAAGAGGCATTCGAGGCTCGTTGCGGCCAGCGGCCTCTCGTGCTCGGGCCCGAGTGCGTCGACCGCTTGCTGGGCGAGGTTCCTGAGGCGCTCCAGGGGAAGCCGCTCGGTCGTGTGCTCCAGCAATTCCTCGCGGGCACGCTGCATCGGGTCGAGGAGGACGCTCTCTGCGGCATTGACGTCGGCGATAGAGACCGGCCGGCCGCGAATCGTGTGGGCCTGTGGATCGCTTTCGATGAGCTGCCGAGTCTGGAGGATCAGGTTGACGACACTGCGGCGCTTGACGACTTCCCGCGGCACCCGAGCCGCTCGAAACGCGGTACGGAGATACGGGTTCTGCGAAAGCGGCCCTCGACGCCACGGGTTCGTCGACGTCGGGGCGGGGCTCTCGCTCGGACCCGGCATGGAGGTGGCGGGGTCGGCGCTTGCCTCAGGCGAAGTGGACGCCAGCGCGGCTTCCGATGGCGGCTGCGGCCAGTCGCCCAGGTCCCTGAGCCGGTTCTGAACGACCGACAGGTTGCGGCGATGCAGCTCACTGTCCGGCTCGGCCGCAATCGCCTCCTCCAGCAGGCCGAGAGCCGTCCGGTAGAGCGTGGCGGCGGCAGCCCTCATCAGCCGGGTGTCGATCGTTGGGTCGCGGCAGGTCTCGGCGGCTTCCCCGTCCAGCAGGACAACCAGCGCGGTGGCGCACACGCCGAACGCGCTCCGCACGCGCGATTCGGCCCGGCTGTACGGGTAGCCGAGACGGCCCCATCTGACGGCGAACTCGAAGGCGGCGCGCGCAGCATCGCGACTGGTCACTGTGAGGTTCTCTTCTGGTGACGGACCCAGATAGCTTCGGCCGCGATCGTGGCCGCGAAGGGCGAACTCGAACGCAAGGTCTTCGAGCGCTACTTCGGCCAGCGGGTCCGAGCGCAGGTGCGGGTGGCATCCGAGGCAGCGAACCCGGTCCTCGCACCGGCCAGCGAGGCGGATGATCTCGTCCCAGCGCTCGAACGACAGTGCGCTCAACCACGCGTGACAGGTTTCGCAATAGAGACGGAGGGCGGCCAAGTACCCCGGGAACAGGTCGAGGAAGCGCTCGACCGTGGTCAGCGCCTGTTCATAGGCTCCGGCAGCCTTCGCATCGGGAACGGCGCAGGTCATGACCTGGAAGACCTTCTCGGTCAGCCGCCGCTTCACGGCGGGGCCGATCTCAGCCCGCCGGATGATCTCGATGTGTCTGGCCGCTCGGTCCGGCGCGCAGATCTCGCTGTAGTGCCGGACGAAATCGACGTGCATGTCGACGAGGTGCTCGAGAAGATCGCGCCGGAGATCCGCCAGCAACACGACCCTGTCGTCCGAGGTCAGCGCTCGGAGCTTGTCTTCGAGATCGTTCCAGAACTCGGACGAGGCGGCCAGCGTTCGCCAGCACGCAAGGGCCCCCCGCCAGGCGTCGGCGGCTCTCGGGTCGTCTGCGAGCTCCAGGTCCCATGCTCGCGAGTGGTGGATGATGGCCAGGTGGTGGATGAGGCCGATGTCACCCGGGTCGCACCGATGGGCGGCCTCGAATCGCGCGAGGGCATCATCGGTCCAGGGAAGCGTGCCTCGAGCGGTGCCGTCGGGGTCCCTTTCCTGCAGGGCATCCCACGCCTCCACCACGCGCGAGCGCGCCATGGTGTCGCGCACAGCCTCTCGGCCGTGGCGCAGCAGCCGCTGGACGTCCTGTTCTGACATGATCGTGCCGTGTATCTTGCGGTAAGTCGTCGCGGTGCGGCCTCCTCGGTTTCGGAGGCACCTCTCCCGATGCGGGCTGCGGCCGCGGTCCCGGAGCGGACCGCGAACGCCACCTGGCCGGCTAGCCGGTTCGGCTGCCGACAACGGCCGGGCGCGGCGGCGCAGGGTGATGCAGACGGTCGCCGCCGCGAGTTCCCTCCGCCGACGGACCGCTACCGCTCCGGAGAAACCGCCCAGGACACGACCGAACGCTGACACAATGCGAGGAACGCGGGAAGATGTCAAGCGCAAAACCCCGCGCAGGAAGCCCGTGTGCCGGTGACCGTGCGCGGTGCTGATGAACGCCCGCAGGTCGGCGGTCGTCGCACCATCCCTCGCCGAATCAGGCCCGGTTCTGCCATGCATTCCGCCGTCCAGCGGGATGGGCGAACACTAGGCGAAGCCGGAGTCGATTGGCCCTCGACTCTTCACGCGGCGGGCTGCGCCCCGCTTCACCCAGCGAAGCGCCTCAACCCGCACCACCGAGGGGACTGTCGGCGAAGTCCGGGGGCTACGGAGAATCAGATCCACCGGACCGCGGGCGTTTCCCACGTTCCGGCTCGCCGGGCAGCCCGTGTGCGCCCGGACACGAGCGAGACGAGTAGGTCCGCCGTGGCTACGCCAACCGCACCGCTCCCACGGGCTCGGACGCGGGATCGCTGGTCGTCTGCGTGGCGGTCACCACGAGGTGGACCGGCGGCACGCACTTGTGGCGCAGGACGAAGTCGATCACCGGTGTGATCACCACGGACTGGGTGAGCCGCTGCGCCGCCCGCGCGCCCTCGCTGATCGAGTGGCAATACGTGCCAATCGCCTTGGTCACGGTGTCGGCCGAAACGTGGATCCCCCACTCGTCGCTGAGGCGCGCCGTGTCCCGCGCGAGAAGGCGCCTGGCAATCTCGGTGTAGTCTTCGACGTCCAGTGTGCGGAACAGGATGATCTCGTCCACCCGGTTGAGGAATTCCTGGCGGAAATTCTCCTTCCTGAAGGCCTCCCGCAGCCGCGCCCGGACCACCGCGCGCCAATTGGGGTTGTCCTGCACCTCTTTCCAGACCTTGCTCATCTCGTCGGCGGCCAGGTTGCTCGTGAGAACGACGATGCACTGCGAGCCGTCCCGCACCGGTCCGGCGGGATCGCCGATCTTCCCGTCGTCGAGAAAACGCAACAGCGCGTCGAGAACCTTGGCGTGCGCCTTCTCGACCTCGTCAAACAGGATCACTGCCCGCGGCCTGTCACGAAGACCGTTGGTGAGCTTGCCCTCTCCGTAGCCGACGTACCCGGGCGGGGCGCCGACGAAGATGTTCATGCTCTCTGGCGCGTTGAACTGCCCCATCTCCAGGAAGATCAGGCTGTCCTCCGATCCGTACACAGCGCGCGCCAGTTCCTTGGCCATCTCGGTCTTCCCGCTTCCTGACTGGCCGCAGAAGAGGAACACGCCGACGGGCCGGCCTGGTGTCCTGAAGCCGAAGCGCATCCGCTGGACATAGGGCAGAATGCGTTCGATCGCGTCGTTCTGGCCGACGAGGCGGTCGAGAAGGCGGTGGCGCACTGTCTCGATGTCCGCCATGGTCGCGTCGTCGGCATCCTCGTCGCCTGTGGCGTCGAAGGTCTCGGCGGTGGCGCGCAGGCGCGCCACGTTGAGCGCCTGCTGCTCGTCGAGCAGCAGGCGCAGGGCCGCACTTTCGGTATCGAGGAACGCCCGCAACAGATGGGACTCGAGCACGCGGGCGCACTGATCACGGCCTGCGAGCTCGCCGGCCTTCTCGAGGGTTATCCTGAGCAGCGGCTGATGGTGCGCCACGTCCATCGGTACGGCCGTCGGCGTGCGCGAGGCCTTGGCGCGCAGGTTCAGCATCACCGCCTCGTGGGCCTTCCGCGGCACCAGCCCCTGCTGCAGCAGCCCGTAGTGCATCGCGCCGGCCTCATACTCCAGGAGCGCAAGCAACAGATGCCGGAGATCTGCGTCCTTGTAGCCCAGGGACTCGGCCTCCCTCTGCATGAGACGGAGGACCTTTCTGGCGCCGGGGGAGAAGGCCCTCGTGTCGAGTACGCCGCGGGCGTCGTACACCCGGACAGCCGTCGCGTCCGCGAGCTCGCACTTCTCGATCGCGTCGGCCCACTTCGTCACGTCGACCTCCGCGGAACGGCAGAGCGCGCCGACCGCGGGTGTGACGTTCCGCAAGGCAGCAAGCAGCAGCGCTGGCTCCGAGATGGCCGGCGCGCCTCGCTGCTCGCGCTCCTCCTCCGCCGCCTTGAGCATCGCGAGGGCGCTCGGGTGAAACGCGTCCCGTGTGAGATGCCGGAGCATGGCCGGGCTGGCCGTGCGGGCCGCACAATTGGCGAGGCCGCTCTGCCACTGCTCGACGCTCAGGCCCATGCGGGCGAGGCCCTTCTGCGTCGAGCCGTTCGCCACGTTGCTCAGCACCATTAGGAAGTGCGTGCTCTCGATCTTGGGGCTCCGGGTCCGCTCGGCCGCCCGCACGCATTCAGTCAGGTCACCCGTCGCGTGGCGGACATCCGCTGCGAACGCGAGCGGGTTGAGGGTGCCGTCCACGAAGAGTTCCACGGCAGTCTCCTCCCGCGGAGTCAGGTAGCCGCGCGGCGGCGTACGACCCGGGTTCCACGACGGTACCGGTGTGCCGCACCCGCGGCGCGCGCAGCGACCCCGCGCTGCGCGGCCCAGAACGCCCTGTGATTGTACTATCGGCCGCCCTTCACCCTTGCCAGACCGGGCCAAACGCATCTGCTCGGCCGCGTTGCTGGCCCGGCCCGGTTTCTCGTGAAAACGCGGCGGAGTTGACTTAGAATCACCTTCTCGAAGTGGCGGCGAAGCGAGTCGAAGCGTTCCTGGATCAGGGCGCACATTCATGCCTTCGCTTTCCATTCTCGCTGGCGAACTGCTGCGCCGTGGCAATCTCCAGCCCGGGGCCCTTGGGACAGTCCTCTCGTACCTCGCCGCCGGGCCGGGGCACGGCGACGAATCGACCACGTACGCGGGAGACGTCATCAGACTCCGCGCACTCATCCGCCCGGCGGCCGACCCCGGCGTGGGAATGGAGGCGTTGTGGGCCTGGAACCAGGCCGTGGCCTTTGCCTGCCCCGACCTGGCTTGGCCGCACGTCCACCTCGGGGCGATCGCCGCCGATCGAGGGGATCTGGAAGCCGCGGTCAGGGAGTTCCGGCGCGCGTCCGATCTCGACCCGGCCGACACGCGGGCACGCGCACTCCTGGCGTACGCCCTGTCGCTGCACGGAGATCGGGCCGCTGCCGTCACGCTGGCTCGTGGGGCCGGCGGGTGCGCCGATCGCGAAGTCCTGCTGCTCTGTGCGCACACACTGCGGAGGTGTGGAGAACCTGTCGACGCCGCCGGCGCGTACGGTCAGGCCGATGCGCTGCGAGCGCTCGGCGAGCATGCGCTGCCGGCCTGGGCGGAAGTCCTGCTCAACACCGGCCAGCTCGAACCCGCGCGGGAGGTTCTGGGGAGGATCTCGATGCGGAGTTCCCCGCAGTGGGCGCTCCTCTCCGCGTTGCTCGGGACGCGTTCCGCGCCCGAAGCACATGCCCAGGGCGGACCGTCCTGCGCGAGCGACAGCGTGGCCGATCGGTTGACGCCGCTCGTCGCACGGCACCTCAGACATCTCTACGACGCCGGTCTCTATCGCGAGGTGCTGTTCGCAGCCTCGGAGAGGAACGCGGTGTCGGCCGACCCGGCCGCGTTGCGCACGACCGTCACGTGCGCCCTCTTCCGATTCGTCCAGACGAGTCTCGCCGCTGAACCAGGCCTCGCAGCAAGCGCGATGCCACTAGTCGAAGACCTCCGGAGTCTGGCGCCTCGGCTCATCGCGAACGAAGACTTCCAGCTCGTTCGCGGCCTCCTGTTCGCGGCCGCAGGCCACGCTCGCGACGCGTTCGAGGCATTGGACGAGGCGTGCCAGGCCGGAATGGGCCAGCCGGAGGGCCTGCTTCAGCTGGCCCGTTGTGCGCTGGACACGGGTGAGGTGACACGAAGCGCCGAGATCTTGAGGGGCCTCGATCAGGCCAACGCACGGGTCGCCCGCATGGCCGCTGTGCACTCGGCGCTGGCCGGGGACTGGGAGGGCGCCTTGCGCCACCTGGAGGCGTCCGCACCTCCGGAATACGATTCGCCCCAGGCGGCGGCGATCCGGTTCCAGGCCGGCCGGGTGGCTGAGGTCAACAGGCAGGCCGATCGTGAGCCATCCTGCGCGTACTACGCAGCCGTGCTGGCGGCACGGGACGGCGATCGCGAGCTGGCGGAGCGGCTGTGCCGTGCCGTGCCGCCCGGGCATGCCCTGCGTGCCGGGGCCGAGCAACTGACGCGGTGGCTGCAGCTGCAGGACGCGCGCGACTGCCTGTCCGGCGGCGACCGCTCGGCAGGTACCAGGAAAGCGCTCGAAGCGGCGCATCGATGGCAGCGCGAATGCCGCTTGGCGGCGCGATCGGACCGGCACGGCGCACTTCAGGAACGTGCGGACATGGTCGGCCCGCCGGCGTTCGACGTGCCGGGGCTCCAGGACCTGCCCGCCGCTCGGGCCGAGGAGATCAGCGTGGCGCACTGCCACCACCTCGCGCTGTTCCACATGAGCGAGGGCGAGCGGTGTGCCGCCGAGGGAGACGGATCCTCCGCCGTCGGGCACTTCGAGGAGGCGATCGCCCGGTTCGCCGTGCCCCTCACGGACCCCGACTACCTGCGGGACTGGACACGCCGGCGACGAGCGACATATGGCGTGGCCATGGAAGCCGACACCGCGTCTCTGGTCGCCGGCGTTGTCGGGGTGATTCACGGGGCCCTAGCGCGTTGGGAGGCGCACCTCAGGCAGACGGA
>Ga0079037_100002031_pt1 | contig 10896 bp, 9 predicted proteins | sample Mud3Dept4metaG_FD_71479 | JGI IMG/M metagenome (GOLD analysis project Ga0079037, IMG submission 71479) | Freshwater wetland microbial communities from Ohio, USA, analyzing the effect of biotic and abiotic controls - Mud 3 Core 4 Depth 4 metaG | ecosystem: Environmental > Aquatic > Freshwater >... | reverse complement strand
GAGATGTTTTTCATGAAGGATCCGCCTCATGGCAAGTTCAAGTTCTTTTGGTTCCCGGGAAGGCAGTGGATGCATGAGTCCAGTTTTCATCCAGGGAGAAATGCCGGCAAGAGCGGGGCTGTCAGTAATCACAATTTTGGGTGTTTCCCTGTAGCTGTTGAGAAACTCCCTGAAGGACGCCTCTTTGCTCTGGGATCGTTCAATGATGATAAGATCAGGTGTATCCTCCTGGCGATACTTAATGGAGTTCACAGAGCGGAAGCGGAGCGTGCTCACGCCTTTCCCTGTAAGGTTGTCTTCTATCTCCTTGGTAAATCCTGCAGAACCTATCAGGAAGATCTTATTCATGCACTCCGCAGCATTTCTTGTATTTCTTGCCGCTTCCGCAGGGGCAGGGATCATTTCTCCCTATCTTCTTGCCTTTGGTTACTGTCTGCTGCGACACGTTTTCTCCGCGGTTATAGTTCAGCGACACCTTCTGCTGCTGTGTCTTTATCCTCTCCTCCTGGTTTTTCTGCACCTGAATTTTGAACAGCCGCATGACGACTTCCGTCGTGATTCTGCCGGACAGCTCCGCGAAAATATCAAAGGCTTCTTTCTTGTACTCCACAAGGGGATCCCGCTGCGCATATCCCCGGAGACCTATGCCTTCCTTAAGGTGATCCATGGCAAGGAGGTGGTCTTTCCACTGTGAGTCCACGACCTGAAGCAGTATCCATTTTTCCATTTGCCTCATCAGGTCGGCGCCGATATCCTCCTCTTTCATCCGGTAGTGATTTCGCGCTTCTGAGGACAGCATATCCCGAAGTTCATCAGCCGTTCCCGGCAGATCACTCAGCGTCATGTCGAATATCCCGTAAACGGAATCTTTGAGGGCTTTGATGTCCCAGTCTTCCTCATGCTTGTCATCAGGGCAGTGCACGGCGATGAGTTCATCGATCGAGTCATCGATCATACCAAAGATCCTGTCCCTCACATCGGCGCCCTGCAGAAGTTCGCGCCTGAATCCGTAGATTTCTATTCTCTGCTTGTTCATGACGTCGTCATATTCGAGCAGATGTTTTCTGATGTCAAAGTTCTGAGACTCAACACGCTTCTGTGCGTTCTCAATGGCTTTGGAGACCATCTTGTTCTCGATCGGCATGCTGTCATCCATGCCCAGTTTGCCCATAAGACCGGAAACCCGATCAGAGTAAAATATTCTCATGAGGTCATCTTCAAGAGAAAGATAAAAACGAGAAGACCCCGGATCCCCCTGTCTTCCGGAGCGGCCTCGGAGCTGATTGTCGATTCTTCGCGCTTCATGACGCTCGGTTCCGAGAATGTGTAGGCCTCCGGCCTGAAGTACGATCTTCCTGTCTTCTTCGCATTTCTTTTCAGCTTCTGCAAGCGCCCTGTTCCAGTCATCGCTCGTATAATCAGGCTTGTCGCTCAATATCTCCCGCGCAAGGCCTGAAGGATTGCCGCCAAGGATAATGTCTGTTCCCCTCCCTGCCATATTGGTGGCAATGGTAACGGCATGACTCCTGCCGGCCTGGGCGATGATTTCCGCCTCCTTGTCATGATATTTCGCATTCAGTACAGAGTGCTTGATCCCATTTTTTTTCAGCAGGCTGCTCAGATGTTCCGATTTTTCGATGGAAATGGTTCCTACAAGGACCGGCTGACCTCTCTTGTGGCAATCTTCAATGTCAAGGACGACGGTGTCAAATTTCCCTTTTTCCGTTTTGTAGATCAGGTCGGGATGGTCATTCCTGACCATGGGTCTGTTTGTGGGGATAACGATGACATCGAGATTGTAGATCTTTGCAAACTCCTCTGCTTCGGTCTCTGCTGTTCCCGTCATACCGGAAAGTTTGCTGTACATCCTGAAGAAGTTCTGAAAGGTGATAGTCGCAAGCGTCTGGTTCTCGTTCTCGATCTTTACGCCTTCCTTTGCCTCTACAGCCTGATGGAGGCCGTCAGACCAGCGCCGGCCAGGCATGAGCCTGCCGGTAAATTCGTCGACAATAAGGACTTCTCCGTCTTTTACTACATAGTCGACGTCCCGCTTGAAAAGATTGTAGGCCTTGAGCCCCTGCAGAATATGATGAACAAGATCTATATTGGAAGGATCATAGAGGTTCCCCGCGCCGAGAAGTTTTTCAGCCTTGATATTGCCGTCCTCGGTGAGAATGACCGTTCTGGCCTTCTCGTCAACGGTATAATCTTCACCGACCTGAAGCTTTGGGATGATCTTGTCGATTTTGTAATACTTGTCTGTCGACTCTTCCGATGGCCCGGATATGATGAGCGGGGTCCGTGCTTCATCGATCAGGATGCTGTCAACCTCGTCAACTATCGCGTAGTTAAGTTCTCTCTGCGCAAACTGTGCGCTGTCGTATTTCATGTTGTCCCTGAGATAATCGAAGCCGAATTCGTTGTTGGTGCCGTAGGTAATGTCCGCGTTATACGATACCTGCCGCTGCTCATCGGTCAGGCCATGGACGATAACACCGACACTCAGGCCGAGAAACTGGTACAGAGGGCTCATCCATTGAGCGTCCCGTCGTGCCAGATAATCGTTGACCGTGACGACATGGACGCCCTTTCCGTCAAGCGCGTTGAGATAGACGGGGAGGGTGGCCACAAGGGTCTTGCCCTCACCCGTCTTCATTTCAGCTATTCTTCCCTCATGAAGGACTACACCGCCGAGAAGCTGAACATCAAAGTGGCGCATCTTCAGTACGCGTTTTGAGGCCTCTCTGCATACGGCAAAGGCCTCGGGAAGCAGGTCATCAAGGGTCTCTCCGTCAGCAATGCGGGACCTGAATTCATCCGTCTTTGCCCGCAGATCGGCATCCGTCAGCGACGTGATTGAAGGCTCCAGTGCATTGATCTTCTCCACAACCGATGATATCCGGTTAATCTCCCGTTCGTTTTTTGTTCCTATGATTTTTTTCAGTATGTTTAACATAGTACATATTAAATGAACACGTCGTGATATTTCAAGGAATGCATTCAGTAAATCCTTGAAAATCAAGGGAATTTGATGAAAAATGACCTGCCGTGGTACATTGAATGATGGAAAAAACATTTTATATCTATACCTACGGATGCCAGATGAACGTCCATGATTCCGAGAAGATGTTGGGCACCTTGGAAGAGGCCGGCTACGCTGCCGCAGAATCTCCTGACAGCGCTGATCTCATTATATTTAATACCTGCGCCATTCGTGCCAAGGCAGAACAGAAATTTTTCAGTCAGCTTGGAAGGACAAAGCTTCTCAAAAGAAGAAACCCTCATATGAAGATCGCAGTTGCGGGATGTGTTGCTCAGGAATCCAGAGACAATATCCGGAAAAGAGCGCCGTATGTTGATTTTGTGCTCGGTCCGCAGAATATCCATCATGTGAAAAATCTCTTTCATGGGCCGAGACAGACGTTTGTTGAGGAGAACCCTGATATCTCGACGCAGGAATATGAGATGCGGCGGCAATCCTTGTCGCGCGCCTGGGTTTCCATTATGTACGGCTGCAATAACTTCTGCAGCTACTGCATTGTCCCGTACACGAGGGGAAGGGAGATTTCCCGTCCCAGTAATAGTATTCTCTCGGAAATAAGGGATCTCAAGGAAAGGGGATACCGCGAAGTCACGCTCCTGGGGCAGAATGTGAATTCATATCGCAGTGATATGGATTTTGTTCAGCTCCTGCATGAGATCGGCAGGATAGGGATTGACAGGATTCGGTTTGTTACATCCCACCCAAGAGACCTGTCCCCGTCGCTTATACAGGCCATAGCAGACATCCCATGTGTTTGCGAGCATCTCCACCTCCCTCTGCAGTCCGGCTCCGACAGGGTTCTTGAGCGGATGAACAGAAACTATACGTATGCCGCATACCGTGAAAAAGTTTTGATGATCAGAGAACGCGTGCCGGATATCGCGATCACAACGGATATCATTGTCGGTTTTCCGGGCGAACGCGATAGCGATTACGAGGCTACTGTTCATGCCATGGAAGAACTCCGATTCGATGGCATGTTCGGATTTATCTACTCAAAAAGGAAAGGTACCAGGGCTTTTGACATGGAAGATCAGGTCCCCGAGGATATCAAGACCGAACGGATAAACAGGCTATTGAAGGTGCAGGAAGATATTACTCTGCAGAGAAATATGTCCCTTGAAGGTTCTGTTCAGGAGATCCTGATAGAAGGACCGTCGGAGGCCGATCCGAACATGTTGATGGGCAGGACCAGGACGAACAAGATCGTAACTATTCCCCATGAGGGTGATCAGGAAGGAACGCTGCTATCAGTGAAGATCCGGAGGGCGAGGCATCATTCTCTTGACGGCAGACGAATACCGGGCTGACGGTGCAGAAGTCACCGGTAACAGTTGCGGTTTTGACCTTGGGGTGCAGGGTCAATCAGTCGGAAAGTTCTGTTTTTGAGGGAACGCTAAGGCATCACGGAGTATCCATTATTCCTCTCGAAGAGAACCCCGAGTATTGCATTATCAATACCTGTACGGTAACCGGCAGAAGCGATACCACCTCCCGCCAACTCATTCGGAAAGCTGCAAAGACAGGAGCAAAAGTTATCGTTACAGGGTGCTATTCTCAGCTCAAGTCTGCTGAAGTAATGGGCATGGCCGGCGTTTTTCAGGTTGTCCCGACGGAAGATAAGGAAAAGATCGTCAACATTATCCTCGGAGAGGAGACAGAGGCGCTCTATCATTTTCATGACCGGGCCCGACCCTATCTGAAGGTGCAGGATGGCTGCAATTTTTCTTGTTCCTACTGTGCTGTGCCGATGGCCCGGGGACGTTCTCGCAGCCTGCCCCCTGCCACAGCTATAGAGCGGGCTAACCTGATCGATGCAGAGGGATATAACGAAGTTGTTCTTACGGGTATCCACCTTGGCAGTTACGGCAGGGATCTGCCTCAAAAGACCTCGCTTGCAAAACTTATTAAGAACATCATTGCCCGGACAGGCATCAGGAGGATCCGTCTCAGTTCAATAGAGATCAACGAAGTAGACGACGAACTGATTGAACTGTTTGATGATGCAAGAGTTTGCAGACATCTTCATCTCCCGCTGCAAAGCGGAAGTGATGGAGTTCTCAGGCGGATGAACAGGTATTATTCTGCAAGAAGATTCATGCAGAAGATATGTTCGATTTCAGCCAAATTTAGTGACATAGCTATAGGATCCGATGTGATTGTCGGATTTCCCGGCGAGCGGGATGTTGATTTTAATGAAACATACAGCATGGTGAGAGACCTGCCTTTCACATATCTTCATATATTCCCGTATTCGTCAAGGGCGGGGACAGCGGCATCATGTATGAAGCCGGCAGTTTCAAACAGGATCGTCACCGACCGGGTCGCTGCTCTCAAGAAGCTGGCCGATCTCAAGAAGGAGCGTTACGCATCTCAGCATATGCATAGAACACTTGATGTTATTATGGAAGAAAAGGATGGGCACGGTCATATGGCCGGGACAGCAGGCAATTACCTGAAGGTTAGGGTGTCGACAGAAAGCGTGCATCCGGGAACCTTGGTATTTATTAGGTCTGACGGCATAGAGGGATCTTCGCTCAGAGGATTTGTTGTAGCATAATCGCAACCCAGCGAAATAAAAGGGGAAATTGCCTGCCTAATAGATAATCAAGACCGTTACGACGCGCAACAGCCTTAGAAGGGTCATCTTCTTAACGCAGATATCAACAGTATATCAACATGATATGTGCATAAGTAATGTCTGATAAGATATATTATGTAAAATAATGCAATTATCATAATTTAGTAATGACTGTCTAAGAGTTGATTGAAAGAAAGTTCCTTGCCTCTTCTAAGACTGTCCATATCCCTTTCTTCGGAAAGTCTGGAGCGCTGGCTTCAGATATGCAAGGTGCATTGTTACCGATCACAACGCAATTACTGCCCTTTCTTCCGTTCGCTGACCTGCGCACCTATCCTTTGGGGTACATACAGAGAGTATGCCTCACACTGCACGAAAAATAGACGGCGAATGAAAAGTCAGAGAATACTAATTCTTAATGCACTGCATTGAAATAGATATCATTACTGACACAGGACAGTCGAGCACATGAACATTCTATGAAATCGTTAAAGTCATATCGTTAAAGATATTTCATGATAAACAAGAAAATATCAGGTAATTCTTTATTATAATCATATATCTTATTGATATAATGTATTTAATATGACATTCTATAGCGTATATATGCATGATTAATCGGTATCTCTTGGTATTATGTAGCCCGATCTTGCAGTCAATAATTAAAGTATTTGTTTCATATTAGAATCGTTGATTTCTATTTATCGGACAGTTGCACAACAGACGCTTTGGGTGGTTTTCTTGACATTTTTGAATATTCTGATTTATAACTGACTAGTCGCGGGCGTAACTCAGTGGTAGAGTGTTAGCTTCCCAAGCTGAAGGTCGTGGGTTCGAATCCCATCGCCCGCTCCATATTTTATTCATACCAGGACAACGATCACACAGTTATCATGCCCGACAAAGGCTTAGTACACATTTATACAGGTGAAGGAAAAGGCAAAACGACCTCTGCTATTGGCATGGCGGTCAGGGCAAGGAGCCGGGGAAAGAGAGTGCTTTTCGCCCAATTCTTTAAAGAAAAAGATGTCCTGAGCGAACTCTCGCTTCTTGAACAGTTGGATATCAATACTGTGGTCTTTGATACGATCAAGTCACCTTTTTTTAACCCCTCAATCAGCAGGGATTTTCTGAGGAATGAGACCATAAAGGCTCTCGAGTTCATCAAATACCTTTTTTCGGAACAAAAACCGGACCTAGTTGTTCTGGATGAATTCATTTGTTTGGTATCCGAACATGTTCTTGCGGAGCAAGAGGCGGTAACCTTTCTCGTCGAAAAACCGGAAAAGATCGAGATCGTTCTCACAGGAAGGGGCGCAACAGACCTGATCATCAGCCTCGCCGACTATGTAACGAATATGCAGAACATTAAGCATCCCTTTGACAGGGGTATACCTGCACGAAAAGGGATAGAGGTCTAATTGCCTTTTCTGTACAGCTGTTTTCGCGTATGCAAAATTCTCTGGATTACGGTGAAATGCGTCAGGATGGTCATTACCCAGAGGACAGGGATCATATGGCCGCTTACGGCGCCAACTGCAACAAGGATGATTCTCTCCGGCCTCTCCATCAGGCCATGACTGCATGATACTCCGAGTCCCTCCGCCCTCGCCCGAGCATAACTGACAAGAAAAGACCCGCTAAGAGAAGCAAGCGCCAACAGCATGCCTGCGGTGTTACCGCGCGAAAACATGTTCCAAAAGACAGCAAGCATGATGCCTGCGTCAGCATACCTGTCGAGGACTGAGTCAAGGTAGGCACCGTAGGACGAAACCATATTCTTGGCTCGTGCAACAGCCCCGTCAAGCATGTCGAAGAAGCCCGCCGTCAGGACAAGAATTCCGCCAGTCACAAGATCTGATGAAAGAACTGAGCAGGCAAATATCGTGAAGATAAAGCCGGCAATAGTTACAACATTTGGGGTGAACGGTACGTGTAAGGCAAGAGGGGCAAACAGACGATCGAGGCTTCCGCCAAGCTTCTTGCCCAGCATGCAGGTACTACCGGCTTCTCATTGCACTGATGAATTCTTCCACCATCTCCCTTGCTGTTTCGTCCGGAAACTGTTTCGGCGGGTGCTTCATGAAGTATGCTGAGGGAGAGATCAGGGCGCCGCCGATCTTTCTGTCTCTTGCGATTTTGCAGCAGCGGATGGCATCGATAACAACACCAGCGCTGTTAGGAGAATCTTCCACGGAGAGCCTCATCTCAAGGTGCATGGGGATATTGCCAAATCCCCTTGCCTCTATCCTGAGGAAGCAGACTTTATTGTCGTTCAGCCATGGAATATAGTCAGAGGGGCCGATATGGATATGCTCATGCGTGAGGGGATGGATCATCTGAGACTGGACAGCCTCGGTCTTGGATATCTTCTTCATGGTGAGTCGCGTCCTGTTGAGCATATTCAGAAAATCAGTATTCCCTCCAACGTTCAACTGATAGGTGTTGTCGATCGCTACCCCCCTGTCTTCGAACAGTTTTGTCAGGCAGCGGTGAATAATGGTTGCACCGACCTGACTCTTGATGTCATCACCTATAACAGGAATTCCCTTTTTCGCAAATCTGTCAGACCAGGTCTTCTTTGAAGCAATGAAGACCGGGACACAATTGATCAGGCTGACCCCTGCCTTAAGGCACGCTTCTGCATAGAAGGCTGATGCTTTTTCAGAGCCGACCGGAAGATAGTTGATGAGGATGTCTGCACGCGTTTCCCTGAGAATTTTGACGATATCAGAAGGTTTTCTGTCAGCGATCATGAATCTGCGTTCTTCAGGGAAATTCTCCATGTGGCCAGATACGCCATCGAGTATGTTCCCCATATGCACCGGTGCCGATACTGCTTGAGATACTTTATGGAATGCCTTGGTGCAGTTAGGACGGCTGAATATCGCCTGATACAGTGGTTTCCCGACTTTTCGCCTGTCGATATCGAATGCCGCAACGAATGTTATATCACCGGGTACATAGCCGCCCAGACTGTAATGCATCAGCCCTGAGATATGTTCTTTCTGTTTGTGCTTCTTATAGAATTCGACTCCCTGAACAAGTGAGCTTGCGCAATTGCCCACCCCTGCTACGGCAACACGGATTTCTTTCATTCGCGGTCGTCTCCCCTTTGCGGCATCTTTAGTGCATGCGAAATTTTATATATCAAAGATTAGCGTCAAGTCAAGGATATTCATGCATCGTTTCTTCTTGCCATTCTCCTTTTTCATCATCTATAATACCATTCCTATGAGCCCAAAAATATCAGTTATCGGCGCAGGAAATGTAGGTGCAACGACCGCTGAGCTCATTGCACGGGATGGTTTCGCCGATGTGGTGCTCTTTGATGTCCATGAGGGCATAGCTAAGGGAAAGGCGCTTGATATCGCTGAAGCCTGTCCTCTCTGGAATTCTCCCGTTTCTGTCAGTGGAACGGCAACATTTGATGACACGGCAGGTTCGGATATTATCATCATAACCGCAGGCTTCCCGAGAAAACCGGGAATGAGCCGGGATGATCTGCTGCATGCAAATGCGGACGTGATCAAGGAAGTGACCGAGGGTACTGTCAGACATTCTCCGGGAAGCGTCATCATCGTGGTAACAAATCCCATGGATGTCATGGCCTATACGGCATTGAGGGTTTCCCGCTTTGAAAGCAGACGGGTTATTGGAATGGGCGGAGTCCTTGATTCTTCCAGGTTCAGGACTTTTGTCGCTATGGAGTTGGGGGTTTCTCCTCAGGATGTGGAAGCACTGGTTCTTGGCGGTCATGGAGATCAGATGGTACCCATGCCGCGCTTCACGACGGTCAAAGGTATCCCTATAACGGAACTGCTCGGCGCAAAGACCATCAGTCGCATCATAGAGAGGACCAGGAACGGAGGTGCTGAAATAGTTGCCCTTCTGAAGACGGGCAGCGCCTATTATGCCCCTGCCGCCTCTTCCGTTCAGATGGCAAAGGCTATCCTTTTCGATGAAAAAAGGTTGCTGCCCTGCTCGGCGTATCTTGACGGGGAATATGGCGTTGCCGGCATTTTTGTCGGCGTGCCGGTTGTCCTTGGCGGAAGCGGTATTGAAAAAATTGTTGCTTTTGAACTCACCGATGAAGAACGGTCAATGTTCGACAGATCTGTATCCGCTGTCAGAACAATGATCGATACACTGAAGCTGACGTAACAGCTTACCCTGATCGCTGACATGGGCGAAACCCAGGTTACCAACGGGCACGATCTGAAGCACTTATTCAACGGTATCTCATTCGCAATGAAAATTTGAAAACCGTATCAGAAAGAATAGACGGGAGACTGCATGGAACATTCGAAGGAGTTTGAACAGACGCTTGTACTCGTAAAACCGGATGCGCTCAAGAATTCTCTGACAGGATATGTGCTCTCTCAGCTTTCGGAGTTTCACACTGGCCTTCGTTTTGCGGGAGCAAAGATCGTCTATGTAGGCAGGATGCTTGCCGAGGAGCATTATGCTGAACATCGCGGAAAAATCTTCTTTCCCTCGTTGCTGGAATATATCATGGGACAACTCCATTATTCTGATGAACCCTGGAAAAGAAGAGTAATAGCGCTCGTGTATCAGGGGCCTGGTGCGGTCAAGAAGATCCGGGACATCTGCGGTCCGACAAACCCTCATGTAGCCCGTGACACGAGACCGGGATGCATCCGTGCCCTGGGTACTCTTGTGCCTCTCAAGGACGCTGAGGGCAAGACAATCGGTGAGCGAATGGACAATCTTATCCATGCATCCGCTACAACAGAGGATGCCGAACGGGAGATCAAGCTGTGGTTTTTACCTACGGACATCCCGCCCTTCATGCGTGCATATCCGACGGAAATAAACCAGGCTCATTACTATTTTAAGGATGGCAATCTTTACCTGAAACACGTACCGGAAAGTATCTGTCTTCTCGCACCCGGTGATACCGCATGGAAAACTGATATCGATACGCTTCGTTCATGGGAAAAGGGATCACGGTCCGCTGGATCACTTGGGTCAGTCGCTGCCAAGTATCTCATCAACACCGAGAAAGAGCCTTAGCAGAATAACTCTAGATAAAAGTCTTTTTGACTTTACTTGTGCTTCCATGACACAGTGACCTGGAACGCGGCCAGCCGTGTTTTTCCTCACATGCATGGTTTCTCGCAACGGTTATCCCGGCTGAAATTGTGACATTCGATGGACAAATGCAGTACGTCAGACAGTGCACCATAACTCATTGCAAAAAAAGCATTTATTGACAATTCCTCAAAAAACACAGTAATATAAAACAGTG
>Ga0079037_100002029_pt1 | contig 10898 bp, 11 predicted proteins | sample Mud3Dept4metaG_FD_71479 | JGI IMG/M metagenome (GOLD analysis project Ga0079037, IMG submission 71479) | Freshwater wetland microbial communities from Ohio, USA, analyzing the effect of biotic and abiotic controls - Mud 3 Core 4 Depth 4 metaG | ecosystem: Environmental > Aquatic > Freshwater >... | reverse complement strand
GGATAAATTCCCATTTCGCACTGACGGGTCACGACAAGGTCGAGAAGACGCACCCGGGCGTTGCCAGGATCAACAAGTGGATCACGAACAGATACGAAACCGGCCGGGTGACGGCGATATCTGACGAGGAGATGGAGCACCTGGTCAGGCGCTATATGCCGGAGATCTTCCCGTCCGAGTTCGACCTCTTGAAGAAGAGGGCCTTCGACATGGCCGCCCACTTGATCGAGCGGTTCATAGAAGAGCCGAGCGTCAAGAGCATGGACCCGGCAAAGCAGGAAGAGGCGTTGAAAGGGCTCGTGGAAGAGTACCCCTATGTTCAGTTTGCGTATGTGGTCAACTCGGAGGGAGTGAAGATCACGCGAAATATAACACAGGTCGTTGATAAGGCGAAGTACGCCAAGATCGACCTGCATGAAGACTTCTCGGACAGGGAGTGGTTCATCAATCCCATGAAGACGGGCAAGGTAGGTGTGACGACCCTGTACACGTCAAGGATCACGGGGGCGCTCTGTGTAACGGTTTCCGGACCTATCCGGGACGATGTGGGTGAGATTCTCGGTATCCTCGGAATGGATATACGGTTCGAGGATCTGACGAAAGCAGAGGAGTAAAAATGGGAAAAACGCTGGCTGAGAAGATACTGGGCTTGAAGAGCGGTGGTGACGTCCGGCAGGGTGAGTCGGTCATCTCCCGCGTCGATCGTATTTTGTTGCAGGATGGCACGGGGCCGCTCGCCATAAAGGAATTCATGGCCATAGGGTTCAAGAAACTCTTTGACCCCGAGCGGGTCAATTTTTTTATTGATCATGCGTCGCCAAGCCCGAGACTGGAGCTGTCGAACGACCATCAGGCAATCCGCAGGTTCGCGAGGGAGCATGGCGCCCGCGTCTACGACGTGGGTGCGGGCATCTGCCATCAGGTCATGGCAGAGGAATGGCTTTCCCCCACGGAAGTGCTCGTCGGGTCTGATTCGCACACGTGCACGGGCGGGGCGCTCTGCGCCTTCTCCACGGGTATGGGATCCACGGACGTTGCTGTTGCCATGGGACTGGGTGAGACGTGGTTCAGGGTGCCGGAGAGTTTCAGGTTCGAGCTGACCGGTGCTTTTCCGAAAGGCGTGTCGGGCAAGGACCTCATACTCCACATCATCGGCATGATCACTGCTGATGGTGCCACCTACAGGTCAATGGAATTTGGAGGTGGCGGGGTAGGGGCCGTGAACATGGAAGACAGGCTCACCATCTGCAACATGGCAGTGGAAGCGGGTGCGAAGACGGGACTCTTCCCGTCGGATGACGTGACTCGTGCATACCTGAAGGAGCATGGCAGGGAGTCAACGTATGTCGAGATGCAACCGGACAGGGATGCCGTGTACGAAAAGGTATTTTCCATCGACCTTTCCTCACTGGTTCCGACGGTGAGCATGCCGCATCACGTGGACAATACGCGGACGATCCAGGAGGTTGCAGGCAGGCACGTCGACCAGGTCTTCATCGGCACGTGCACAAATGCGAGAATTGGAGACATCCGCATAGCAGCGGCGATTCTGAAGGGCAGAAAAGTGTCGGATAACGTGCGCCTTATCGTCTGTCCCGCATCGAAGCAGGTATACGCTCAGGCGCTGGCAGAGGGGCTTCTTGCTGCTCTGGTGGACGCGGGTGCTGCAATTCTCTCGCCCGGCTGCGGCCCATGCATCGGGGTGCACGGAGGTATTCCCGGTAACGGAGAGGTAACGGTGTCGACGGCGAACAGGAATTTTCAGGGCAGGATGGGCAATCCCGATTCAGAGATAATACTCGCGTCAGCCGCCGTAGCGGCAGCCAGTGCCCTTTCAGGCAAATTGACGGACCCGAGGGAGGTGCTGTGATGCTGCTCAAGGGCAAGGCCTGGCGATTCGGCGACAACATCTCTACCGACCACATCATTCCTGGCAGATTCTTTCATTTGAGATCAGATCTCACCGAGCTTGCCAAACACGCGTTTGAGGATGTGTCCCCGGGTTTCCACACGAAGGCAGAGAAGGGTGATATAATTATAGGTGGACAGAATTTCGGTCTTGGTTCAAGCAGGGAGCACGCCCCGATCGTCATCAAGCTTTCCGGAATCGATGCAGTCGTGGCAAAATCGTTCGGGCGCATCTTCTACAGGAATGCCATCAATGTGGGGCTTGCGGCCATCGTCTGCGACGTGGAAGGGATCGATGAGGGTGATCTCCTGGAGCTTCAGGTGACCGAGGGCATCCTTCTCGACCGGACCAAGGGGCTGGAGAAACGGTTCAGCCCACTGCCGGAGATCATGCAGAAGATTCTGAATCAGGGCGGACTCGTCAATTACATCAGGAAGCACGGAGGCTTTCGCTCTTGACGGAAACCATAGAAATTCTCTACATCCAGGGAGATGGGGTAGGCGCAGACATCTGGGCAGCCTCCCACGAGCCGCTCGAAGAAGCTGTGCTCAAGGCGTACGGCGGGGAAAAACGCATCAAGTGGGTGGAGCTGGTAGCAGGGGAGAAAGCCCTTGCGGCCCAACAGGTGCTGCTTCCTGTGGAGACGCTTGCCGCGATCAGAGAACGTAAAGTTGCCCTCAAAGGTCCGCTGACCACACCGGTGGGCGGAGGCTTCCGCAGCATCAACGTGCACCTGAGACAGATCTTCGACCTCTACGCATGCGTGAGGCCCATCAGATATTTTGATGGTTTGCCGAGCCCTTTGAAGCGGCCGGAACACGTGGACTTTGTCATCCTCAGGGAAAACACGGAGGATCTCTACAGGGGCATCGAGTGGGAGGAGGGTACGAATGACGTGCACAGGGTGCTCAAATTCCTGCAGGAGCAGGTAAACGTGGTGCTGCCTGAGGACTCGGGTATAGGCATCAAGCCGATGAGCAGGACAGGCACGCGCCGTTTCACGAAGTGGGCTATCGACTACGCCGTCAAGAACAAGAGAAGGAGCATCACCGTCGTGCACAAGGGCAACATCATGAAATACACGGAGGGCGCCTTCAGGAAGTGGGCGTACGAAGTGGCAAAAGAGGATCATGACCGTGTTACCCTTGACCACGATAAGGGAAAGATCTTCTTCAACGACCGGATTGCGGACAACATGTTCATGCAGGTGATACTCCGGCCCGAGGAATATGATGTCCTGCTCTGCCCCAACCTGAATGGTGATTATCTGTCGGATGCCTGTGCAGCCCTTATCGGAGGGCTGGGCGTGGCACCCGGTGCAAACATCGGTGATGAGATCGCAATATTTGAGCCCACGCACGGAAGTGCGCCCAAGTATACCGGGAAGGATGTGATCAACCCAACGTCCTTCCTGCTCTCCGGTTCCATGCTCTTCCGTCACATAGGCCTTGCGGAAGCAGCAACGCTCCTGGAACGAGCCATTGAGGGGACGATCAAAGCGGGTTTCATGACGTACGATCTGGCGCGCCAGATGCAGGGGGTGAATCCGGTTTCGTGCTCACGGTTCGGCATGGAAGTAAAGGAAAGGATATCGAGAACATGATAGAGGATATCAAGAGTCGCATCCAAAACCTTGAGCAGCGCATGGAGACCCTTCGAGGTTATCTTTGACCTCGCTACCGTCAAGAAAAAAATAGAAGAGTGCGACACTGCCGTTGCAAAGCCCAACTTCTGGGATGACCAGGAGAGCGCCCAGAAGACGCTGAAGGAGCGGGCGCGCCTGCAGCAGGAGGCTGATGTCTGGGAGCACAAGGAGAAAGAGCTCGAGGAGATCTCCATCCTCCACGAGATAGCGAGAGAGACGAATGACCCGCACGACGCGGCAGAGCTCGCGGAGAGGGTGAACAGTCTCGACAAACTGCTCGCCAAGTATGAGATGGAGCGGATGCTTGGCGGCGAGGCGGACAAAGAGAATGCCATAGTCTCCATCAACGCGGGCGCCGGCGGCACGGAGGCGCAGGACTGGGCGGAGATGCTGCTCAGGATGTACCTGCGCTGGGCAGAGAAGAAGGGATATGAAACACAGGTGGTTGACCTGCTGCCGGGTGAAGAAGCGGGAGTAAAGAACGTCACGTTCATTGTTTCGGGACTGAATGCGTATGGCTACCTCAAGTGCGAAACGGGCATCCACCGCCTGGTCAGGGTCTCCCCGTTTGATGCGAACAACAGGCGTCACACGTCATTCGCCTCCGTTTACGCGTATCCGGAACTTCCCGAGGGCATCCAGATAGACATCAAGGAAGAAGATCTGCGTATCGACACCTTCAGGTCGAGCGGCCCCGGCGGGCAGCACGTGAACAGGACCGAGTCGGCGATACGCATCACCCATCTGCCCACGAATATCGTGGTGCAGTGTCAGAACGAACGCTCTCAGCACAAGAACAGGGCCATCGCCATGGCCATCCTCAAATCGAGACTCTATGAGCTGGAGAAGAGAAAACAGGAAGAGAAGATGGCCACCCTCAATAAAGAAAAGAAGGAGATCGCATGGGGCAGCCAGATACGGTCCTACACGCTTCATCCGTACAAGCTCGTTAAGGATCACCGAACGAAAATCGAGGAGCATAACGCGGACAGCGTGCTTGATGGAGAGCTTGATCAGTTCATTCAGGCATGCCTTTTGTTCTTGACTTTTGAGCAGAATGGCGATTAATTACTTAGATATGGAAGGACTTTTCAGCGATAGTAAACTCGGAGAGCTGGAAGATAAGATCGATGCTCTCGTGTCGAATTACAGGGGCGTTAAAGCAGAGAAGGAGAAGCTCTCCAGCAGGATCGCGTCTCTCGAAACGGAGAACCGGGAGTTGAAGCAGAGGATGACCGACATACAGCATGAGAAAGAGATCATCATGCAGAAGGTTAAAGGCATCCTTGAAAAAGTCGAAAAGATAGAAGGGTAGATGGGAAAGAAGGTTGAGGTCACCATACTGAATCAACCGTTCACATTTGTCGGCGATGATGAGGAGCGGATAACACGGGCCGCACGCTTCATCGATGAAAGAATAAAGGAAGTCACAAGAGAGTACAGCATCGTCAATACCTTAAACGCCATCATCATGGCCATGATGAGCGTTGCAGATGAATATCTGGAGGTAAGAGATAGGGCCGAAAAGGTCGAACACCAGGCACTCAGACTGATACAGAAAGTTGAGGAACTAGATGTACCCTGCGGTGTGCGTGATAGATAGCAAACTTCGAACCAACACCGTGCATACGGGAGCCTTCTCTTGTTGCCGAGTGCAGGCTCGCTTCGAGCGAGAAGCCGGATACAACAACGAGGCACCCACGTTGCTTAGAGGTTCAAGCCTTGCTGTTTACACGGCATCGCGGGGTCCGATTTCGGGGTAGCGTTGAGGAAAAGGAAACTTCTTATAGATAGATTGTTTTGCCGGGGGCTTAATACGTAGGTAGTTCACCGTACCTCCTGATTAGGTCCCTCCTCGCGCTGCCCCCTTACATATGGAAGGGGGTTATCTTGGATACAATCCTCATAGTTGCAGCAGTTGTAGCGTGCGTTGTCGGTCTCTGCATCGGCTATATGCTCGCCAAGGTCGTGCAGAAGAAGAAGGTGGGAGAATACGAAGCGATCGGCAAGAAGATCCTGGACGACGCAAAAAAAGAAGCAGATGTCATGCGGAGGGAGGCCTCTGTCCAGGCAAAGGATACAGTCCTGCAGGCGAGGAATGAACTTGAGCAGGAGATAAAGTCGCGGCGGGGAGAAATCCAGAGCATCGAAAAGCGCCTCTCGCAAAAAGAGTCGAACCTTGACAAGAAGGCTGACGTCCAGGAGAAAAAGGAAGATGAACTGGCCCGGAGGGAGCGCGGGATTTCAAACAAGGAGGGGCAACTCGACACGAAAATCAAGGAATACGACTTCCTCGTGAAGGGCCAGCGGGAGCGCCTGGAGAAGATAGCCGGGCTGACCTCTGAAGAAGCAAAGAAACAGCTGCTCCAGTCTCTGGAGGACGAGGCGCGTTACGAGGCGGTTAAGATTGCAAAAAAGATCGAGGAGGAGGCGCGAGAGAAAGCGGACAAGAAGGCGAAAGAGATCATAGCCCTTGCCATCCAGCGATATGCCGGCGAATATGTGGCCGAGGATGCGGTCTCGGTGGTCTCCCTGCCCAACGAAGAGATGAAGGGGCGCATCATAGGCCGCGAGGGACGCAACATCCGGGCCCTTGAAGCGGCAACCGGGGTCGACATCATCATTGACGATACCCCCGAGGCAGTGATTCTTTCCTGTTTCAACCCGGTCCGCCGGGAGGTGGCACGGTTGGCGATCGAGCGTCTCATCAGCGACGGCAGGATCCATCCGGCGCGCATCGAAGAGATCGTGTCGAAGGTGGCTGAGGAGTTGGATGACAAGATAAAGGCGGCCGGGGAACAGGCTGTTTTTGACGCGGGCGTTCACAACGTGCACCCCGACATCGTGAAGCTGCTCGGGAGGCTCAAGTTCAGGAGCAGTTATTCGCAGAACGTGTACCAGCATTCGCTGGAAGTGGCGTTTATCTCAGGCATCATCGCAGCTGAGCTGAAGATCAACATCGCGGAGGCAAGGCGGGCAGGGCTCCTCCACGACATCGGAAAGGCAGTTGACCACGAGGTCGAAGGTTCGCACTCGTCGATAGGGGCGGATCTTGCCAGGAAATACGGCGAACCGGAAGAGATCATACACGCGATCCTCGCGCATCATGAGGAAGTGCCGATGACCAGCCTGGTAGACGTGATAGTGCAGGCTGCCGATGCGCTCTCCGGTGCAAGGCCGGGTGCCCGCAGGGAGATGCTCGAGACGTACATCAAGAGGTTGCAAGAATTGGAGAGGATAGCTGGCAGCTTTGCGGGTGTTGACAAGTCCTATGCCATTCAGGCGGGCAGGGAGATACGCATCGTGGTCTCCAGCGAGAAGGTGACTGACGACGCCATCTTCGGCTTGTCGAAAGACATCGCGAAAAAGGTGGAGGCTGAGCTTTCCTACCCGGGTCAGATCAGAGTAGTCGTTATCCGTGAAACGAGAGCAGTAGAATATGCCAAATGATGTCATTAGCGTTGTCTTTGTCGGCGACGTCATCGGTAAGCCGGGCCGCGAGGCCGTCGTGCGTTACCTGAAGAGCGTTGAAGCCGATTTCAAGGTTATAAATGGTGAGAACCTGGCGGGAGGCCTGGGAATCACTCCGAACGTGGCGGACGAGATGCTCGTATCGGGCATCGACGCGATAACAACGGGGAACCATGTGTGGAAGAAGAAGGAGATCATTCCTTATATCATGGAAGAATCCCGCCTGATTCGTCCGCTCAACTATCCCGAAGGGACGCCCGGATTCGGGTACACCCTACTCAAGAGAAACGGGAAACAGATTTACGTGGCCAACATTGAAGGGCGTACGTTCATGAACCCGCTTGTCTGCCCCTTCAGGAGCATGGAGGAGTTTCTTGCCTCCATCAAGGAGGGCATACCCGTGTTTGTCGACTTCCACGCAGAAGCCACCTCCGAGAAAATCGCCATGGGATGGTTCCTTGACGGGAAGGTCGCGACCATAGTCGGCACGCACACGCACGTCCAGACATCCGACGAGCACATTCTGCCGAAAGGAACCGGATACATCACGGACGTGGGTATGACAGGCCCGGCCAATTCCGTGATCGGCATGGACAAAGAAGCGATCCTTGAGCGCTTCCTCACCCAGTTGCCCCAGAAGTACGAGGTGGCCAAGGGGGACAACGAGGTACAGGCTGTGCGGGTGCTCATCGACACGAACACAAAGCTGTGCATTTCCATAGAGCGTATAAGAGAAAAGGTTGCATGATATGGACATCGACCGGCAGATAGAGGTCATCAGGCGGGGCACTGTTGAACTCGTGAACGAAGTTGATCTGCGCCAGAAGCTCACCAAGGCTGGTGCGGAAGGCAGACCTCTGCGCGTGAAACTGGGCATGGACCCTACTGCGCCCGACCTACACCTGGGCCACACGGTGGTCCTTCAGAAGTTGAAGCACTTCCAGGAACTGGGCCACGTCGCCATCTTCTTGATCGGCGATTTCACGGGCATGATCGGTGACCCGACAGGAAGGATAGAGACGAGGCCGGTGCTCACGAAGGAGGCGCTGCTCGCGAATGCCGAGACGTATAAGAAGCAGGTCTTCAAGATCCTCGACCCGGACAAGACGGAGATTCGTTTCAACAGTGAGTGGTTCGAGGCGATGAGGGCGGACGACATGGTGCGACTTTGCGCCCAATATACGGTTGCGAGGATGCTCGAGCGCGACGACTTCAGGAAGCGTTACCAGGGGAATCTCCCCATCAGCGTGCACGAGTTCCTCTACCCGTTGGTGCAAGGGTATGACTCTGTTGCCCTGCGGGCCGATGTGGAACTCGGCGGAACAGACCAGATCTTCAATCTGCTTGTGGGACGTGACATTCAGAGGGCGTATGGTCATGAGTCTCAGATCGTGGTGACCGTGCCCCTGCTCGAAGGCACCGACGGCGTGAACAAGATGAGCAAGAGCTACGGCAACTATGTCGGGATAGACGAGCCGCCGGACGTGATATTCGGCAAGCTCATGTCCATCTCGGATGATTTGATGATCCGCTACTATGAATTGTTGAGTGACATAACGCTCGAGGAGCTGCGCGCCCTGAAAGAGGGCATGGCTGCAGGCAAGGTCCATCCCAAGCAGGCGAAGATAAACTTCGCCCACGAGATGGTGAAGCGGTTCCACGGTGAAGATGCTGCGATACAGGCGGAGCGGAACTTTGAGAAGGTCTTCAAGGAGAAGGAGATACCGGAAGACATAGAAACCGTCACGCTGCAGCGATCAGGCGACACTATCTGGGTGCCGCAACTAGTTTCCTCACTCGGTATGGTCAGCTCGAACGGGGAGGGCAAGCGTATGATCGCCCAGGGGGGCGTCAACATCAATGGCGTCAAAGTCGCCTCTGAGGATTTTTCCATTGCCAGCGTGCATGAATTGATCATCAAGGTGGGCAAGAGGAAGTTCAAGAAAGTAATCTTGCAGTAGCATACCGATTTGCCTTCAAGCGTATGCCTTCGTTGCCTTCGTTACAAGTCCATCTCATCCGCTACGGCAGGTTTTGGCCGGGTACGCGCGCGCTGCCAAAACCTTCATACGCGGGTGGCAACCCGCGACGTACCTGTAGTACGCCTTCGTCACACTCCTCCTCGTCGCCCGGGGTACCCAGCCAGTGGCTGGGTCGTCCATCTTGAATCCAAATCGGTATTACTTTAACGTGCTGAGATAACCACTCCGGCGTGCCAAGCCCGAGATCGCAGGCAAAAGGCGTTGCCCTTCTGCCCCGGTTGCGGTGCTTTATATTCATTATAGTGAACAATTATATGTGACACGAAACGACGCAAAGTTAATCTTATAAAATGATACTCCTTAAATATTATACTACTTCTATCAAATATCACTTGACATTCACGTGTATACTGATTTAAATTACAAAGTACAATAATTCATTGATGTGAACAAACGTCTTTTCGAAAGGAGCTTATATGTACGTTCCCGATTTTGACTATTACAGTCCTTCGACGCTGGAAGAAGCGTGTGGCGTTCTTGGCGGACTGGGGGAAGGCGCCAGGGTTCTGGCGGGCGGAACTGACCTACTCCACATGATGAAGAACGAGTTGCTCGCCCCGAAAGCCCTGGTCTCCCTCAAGAACATACGTAACCTCGGTGAGATCAAGTACGATCCGGGTAAGGGAGTTGTACTCGGGGCCAGGGCGACCCACAACGACCTGGTCAACTCACTTCTGCTCCAGCAGAAATATCCCGCGGTCCCGGAAACGGCGCATCAGATGGCCAACAACCAGGTGCGCAACCTGGGAACCGTTGGCGGCAACTTGGTGAATGCGGTACCTTCCGCAGACCTCCCGCCGATTCTGATTGCCCTCAGGGCCTATGTAAATCTTGTCAGTCCGCGTGGCAAGAGAACCATGGACCTGGAGGACTTCTTCCTGGGTCCGCGTAAGACGGCAATCGGGCGCGATGAGATACTTACCAGTGTTGTCATTCCTGACCAGCCTTCGACCGGCAGCTGGTACTGCAAATTCGGCCTGCGCCGTTCAGGGGCGCTTGCGGTCGTGGGCGTGGCAGTCAGCGTTGTGGCTGACGGACTGCATGTGCAGAGTGGACGGATCGTGCTGGGTGCTGTTTATCCTACGCCCCTGAGGGCCAAGGAAGCCGAACGGTTACTCGCCGGCGGGATTGCGACAGAGGCGCTCCTCGAGGAGGTTGGGCGGGCTGCGGCAGCCGAGTGCAGGCCGATCTCCGACACCAGGGCCTCTGACGAATACAGGCGGGACATGGTGCGGGTCTTTACTAAGCGGGCTCTGCGCAAGGCCCTGAAGATAGAAGGCGCCACAACAGAATGAAAAGGAGGTAACGGCAATGGAATACATGCAGGGTAAGGACGGGGTACGTCGATACCTGATAAACCTGGTTGTCAACGGCGATGCACGCTCGCTGGTCGTCAAGGCGAATACGCTCCTCGTGAATGCTTTGCGGAAGCAGCTTTCCCTCACAGGCACCAAGAAGGGATGCGAGATGGGAGACTGCGGGTCATGCACCGTGCTGCTCAATGGAAAGCCTGTCGATGCATGTCTGGTGCTGGCGGTTGAGGCGGACGATTGCGAAATCACCACCATTGAGGGTGTGGCGCAGAGCGATGAGTTGGATAAATTGCAGGAGTCTTTTATCAACAATGCGGCTATCCAGTGCGGTTACTGCACGCCCGGCATGATCCTTTCGGCAAAGGCATTGCTCACGCGCAATCCCCATCCGAGCGAAACCGAGGTGCGGGCAGCAATCGGCGGCAACCTGTGTCGCTGCACCGGATACGTGAACATCGTGAAGGCTGTCATGGCTGCGGCAGAGAGTGAAGAGAATAGGAGCGTAGCATGAAAGAGGC
>Ga0079037_100002028_pt1 | contig 10898 bp, 9 predicted proteins | sample Mud3Dept4metaG_FD_71479 | JGI IMG/M metagenome (GOLD analysis project Ga0079037, IMG submission 71479) | Freshwater wetland microbial communities from Ohio, USA, analyzing the effect of biotic and abiotic controls - Mud 3 Core 4 Depth 4 metaG | ecosystem: Environmental > Aquatic > Freshwater >... | reverse complement strand
GGAGCTGCAGCGTCAGCTGGCCATCGATTGGCATCTGCCCGAGTTGCTGAAAAACCTGCTGGATCCGGCGCTGGCGAAAACGTCCCGGGTACGCAATGTCACCCTGGCGGTCAATCTGGCACGGCATTCTGCTCAGGGCTGGGATAACGCGGCCTTGCCGGATGATTATCGTGAAATCGGCGACTTGCTGCGGATGGAACCGGAGCGGGTGATGGCGCTGGTGCAGACCATCCCGACCCCTTACTAAAACACCGATATCTTGAGTCAAGCCGCCGTGGCGGGCGTTATGCGGGACGGGGAATCACGCTTTCTTCCAGGTTGCGGGCGATCTGGGTGAGCGCCATTCCGGCGGGGCAGCCGGGGGTGGCCTGCATCATGAGCTGGCGGCGCATGATGGCCTGGCGCACTTCGGGATCAACCGGGATGTCGCCCATGTGGATCAGGCGAATCGGCTGGTTGAGCCCGGCCACGACGAAGCGGTCGAGCACCTGTTGCAGTTGATTGGTGATTGCTGCACCGCTGCCTGGGCGGGTGGCCTGGTTGATGATGACCCGAACCGTCTGGCGCTGCTGCTGTCCCACCAGGACCTTGATGGTGGCGTAGGCATCGGTGAGCGAGGTCGGCTCGGGCGTCGCCACCATCAGCACTTCGGACGCCAGGGAGACGGCAAACAGCACAACGTCGGAAATGCCTGCGCCGGTATCCAGAATCACCACATCGTAATTCGGCACCAGGCTGTTCATCACGCGCAAAAACTCGTTGCGCACTTCGGACGTCAGGCGCGAATACTCCACCATTCCCGAACCCGCCAGCAGCACGGAAAACCCGCCCGGCGCGGGCAGGATGGCCTCTTCCAGGGTGGCCTTGCCGGTAAACACATCATGCAAGGTGATTTTGGGATAGAGGTTGAGCACCACATCGAGATTGGCCAGCCCGAGGTCGGCATCGAGCACCAGCACCTTGTGGCCGCGCTTGGCAAGCGCGGCCGCAAGATTGGCGGACACGAAGGTTTTGCCCACGCCGCCCTTGCCGCTGGTGACAGCGAGCACCTTGCCCAGGGGTCTGAGTGGAACTTGAGCAGCGCCCGGATTTTGCGCTGCGGAGTCTAGTACATCGTTCATGCGTTTACTCGGTTTGTGACATTGTCCTGGCCGGACTCAAACGGGTTTGCGTTGTCCGTGGCAAGGTGGCTGAACAGCAAGCCTTTTTCTTCCGCGCTAACCGAAAGCTCTTGGGGTTGATCGATACAGGCTTGATTACGGCCATTGGCTTTAGCGCGATACAACTGGGTGTCGGCGCGCTCGATCCATAACTCGGTGGTGGAGCGCACCCACTCGGGCGCATAGGCACCGCCGATGCTGATCGTGGCCTGGATGGTGAGCAAGGGGCTCACCGCGACAGAAAGCTCGGCTACCGCCCGCCGAATGCGTTCGGCCAGGGCGAGCCCGAACAGCGGGCGGCAATTGGGCAGGATGATGGCGAATTCTTCGCCGCCGTATCGTGCAACCGTATCCACTGGGCGCACACAGCGAGCCAGACAATGCGCAATCGTCCGCAACACCTGATCGCCAGCCAGATGGCCGTGGGTGTCATTGATACTTTTAAAGTGGTCAATATCCAGCATCAACAGCAGAACCGATTCGCCGGAGCGTGCAACCGTTTCGATCTGACGTTCGAGTGCCGAGAGAAAATGTCGGCGGTTGCCGAGGCCGGTCAACGGATCCTTGAGCGAAAGCTCGCACAGGCTGTCGATCACCCGCTGCAAATACTCGGTGGGCGATTCGTCGCGCTGGGGCTGGCTGTTTCTGGCGTCGTGCTCGAGCAGCGCACACGCATTGTCGAGTCGCAGGTCTGGCAGGTCGATCAGTGAAGTGCTGGGAGGCGCCACAGTGGATTTCAATACGGGGTAGTGGAATCGGGCAAAAAAACCAGTCGAGAACACTCAACTGCCTGTGAGGCGAGTATGTGGGGATTTGCGCCTTTGGGCAAGGGGCGGTGAGCAGTCAGTTCGCCGGTGGGGCGGGGCGCGGTGGCAATCCCGTGCGAATCGCCCTGGAGAAATCACCATCCAGCGACACAGCCTGGGCGCGGGGGTTGATGTAGCTCAGCGACTTGAGTTCGGCGAAGGGTAGATCGTGATTGATTACGCCCTTTTCATATAGCAGTTGATCCAGGTAGCCATTTGCCAGCCAGCGCCAGTCAAGCGGGATCTTGCTGATGGCATTGCCCGCATGCAGGCGGATGGTGGTGGTGCAGTTGTGGCTGAAGGCGTTGTACCACTCGGGCTGGCTGGCAAGGTGATTGACCGTTTGCAGGTAATCCAGCAACAGCGCGCGGGCGCGGACGGGCGGGGTGCGTAGCCGGTAGAGGTAGACATCCTCATGCCGGTGGTTGGTGCGCAAGCCGACCAAATCGCGCTCATCGGCCAGCACGTAGTAAAGCTCGAACTGCCGGAAAAAACCGCGCACGGCGGAATAGCTTTCGCCGGTTTCGGTGCGGGTTTCGATCGACGCCGCCAGGTGCTGGCCATCGTCGAATTCCCAGCTGAGGATGGTGTGGGCAATGCTGGGCGAGCCCCAATAGATGACGTAAAGATCCAGCCCGCGCAATCTGGACAGGTCGTAGGTGCGGGTTTCCCAGTGCGGGGTGAAATCGGTTTCGCTGCGGTAGTCGAAATTGCGCACGTTGCGCACGGTGATGAGGTTTCCGTGAATGACTGCGGAAGGCGGGTTTGCCACATTCGGCAGCCAGTTGCGCGTATTGCTGGGGGGGATATTGAGCCACCAGCCGAGCAGCACGGCAAACAGGATCAGGCTGGCAGCAACCGCGCGGCGTCTGGGGCGTAGCAGGATCAGCAGCGCCAGCGTGGCCAGCGCGTAGGCCAGTGCGAGCAAGCCGGCCAGGGAACGCGATGTGGGACCGTCAAACCACAGGGCGGCGCAGCCCCAGGCGGTGAGCGCCAGCAGGAGTGTCCACAGGCTCAGGCGGCCGAGCAGTTTGAGAAATCGGATCATGGCAATGGGAGAGTTGAGCTGCGATTGAGCCGGATTGTACGTTGAGCCGACATGGCGGTAACGGTGTGAATGGCCGGAGCCCTATAATCAGCGCCATCCACGATCTGCTTGAATTTCGCCATGCCTATCCAAAGTGTTTTACCCCGCAGCCGGCCGATGCTACCTGCCGCGTTAATCACTCTCGTCTGGCTGGCGGCGCTATGCAGCCCTGCCCAGGCCGCTGCCACGCAGTCGAGCCAGGCATTGCCGTCAGCAAGCCAGGCGCAGCGCCCGAAGATCGGCCTGGTGCTGGGCGGTGGCGGCGCGCGCGGTTCGGCGCACGTCGGGGTGCTGAAAGTGCTGGAGGAACTGCACATTCCCATCGATTACATTGCGGGCAACAGCATGGGCGCGATCGTCGGCGGGCTGTATGCGTCAGGGGTGAGCCCGGATGAAATCGGGCGCGAGCTGCAGACCATCGACTGGGACGATACCTTTCAGGATGCTCCGCCGCGCACCGACCGTTCGTTTCGCCGCAAGCTCGATGACAACCTGTATATGGTCAAGCCCAAGCTGGGGTTTAGCGACGGCCAGGTAAAAACGCCGCTCGCCTACATCCATGGCCAGAAGTTTGACTTGCAGCTCAGCCGCCTGACCCTGCGCGCCGCCAATACCCATGACTTCAACAAGCTGCCGATTCCGTTTCACGCGGTCGCCACGGATCTCGAAACGGGGCAGCCGGTGGTGCTGCAATCCGGCGAGCTGGCGCGCGCCATTCGCGCCAGCATGGCGGTGCCCGGCGCATTCGATCCGGTGGAGATCGACGGCAGGCTGCTGGTGGATGGGCTGGTGTCCAATAATGTGCCGGTGAACGTGGCGCGCGACATGGGGGCGGATATCGTGATTGTGGTCGATGTCGGCAGCGGCCTGTACAAGCGCGATCAAATCAAAGGGGCGCTCGATGTGGTGGCCCAGCTCACCAATATCCTCTCCGAGCGCAACGTCGAGCTACAGCTGGCCACGCTGAAATCGTCCGATATTTTGATCAAGCCCCAATTGGGCGACCTGGGTAGCGGCGATTTCGACCGGGCAGGAGAGGGGATCAAGATAGGCGAGCAGGCCGCCCGCGAAATGCTCCCCACGCTGCAGCGATTGTCGGTCGATCTGGCGAGTTACTCGCAGTTTGCGGCCAGGCAGGCGGTGCCTGAAAAGGTGCCAGTCATTGATTTCGTGCGCATCGATAACCAGTCCCGTATTGGCGACGCGACCATTCTTTCGCATATCACCCTGCAACCCGGCCAGCCGCTGAACAGTGTGCAGCTGGACAAGGAAATCAACGAGATTTATGGTCTCGATGTGTTCGAGAACGTGCGCTATGAGGTGGTGGAAGACGGCGACAAGACAGGCCTGGTATTGCACGTCAAGGAAAAATCCTGGGGCCCCAACTATCTGCAGTTCGGTGTGGAGCTGGCCTCCAATTTCAGTGACGAAAGCTCTTACAACCTGGGCGTGCTGTATTCCCGTACGGCCATCAACTCGCTGAACGGCGAGATCCGGCTGGGAGTGCAGGTCGGTCAGGATCCGGCGGTCGCTGCCGAGTGGTATCAGCCGCTCGATCCGGCCTCGCGCTACTTCATCAACACCCGGGCTGGCTGGTCGAGTACGCAAAATAATGTGTACGACGGCGACAGTGCCATCGCCCGGTATGACGTTTCGCGAGCGGCTGTTGATCTGGCCATCGGCCGTGAGTTCGGCACCTGGGGCCAGGCGCGCCTCGGCTTCGTCTGGGGCGAAGGCACGGTCGATACGGTGATCGGCGACCCGGGGCAGGCAAGCGATTTCCGGCTTGGACAGGCTTATGCACAACTCGCGGTAGACACGCTGGACAGCGTCTATTTCCCCGGCAGCGGGCACAAGGGCCAGTTGAGCCTGATCACCAGCCAGGAGTCGCTGGGCGCGGATCAGGATTTCAATCAGGTGCTACTGAGATTTGGCCAGGCCTATACCCAGGGGCGGAACCACTATGTCGGCATGTTCCATTTTGATACCACGCTCGACAACGATGCTCCGCCACAGAGCCTGTTCCGCACCGGCGGTTTTCTCAATCTCTCGGGCTATCGTCCGAACCAGTTGAGCGGTCAGCAAGTCGGGGTGGCTTCCCTTATGTATTTCCGACGCATTCTGGATGCCAAAATCCTGCCCGGCTACGTCGGCGGCTCGATCGAGTATGGCAACGCCTGGCAGAACAGCAGCGATATCGACTTCAACAGCGGGGTACTCAATGGCAGCGTGTTCTTCGGCGCCGACACGCCGATTGGGGCCTTGTATCTGGGGGTAGGGTTTGCCGAGGGCGGTTCAGGCACGCTTTTCCTCCACCTGGGCCCGCTTTATTAAGCCTGGCTTTCGGGCCGAAACAGCATGAAATCAGGCGCAGGTGGACGGACGAAAACGGATGATGCAACAGAGAAAACCATGAGCTGTAATGCTACGCTGCGTTGCCGGGATGCGTTGAATTTTCCTGCATGGATTTTTGTGGGTGTGCTGATGTCGGCCTTGTGCGGGCCGCTTACGGCGCGCGCTGCAGACGCAGAGACTGCGCCTCCCCCTGTGACTCACTCATTCATGGAGGCGCCGGTTGTCATCGACGGCGTGGAGTTGTTCAAGGTGCGCGGCGTTCAGGCGTACCCCGCCGCAAAGCGAGCGGCACAAATCGAGCAGCGAATAGAAGCGTTCGCGGCAAATCCGGCACTGTCACCCAAAGCGCTGGTGATAACCGAGACAGTAGAGGGCTCGCAAATCGCGGCGGGCAGCCAGACCCTGCTGACTGTTTTCGATGCGGACGCCCGGCTGGAACAGGTCCGGCGTCCCGTGCTTGCCCGCATCTACGCCACACGCATCAGCGAGGCAATCGAAACCTATCGGCGTGACCGCACCCGCGAATACCTGCTGCGCAGCGCGGGTCATGTGCTGCTGGCGACCCTGGCGCTAGGGGTGTTTCTGTGGCTCGGCAAGCGTGCCGTGCGGCGTATCGACAGGGAACTTGATGGTCGCGTCAAGGCCCAACTCACCGGCTTGGAAGCCCGTTCCATGCGAATCGTCAGCGCCACCCATGTGTGGAGTGCGTTGCGTGGGGTGCGGAAACTGATCTGGAGCATGGCGACTGTCATCGCGGGGCTGCTTTACTTCGATTACGTGTTGCATCTGTTCCCATGGACGCGGCTGCTCGCTTCGCGCCTGTGGTCCCTGTTGATTGATCCGCTGCGCGCCATGGGTGAAAGCGTGCTTGCCGCGATTCCCGGTCTGGTGTTCCTGGCCATTCTGGTGATCGTGACGCGCTACCTGCTGAAGACGATCCGCCTGTTCTTCATGGCGCTGGCGGAGGGAACCACGCCACTGGCGCATTTTGAGCGCGACTGGGCCTGGCCGACGTATCGGCTGGTGCGGTTTTTTGTGATCGCGTTCGCGCTGGTGGTGGCGTATCCCTATATTCCGGGGTCGCAGTCGGATGCGTTCAAGGGCATTTCCCTGTTTCTCGGGGTGATCGTTTCGCTCGGCTCCTCGTCGGTCATCGGCAACATCATCGCCGGCTACACCATGATCTACCGGCGCGCGTTCCGCATCGGCGACCGCGTCAAGATCGAGGATCATGTTGGCGACATCACCGAGTCGCGCCTGCTCGTCACGCATTTGCGTACGCCGAAGAACGAAGAAATCGTCATCCCCAATTCGGTCATCCTCAGCAACAGCGTGGTGAACTACAGCACGCTTGCGCGCAAAGGCCAGCTGATTTTGCATGCCACGGTAGGAATCGGCTACGAAACGCCGTGGCGTCAGGTAGAAGCAATGTTGTTGCAGGCGGCCGATCGCACCGAGGGATTGCTCAAGGAGCCGAAGCCTTTCGTGCTGCAGAAACAGCTGGGCAGTTTTGACGTGACCTACGAGATCAACGTCTACTGCGACAACGCCCAGGCGATGAACCGGCTGTATACGCAGCTTCACCGGAACATCCTCGATCAGTTCAATGAGTATGGCGTGCAGATCATGACCCCGGCCTACGAAGGGGATCCGGAGCAGGCCAAGGTGGTGCCGCGCGATCAGTGGTATGCCACTCCGGCTGCAGCGCCTGACGCGACGCCGCGTTAGCCATTTTTTACCCCGCCCGCAAAAAGCCCGTGCCGGTTGTGCGATATCCGGGTCGGGCTCACGGATAATCGCGCCGTATGAATGCAGTTCCCTACTGGCGCCTGTCCGGCTTCTATTTCTTCTACTTTGCCTTCGTCGGCGCGATGTCGCCGTTCTGGGGGCTTTATCTGCAATCGCTGGCGTTCAACGCCTTCCAGATCGGCGTGCTGATGTCGCTGCTGCAGGTGATGCGGATATTCGCGCCGAATATCTGGGGCCATATCGCCGACCACACCGGCAGGCGCACCTCCATCGTGCAGATCGCGGCAGCGGGCAGCGTGCTGGTGTTTGCCGGGGTGTTCGTTAGCGACAGTTTCTGGTGGCTGTTTGCGGTGATGGCGTGCCTGAGCTTTTTCTGGAGCGCGTCGTTGCCGCTGGTCGAGGCGATGACGCTGTCACATCTGGGCGAGCGTACCGATGCTTACGGCCGGATTCGGCTGTGGGGCTCGGTCGGCTTCATCGTGATGGTGGTCGGGCTGGGCTACGCTTTCGATACTGTGTCGATCAGCTGGCTGCCATGGGCGGTGCTGGCCGTGATGCTGGGCATTGTCGCGTCGGCGCGGACGATCCCCGAAGCGGAAATCCTGCCGCATCCCAGCGACCACCATTCGGTGTGGGATATCGTCAAGCGGCCCGAAGTGGCGTCTTTGCTGGCGGCCTGTCTGCTGATGGCGGTGACGCACGGGCCGTACTACACCTTCTATTCCATCTATCTGGTCGATCATGGTTACGACAAGTCCACCGTCGGCTGGCTGTGGGCGCTCGGGGTTCTGTGCGAAATCGGTATTTTTCTCATCATTCCGCGCATCTTCGCGCAGGTGACGCCGCGCCAGCTGATTCTGGCGAGCTTCGCGCTGGCGGTGCTGCGCTTTCTGGTCATCGCCTGGGGCGTGGAGTCGGCCTGGCTGGTGTGGGGCGCACAGACGCTGCATGCGTTCAGCTTCGGCACCTATCACGCGGCGGCGGTGGCGCTGATCCATCAGCATTTTCGTGGCCGCCACCAGGCGCGCGGGCAGGCGTTGTACACCAGTCTGTCCTATGGCGTCGGCGGTACCATCGGCGGGCTGGCCAGCGGCCTGACCTGGGAGTCGCTCGGTTCGGCGTGGACGTTTACCTTGGCCGCCGTCAGCGCGGCACTGGCGTGGGCGGTCTACGCCGTATGGGGTAAATCGAAATAGCGGAAATCAAAATGGCGCCAAACAAAAGCCGTGCCAGCCGCCCTGAACCTATGAAATAATCAGCGTTTAACGCTACTTAGCCTTTATTCCGCATGCCCGGACTCACCTTATTCCAGAAACTGTGGGACGCCCATGTCGTTCACGTCGAAGCCGACGGCACCACGCTGCTCTACATCGACCGCCATCTGGTGCACGAAGTCACCAGTCCGCAGGCATTCGAGGGGCTGAAACTCGCTCACCGCACGCCGCGCCGCGTCGATGCGGCGATTGCCGTGCCCGACCATAACGTGCCGACGACCGACCGCTCACAGGGTATCGCCGACCCGGTGTCGCGCCTGCAGGTCGAAACGCTCGACGCCAACTGTGCCGAATACGGCATCACCGAATTCAAGATGGACGACATCCGCCAGGGCATCGTCCACGTCATCGGCCCCGAAGAAGGCCTCACGTTGCCTGGCATGACCGTGGTGTGCGGCGATTCGCATACCTCGACGCACGGTGCGTTCGGCGCGCTGGCGTTCGGCATCGGCACCTCCGAGGTCGAGCATGTGCTGGCCACGCAATGCCTGTGGCAGAAGCCGTCGAAAACCATGCTGGTGAAAGTCGAAGGCACGCTGGGCAAGGGTGTCACGGCGAAGGACATCGCGCTCGCCATCATCGGTGAAATCGGCACCGCCGGCGGCACCGGCTATGCGCTGGAGTTCGGCGGCTCGGCGATTCGCGCGCTGACCATGGAAGGCCGCATGACGCTGTGCAACATGGCAATCGAGGCGGGTGCCCGCGCAGGCATGGTGGCGGTCGACCAGACCACGATCGACTACGTCAAGGGGCGACCCTATTCACCCAAGGGTGCGGCGTGGGATCAGGCGGTAGCCTGGTGGAATACGCTGCACTCGGATGCCGATGCAGTGTTTGACCGCGTGGTCGAACTGGACGCAGCGAAGATCGAGCCGCAAGTCACTTGGGGCACCTCACCCGAAATGGTGACGACGATCAACGGCAGCGTGCCGAATCCGGCCAGCGCACCGAACGAAACCAAGCAGCATGACTGGACCCGCGCGCTGGAATACATGGGGCTGCAGGCAGGCACGCCGCTGGCCGAGATTCCAGTGGACAAAGTGTTTATCGGCTCCTGTACCAACTCGCGCATCGAAGACCTGCGCGAAGCCGCCAGCGTGGCCAGAGGCCGCAAGGTTGCCCCCAACGTCAAGCTGGCGATGGTGGTGCCGGGTTCCGGCCTGGTCAAGCAGCAGGCCGAGGCCGAAGGACTGGACAAGATCTTTGTCGCCGCCGGTTTCGAGTGGCGCGAGCCCGGCTGCTCGATGTGCCTGGCGATGAACGCCGACCGCCTGGAGCCGGGCGAGCGTTGCGCCTCCACCTCCAACCGCAATTTCGAAGGGCGGCAGGGGCAGGGCGGTCGAACCCATTTGGTGAGTCCGGCAATGGCGGCCGCTGCTGCGTGTGCCGGGCACTTTGTTGATGTTCGTTATTTTTAAGGAGAAACCCATGAAGCCGATGTTTGCCGTTTTGATTGCAGTTGCATTGACCTTGGCTGGTTGCAACACCATGGAGGGCTTTGGCCAGGACGTGAAGAAAGCGGGCGACTCGATCGAAAAAGCCGGCAGCAAGGCCGGCAACTGATCGGCATGCAGGCTTTTACCCAACTTGACGGGCTGGTGGTGCCGCTCGACCGCGCCAACGTCGACACCGACGCCATCATTCCCAAGCAGTTCCTGAAATCGATCAAGCGCAGCGGTTTCGGCCCCAACCTGTTCGACGAGTGGCGTTACCTGGACCACGGCGAGCCCGGCAAGTCGAATCACGATCGTCCGCTCAATCCGGATTTCGTGCTGAATCAGCCGCGCTACCAGGGCGCATCCGTCCTGCTGGCACGAGACAACTTCGGTTGCGGATCGAGTCGCGAGCATGCGCCGTGGGCGCTCGAAGATGCGGGCTTTCGCGCCATCATTGCACCGTCTTTCGCCGATATTTTCTTCAACAACTGTTTCAAGAACGGCATCCTGCCCATCGTGCTGGATGCCGCCATCGTCGACAGGCTGTTCAAGGAATGCGAAGCCAACGAGGGGTATGCGCTGTCGGTGGATCTGGACCAGCAGACCGTCACCACGCCCACCGGTGAAGTCATTCCGTTTGCCGTGGATGCGGGACGCAAGCATCGCTTGTTCAATGGCCTGGACGATATCGGCTTGACGCTGTTGCAGGCGGACAAAATCGCAACCTACGAAGCGCGGCGCAGGATCGACGCGCCGTGGTTGTTTGCTTAACAAGAATTCACCGCAGCGTAGTGCGGTGAGCAAGGTTGATTTATGAAAATTGCAGTTCTGCCCGGCGACGGTATCGGCCAGGAAATCGTCGCCCAAGCGGTCAAGGTGCTCGACGTTCTTAAAAGCGACGGCGCGAAAATCGAAATGGAAACCGCGCCCATCGGCGGCGCAGGCTACGACGCAGCGGGCGACCCGCTGCCGGAGGCGACGCTGACGCTCGCGCGCGCAGCTGATGCGGTGCTGCTCGGCGCAGTCGGCGG
>Ga0079037_100002027_pt1 | contig 10898 bp, 8 predicted proteins | sample Mud3Dept4metaG_FD_71479 | JGI IMG/M metagenome (GOLD analysis project Ga0079037, IMG submission 71479) | Freshwater wetland microbial communities from Ohio, USA, analyzing the effect of biotic and abiotic controls - Mud 3 Core 4 Depth 4 metaG | ecosystem: Environmental > Aquatic > Freshwater >... | reverse complement strand
ACCGGGAGGGCGCCGGGGGCCGCCGACGCCCTCAAGCTCAAGTCGGCGCTGCTCTACGAGCTGGCGCTCTTCGACCACGCCCGCGGCTGGGCCCAGCAGTTCCACCTCGGGGCGCTCCGCAACAACAACACGCGGATGCGCCGCACGCTCGGGCCCGACACGGGCTTCGACTCCATCGGCGACTTCGAGGTGGCCCGGCCGCTGTCGCGGTTCCTCGATCGCCTCGACGACACGAACCAGCTCGCGAAGACCATCCTCTACAACCTGAACCCTCGCGACAACGCCCTGCTGGCGGCGATGATCGGCAACTTCCAGGACGGCACGATTCCGGGGAAGATGCAGTACGGCTCGGCCTGGTGGTTCCTCGATCAGCTCGACGGCATGACCGAGCAGATGAACGCCCTCTCGAACATGGGCCTGCTGTCGCGGTTCGTCGGGATGGTGACCGATTCGCGCAGCTTCCTGTCGTACTCGCGGCACGAGTACTTCCGCCGGCTGGTCTGCAACCTCCTCGGCGAAGACGTCCGGCGCGGGTACCTGCCCGATGACCGCGCGCTCCTCGGCCGCATGGTGAGGAACATCTGTTTCTTCAACGCGCGCGACTACTTTGGCTTCCCGCTCGGGAAGGCGGCGGGGGGCGTCACACCCGGCTGAAGGCCCCGGGGTCGAAGCCCCGGGCTCCATGGTGACGGAGACGGCGTGCCGGCGCCTTCGTCGCAGGCCCCTCCGCCGCGCCGCTCGTCAGACGATGTCCGGCACGAAGGTCCGCGAGCCGATGGCTCCCAGCGCCTGCTTGAGCTCCTCGAGCATCGCCTCATCCCGATAGGTGCCGACGATCGCGCCGCCCGATCCCGCGAACTTCGCGCTGGCGCCGCAGTGGCGCGCCGTCTCCACCTGCGCGACTTGCCACGGCGCCAGGTTGTAGATGCGGCGCCTGGTGTCGAAGTTCTCGTTGATGAGCGCGGACAGCCTGTCGTGGTCGCCGGCGACAATGGCGTCGCGGCCCTCCGCGGCGAGCGCCGCGAAGTGCGACATCGCGTCGACGACGAGCGCCTCGCCGCGGTTGAAGCGATCGCGGATGGCGTTGTGGAAGATCTCGGTGGGCTCGCCCATGCTGACGTGGTACGCGACGTAGACGGGCGGCAGCAGCGCCGGGTCCAGCCGCTCGTAGTGATAGCAGGGGAGCCCCGCCACGGCGCGCTCGCGCGCCCGGTCGAAGTCCATGAAGACGAGGCCTTCATAGACCTGGATCACGCGGTCCTGGAGCCCCGCCGTGATGCCCAGCTCCTCCTGCTCGACGCTCAAGACGAACGACGGTTGCGCCTCGAGGGGGATGTCGATCTGGTAGAACTCCAACAAACAGCGCAGCGTGGCGACGATGAGGGCGCTCGACCCGGCCAGCCCGACCTGGCGCGGGATCGTCGTCTGGTAGCGGACGGAGAAGCTGCGGTCATGCAGCGCGATGCCCTGCGCGTCGCAGTACTCGACAAACCGCTTGATGGTGGCCTTGATGAGCCGGATGCCGCCGTAGTACCCGTGGAGGCGCACGTCGCGCGCCAGGTCCCGCACCGAGTTGAAGCGCGCGCGGTCGCCTTCGGCCAGCACGATGTCCACCGAGTCCCACTCGTACAGGACGACCTCGGCGTGGAAGTTCCGCACACTGAAGGAGATGGTCTTTCCGTGGTACCCGTCCGAGGGGTTGCCCAGCAGTCCGGCGCGCGCGTAGGCGCGCTCACGCGTGAGGAACATGAAGCAATTCCTCCAGGTGGCGGCGCAGGGCCTCGCCGTGCCGCGGGTCGGCCAGGGCGAACTCGACGAACGCCTGGAAGTAGGCGTCGAAGTTCCCGATGTCGTAGCGCCGCTCGCCGCCCGTCAGGCGGACGCCGTACGCCTTGCCGCCCTGGCGGATGAGGCCCCGCAGCGCGTCGGTCAACTGGATCTCCCCGCCCTTGCCCGGGGGCGTTCTTTCGAGCGCGTCGAAGACCGCCGGCGACAGCACGTATCGGGCCGCGATCGCCAGGTTGCTCGGCGCCTCGTCGGGGGACGGCTTCTCAATCACGTCCGCCAGCTCGAAGACGTCGCCCGGCGAGACCGGCGCGGCCACGCCGTAGTGCGAGACCTCGTCGCGCGGGACCTCCTCGAACGCGATGACCGCCACCGCGTCCCGCTCGAGGAAGCAGCGCACCATGCGCTGCACGACGTCGCTCTCGGCGTGCATGCCGATGATCGAGTCGCCGAGCGCGACGATGAACGGGCGCCGGCCGACGAACGAGCGGGCGCAGAGCACCGCGTGGCCGAGGCCGAGCAGCTGCCGCTGCCGCGTATAGAAATACTGCACGGCCGATCGCTCGAACGCCAGCTCGGCGAGCAGCTCTTCCTTGCCGGTCTCGCGCAGCGTCTGGATGAGCTCGGCGTTGAGGTCGAAGTGGTTCTCGATCGAGGCCTTGCCCGGGCCGGTCACGAACAGCACCTGCCTGGCGCCCACGCGGGTCAGCTCCTCGACCACGTACTGGACGACCGGCTTGCGGCCGACCGGCAGCATCTCCTTCGGCTGGGACTTGGTGGCCGGCAAGAGGCGCGTGCCCAGGCCTGCAACGGGAACGACGGCGATTTCGATGTCCATGGATCAGCCGGAACAATGCCGCGGTGCCCGATGCGCCGCGCCCCGGCATTCTATCAAGGTCGCAAGCAATCGGCGACAGTGCGCCGCGCACGCTCTGGCGCCGCGAGTACCGGGCGTTCACCATGAACGACGTCAGAATCGGCAGACGCCTGACGCTCGCCCCTCCATGGCGCGCTCTGGCGCTACACCGTCAGGTGAAGAGCGTGCGAGCAGCTTTCCCTACGAGAGCGACCACGGCCGGATGCCTGAGCTTCCTTTCGACCGTGATCGCATAGAACCGCTGGCGGACTCCGTCCGCCCTCCCGACCTCACGAACGCCGTACTTGCGGCGCACGGCGGCCGCGGTGGGCAACGCCACCGGAAACAGGCCCGCCCCCGCTTCGCCGAACGTCTTCATGAGCGCGCTGTCTTCGAACTCCCCGACGATGCTCGGCCGGATGCGCTCTCGATCGAACCACTCGTCGAGCGCGCCTCGTAGCGCCGAGTTCCTTCTCGGCAGCAGGAACGGCGCGCCGTCGACGGAACGCGGGAAGCCCTTCCGGTACGCCGCGGCCAGCCGATCGGTGCCGCACAACGAAACGCCGCACTCCCCGAGAAGGTGGTTGTACGCGCGAACGCTCACGGACGGGCCCGCCGGCGCGTCGGCCAGAACGAGGTCGAGGCGGTAGATCGCCAGTTCCGCGAGGAGCCGCTCGGGGGTGTCCTCCAGACACTCCACGCGCACGGCCTCGGTCAGCTTCAGGATCGGCTCAAGTACACGATAGGCGATGAGTTTCGGGACCACCATCGCGACGCCCACGGTCAGGCGCAGCCTGTGCCCGGGCAACTGGCCACGGACCATATCGAGCAGTTCCTCTCCCAGGCCGACCATCTCGTCGGCGTAGCGGTACACCGAGTGGCCACTGTCGGCCAGCACGATGTTCCGGCCGGCCCGCCTGAACAGCTTCTGCCCGAGGGCGTCCTCGAGCGAGCGGATCTGCGCCGTCACGGTGGGTTGCGACACGTGAAGCTTCTCGCTGGCCCGCGTGACGCCGCCTTCCCGGACGACGGTCCAGAAGACGCGAAGGTGGTGGTAGTTCAGGTACTCCATGCCATGAGAGGATACATTGAAATCGGACTATGTGTCACGCCACAATGACGTAGCTGTTCGCCTGCGTCCGGAGCGTCATGTGCAGGGTGATGACGCGTCCCGTGGAGGAGCAGCGTGGCACGCGGCGGTCGGCACGTCAGCTGAGCCACTCAGCGCGCAGCGCTCCCCCCTGAGGCGGAGTGCCGGCTGGCCTGGAGCGGCTTCATCGGCCGCCTGCCGACCACGATCTTCTCGGCCTTGCTGGCCGCCGTCCTGGGCGTGCTCGCGCTCGCCACTCCCGGCCGGACGTTCGCGCGAGGAAGGGGGGCCCTGGGCGGCCGCGTCGTGGGAGATGTCGTGAGCCTCGAGAGACGGGACATCGCGGCGTCCATTGCGTTGTCCCTCGCCGCAGAGGCCGGAGATCGTCAGACTCGCCGGCTGGCGAGGGGCGTTCCGCGGATCCGGCCACGAAGCGGCGCGGTGACGGCAGTCTCCCGCTGCCCGGCCCAGCGCCGGGCGGACGGAGACTGAGTCTTCAGCGTTTCATTCCGCGTCGGCCACGGATCCCCCCTAAGGTAGTGGTATGAGCGACGACGCGCTGGCCTCGCAGGAGCAGGTCTCGCGACGGCGGGCCCGGCGGTGAGGCTGTGGGACGCCTGGAGCAAGTTCGTGATTGGCCTCTTCTTCTCGACCGTGCTCGGATTCCTGGGCGCCATCAGCCTGATGACTTTGATTCCCCACGGGTGCCGGCGATGGCATCTCAGCCGAGCACGCCGGGTCTTCGGAAGGCTGCAGGTGCTGTCGGCGGCCCTCATGGCGTCTGGCCACGGACACAACGACGGCCAGCGGTTCATCGGCGTATTCACCGTGGCGCTGGCGCTCGGCCGCGTGCTGCCAGATTCCGCGGTGCCTTGGTGGGTCATTGTCGTCTGCACCGCCATCATGGGCGTCGCAGCGGTCCGCCGATTGTCGGCTGTGCGGTGGAGTCTCGTGGGAAATGCCGCCATGGGTTGGATCCTCACGTTCCCCAATCGCGGCCTCATTGCCGATGTCACGGCGCTCATCTTGCGCTGGAGTGCCTGACTCGACTTCCTGGGCCCTTCGACGCGGCCAGACCATCAATAAATGTCTATGCATGTGCCACGGAGAAAGTATTTGTTTCTGGTGCGGCTTCGGGTCGATGATCGTCGTAACGGCCGTGCGCAGCCGTGGTGCCCCGGCCGCCCTCGAGGCAACCGCAGCAAGGCGAGCGAAGCCGTGAAGGAGATGGCGATGGCCGTGGTGACGAAGATGACCGTGCGGGCTGTGGGCATGGACTTGACTGACCGCCTGAAGCACTACGTCGAGCGTCGGCTGCTGTTCGCCCTCGGACGGTTCGAGCGGCGGGTGGCCGGCGTCAGCGTCTGGATCAGCGACGCGAACGGCCCCAAGGGAGGAATTGACAAGCGATGCACGATCGCCGCCAGGCTGAAGGGCGCGGGAGACGTCCGGGTCGAGGATGTCGGCGCAGAACTGTCGTTCGCGATCGATTGCGCGGCGGGCCGGCTTCACCGGGCGGTCTCGAGGCGGATCGAACGGAGCCAGGAGATGCGGGCTGGTGGCCTCGGCTGGCGCACCCAGTGACCCGCCGCGTCCAGGAACTGACACGAACCGAGGCGTGATTCCGGCGGGCCGCCGATAGGGAGGTCGGAGTCATGAGAGTGCTGTTGGCTGTTGACGAGGATTCGGTACTTGAAGACGTGATCGAGGCACTGCGCTGGTGCGTGTTGTTCCGCGCGGGGGATGAGGTGACCGTGGTCCACGTGTCCCCCGACTTCGGGTGGTCGCTTCGCCGCCACGGGGTGGAGGAGTGCGCCGAGGCTGTCGAGCGGGAACAAGACCAGAAAGCCGAGCGGGTACTGTCGGCCGCGCGCGGCCTCCTGTCGGGCTGGACGCGCGCAGAGTACTGCCACGAACAAGGACATCCCGCGACCGAGATCCTCCGGGCGGCGCGGCAACGGAAGGTCGACCTCATCGTGCTCGGAGCCCGCGGCACCGAGGAACGAGGCTTCCTCGTGGGCTCCACCGCGCAGAAGGTGAAGGCGCTCGCCGACACCAACGTCCTCGTCGTCCGGCGGGGGAGGCCCCCGGAGGGCCACCCATTCCGGGCGCTGTTGGCGGTTGACGGGTCGGCGGAGAGCACCTGCGCGGTTGAGAGTTTCGCGCGGCTCATGCATGCGGATCGAGCGGCTGTCCGGCTCGTGCACGTGGTCGATCTTCCAGCTACGGTCTGGGATTTGTATGGCCCGGACGAGCCACTGGACGTTGCGTCGCTCCCAGGCGCTGTTCGGAAACAGGTGGATTGCGCCCTCGCGGGCGCCCTCGACGTGCTCCAGGCGCATCGCATCGCCGCCACCACGGAAGTGCGGCGGGGCCCCGCAGCTGCCGAGATCCTCAGCGCGGCGATGGCCTGCGACGCCCACCTCACGGTCGTGGGCTCGCGAGGGGTGTCGGCGATTCGCGGTCTGCTCCTGGGAAGCGCCGCTCAGCGTGTCATCCGCCACGGGACCTGCTCAGTCCTGATAGGCCGCCCTTCCGTGACCACACGTCCGCCGGCGTCTTGAAACCGCGTTCACGGATGTTCTGATTCGCGTGTGCCGGCGGTGATCGTCTTCGACCAACGCCTTGGTGACCTGTTCGTCATCCGCGTTGCCCGGAACATCGTCGCCCCATCCCAGGTCGGCAGCGTCGAGTTCGCCGCCGAGCGGTTCGGCACACGCCTCGTCGTGGTGCTCGGCCACTCCAGGTGTGGAGCCGTTCTGGCGACCATGGATGCACTCGCGCGTCCATCCGGGAGCCAGCCGACGAGTCTCCGCTCGATCGTTGACCGGATCCGGCCGTCGCTGGAGGCGTCGGCGGCGACTGGGCAGTTCATTGACGATGATCCCCTCCTGCGGCATGCCGTTCGGTCCATCCAACATCCGAGCCTCAGCAAACCTCCGCTGTCCAGGGATCTCGCGTCTTCCTTGGTTCCTTCGTTCCCTCCTTCCCGGTCGCTTCCGTTTCCCTGCTGGAAGGGTGGTTCGCCCGCCGGCGGCAACTGCCGGCAGGAATCGGCGATAATGGGCCCGTTTCGGAGGCACGAGGGCGTGTTCGGCCCGAAGGACTCGGCATGATGCGTATCGACAGACTCAGCGCGGGACTGGGCGGCGTGGTGCTCGTGTGCGCGGCCGCCGCGGCCTGGGCGCAGGGCCCGGCGCCGCCGCGGCAGGCCTTCTCGGCGGCTGGCGACAGGGCCGCGATTGTCAGGGTGATGACCGCGGCGGCCGACTGGCAGCTGGCGAACCCGTCGAAGCACGAGCCGTACGACTGGACGCAGGCCGCGTTCTACACCGGGATGATGGCGTTTGCCGGCATCACCGACAGTCCGACGTACGTCGGCGCGCTGAAGGAGATGGGGGAGCGGAACCAGTGGCGGCCCGGCCTCCGCCCCGGGCACGCGGACGACTACGCCGTCGTGGCGACCTACGCGCAGCTGTTCCAGCGGGAGAAGAACAAGGCGATGCTGGGTCCCTCGCTCGCCCTGTTCAACTTCCTGCTCACGCGGCGCTTCGACGACCCGCTGGTCTGGGGCGGCGGCATCGAGAATCGCGAACTGGCCTGGTGCGATGCGCTGTTCATGGGACCGCCCGCGCTGGCCGCCGTGAGCGCGGCCACCGGCGATCGCCGGTACCTCGATCTCGCGGACCGGCTCTGGTGGAAGACGACGGACTACCTGTACGACCGCCGCGAGCACCTCTACTACCGCGACAGCCGCTACTTCGATCAGCGTGAGAAGAACGGCAGGAAGGTGTTCTGGAGCCGGGGCAACGGCTGGGTGATCGCCGGCCTCGCGCGGCTGCTGCAGGACATGCCGGCGGACTTCCGCGGCCGCGACCGCTACGAACAGCTGTTCCGTGAGATGGCCGCGGCCGTGCTCGCCGCGCAGAGCGCAGACGGGTACTGGCGGTCGAGCCTGCTCGACCCGGGCAGCCGCCCGAACCCGGAGACGAGCGGGACAGGGTTCTTCGTGTTCGCGCTGGGCTGGGGCGTGAAGCAGGGCCTGCTCGATCGCGCGACGTACGAGCCGGCCGTCATGAAAGGTTGGGACGCGCTCGTCCGCGCGGTGCATCCGAACGGCATGGTGGGGTGGGTGCAGCAGATCGGCGCCGAACCTGGCTCGGCGGGCGCCGACAGCACCGAGGTCTACGGCACCGGCGCGCTGCTGCTCGCCGGGAGCGCCGTGCACGCGCTCGCGAAGTGAGCCGCCTGGAGCGACGCACATGAGCTGGACCAGGCGGCGATTCGTGACCAGCGTGGCTGCCGGGACCGCCGGCATGAGCCTCGGCGCTCGGCTGCGGGCGGCAGAAGGCGTCGAGGATCGCCTCGGCGCGTTCCCGCTCGCCGGCCTGGTGAAGCAGTTCAGGGAAGACCAGTCGCGCGTCGCCGGCAGGGCGCGGCCGACGGGCATGACACGCGATGCCTACCTGGACGTCATCGGCGGCATCTTCGGGTTCTTCGCTCCACACCAGGATGCGGCGGGTGCGATCATCGACCCGTACGAGCGCGCGGAGAGGCAGTACTCGACGCCGGCGTTCGCGCTGGCCGGCGCAGCGCTGTGTTCGGCGGGCCGCGGCGGGGCCCGCCTTCCCGCCGTCATCCGCGCGATGGCGTGCTCGTGCGCGGCCCTCGCCGACGGGAAGGCGGCGGACGGCCACGCGGACTTCTACACCGTCCTGCTGTTGCACGCGGACCGCTTGCTGGCTCCGCTCGTGCCGGAGTCGGCGTCGACAGCGTGGCGCCGCGATCTCGCGCGGATCGCGCCGGAGAAGATCTACCGCCGGCAGCCGACCGACAAGACCACCAACAACTGGAACCTCGTGGCGGTGGCGGGTGAGTGGCTGCGCACGCGCGACGGCCTCGGCGCGGCCATGCCGTGGATCGAGGCGTCGCTCGATCGCCAGATGGATCTGTTCACGCCGTGGGGGATGTACCGCGACCCCAACGACCCGATGGCCTACGATCACTTCGCGCGCCTGTGGGCGCTCGACCTGCTCGACGAGGGCTACCGGGGCCGCCACGCCGCCGCGCTGGAGACGCTCGTGGAGCGCGGCGCGTGGACGTCGATGTTCATGCAATCGCCCTGGGGCGAGCTGCCGTGCGGCGGCCGGAGCGCGCACCACCAGTGGAACGAAGCCGAGCAGGCGGTGACCTTCGAGTCGTGGGCGTCGCGGTTCGCGACGCGCGGGGACCCGGCCGCCGCAGCCGCCTGCAAGAGGGCCGCGCGCCTCTCGCTCGAATCGGTCGGTCGCTGGGTCCGTCCCTCCGGCGACCTGTGGGTTGTCAAGAACCGCATGGACCCGGCCGCGCGCCACGGCTACGAGTCCTACTCGTTCCATTCGCAGTACAACCTGCTGGCCGCGGCCATGCTGGCGATCGCGTGGTCGCGCGCCGACGATCGCATCGCCGACGCGCCGAGCCCGGCCGACACCGGGGGGTTCGCGTTCGCCATCCAGCCGGCGTTCCACAAGGTCGTTGCCAGCGCCGGCGGGACCTGCGTCGAGAGTGACACGGGCGCGGACCTTCACTACAACCCGACCGGTCTCCTGCGTGTGCACCGCGTCGGCATCCCGCCCGAGACGCTCTCTGACGGCGTCACGGCGGCCGCGTCGTACCGATTGCCCGTCAAGCCCACCCGGTCGATGGCGCTGGGCCCGGAGTGGCGCGACCGCGCGGGTGACTGGCACGCGCTCGCCGGCCACGGCCGGGACGATCTCGACCCGGCCGAGTTCGTGCTGGTGTCGGCGTCAACCACGCGGGTCGAATACCGGGTGACCTACCGCGGCCGCCTGCGCGGCGGCGCGACCGCGATCGCGGAACACGTGGTGGTGACGCCGGCGCGCGTGGAGATCGAGCACCGGGTGGATGGCGACGTCGACGCCGTGAGGCAGTGCTGGCCGATGCTGGCGACCGACGGCGCACAGCCGTCGGTGATCACCGCGGGAGGGAAGACGGCGTCGGTGACTCGGGACAGCCGCCGGCTCAGGTTCGAAGTCCTGACCGACGGCGCCGTCGTGTCACGCCTCGGGGTCTCCGAACCTTGCCGGAACGGCTTCATGGACGCGTGCGTGGCGCAGTCGTCAGGGCGGACGATTCGGTCGACGATCGAGGCGCCTCTCAATCCCGGGGGCTGAGCGACGTCGAGACTACCGTTGGATCCGCGCCGACCCGCCCTTCGCAAACGCCCGCACGTGCTCGACCGTCGCCATCGTCGTGTCGCCGGGAAACGTCGTGAGCAGCGCGCCGTGCGCCCAGCCGAGCCTGACGGCCTCCTCGGGCGGCTCGCCTGCGAGCAGCCCGTAGATGAACCCCGCCGCGAACCCGTCGCCGCCGCCGACGCGGTCGTGGACGTCCAGGTCGCACGCCGGCGCGGCGAACGACTCGCCGTTCATCCACGCCACCGCGCTCCAGCTGTGCCGGTTCGTCGAGTGGACTTCGCGCAGGGTGGTCGCCACCGCCTTCACGTTCGGGTGCCGATGCACGACGCCGTCGATCATCGCGAAGAACACGGCCGGATCGAGCTTCGAGGCGGCGTGCACCTCCGGCCCCGGGATACCGAGACCCTTCTGCAGGTCCTCCTCGTTGCCCACGAGCACGTCCACGTGCTCGACAATGCGCGCAATGACGCCGACGGCGCGTGAGGCCCCACCCCAGATGCTCCAGAGCTTCTCGCGGAAGTTCAGGTCGAAGGACGTCACGGCCCCGGCGGCCTTCGCGGCCTTCATGCCTTCGACAATCAGCTCGCCCGTCGTTTCGGACAGCGACGCGAAGATGCCGCCGCTGTGAAACCACCGCACCCCGCCTGCGAAGATGGCCGGCCAGTCGACGTCGCCAGGCTTGAGCAGGGCGGCGGCCTCGTGCGCGCGGTTGTAGAAGACGACGGGCGGGCGGACGCCGAACCCGCGGTCGCTGTACACCGTGGCCATGTTGGGCCCGTTCACGCCGTTGTGGGCGAAACGCTTGTAGAAGGGGATGACCCCCATCGCCCGCACGCGCTCCGCGATCAGGTCGCCGATGGGGTAGTCGACCATCGCCGTGGCCACGCCGGCCCTCAGCCGGAAGCAGTCCGCGAGATTCGCCGCGACGTTGAATTCGCCGCCGCTGACGTGAATCGCGCAGGAGCTGGCC
>Ga0079037_100002026_pt1 | contig 10898 bp, 8 predicted proteins | sample Mud3Dept4metaG_FD_71479 | JGI IMG/M metagenome (GOLD analysis project Ga0079037, IMG submission 71479) | Freshwater wetland microbial communities from Ohio, USA, analyzing the effect of biotic and abiotic controls - Mud 3 Core 4 Depth 4 metaG | ecosystem: Environmental > Aquatic > Freshwater >... | reverse complement strand
CCATGGCCATTGCCCTTCAAAGGTATTCTATCAACCCTGTATTGCTGCGTCAAGAAAAGAGATGGGATATTCACTTCGTTGACTCAACCTCGACGATTATTGTAAAATAATTTAGATTAATTGAAACTATTAATGGAGGTTTGGAATGCCGATATATGAGTATACATGCATAAAGTGTAAGAAGGACTTTTCTGCGCTCCAGAAGATGGGTTGCGCTGAAAAGGACACCCAATGTCCTGAGTGCGGCTCAAATGATGTGAAAAAGAAATTTTCCGCATTTTGCTGCTCCCCTGGAGGAACTTCATCTCCTTCTTCCTCTTCCTCTTCAGCATCCCGCTTTACCGGGGGAGGTTGAGGGGTCTCCTCCTGCTGAACCGTTGGTTCAGGGAATCATACGTAAATACCTAAATAAGAAAAAATCTTGACATTTCCCTCCCGTAGCCATAAAATTGGCTGTGGAGCTTGCAAGGGACATTGTCCCTTGATTATATCGTGTTAGAGGGGTGGCATTCCCCAGAGGGAAGGGAACATGGCACGCAAACTTCTCCTTGCTGATGACAGTATCACAATCCAGAAGGTAGTTGAACTCGTCCTCGCTGAGGAGGGATATGACATCAAGGCCACCGGTAACGGCGAGGATGCACTTTCTGCCCTTTCCTCCTTTAAGCCCGATGTCGTCCTCGCTGACATTGATATGCCCAAAATGAACGGATACCAGCTCTGCGAAAGAATAAAGACAAATCCTGCAACGAAGAATATCCCTGTTATCCTCCTGGCAGGTGCCTTTGAACCTCTGGACGACGAACTGGCGAGGAATGTGGGTGCAGAAGATTTTATTGTGAAGCCCTTTGAATCCCAGGAACTGATCGACAAAATCCAAGCGGTGATTTCCGGGGAAGCGGCAGTGAAGGGAATCGCAGAGGAGGAAGTTGCTGTTTCGGAGGTCATGGAGGGAATAGAGCCGGAGGAGGACCTCTGGACAATGGAAGAGCTTGTCTCGGAGCCCCTCGCTACGGAGGCTCTTAAGGAAGAGGCCCCTGCTGAGGAAGTGAACGTGGAGGAGGCCTTTGACTTTGCGGAGGAGGCTGAGGTCGGGGCCAAGAAAGAGGTTTTTGAAAAGCCTGCTCCTGCGTGGCCGGCAGAAAGGGTGGAGGTCACGCCCGCCCGGGTCGAGTATCTGTCCAAGGAAGAGGTTGCCACTATCGTCAGAAGGGAGGTTGCTGAGAAGGTCTCTTCAATGCTCTCTGTTGATATGAAGAATATAGTGCTTTCATCCTTAATCCCCTCATTAAAGGATTCCGCAGAGAAGGTCTTGTGGGAGGTCGCGCCAGACCTTACAGAAAAGTTGCTCAAGGAGATGCTCCAGGGCGCCCTTGCGTCCCTGACCAAGGAAGTGGAAAAAGTGATCTGGGAAACCGTTCCCGACCTCGCAGAGAGCATGATTGCCAAGGAGATAGAGAAGATCAAATCCGGGATTTAACGCGGTCTTTCTCCTCCAGCGTCGCTGAGTGATCCTTCCCCTCGTATGACAGAGTTAGAAAAGCATTACAGCCCCCAAGGATTAGAGCAAAAGTGGTATGCCCTCTGGCTTGAAAGGGGATATTTCATTCCCAACCCTGAAAGAAGTGCCCCGTATTCCATAGTAATCCCCCCCCCGAACGTCACGGGTTCATTGCACATGGGCCATGCCCTGAATGCCACATTGCAGGACATCCTTGTGAGATGGAAGAGGATGCTGGGGTACAAGGCCCTCTGGATACCCGGGACCGACCATGCAGGGATTGCCACGCAGAATGTGGTGGAAAGGGAAATTGCCCGCGAGGGGAGTGACCGTCATACGCTGGGACGGGAAGTATTTATTGAGAGGGTATGGAAATGGAAGGCAGAGTATGGCGGCAGGATAAGCCATCAGTTGAAGAGGCTTGGAGCGTCGTGTGACTGGTCAAGGGAGAGGTTCACTCTTGATGAGGGCCTTTCCAGGGCAGTGAGAGAGGTTTTTGTGAGTCTGTATGAGGAAGGGCTCATCTACAGGGACAACAGGCTCATCAACTGGTGTCCCAGGTGCCATACCGCGCTTTCGGACCTTGAGGTTGAGCATGAAGAGCTCGACGGTACCCTCACCTTTATCCGTTATCCGCTCTCTGACGGGAATGCGAATGTTGTGGTAGCGACCACGAGGCCCGAGACGATGCTCGGGGATACTGCCGTTGCAGTAAATCCGGATGACGAGCGATATCATGGGATCACGGGAAAGAATGTTGCGCTGCCCCTGACCGACAGGAAGATACCCGTAATCACTGACGCAGCCGTGGACCCGGCATTCGGAACAGGTGCGGTGAAGGTTACGCCCTCCCATGACTTTAATGATGAGGCCATGGCAAGACGCCAGAAGCCGGTACTGCCTTTTGTTACCGTAATTGGGGACGAGGGAAGGATGACGCCGGAGGCGGGGAAGAGATATGCAGGCATGGACCGGTACGAATGCAGGAAGAGGGTAGTGGAAGACCTTAAGGCGTCGGACCTTATAGAAAAAGAAGAGCGGTACAGACACTCGGTGGGCCACTGTTACCGCTGCAAGACGATTATAGAACCGTTACCCACGCTGCAGTGGTATGTGAGCACACAATCCCTTGCGAAGGAAGCCATGGATGCGGTGAGAAGAGGAACGATACGGATAATTCCCTCATCCTGGGAAAATACCTATTTTGCCTGGATGGAGAATATCAAGGACTGGTGTATATCCAGGCAGATATGGTGGGGACACAGGATCCCTGTATGGTATTGCGATGAGTGCGGTGAGTTGATTGTTTCCAGGGAAACCCCTAAGGCATGCAGAAGATGCAACAATGCCGCCCTCAGGCAGGATGAGGATGTGCTGGACACCTGGTTCTCTTCCGCGCTCTGGCCCTTCTCTACCCTGGGCTGGCCTGACAAGACCGGTGACCTCATTACCTTTTACCCCACAAGTGTGCTCGTCACCGCCTTTGATATCCTCTTCTTCTGGGTTGCGCGGATGATCATGATGGGGCTGAAATTCATGGGTGAGGAGCCATTCAGGGAAGTATACATCCACGCCATTGTGAGGGATCCTAAAGGAGAAAAAATGTCTAAATCAAAGGGGAATGTCATTGATCCCCTCATTATGGTGGATAAATTCGGCACAGATGCGTTCCGGTTTACCCTGGCAGCCTTCGCGGCCCAGGGAAGGGACATCAGGTTCTCCGAGGAACGGGTCGAGGGATACCGCCATTTTGTGAACAAGCTCTGGAATGCGGCACGGTTTATCACCATGAACCTCAAAGACCTGGATGCCCGGAACCTGGAGAGTATCAAGGGAGAGGGAGGGCCTTTGCTCTCCTCGGAGAGTGTCTCGCTGGATCTTCCGAGCAGATGGATCCTGAGCAGGCTTTCCGTGGCTGTTCAGGAAATCAACGAGTCGCTCAAGGAATACCGGTTTAATGACGCATCAAGCGCTATTTATCAGTTCATATGGCATGAATTCTGTGACTGGTATATAGAAATGTCAAAGCATGCCCTCTATGAAGGGGAAAGAGAAAAACCTGCTACCCTCGCCTGTCTTGTCTCTGTTCTTGACCATGCGTTGCGACTCCTCCACCCCTTTATGCCCTTTGTGACCGAGGAGATATGGCAGACCATAAGGACATACCTTCCTGAAAGCGCTGAAAGTATCGTGATCTCTCCCTATCCCGAATCCCTGCCTCGAGACCTCCGGGCTGAAGAGGAGATGTCTCACATTATGGAAGCAATCACGGGCATCAGGAACATCAGAGGGGAATTGAATATCTCCCCTGGTACGGAAGTGAAGGCCCTGTTTAAGACCTTCAGGGATGGAGTGGGGGGAATACTCGAGAAAAACCTGCACCTTATCCAGAAGCTCACAAAGGCGAAAGAGATAACCATAGGAAAGGATATAGACAAACCAAAGGGAAGCGCAACCGGAGTGAGGGCCAACTTTGAGGTCTATGTTCCTCTGGAAGGAGTATTGAACATAGAGGAAGAGGTCGCGAGGATGATGAAAGAGAAAACAAAGGTCGTGGAGTCACTGAGTTTCCTGAACAAGAAACTGACGAGTGAAGACTTTTTAAAACGGGCTCCGAAGGAGGTAGTGGAAAAGGAGAGGGCAAGGTATCAGGAGCTCGTCCTTAAGGACGAGAGACTCGACGGAACTATTCAACGCTTAAAGGAAATGGGGGGGAACCATGATTGAGTCCAAGGCAAAAGAGATTGAGGGTGAGGACCTGGAGTTTATAGAGGCGGAATTTGTCAACATCAAACAGAGCAGTATAAGGGCGGTTGAAGGTGGCCACGTGGAGCTGCAACAGGTGGGCGCACTGAGCATTGATGGCGAGCGCGTTGAAGTGACACAGAGTGCGTCTGCCGTAATCCATGGGGGTAATGTGGATATTAACCAGAGCGTGAGCTTTATCGCTGCGGGAAACACCATCGGCCTCAACTATTCTTTCTCTGCGCTTTCGCTGGCGAGGGATTCCGCTACGGTGAACCGGAGCGCAGTGGGCGTTATCGGCGCCCTTGAGGTGCATGCGGAGAACACCTCGGCAATTATGCTCATTGCCAATAAGGTGGAAGGGGAGGTTACCACTATCCTTGACTGGCGGTCGGCCCTTGCCCTGGGCGCGGTGGTGGGGGGAGCACTGGGTTTTCTCTCCCTTTTCAGAAGAAGGTAGCGGGCGCTGATGCACATTCCTTTTAGTGTGACCAATATACTCCGCCTTGCCCTGGAAGAGGACCTGGGAAACGGCGACCTCACTACGACACTCCTTATCCCTGAGGAGCAGGAATCTCGGGCACTGCTGATCGCAAAGGGTAGCTTTATTGTTGCCGGAATGCCGTTCGTGAGAGAGGTGTTTGCTCTTGCCGGCCCGACGACGGAGTTCACAATTTTCTGCGATGAAGGGGGAAAGGTAAAGAAGGGTGAAATGATTGCCGAGCTTCACGGGAACACAAGGACACTTCTCTCGTGCGAGAGGGTGGCCCTCAATGTACTCCAGCGCCTGTCAGGAATCGCGACCTTCACCAATGCGTTTGTCAATGAGGTGAAAGGAACCGGTGCGGCAATTTTGGATACGAGAAAGACGACACCCGGGCTGAGGTTCATGGAAAAATATGCGGTGAGGGTAGGGGGGGGCAGCAATCACCGTTTCGGTCTTTACGACGGGATACTGATAAAAGATAATCACATAGAAGCTGCAGGCAGCATCACCAGCGCCGTACGCAATGCCCGCAAGGCGCACCATCTTCTGAAGATAGAGGTGGAGGTGGAGAACCTTAATGACCTCATGGAGGCCCTGGCTGCCGGTGCTGATGTGGTGATGCTGGACAACATGTCTCTTGAGGATATGAAAGAGGCGGTGAAGCGTGCGCAGGGTAAAGCGATTACCGAGGCGTCGGGAAATATCACAATGGACAGGGTGAGGGCAGTGGCAGAAACCGGGGTTGATCTCATATCCATAGGCGCTCTTACCCATTCCGCTCCCGCAGCTGACATCAGTATGAAGATCGTAAGGGAATAGCACACTTCCCACGTGTTAATTCGCTCCCCTGGGAACACGTTACTACCAGAAGTCCAAGATGCGCTTCACGTGCCCTTATTCTTAAGGAGTTTTGTATTCCCCCATGGCCTCTGTCTCAAGGGCATCAGGATGATCAATATATTTTGGAGAGAAATGCATAAGTACTAGGTTTTTCACCTTTGCCGCGCGGGCAATCCCACCCGCGATCTTTGCAGTGAGATGGTGCCTCTCAAAGGCCCGTTTGATATCTTCATGGAGAAAATATGCCTCACAGTAAAGGGTATCCGAATCCCTCACGAGTTCAACCGCCCTGCTGAGGTTATTCTCTTCCGGAGAAACATCGGTTATATAGGAGACCTTCTGCCCTGAGGTGATCATGGCAACAGGGAGGAGGTCAGACAAGGAGAATTCCCTTCCATGTACGGTCAAAGGGGTTTCGGGACCTGCCTGATCACGGATCTTCCTTTTTAATTCAGTCAGCCATGCGCCCACAGGGAGGCCTATTGAGTGCAGTGCGGCCTTATTAATGTTGATATGAAAGTCTTCTTCCAATGCGAATCCAAGACAGGAAATGCCATGGGAGAGGACAGCTGCCCTTACAGTGAACGGAGGCTCCCGGAAGACGATGCCTCGGAAGGCCCTGACATCCCGGTCAATTCTCTTAAACCTATTCTCGGCATAAAAACTGCAATGGCTAATCTCCCTGTCGGTAATGCTGAATACCTCCAGTTTCAAGGGGTACTCTTCTATGAGATTCCACGTATACCCTCTGAGTTTCCCTTCAACGCACTCTATAATGTCTTTCGGCCCATATACCTTTAAGGGGGCTTCTCTTCGAAGCAGTGCCCTGAGGATGGTATCAAAACCCACGAAATGATCAATGTGCATATGGGTCACGAATACGTCGCTGACCTTCAGCAGGTCACCGGAGCTTAAACGGTCAATGTGCCCGGCGTCAAAGAGGAATGCGCGCCGCTCTCGGAGCAGCCGCACAAAGAGACAGGGGTCCTCATACTTATTGTTCACCAGTCTGTGATGAAAAGTGGGTTTCATACCGGATGACTAAGAGATTATATACTATTGTTTCATTTATCTTTCCCCTTTTTTATTTAGTGGTGTAGGCTTCTAAACGCCTTGCCAAGTATCTTTCATACGGGTCTGTACTATCCTTTCTTGGTTGTATCATACCCGCCTTTTCTATCCTCAAAAGTTCAGCCTTATTGTGTTTGTCCATTTTGGCATTAAGGATTTCTTCAAAGGCTCTACCATCACCTTTTGCCATTAGCAATGTAATCTGAGTACCCAATCCATCTAATTCCTTTTTGTACTTCTCACTGATTTGTAGTTTCTTCATTTTACCTGATCTCCTTTTTCTTTATTTATAATAAATATTCTGCTTGCCTACTTCTATATCTCTTCTCTTTTCTTCACCTAGTAAAGGATGCGTGCAAACAGAGTTTAGATAGGTAACGTTAACAGGGAAAGGTTGATTGTAAACCTATAAGTATTAACCACGGTACGGGTGTAATTTTGGTTTGTTTAACTCCTAAATCCTTGTTACTTCTCTCCAATTGTTCTTTAAGAATGTTCATATATTAATGGCACTATAACTTTCAATCTAAAAATTATGGTAGCAGATTCCAAGTATGGACGCAATCAGAATTTAGGTGTAATTATGGGGTGTCATGATAGGTTAAGTATTTAAATAATATGAGAAAAGTTATTTCACCTGAAAGCTATTGTGATATAATAATAAAATTTCAAGAGTAAAGGATCAAAAAGGGAAATCATTTATTCAACGCACGTAGTGAAGTTTTCGTGTGAGATTTTTTGTATGGTACGGGAGGGTGTATGCCTGAATTGAGGAAGGATCCTGTTTCCGGGGGCTGGGTCATCATTGCTGTGGAAAGGGGAAAGAGACCGACCGATTTTGCTTCTCCTCCCGTGCAGAGGAGAAAGGGGGGCTTCTGCCCTTTCTGTCCGGGCAACGAGTACACGACCCCCTCCGAGATCATGGCCTTCAGGCCCTCTTCCACCCAGCCGAACACTGCCGGCTGGACATTACGGGTGATGCCGAACAAGTTTCCCGCACTCCAGATCTATGGTGACCTGGGCAGGAGCGGGGAGGGAATGTTCGATAAGATGAACGGAGTGGGTGCCCATGAAGTCATTATAGAGACACCCGACCACCAACTCTCTCTTGCATCCATGTCCCTTAAGGCGGTGGAGGATGTGCTCTGGGCATATTATCTGAGACTGAGTGACCTGAAGAAGGATTCACGCTTTAAGTATGTGCTCATATTCAAGAATGAGGGTGATGCGGCAGGTGCGTCACTTGAACACTCGCACTCCCAGCTCATCGCCCTCCCCATCGTGCCAAAACTCGTAAAGGAAGAGGTGGACTCCTCCAGACACTATTTTGAATTTAAGGAACGATGCATATTCTGCGACGTGATCAATCAGGAGATGGAGGATGGGAAACGGGTGATCTACGAGAATTCTGGGTATATCGCCATTGCACCCTTTGCCCCCCGGGCACCTTTCGAGACATGGATACTTCCCAAAAAACACGAGTCGGTGTTTACCCCGCCCAATAAGAGTTTTTCAGGCCTTGCGGATGCCCTGCAGAGGGTCCTCAAACAGATGGACAGGATACTGGACACCCCACCCTACAATTTTATCATTCATACCTCGCCCTTCACTGAAGAGATAAATGAATATTATCACTGGCATATCGAGTTAATGCCGAAGCTTACCAACATCGCGGGATTTGAGTGGGGGTCGGGCTTTTATATAAACCCCACGCTTCCTGAGGAGGCGGCACGTTTTATGAGGGAGGCAAAGGTATAGCATTCAGGATGCGGTATCAGGCTTGAACTTTAGGAGCGTAAGGACAAGAAGTTTCCCATGAAGATACTCATTGCAACCCCAGAGGCAAGTCCCTATGTAAAGACAGGAGGGCTTGCAGATGTCACTGGTGCGCTCTTTAAGGAATACACAAGGATGAATCTTCAGCCCTCCCTTGTACTCCCCCTCTACCGGCAGATACGGGAGCATTATAAGCTTACCGATACCGGGCGCCGTGTGAATGTCTCCATGGGGAACCGAAGGGTAAGCGGCAGGATATTTTCCCATGGTCTGTCCGCATACTTCCTGGAGTGCGATGAATTCTTTGACAGGAGTGATCTCTACGGGACACCGGGGGGAGACTACCCCGACAATGCTGCAAGATTTACGTTCTTTGCCAGGGCTGCACTGGAGGCGTGCATTGCCTTGAGCGTGGATCCTGAAGTGATACACTGTAACGACTGGCAGACAGGCCTCATTCCTCTCTATCTGAGAACACTTTACTCTACTAATAAGCATTTCAGCAGGACAGCGACCCTTATAACCATTCACAATCTCGGGTATCAAGGGTTGTTCGATGTGTCCCACCTTCCTCTCACCGGCCTCCCTGCGGAATGGTTTAATCCTGAGGGCATCGAGTTCTACGGAAAGGTCAACTTTTTGAAGGCAGGGCTCCTTGCTTCGGACGTTATCACCACGGTAAGCAACACCTATGCAAAAGAGATCCTCACCCCAGAATACGGGTATGGCCTGGACGGCTTCCTGGGAAAACGCGCATCGGTAATCCACGGAATCATTAACGGGATAGACACTGATGAGTGGGACCCTTTTAAGGACACCTTTATCCCCGCAACGTATAGCGTTACTGACCTTTCGGGAAAGAAGGTGTGCAAGAATGAGCTTATGAAGGAGTGTTCTTTTTCCCCTTACGACAGGGATGTTCCGCTCCTGTCGTTCATAGGAAGGCTCTCGGCCCAAAAGGGACTGGATATTTTCATTGAGGCTGCTGATGATATTATGGCTGCGGGCGTAGATGTGATTATCCTTGGCAAGGGCGATGAGGAAATTCAGCACAACATCTTGAGGCTTGCCCGGAAGTATAGGGGAAGAATATTCGTGAAGATAGAGTATGACGATTCATTTGCCCATCGGGTGTATGCGGGAAGTGACCTTTTCCTCATGCCTTCACGATATGAGCCATGTGGACTGGGCCAGCTCATTGCCATGAGATACGGGACGATCCCTGTGGCAAGGAGAACGGGTGGACTTAAGGATACCATAGCAGATTACGAGCCCTTGAGGGGATCCGGCACCGGATTTCTGTTTGACGAGTACAGGGCTTCGTCCCTTAAGGACTGCCTTGGACGTGCCCTCTGCGCGTACATGGATGCCCAGCGATGGAGAAAGATGATTTCCCGCGCAATGGCACAGGATTTCTCATGGGAGCGCTCAGCGAAAGAGTATATTACTCTTTATGCCGATGCACTACAAAGGAAGAGAGGGTAGGGATGTCATGAGTCTCCGCTCAAAACTCAGTGTCTTTGCCATCGGCTTTCTCTTTGTGGTCGCAGCCTCTGTTTCTGTGAACTTTCTTATCTTTGAGCGGTTAAGCAGCAACTTTGAGATGATGAGGCAATCTGTCGAGGAGTACAATCTTCATAGAGGACTGAGATCATCCATCATCATGTATCTGAATATCCCCGATGGGTGGGTTATGACCGGAGACAGGAGGTTAAAGGCGAAATATCATGAGCGACTCGCCGAAGTGTATAAATCCTTTGGAAATCTCGATAAGTTTGTCAAAGAAAGGGAGGTGATCAGCAGCATAGGGAGGGACTTTGAGGAGATGAAGCGTCATGCAGATGCCATCATGTCCTTTGAAAACCCTGTGGGAAACACTGTGGTCTCCCGTGAAGTGCTCATGCTGCATAACGGGAGTGAGACACTCATCGCGGAACTGGATGCCTTATATCTCAATTCATTAAAAGAGTTATCCTCCCGCATTGGTCAGGCCGAACGTGTCGAAAGAGAGATGGAATTCTATTTTACTGCCCTCTTTATCGCAAGTTCCCTTACCTTCCTGGTGCTTGTCCTTTTCATGAGGAAGATGATCGCGGTTCCCTTTAATGATATCCTGACCGCAACAAGCAAGATCACCTCAGGAGCAGTTGGGTATAGGATCGCGTCGAAGAGGAAGGATGAATTCGGCATCATCGCTCAACGCTTTGACCAGATGGTGGATGAACTCCAGAAAACGAGTGAAGAGAACGCTGAACTCTATCTTTCTACGAAGGATCAATTGCAGAAGCTGAGGGCAATGCATGAACTTGCGAGGGCCATTACCTCTACCCTTGATCTCGATGCACTTTTGAGAAACATCGCAGAAGATGCCACAAAGAGTTTTCACGCAAGCGGCTGTGTAATTCGGCTCCTTGAGGATGATAAATTGACGGTAAGGGCGTCCTTTGGTGTGTCGAAGGAGGTGGAAGGCATGATGAC
>Ga0079037_100002025_pt1 | contig 10901 bp, 11 predicted proteins | sample Mud3Dept4metaG_FD_71479 | JGI IMG/M metagenome (GOLD analysis project Ga0079037, IMG submission 71479) | Freshwater wetland microbial communities from Ohio, USA, analyzing the effect of biotic and abiotic controls - Mud 3 Core 4 Depth 4 metaG | ecosystem: Environmental > Aquatic > Freshwater >... | reverse complement strand
TGTGAATGTTGTGACCGTGCTGAATGGGGTTGTTGGGGTTATCTCAATGTGGAGTCTAGTTTCGGTGCTGTCGAGGATGTAGTCGCCGGTTGTGAAGTTAGTGTTTACCATCCAGGTGTCTAGTGGGACGGTTGGAGGTGGGGATATTTCGACTGTGAGGTTGGTGAATTCCGTGGTTAACGTTATCGGCAGTTGCTTGTCCTTGGTCAGTCCGAGTTTTTCGGCTTGCTTGCTAGATAACAGTATGCTAGAGTTTTCCATGAGCAGGGCTGCTGGATTCAGTTGGTTGGCTGTTTTCCAATCGTAAAAGGTTCCAAACACTTCAGGATAATCCAGGGGTATGCCTGCTGCGGGCATTTTTGGGTCGAATTGACTCTCTACTAAAGCGGGTATTTGCGCTGTGAGTTCAGGCATTACGCCTAGTGCGTCTGGCACCAGGTTGCCAATTGTGATCTGGTCGACTGCTTTGAGGTATGCGCCGCTGGTGGCATTTGCAATTTGTAAGTCGACTTCGCCTTCACTTTGTAGAAGGCTGGTTAGGAACGAGTTTTCGAGGGTATCTGTTGTGATTTGGATTCCGACGAGTAGCGTAACGCCTAGGGTTACTGCCAGGATGGCGCTTAGGTTTTTGGTTTTTCTTCTGGATAGGGATCTCCAGGCTATTTTTAGACTTGATTTTATACCCATCTTTTCACCATGTGTGTTTCCTGTTTGTTTCAGCATAATGCCCAGCGATCTTGATTCTTTGTGTGATTTTCTCAAGAGTCTGGGAGCAGTCTATTATTGCTTGAGTGATTTTATCTATGTCCTCTTGCGAGAGCGCGTCAAGGTTATCGCGTATGGTCATGAATTCGCTCATAAGTTGTCTTGTTGGCTCCATGGTGCCTCGGAGTTTTTCTTTGTTGGGCGTTATTTGAAGGTCTCCGATGAGCATGGGAAGGAGGAATTCCATTTTGGATAGGAAGTCTTGTCCGAGTTCAATTTGTCGGGTTAGGAATGTGCTGCCTTTGGCTGTAAATGTGTAACGCTTAAGACTTTCCGGTCCTTTTGGAGATTCTTTTGTAATGCCTTTGTTTAGCATCCAGGCCAGTAATGGATACAGTGAACCGGGGCTTGGTTTCCAGCGACCGCCAGTTTGTGTTTCGATTTGTTCTGCGATTTCGGCTCCTGACATTGGCTTTTCGCTTAACATTTTGAGAACTAGGAACCTAAGCAGGCCTCTGGGAACTCCTACGGCTTTTCCGGTTTGACTTGAAACCATCTGTGGCACCTAGGATAAAATATCTCAAACGATATCGCTTGCGATACATATAACAGTTGTGCATTGAAAATAAACACACTGGAAATAAAACTGCTGGATTCTCGTATAATGTTCTCAGGAAGGTTGACCCAATCCATTCGCTTTGAAGATGGAAGAATGCTAGACCATTCTTTAGTGTAGCACTGAACGAGTTGATATGGCAGAGCTCAAATTGCTTGATATCAAATCCCACTAAATGTTTAGACATCTTCAGGAACACTTTTATAAGGATTGGACATCTTGTTTGCAGAATGAACCTAATCCTTGATTTCAACTTAACATGGTATGCCCTTCTCTTAGCATTCCTCATCTCATGGGGAGCCTTACTGATTGTTAGACGCAAAAATCGGGGCAAACGAGAAGCTAAAGAACAGATCATCTTGGCTTTCTGCGGGCTGGTCGCCCTTGGACTAATGGAGTTTTTCGCCGTGTCCACGAACCTTTGGCACTACTCGACTGGGGACTGGCCGATTATTCTTTGGCCAACATACTTTGCGGCGATATTGTTTGGATACCAACTTCTCAGATCCATAGAAGGCGTCGTGCACAAACCAAATTTTGAGTCCAGAATATAGGTATCATTTGTTTAAGATTCCTTTGTTTCCAGTTCATCTGTGTGATTGTAGCGTCTGCTACGATCGAAATCATGCTAGTTTCTGACCTCCAAAAAACAGAATGCGATCTTGGGATTCAATACCTCGTCCAAACAACCAACACTTTTTAACCAAGTTTCATTGGGCGAATGTACATAAACCACGTGCCAAATATGAATGGAAATGCAACCAAATGAGCAGAAACGACAAATCAAGCCTGGCATGCACGTAAGAATCGTATTGAAACAGGACCAGAAAAGCGGCAAATTAACCGAAGGTATCGTTAAGCATGTCCTCACGAACAGCTCAACTCATCCTCATGGAATCAAGGTAAGACTTACGGATGGGAAAGTCGGCAGAGTAAAATTGCTAATAGAGTAGTTTAGCAACAATGCTTACGTGGTCTAGAATCAACTCGTCAAGTCTTTCTTTTATATGATACTTCATCGTTTATTGGAAGGATGTTTTATGGTCACTAGAGGCGCTCGGAAGCTGGGGAGAACAATTCGAAAATTGAGCAACAGTGTGGAACTTAGCAGCAAGGAAAGCGCCGCTAAAGAATCAGAGAGAAAATACAGAGAGAAGGTTCGGAAACTCTCAGGATACACTGATGACTCACCGATTCAGAGTCTACGCGATCTAATCGTCAACAAAAAAGACTCCGCAGAAACTTAGATGTTTGACGTAGGGACTTGTAAGAAAAGGCTGGTTGGAACCAAATTCAATCCGCTGACGCCTCGCGTTCATTGAGCGCCTCAGAATGAATTTGATTGTAGGTCATCTCGCGAGGGATACAGAATTCTTCTGGCATCCCGCCTGGTACCAACGTGCAATTATCATCATAGGCGCTGTGCGGACTTCGAGACCCCCAATACCTCAGGATTTTGAGGGAAGGATCAGAAAGAAAAGATAGGCATGGTTCGCAACTTGTTAAACGCAGTATCATTAGCTGCTGTTAGCAAACAATTATGTGAGCTTTGCATCTTCGAAATTATTCAGTTTTTAGCCCTTAGACTTTAATTCGTATTTAAATGTGCTCATGCAAACTTTACAACGAACAACGCTTTCTTCGGGATAGTACAATCCCTCTCCGCCTACGTCGTGAACTGCATCCTTGTGAATTTTGAAAATCAATTCCGCATCACAGTTTGGGCATTTCTTCCTAACAATATTGTATCCTCTAACTCCACGCTCAAGCTTAATTTCTTTTGACAATTCTAACACCTCTATATAAAATCACCAGATTTTCCTATATATGCTTTTTCGGATATTGCAAAACAAAAGAAGGACAGACTATTGCCCAGTTAATTTTCCAACGGCTAGGTCAAAGGCAATACGCATTTTTCTAGCGTCAACATCTAGCAGCGGTGTTTCGCAAATCACGGAGGGTCGCAGCTTAAAATCCGCTATCACCTCTGCGAAAAGATCAAAATCCGGTCCAAATCGCTTTTCATCCAAAACGTGATGACGTCGCTCACCGTTCTTCGTGAATTCTATTTTGCTGAAATGACAGTGCATACCCCTCACAGTTTCCGCGCCAAGCCGTTTTTCAACCTCCTCGACCACATCACGGAAATCATTGGAAGTCTTAAGGCGCCCACCGCTTCTGGCGTGCAAGTGCCCCCAGTCAATTACCAACTGAACCCCTTCAATCTCTTCGCACAGAACAAGAATCTCGTCCAAGCTTCCAAGTTGGACGTGTCTGCCCATGGTTTCAGGACCCAGCTTAACGTTGTCAATACTTAATCCTTTCATGGTTTTAACAACGTCATTGAGTTCCTTGCAGCATTCTCGAAAAGCGTTGTTTCTACCCTTTTTCCCGTAATACCCAAGGTGAAAAACAACCACATACGCGTGCATCCATTTTGCTGCAGTCGCGCAAGCAATCAAACGTCGTTTGCTTGCTTCAACAACTTCCTTCGTGCCTGCGAGGTTCACGAAGTAGCTACCATGCAAACTAAGCAATACATCATTCTTTCCTGCTTCCAAACCGAGTCCTTCAGCAGAATCTTGTTTCATCTGGGGTATCTGCCCCCAGCGTACGGCTTGATATTCGAACGCATCCAAGCCTTCCTCACGTAACAAAAGTGGCACATCGCATAGTTGCGCCCCCAAGCCTCTAAAGAAAGGCGGAACTCCAGCCGGCCCGAAACGTACGCGATCAGCCATCAGGTTTTCATTTCCATGAATCTACTTTTGAAAGAGGTACTGTTTTAAAAGCATCACTGTTAACTTTCGATAATGATTTTGAAGTCTTAACGCCTTTATTGGCGAGCGTAGATCTGCAGCAACTGTTTTTCCGTCCCAACCTTCAAGGGAGCCCTGTAAAAGAGATATATGCTCACACACCGTTCCACAAAAATTCACATAACTGAGCAGGGATCAGAAGAGACTACTCACAAGTGGCACAGGAATAAACAAGTAAATGTAAATTGCCAAAACGAGAACAATAACACTGATCGCCAGCATGGCAAAATCGCCACGATGAAGAGTCAAAGCATATAGATTTGTGCGTTTCTTAGCAGCACCCCAAGCCCGCGACTCCATGGCCTCCGCAAGCTCCAGACTCCTGCGAATGGCACTGACAATTAACGGTATGAGAACGGGAACATAGTTTCTTATTCGCTTCATGAACCCGCCTTTCTCCATCTCCAACCCTCGCGCTTTCTGCGCGTCCATAATCGTCTGGGCTTCCTCAGCAAGGACAGGGACAAATCGAACGGCTGTCGTGAAGGCGAACGAAAACTCGTATGGCACATGCGACTGCTCCAATGCTAAGCCTAGCATGTCCGGCGAGGTGGTGAGGAAGAAAACGGAAAACGACTCCACCAAAACCACGAACCGTAATGTCATGGCCACCGAAGATTCCAAATCACCAATTAGGAATACGTATCCGGCGCTTGCCCATTTGACCAGAACGTTCGTTGAGAGAATAAACAGCGCTAGGAACAACGCGCCTCGGAGTGAGCGAAGCCATTGCCGATGAACACGAGCCAGAAGAACGAAGGGAACTTGCAGGAAGAAAAGTGCAAGCAACGGCAAGATTGATCCAAGCAAGAGGGCAGCTACAAAGATGACGATTACGTAAATGAATTTAATCCGTGGATCCAAATTGTGAATGGGCGAGTAGACTTTGCGGAACTTCAGCCCATCAAAGATGCTCATCGCTGCTGCTTCTCCCAGGCGTTGAGCAGTAAATCCTTGGCCTCATAAATGTCAATTACGTTGCTCGGAAACCCCAGAGGCTCCAGCTTTTTGAAAATTTGCGCCACTTGCGGCAGAACAATCGAGGATTCAACGAGCGCAGCTGTGTTCGTGAGAATCTCCTTCCCCTCGCCGTCTGCAACAATCTTTCCTTCATTCATAAGAATGACGCGTGGATTACATTCTGCCACAAACTCCACATCGTGTGTAACAATGACGACCGTTTTTCCTTGAGTCTGCAACTGAAGAATAAACTGCCTAAGCTTCTCCTTTTGCTCGTGATCCTGTCCAATCGTAGGCTCATCCAGTATGAGTATTTGCGGATCCCAAGCAAGAACCGATGCTAGGGCAACTCGTTTTCGCTCCCCACCGCTAAGCATGAAGGGTGAAGTCTTCCGGTACTGTTCTAAAGACAGCAGATTTAATGCCCAAGTAATCTGTTTTTCGACGACTGCTTCTTCGAAACCGAAGTTCTTAAGCGCAAACGCAATCTCCTGCTCGACCGTCTCGCTGAAGAGTTGGTGGTCAGGATTTTGAAACACAAATCCAACCGTCTTTGACAGCGAGGCAATCGTGGTCTTGGTTGTCTCAACGCCGTCCACGCGAATTGTTCCCGAGGAGGGCTTGAGCAACCCGTTGAAATGTTTGACCAAGGTGGTCTTGCCAGCTCCGTTTTGTCCCATTATGGCAATGAACTCGCCGTCCTTGACGGTTAAAGATACGCCTTTAAGGGCTTCAACACCGCTGGGATACTTGAAACTGACGCCCTCAACGAGAATCATCTAGGTACTAAAACCTCCGTCAGTAGCTTAACAAGCTCATCAGAAGAGAGCGGCGTGACCTTGCTAATGTTCATACCGGATTTAATGAGCATTTGATGTAGAAGGGTAGCTTTCGGGATGCCCACCCCGACCAGTCGAGTCTCTTCATTACGCAATACCTCTCGAGTGTCCCCGTTGGAGCAGACCTTACCACGGTCCATGATTACTATATGGGTGGCATACCTTGCGGTCAAATCCAATCTGTGCTCGACGAGCACCACGGTAATTCCCAGTCTTTGGTTTAGTTCGTGGATAACTTCAAAAATTCTCTCCGCACTCAAGGGATCAAGAAATGAGGTGGGTTCATCCAGAACTATTATCTCAGGCTGCATTGCCAAAACCGCAGCAATTGCCACACGTTGCTGCTGTCCGCCTGACACTTCATGTGGAGACCTGTCTCGGATATCATAAATGCCAGTGAGTTTTAGAGCCCAATCGACTCTTTCTCTCATCTCGGGTCTGGAGAAGCCTAGGTTTTCCAGCCCAAAAGCCACATCCTTCTCAATAGACAATGCGAACAACTGATTCTCGGGATTCTGAAAAACCAAACCAACATGCTTTGCCAATTCATGGGTCTGGAACTTCGTTACGTCCTTACCCGCAACGATCATCTCACCCGTGAGTTCGCCCTGATAAAAATGGGGAATCAACCCATTGAAGCAACGACAAAGCGTGGTTTTCCCACAACCGCTTGGACCGGTAATGAGAACGAATTCGCCTTTCTCCACCTTAATTGTAACATCGCTTATTGAGGGCTTGCTTGCGCCTGGATAAGTGTAAGTGAGACTCTTGCTTTCTATGACTGCCATGCTTTCCATTGCTCGCCTAAGTTAAGCATAACGTCAATAATTTAAGAGTAACTACTCAGCCTTGGATAGTTTCTCTTTGAACAATCCCATGCAATGCTTAAGCGACCCCTTGACATCGCCAGTGCCGTTGGCGCCTGCAGCTCCCGCGTGCCCTCCACCCATTCCATTGAGAAACTCGCCCAAGGGTTTGGCTATGTCTTTTCCCAGATGAACCCCCGTTGCTTTGATGAATTCACGTGTAGAGCGAAAACTAACCTCCACGCCACCGTCGTCTCTCTTGCCAGCGACAGCCGAAGCATGAGCACCCAAATCCACAAGCGCTCTGGCGGCAGAAGCTTGATAGGCGCTAACGTGCGAAAATGCAATAATCCACTTGTCAATCTGGACGAGTTTTGCCCTCTGGCAAGCCTTGAACCTTGCAACTCGCTCTGATAAGTCCATCGGTAACATCAATATAGCCAAAGCTTCCTGTGGGTTCACGCCTAGATCACACAGTTTCGCCAGTGTTTTCAAGGTTGAAGCGTTTGCCAGTGCGAAGTGACGAGTGTCGAAGGCTATTCCCAGAAACAATGCTGTAGCCTCGTTAACGTCGGGTTTTTGATTTGCTTGCTTGAAAAAGTTATACACTACTTCGCAAGTTGAAGATGCTTCCTCATTTGTAATAGATAGCGTCGCTCTCTGGAGAGTATCTGGATGTGGAGCATGATGATCAACAACGACAATTGGTGCGGGGGACTTCTCCACAGCCTCCGCCAAATCGCCCAACTGTTGCACCGTATTTGTATCTAGCAGCACTATTACGACAGCGCTCTCAACTGAAGGCTTTTCATTTACTGTTATGGGCGTAAAACGAAGCATGTGCTTTGACAATTTGCTGATTCCTTGACCCGCGCCAATTTCCACGACTACGTTTGGAGCAAGCTTCTTGAGCAAACCTTGAAAAGCAAAAGCAGAACATAGCGCATCAGGATCAGAATTTTGGTGGCATAGCAGAAGGACAAAACCTGCCTGGGACTCCTGGAGAATTTTCAGGATGGCCTGGATTGTCATTTCATTTGTCTCAGAAAATTTTCAGCTGCCTTCAGCGCTGCTCGTGTAGCTTCTTTGGCGAGACTTTCTAGCTCTATTTCTTTTGTCCTCGTTGACAACGACAAATCAACGTCGATAGAAAGGTTTAGGGGTTTTGAACCTTCAGCCTCCACAGTCACGTCAAGGCGCTCTACGTCTTTCAAGGGCACTTTCGATAGAACATATTTTCTAGCAGAAGCCTCAGCGATTGAGCATAAAGCTTCGAGTTGTTCAGTGGTCAACTCGGGTAACTCGAGTTCTTCCACGAATCTCACTCAACAAAGCTATTGAGAGGAAGGAGAAACCGGATTCAAGTCTTCCTGAAGTTTTGTTTGCACTTCTTTAACTTGACTTCGTAGCCGCTCCTCTTGCCTGGCCAAAACCGTTGTCCGTGTGACTAGGAGTTCTTTCCGCTCTGTGAGGTCTGCAGCAACTTTTCCTTTTTCTGCTCTTACAAGCAAAGAGCCTATCGCTTTATAGATTACAGAGTCATCCGGAGTCTTTTGCAGCTCAGCCAAAGTCTGTTCGACTTCGGTCTGCTCAGAATCAACTTGCTGCTTTTGCGCCATAACAGACTGCAGAGTCTGCTGAAGCTGCTGCAGTCGAAGTAAGCGTTCTTGAACTTGAGGCGGCAACCTGGAAATGTCACTACTCATTCGTCATCAATCCGTCCGCACAGCAATAAGCAAGGCACGTAATTAAGCGTTATCCACGATTGCAGCATTTTTCGCCGCTGGCGCAGCGAACTACAAGAACACCGAGTTTGGCGAATTATCGGACATAGAAAGCCAAAAACTCACCAGTGTACTACAGAGTACAAGGGTTTTCAAAATGATTAGAGTGGTGCTCCGGCCGGGATTCGAACCCGGGTCCACGGCTCGAGAGGCCGTTATACTTGACCGGACTATACTACCGGAGCTGGGGATATTACGCATCAGCTACCATGGGCAAGCTTTGTTAATAAGAATAGCGATTTGAAAGAAAGGGTGCGGGCTGCCCGACCAGACGCTACTGGACCAAAGCTTGCTCATGGTTATCCCCGACTTAGTACCTGTGCCTTGCGAATAAAAGCGTTCTTGTAAAGATTCCTTGACTAAAAGTTAGTCAAGATTTCTTGACTAACTTTTTTCATGGAAGACTGATCTATTTTTACAGCACAACGAGCCTTGAAAACTTGATACCTGAGTTGCAGCCGTGAAAAAAAATAAACCTGGCATATCTTCAAACAATTCCCGGTTGAAAAGTTCACTATGACGATTTAGCAGAATTCGGAAAAGGAAAAAAATAAAGAAAGAAAGGAGGCGTTTAATCTTCGCCTTCAGGACCGCCAGGCATTCCGCCTGGTCCACCTGGACCGCCCTTGGGAGCTTTAGAAGTTATGACATCATCTATGCGAAGTATCATGCAGGCTGATTCCGATGCCGACTTGATTGCTTGCTCTTTGACGTTGATTGGTTCGATTACTCCGCTGGCTATGCTGTCTTGGACCTTTCCGGTAAAGACGTTAATACCTTTGTTCTTGCCATCTTCTTTTTCGTGTGCTGACCTTAGCTCGACTAGCGCATCTATGGCGTCTAATCCACCGTTTTCAGCAAGGGTTTTGGGAATGACCTCTATTGCTTCAGCGAAAGCTTCTATTGCGAGTTGTTCTCTGCCGCCGATTTTGGTTGCGTACTTGCGGAGTTCTTTGCCAACTTCAATTTCTACAGCACCACCGCCTGCGACGATCTTGTTGTTTTCGACAACATCAGAAACGACCGAGAGCGCATCGGTCATGGCACGTTCGGCTTCGTCAACCATTCGTTCGAGTCCTGCGCGAATTAGTATGGCAACGCTGTGGGGATCTTTGCATTTCTCGACGAATATCATTTTGTCTTCGCCGATTCTGCGTTCTTCAACTATACCTGCTTTACCAAGGTCTTGTGCCTTAAGGTTATCTAAGTCTGTGACTGTTCCGCCGGTTGCTCTTGCAAGCTTTTCCATGTCCGATTCCTTTACCCTGCGTGCTGCCATAATGCCTTCTTTGGCGAGAAAGTGCTGAACCATATCGTCTATACCTTTCTGGCAGAAGACAATGTCTGCGCCAGATGCTTTGATTTTGTCTGCCATTTCCTTCATCATGTTGGTTTCTTGATCCAAGAAAGCCTTCATCTGGGTGGGGTCTCGGATCCGGATTTCAGCGCTCATCTCGGTCTTCTCAATCTCTAAGGCTGAGTCCAACAGGGCAATTTTCGCGTTCTCTTTCATCTTTGGCATGCCAGAGTGAACGATTTCTTTGTCAACAATTATTCCCTGGATTAGTTGGGTTTCAAGAAGGCTTTTGCCCGTTTTTTTGATGAGCTGAATGTTATCTATATCTGCAACCATCTTGTCGCCGCGCTGTTCCGCTATTTGTGAGACTGCATCTATGGCAATTTCCGCGAAATGCTCTCGCGCTGCACCAACTGCTTTGCCACTCATAGAAGTCAAAGCAACTTTGAGAAGGGTTTTGCGGTCGTCGATTTCAACCGGTACAGCAATCTTCTCTATAGTTTCGATTGCTTTCTGGGTTGCTTTGCGGTAGCCGCTCACGAGCATCGTAGGGTGGATATTTTGGTCGAGAAGTTCCTCGGCTTTCCTGAGGAGTTCACCGGCGAGGATAACAGCGCTTGTTGTTCCATCGCCAACCATATCATCCTGTGTTTTGCTGATTTCCACCATCATTTTTGCAGCTGGATGTTCAACGTCTATCTCTTTTAGAATTGCTGCGCCGTCGTTGGTTATCGTTATATCGCCCAACGAGTCGATAAGCATTTTGTCCATTCCTCTTGGTCCGAGCGTTGTTTTGAGGACTTCGCCAATTGTGCGTGCAGCCATTATGTTGTTTCTTTGAGCTTCCTTGCCTCTATTTCGAGTTGTACCTTCTTTTAGGATGAGGACTGGTTGTCCTGAACCTGTTGTTGTTAAGTATGCCATATCACTAACACCATTTTTCCAGTGTAGAACCTTTTTTATCGGAACAATGCAGAATTCAAACGAAAATATAAACTTTAACCCAATGTTGACGCCCTTTGCATAGTGGATGTAGTCTAACAAGGTCATAGAGAAATGAAATGCGTGCTATTTC
>Ga0079037_100002024_pt1 | contig 10901 bp, 9 predicted proteins | sample Mud3Dept4metaG_FD_71479 | JGI IMG/M metagenome (GOLD analysis project Ga0079037, IMG submission 71479) | Freshwater wetland microbial communities from Ohio, USA, analyzing the effect of biotic and abiotic controls - Mud 3 Core 4 Depth 4 metaG | ecosystem: Environmental > Aquatic > Freshwater >... | reverse complement strand
GAGTTTCCACGGCGACAAGTGGTCCGGTGCGGCGGTGACCGACCTGACGCTGACCAGTGGCACGCGCGGCAACGCCCAGATCCGCATCGAGACCTCGCAACCCGTGGGCGGGGTGCATGCCTACTCGGTCGACGATCCGCCGCGTCTGATCGTCGATCTGCTGGCGACGGTGCCGACCCCCGCCCCGACGCCGGCGCGTACCATGCCGTCACGGCGGACGGCCGTCGGTAGCGCGGCGCGGGCACGCGAGCCGGCGCGGGCGCCGAGCACGGGCCGCACGCCGGCTCCGGCGGCACACGTCGCGACGGCGGCTGGTGCTGTCGCCGCGCAGCCGCCGAGAGCGACGCCGGCTGCGATCGCCGCCGCGCCGTCCGGCGGGGACCCGCTCGTGCTTCCGCCAACGCTGGCGGTGGCCATGACAGCGCCTACGCGTCAGGAGGGAAACAGTGAGCGTGCGGGCACGCAACCGCGCCGTGCCGGCGTGAGCGAGTCGTCCTGGCCGTGCCGGTGGCGGCGCGTGAGCGGCGTGGCTTTCTGCGCGCCCAGTCCCGCCGCCGTTCCGTACGCGGCGGATGCGGCACTTGCCAACGTCGCGAGCGCTCTTGGCGAAGAAGCACCGCGACCGCCCGCACTGCCGGGAGGGGAGGGGCCGGCACGCATGTACCTGGCCGCCGATCGCGAGTTCGCCAGGCGCGCGCCGAGCCGGCGGCTCCTGCCGGCCATCGACCTGTATCGGCGGGCGCTGTACCGCTTCCCGGCATTCTTCGATGCCGGACGTGCGCGCCTGAACATCGCCCTCGCGTATCGCGCCATGGGGTTCGCCGCCGAGCTGCGCGCCGCGGCTGCTGCGGCGGCGCACGACCCTGGGGCGCCCCTCGCTCTTGCGCTGGTTGGCGACCTCGCCCGCGAGCAAGGTGTACGCGAGACCGCTCGCGAGGCCTACGACCGGGCCGCTTCCGCGGGCGGTGTCGGCGCCTGTCTGGCGGCACGCGGGCGCGCGGCGTTGGCGAGCGCTGCGGCCAGCGCCGCGGCCGAGCTCGCGACGCTGGCCGATCTCTGTCCCGCCTCCCTCCTTGCTGATCCGGAGACCGATTACGTGCGTGGCCGGGCCCGCCTGGCGACGGGCGATGCGGCGGGGGCGGTCGCGATCCTGAGCGGCGTCCGCGACGCTCTCGGCTCGGCGGCAGGGGCCGGCCTGCTCATCGAGTTGGCGAAAGCCGCGGCGGCCGCTGGTGACCGCGAGGCGGCTCGCCGTCTCTACGAGGAGGTCGGACGCGGTCATTACGGTGTCCGAGCCGCCGGCCTTGCGACGGTCGGCCTGGCGCGCCTTGATGCCGCAGGTGGCGATGTCGCTGCGGGCCTGGAAAGGCTCGCCGGTCTCGCAGCTGGTCAAGCGGACGACGAGCGGCGCGCCTTCGTTGCGCAAGCCATCGCCGAGGCATTGGGCCGTGGGGCCGATCAGGACGCGGTTCTCTTGGTGCACGAGCACGGTGTTTCGGTGGCGGCACTGCCAGCCGCCGATCAGATCCGGCTCGCACGGAGCTACCGCGCGGTCGGGCTCGTCGCCGAGGCGGAGCAATTGCTGACGTGGCTCAAGGGCACCCTCGGGGCCGCCGCGCCCGACGCGCTGTACGAGGAGCGGGCCGCCACCGCCACGGCACGAGGCGACGCGGCGGGCGCGCTCAGCGCCGCCGAGGAGTGGCTGCGCGCGCGTGGCGCGGCGGCCCCGCCGGTTTCCCGTCTCTGGCGCGCACGGGCGTTGGCTGCGCTCGGCGAGACGGCGGGGGCACTGGCGCTTGCCGAGCCTGCGCTCGCGGCCGTCGATGGTGCGACTGCGCGCGAGGTGCGCATCGAGCTTGCAACGTTGGTACGGGCGCGCGAACCAGCCGCGGCCGGAAGGCTGGCGCGTACGGCGATCGACGCTCAGGGGCTACCGGAGTTGTCTCCAGGCCAGGCCGCAGCCGCGCTGCGCACACTCGGTGACGCGGCCGAGGCGACCGGCGACGACGCGGCGGCACTCGACGCCTTCAGTCGGCTTGCGGCGCGCTACGGAGATCAGCCGAGCGCGAGCGGTGCGGCGTACCACGTAGCGCGCTTGACGGCAGGCGCCGGCGGCGGGCGCGCCGCGGTCACGGCCTACCGCGAGGTGACGCGCAGCGCCGATCCCATCGAGCGCCGCCTGGCGGCGGCGGCACTCGCCTACGAGACGATCGTGCAGCCCTTCGAGGGCTTGCAGGGGGAGCCGTGATGGCGCCAGTGGCTCAGCTGCCGCAGCTCACGGAGCTGCAGCAGGCCTTTCGTGTCTTCAGCGACGCCACGGTCACCCTCGAACGCCAGTACCGGACGTTGCAGGAGCACGCGCGCGCGCTCCGCGACGAGCTCGCGGAGAAGGAGCGTGCGCTTGCGGCAAGCATCGAGCGCCAGCGCTGCCTGGAGACGCAGGCGTTGCGCCACAGTCGGCTCGCGGCCATGGGCGAGATGGCAGCGTCGTTGGCGCACGAGGTGCGCAATCCGCTCGGTTCCATGGAACTCTTCACCAGGCTCCTGCTCGACGAGGTCGCGGAGTTGCCCGCGGCGCGGCGATTGGCGGAACAGGTGGTGAGTGGCATCGCGGACCTGAACCACCTGGTGACCAACATCCTCGACTACACCCGACTGCCGGAGCCGAGCCTGGCGGCAGCGGATCTCGACGCGGTCATCGACGAGGCGCTGGCGACGGCGACGGCGGCACTCGGTCCCCGCCTGCGTGTCGAGCAGAGGCGTGCGGCGGGGACCATCTGGGCGGTCGACCGCGGTCTCCTCACGCAGGCCTTGCTGAATCTCTTTCGGAACGCCGGTGAGGCAATGGCCGGACAGGAGCAGGGCGTGCTGCGAGTCGGCCTCGAGCCGGCGGAGCGCTGGGTACGCATCGTCGTCGCCGACACTGGGCCGGGCGTTCCGGCGGGCAGCGAGGAGGCGATCTTCGCGCCGTTCTTCACCACCAAGACGCGGGGCACCGGACTCGGCCTCGCGGTGGCGCGCGCAGCGATCGCGGCGCACGGCGGCACGCTGGCGCTCAGGCCGGCACCCCGTGGCGCGACGTTCGTCGTCACCCTGCCGGCGGATCGCGGGGCGGCGAAAGGGAGGGTTCATGACGCAGGCGATGGAACGGCTTGAAGAGCGCAGCGACCGCATTCTGGTCGTCGACGACGAAGGCGGCATGCGGCTCGGGCTCACAGAGGTGCTTGAGCGAGCGGGCTACACGGTGACAGCCGTCGAGAACGGCGCGGCTGCGCTCGGGGTTCTCGAGAGCGGCGGCTACGCCCTCGTGCTCTCGGACATGCGCATGCCCGTGGTGTCGGGGGCGGAGCTCCTGACAGCGATTCAAGGGCGTCATCCGGGTTTGCCCGTCGTGATGATGACCGCGTACGGCACCGTTGAGGACGCGGTTGCAGCGATGAAGTGCGGCGCGCGGGACTTCCTCACCAAGCCGTTCTCGCCGCAGGATCTGCTGCACCTGGTGCGCAACATTCTCCACGATCGCGGTGCCGAGGCATCGCGTGCGCTGGACACGCAGCGGGCGCGCGGCACACGACCCCTCGTGGCCCGCTCGCCGGCCCTGCAGCGCGTCCTGGCGCTGGCCGACGGCGTCGCGGCGAGCCGGGCGCCCGTGCTCATCCAGGGAGAGAGCGGTACTGGGAAGGAGCTGCTAGCGCGCCACATTCACGCCGCCGGTCCGCGACGCCAGCAAGCATTCGTCGCGGTCAACTGCGCCGCGCTTCCACGCGACCTCCTCGAGAGCGAGCTCTTCGGCCACGAGCGTGGGGCGTTCACCGGCGCAATCGCCCGCAAGCTCGGGAAGTTCGAGCTGGCGAGCGGCGGCACGATCCTCCTCGACGAGATCAGCGAAATGGAGCCGGCGTTGCAGGCCAAGCTCCTGCGGGTCCTGCAGGAGCACGAGATCGACCGCGTCGGCGGGCTGAAGCCGATCGCGATCGACGCGCGCGTGATTGCGACCACCCACCAGCCGCTCGGGCCGCTGGTGGCGTCCAGGGCGTTCCGGCGCGACCTCTACTACCGGCTCCACGTCATCCCGCTCACGCTGCCACCGCTACGCGAGCGCGGCGACGACATCGACGCGCTGATCGACCACTTCTGTGCTCGCTTCCGCGGCAGCCGCGCGATGGCGGTCGATCCGGCGGCGCGCGCCTACCTGCGGCGGCACCCGTGGCCGGGCAACGTGCGCGAGCTCGAGCATGTCATCGAGCGCGCCCTCCTGCTCGCCTCGGGGGACAGCATCACGCTGGCCGACGTGACGCTCGACGACGAGCTGCCCGTGACAGAGACCGACCCGAGCCCTGGCATCCTCGCGGGGCTGACCGTGCACGAGGTCGAGCGGCGGCTGATCGTGGAGACGCTCCAGCGTACCAACAACAACCGTAGCCACGCCGCCAAGATGCTGGGCATCAGTGTGCGTACGCTGCGCAACAAGCTCGCCGAGTATCGCACCACCCCCGGCGGGCGTGATGCGTACCTGTGATGACGGTGCCGTTGCGCCGCCAGCAATCTGGCAGGGGAAAAACTTGCCGTCAGGTCTCTGACAGGACGGCGGCAGCGTTCCGGGTTCGCCGCGACTCGGGCTCGGTGGCATCGACGCTTGCGGGCCACGATACCGGGCCGGCGGCCGCCGAGTGGCGGAACGCAACTTGCTTTCGCTCCGGGGCGCGGCCCGAGCCGAGCGCGCGAGCGGCCCACGGCGCGCGCCGGGCAGGGGACACGGCACCACGGAGGAGCGAGCGATGAGGATATTCGGTCCGGTAGTCGAAGGCCTCGGCGGTGCCCTCGACCTCTACCAGGCGCGCCATCGTGTCCTGGCAGAAAATGTGGCCAACGCCGAAACCCCTGGGTATCGTGCGCGCGACCTCGAGTTCGGCACGGCGCTCGCCCGCGCCTTCGAGCGCAGCGGGACGTCCGAGAGCGCCGACGGGGACGCGGAGCCGATCGTCGATGCGCGCAGCGTCGTGAAGATCGACGGTAACTCGGTGGACCTCGACACCGAGATGGCGCGCCTGTCGGAGAACAGCATGAAGATCGTGGCGCTCACACGCATCCTTGCCCGCAAGTACGAGGGTCTGAAGGCTGCGATTCAAGGAGGTTCGCGCTAATGGACAGCGTTACCGCTTTCGCCATCAGCGCCAGCGGCCTGCGAGCGCAGCGTCTGCGCATGGACGTGATCGCGGCCAATCTCGCCAACGCTCAAAGCACCCGCACCCCGCAAGGCGGCCCCTACCGCCGCCGCGACGTGGTGCTGGAGGCCGTGTCCCGGGGCGAGGCTTTCGACGACGTGCTCGGGGCAGGCGCGACAGCGAGTCCCGCCGTCAAGGTGAGCCGTGTCGTCGAGGACCGGCGCCCACCGCGAGTCGTCTTCGATCCCGGGCATCCCGATGCCGACGCCCGGGGTTACGTGGCCATGCCGAACGTCAACGTGGTCACGGAGATGGTCGACCTCATGGCCGCGACGCGGGCCTACGAGGCGAACGTGACGGCGCTGAACGCAACCAAGCGCATGATGGAAGCGGCGCTCGAGATCGGACGGGCCTAGGACCATGGATATCAAGGACGTCACTCAGATCCCGCAGCTCGCGGGAATCGGCGCCCCGGAAGCAAAGCCGGCGGCCGCAAGCGCTCAGGGGTCGTTCGCGGGCGTGCTCAAGAGCTCGCTCGCCGAGGTCAACCAGCTGCAGCAGAAAGCCGACGCCGCAATCACCGCGCTCGCTACCGGAGAGAAGGCGAGCCTTCACGACACCATGATCGCCATCGAGCAGGCCGACGTGTCGTTCCGCCTGATGATGCAGGTGCGGAACAAGATCGTCGAGGCCTACCAGGAGATCATGCGCATCCAAGTGTGAGGCGGAGCTGAGCGATGGAACGTCTGAACGCGCTCGCGCTGCAGATCCGGTCCTTCTTTCTCGCGCTGCCACCGGCGCGGCGGCTCTCGTTTCTCACTCTGACCGTGGCCGTGGTGTGCGGCACCGGGTTGCTCGCCTACTGGGCGCAGAGCCCGCACTACCGCGTGCTGTTCGCCAACCTGGCCGGCCCGGACGCGGCGGCGGTCGTCGAGTACCTGAAGGCCGAGAAGATTCCCTACCGGGTCGGCGAGGGCGGTATGACGATCGAGGTAGACGCCGGACGGGTTTACGAGACGCGCATGGCGCTGGCCGGGCGCGGGGTGCCACAAGGCGGTGGCGTTGGCTTCGAGATTTTCGACAAGCAGACCCTCGGCATGACCGATTTCGTGCAGCGCCTGAACTACCAGCGGGCGCTGCAGGGCGAGCTCTCCCGTACCATTGCCGAGCTCGCGGCCGTCGAGGCGGCGCGCGTGCACCTGGCGCTGCCGGAGCGTTCGCTCTTCGTTACCGAAGAACGCCGGCCCTCCGCGTCGGTGGTGGTGAAGCTCCGCCCAGGACGCGTGCTGACAGCGGAGCAGATTGCGGGGGTCGTCCACCTGGTTGCCGCCAGCGTCGAGGGGCTGAAGCCGGCCGACGTGACGCTGGTCGACGTCAACGGCCAGGTGCTCACCCGCGAGGTCGAGGAGGCCGGCGGCCGCCCCGCAGGCGAAGGAATGCTGGCCTTTCAACGCGACATCGAGCAGGGCTACGCCGAACGCATCGAGAGCATGCTCGCGCGCGTGCTCGGGCCGGGCCACGCCCTCGCCCGTGTCACGGCAATGCTCGATCTCGCGCAGGTCGAGAAGACCGAAGAGAGCTTCGATCCGGATCGGGTCGCACTGCGCAACGAGAAGCGATCGCGCGAGAAGAACGTCGCCAGCGTGGCGACGGGTGTGCCGGGCGTCACCGCGGCGCTGAGCAACGAGCCAGCGTCGACCGCAACCGAGCAGGGTCCGCAGTCCGAACGCGAGGACAGCGCGCTCAGCTACGAGGTCAGCAAGGTGACCAGCCGCCGCATCGAGCAGATGGGCGGCATCCGCAAGCTGTCGGTGGCGGTGCTCATCGACGGCACGTATCAGGGGGAGGGGAGCGCGCGCGTCTTCGTCCCCCGCGCCAGCGAGGAAATCGACCGCTACCGCGAGCTGATCAAGCGCGCCGTTGGCTTCAACGAGGATCGCGGCGATCAGATCGAGGTGGCGAGTGCACCCTTTCAGGCGCCGGCGCCGCAGGAAGCGCCCGAGGCGCCTGCGCTCTTTGCCCGCCTGGGTGCGTGGTCGGAGGTGCTCTGGCGCGCCGCCGGGCTGCTCACGGCCTTGGTGGTCGCGCTCACGGTGGTGCGGCCCTTCTTGCTGGCGATGGCGAACCGGGCGCCGGTGGTTGCGACCCAGTTGACGGGACCCAGAGCGGCGCGCGGCTTGCCCGGAGAGAGCGCTGGGGCGGCGCGCCTCCTCGAGGTGGCGCGCCGCAATCCCGAGCAGACCGCCCAGGTCATCAAGCAATGGGTCGCGGGGAGCGAATGAAGGCCGCCGCACGCCTTGCCGGCGTCGAGAAGGCAGCCGTGCTGCTCCTTTCACTCGGTGCCGAGGCCGCCAGCGACGTGCTGCGCCATCTCGGCGAGTCCGAGGTACGTCAAGTGTCGCAAGCGCTCGCGAAGGTTCGCAGCGTCGATCCGGAGCAGCTCGACCGTATTCACCAGGAGTTCCAAGAGAAGCTGGGTGGTGCCAGGAGCCTGGCGGTCGACGGCAGAGAGTTCGCACGCGCGGTCGTGAACAAAGCACTCGCCGACCAGGGGGGCACAAGCGCGACGCGGCGGGCGGAGATCCTCGCCGAGCTGGAGCATACGGCTGGCGGCGGTGCGGCGCTCTCCGAAGCGCTTGCCGACGTGCCGGTCGACGGCCTGGCGCGATTGCTCGAAGGCGAGCACCCGCAGGTGGCGGCGCTGATCCTCGGCCACGTGCACTCGGCGCGCGCCGGCGAAGTCCTGGCGCACTTGCCCGAGGCCCTGCAGAGCGACGTCGTGGAGCGCCTGGCGCGGCTCGATACCGTGCCGCCGGAGCTCATCGGCGAGCTCGGTGCGGTCGTGCGCGAGCAGGTCAAGAGTCTCCTGCGGCCGGCGACGGGCAGCGCCGTCGGCGGACCTCGAGCCGTTGCCGAGATGATGAATCATGCGGACAAGACCGTGGAGGGACGGATCTTCGAGGAGATCGAGACCCGCGACCCGGAGTTGGCGAGCACGATCCGCAATCTGATGTTCACCTTCGAGGATTGCCTGAAGCTCGACAATCGCAGCCTGCAGACCCTCCTCAAGGAGGTGGCGCGCGAAGACCTGCTGTTGGCGCTCAAGACCGCAAGCCCGGTGTTGTCCGAGAAGATCTTCGCCAACGTGTCGAGCCGTGCCGCCGAGATCCTGCGCGAGGACATGGCGTCGTCGGGGCCGGTACGCCTGAAGGACGTCGAGGCGGCGCAGCTGAAGGTCATTGCGACGCTCCGCGAGCTCGAGGGTGAGGGCAAAGTGGTCGTCGCCGGGAGCGGCAAGGACGATGTCCTCGTTTGATCCAGTGCGCCGCGGGACCGCCGCGGCGGAGTTTGCGCCCCTCGTGCACCGGCGGGTGCTCTCGAGCACGGTAACGGCGGCGGGCGTCTTGCCGGACCTGCACGCCGAGACGCCGGCCGTCCACGACGGGCAGCTGGCGGCGCTCGACCAGCTCGAGGCGTTGCGGCAGACCGCCTACGCGTCCGGCTTCGCGGCCGGCAAGGCCGCCGCAGAAGAGGAGGTCGGCGCGGGCGCCGCAGCCTTCGCGGCGGCGGTCGCGGAAGTCGCACGCTTTCGTGCCGGTCTGCTCGATCGCTACGAACGCGAGCTGCTCGAGCTGGCGCTCGGGGTGGCGCACAAGGTGGTGCAGCGCGAGCTCGCCGAGCATCCCGAACACTGGTTGGAGATGATCCGTGAGGCCGTTCGGCGCGCGGTTGACCGTGAGACCATCCGGATTCGTGTGGGTGCGATTCTGCATGCCGTCCTGGTGGAACAGCTGCCACGGTTACGAGCGCTTCTCGAGGATGTGCGCGAGCTCGATCTCGTCGCGGACCCCGCGCTCGACGAGACGGGGTGTGTGATCGAGAGCCGCTACGGCGATCTCGATCTCGGCATCGACAGCCAGATGAGCGCCATCCGCGCCGCGCTGACTGCGGTGTCATGAGCATCCTCGCGTGTGGGCCGAGGGGCGTGTCGTGAGCGAGATCGACTTCAGCCACGCAGTTCGGCGGCTGCGACAGGTCAACCCAGTGCGCATGAGTGGCCGCGTGAACAACGTGATCGGGCTCGTGATCGAAGGCAATGGACCCGGCCTGCCCATCGGCGGCGTGTGCTCGATCGAGCGCCGTACCGGCGATGCCGTGAGCGCGGAGGTCGTAGGGTTCCGCGAGAACCGTGTGTTGCTGATGCCGCTCGGCGAGGTGAGCGGCATCGAACCGGGCAATCGCATCGTGGTGGTAGGTGAGCGCCCGACGTTCGGTGTCGGGCGCGACCTCCTCGGCCGGGTGCTCGACGGCCTCGGCACACCGCTCGACGACGCCGGGCCGGTGACGCCCGAGCGCGAGATCGCGCTCTACAGCCAGCCGATCAATCCGCTGGCGCGTGCGCCGATTCGCGTGCCGCTCGACCTCGGCATTCGCACGCTCAATGCGCTTCTCACCTGCGGCAGCGGTCAGCGTCTCGGCATCTTCGCCGGCTCCGGGGTGGGCAAGAGCGCGTTGCTCGGCATGATCGCGCGCGCTACCCGCGCCCAGGTGAACGTGATCGCGCTGATCGGCGAGCGCGGCCGTGAGGTACGGGAGTTCCTCGAGCGTGACCTCGGAGCCGAGGGTCTGGCGCGCTCGGTCGTCGTGGCGGCCACCTCCGATCAGCCGCCGCTCGTCCGCATCCGCGGGGCCTTTCTTGCTGCCGCGATCGCTGAATACTTTCGGGACAGCGGACTCGCCGTGATGTTGATGATGGACTCGCTGACTCGTTTGGCCATGGCGCAGCGCGAGGTCGGCCTCTCCATCGGCGAACCGCCGTCGGCGCGCGGTTACACGCCGTCGGTCTTCGCCATGCTGCCGAGATTACTCGAACGCGCCGGAGCAACGGAGCGCGGCAGCGTGACCGGGCTCTACACCGTGCTAGTCGAGGGCGACGATCTGAACGAGCCGGTTGCCGACACGGCGCGCAGCCTGCTCGATGGTCACGTCGTGCTCTCGCGGGCGCTGGCGCACCAAGGCCACTATCCGGCCATCGACGTGCTGAGCAGTGTCTCGCGCCTGATGGGAGACCTGGTGCCGCCGCAACAGGTGGCACAGGCCAATCGCGTGCGCAACTGGTTGGCAACGTGTCGCGACGCCGAGGACCTGGTCAACATCGGCGCCTACCACGCCGGGACGAGCCTGCGCATCGACGAGGCGATGGCGAAGATCGAAGCGGTGCAGGCGTTCCTGCGCCAGGGCCTCGATGAACGCTGCTCTCTCGCCGCCAGCGCTGCGGCGTTGGCAGCCTTGGTCGGCGAGCGTGCGTGATGACGACCTCCTTCCGACTGGCACGCGTGCTGCGCTTGCGAAGGCAGCTACGTCGGCTCCGTCGCCAGGAGGCTGACGCGCTCGCCGCCGGTGTGGCGACGCTCGAGGAGGAGGGCCGCCAACTTGCGACTCTGCGCACACGGCTCGGGGAGGAAGAGGCAGCCGCCGCGGCCGCGGGTGTGCTGACGCCAGCGCTGCTGCAGCTGCGGCGGGCGTACGACCACGCACTCGCGGCGCGCGAACGCACCGCGGCGGCGCGGGCCACAGAGCAGCGCAGTGCACTCGATGCAAAACGGGAGGAGCTGCTGGAGGCGCGGCGCGAGGAGCGCAAGTTGCTGCGGCTCGAGGCGGTGCATCGACAGCGAGTCGCCGAGGCGGAGGGACGTCGCCTCGATCGATTGCTGGACGAGCTGGCGTTGCAAGCGC
>Ga0079037_100002022_pt1 | contig 10905 bp, 11 predicted proteins | sample Mud3Dept4metaG_FD_71479 | JGI IMG/M metagenome (GOLD analysis project Ga0079037, IMG submission 71479) | Freshwater wetland microbial communities from Ohio, USA, analyzing the effect of biotic and abiotic controls - Mud 3 Core 4 Depth 4 metaG | ecosystem: Environmental > Aquatic > Freshwater >... | reverse complement strand
AGGGTTGTCTGGAATTATTATCTTGAGAGAATGTTTTACATACCTTTCAACTATGCGTTCACCTGGGCTTAGAAAAGCTGAGAAACCGTATGTTGGTCTAATCATGTTGGCAATATATACTGCTGGGATCTTCCAGCGTGAAGCGAGCCGAAGTGCGTTTATGTCGCCATCAGCGATGATCAAGTCTGGGGAGATGTCGTGAAGTTTTTCTCGTATGTCGTAGTAGCGGTGTATGGTTTCCATTGCGTTAGAATTTTTCAATTCGATAGTGTTTTTTTCCACGTTAAAAATTGGTAGGGGGAATAGGAGGTTGATGAGGGAAGCTGAAGTTATAATTCCATGAGCATTTTCATACCATGCGACCGGCGTGCACCTGTAAACGTTCTTAAACTCTTTTTGTAGCAATTCGTATGCTTTGCCGCCTGAGAAGAAAGTTAAGGTATGCCCATTCTTTTCGAGCCGTTTCCCTAAAGGAATAATTCGAGAAACGTGTCCCAAGCCTAATTCAGAACAGCTAAGCAACAGTTTCATAGAGTACATTTAAGACTCTGATTTATTTTAACCATCTCGTAAGGCTATTAATAATATTTAGCTAAGTTACTCTTTTTCTGAATTATTGATGATGAGCTTAGGATTGCACAGTAGATGGAAAAGTAGGTTTAGGGTTTGATAATAGTATTTAGTTTAGACAATTGAGAATGTTGCGGTCAGATTTTAAAGCTTGAATTAAAAGAACGGAAGGCTGTGCAAAATGCGGGTGTATCATCATTGCTGCAAATTGATTTGTCTGCTAGAACAACAACACTTGGAAAATTCTTGTTGTTGTTCTACCAGCCTTTCCATGCACAGAAAGCAGCGTTTAGAGCCTAAAAATTGCAAAATTTTTCCCCGAGAATAACACTCTTTTATTTGATAATGTGGACAGTTTCATCTTTGGACAGAACAAAAGAACGAAGGATTTCAAATATGCAGTGTCGCTCAGGATAGGAATAATGCATCAGACCCCAAAATTACTTTTCTATCTACTGACAAAAAAGCAATCAATTTAAGGCTTCAATACTAACACTACAAAGTATGTTCCTTCCAAGAAGAATTATAGAGGATAAGCTCAGACAAATCCTTGCTGACGATGTAGGGCATGGAGATATTACAGCTGCGTCAGTTATTCCTCCAAATTTAGTTACCACAGCCAAAGTTGTAGCAAAGGAAAACGGAGTAGTGGCTGGAGTTGAAGAAGCCTTGATACTTGCAGAATATTTGGGGTTAGAAGCCAAAGCAAAGGTTACAGATGGAGAAATAATCCAAAACGAACAAGTCATACTCCAGCTTAATGGCGATGCTCAAACTATCCTCTGTGTAGAGCGCACAATGCTTAATCTTCTTTCAAGAATGAGTGGTATTGCAACTAAAACAAAAATGTTAACAGAAAAATTGCAGAGAGCAAATAAAGAAGTTAGAATTGCTGCCACTCGAAAATCCGCGCCCGGGCTTCTTTATTTTGATAAAAAAGCTGTAGTGGTTGGCGGAGGGGATCCTCATAGGTTACACTTGGATGATCTGATTTTAATAAAGGATAATCATTTGGCAATTGTTGGCAGCATTGAAGAAGCGATAAAAAAGGCTAAAACCAATGCATCGTTTAGCAAGAAGATTGAAGTGGAAGTAACAAATCTTGAAGATGCAATGAAAGCTGCAGAAGCAGGTGCAGATATTGTTATGCTAGATAATTTTTCCGCCAAAGAAGCTGGAACTGCAAGTGAAGCGCTCAGAAAAGCTGGGTTCAGCAAAGTGATTGTCGAAGTCAGTGGTGGAATAACCGCAGAAAACTTGGTAGAATATGCTGAAGCTAAAGTTGATATAATAAGTTTGGGAGAACTCACCCATAGTGTTAGAGCATTAAATCTTAGTTTAGAAATAGTAAAAGAATAGGCTTCTATATTATTAGCCCAGAACCGTTATTATCCATACTTCTATGATGGAGCCAATAGCAAGCAAACCTGCACAACTGGCGATGAAAAAAGCTGTCCATTTTAGTTCGCGCCATCGTTTTTGTGTTAGCCTGCGAAACAGCCAGATGCTCTCTGCCATCGCAATGGAATAGGCGATAAACTCTAACCAAAAAATGGGCGTCACAAATAAACTTGCCAAGCCAATATATGCTGGGAATCCTTGTGTTGCGGCTATTGCGCTAAGTGCAATTCCAGTATTAAAAAGAATGAACATTCCCAGAACTGCTCCTGCAACTGGGATAAACATTAGCAGGCAGATGGAAAAATTGTTGATGAAAATGTACTGAGTCAACGTATTGTTGGCTCGGTTTTCGTTTAGTGTCGCGTTAAGACTTTGGCCAATTGTGTAAGCGTCAGAAGAACTCAGAGTAATCATACTACCGATTGTAGTAACCAGAATTGCTATTAAAAAAACAAATACAATTGAGTACATTCGTTTTCGGTTTTGCGAAGCATTTTTCCAAAAGGACAAATCAAAGTTCATGCAATCACCTGTCATTGGATAGTGGCTTGATTTTAAGTGCTCGAAATCCTCTTGCGATAGGATTTAAGGTTTCTATCATTTTAACCTTTGTTAAGATACCTTGAACATCCATAGCAAAGCTCTTGACATCGTGTTCCCCTTCGATAAGTGAATGCAAGTATACTCGGTTACCTAAAAAGTGGGTTGACACTTGAGCGGCAAACCCAAAAGTATAGGCTTTTTTTCAAGTACGACTTTCTGACAAGCAAAAAGTATTGCTTCTGCTCCAGCTGTTAATTCTGCTATTCGAACAGGCACGCTTTCTTTGCCAATTGCCAACATGTCTACACCATGTAGAAGCTTAATTTCAGATGCAACCTTTCGAAGTTTTGGCAGTATTTTAAGGATGTTTTGTCTTGCAACCTTTGAAGAGCGTTTATTTACAAGTTCAACTGGAGACAGTTCTTCGATGGAAAGCCCGTCGAGTGATATATCTAAATGAACTACGTCGGCTTTCATCTTATCCAATAGATTACGGCAAAGTTCAGCTTCGTGCACAATAATGTCGAACCCTTCTTCTACCTGTCTAAATATCGGTTCAACTATCCTAAAGAGAGGTTCTCTATAAGGCGGTTCAACCAACACTGAAACTGAAGCAACATGAGTAACCGCGTTAAATTGGTTGTCAAGGATTGCTGCTGCAGAATCTGCAGAAATTATCTTCAAACCATAGACACTCGAATAAATTAACGCCAACCGAGATTTAGGTTTACTCCTCGGACTGATTTTTTAATTTTAAACCTAAAGCTAAGAGGTACATTTCTGAGCTTTTGGCTCGACTCGCCTGTGGCTTAACAATCTTAACTTCTTCAAAGTTTTCCTTTGTTTTCTGGATGAAGTCTTTCAGTAGATCGCCTTCGAAGACTTTTATAAAAAAGTTGCCATTGTATGTTAGGATGTTTCGGGCTACTTCCAACGCTTTTGTAGCAAGGTCAATTTGTCTTGCGTGGTCCACTTCCCAAACACCCGTTATGTTTGGTGCGGCGTCGCAAAGAACTACATTTGCTTTTCGGGGCAGAAATGAAAGGATTTGTTCTACGATGTCAGGTTCAGTTAGGTCTGCAATGATTGTACGAATGTATTCTTGAGTGAAAGGATCGATTGGTTTTATATCCACACCTAATACAAAACCATGCTTGCCGGTCATTTTGCGGGCTGCCTGAATCCAACCGCCAGGTGCTGCACCTAAATCTACAACAACATCATGAAGTTTAATAAAACCATACTTTTCGTTCGCTTGAACTAGCTTGTATATGGATCGACTGCGGTAATTTTCTGCTTTGGCTTTTTTATAATAAAACTCGTTTTTTCTTTCACGTATCCAAGCTTTCGGCAACGGAATCGTCCTCTGTCAAGTTAGGTGCTGATTCGCTTGGAGTTTGGGGTGCATTTTCTTTTCCCAAGTTTAATATCCAATCGGTTAATCTCGGACAACTTTTTGGAGAAATTGCTGTTGTTGGGTCACATCTAGCATTGTCGGGGCAGAGCAGGCATGGGCAGTCGATGATTGTTTCTATGGATGCTGGAAGCCTTTTTGGGTATAGGCGATAGGTCCATCTGCCTTCTTGGAGTTCTTTTTCTCTTCGGATTAGGCCTTTTTCTTCTAGTTTGATGGAGACTCGGCTGCCTTCGCGGCTGCTTGCGCCAAGTTCTCGCCATAAATCTGATTGAAGAACACCTTGGTAGCCAGTGCTCACAACATAGTGAAGTGCTTTCTGTTCAAGGTCATTACGTTTTGGCATGTCAATATCATTTCCGGGATAATACAGTATTATAAGCGTTGAGTCCAAATAAAAATATGTATCCCCATCGAAACGAGGTTTAATATGCGAAACGATAATGGACTGTGTTCAAGTGGTTACTGTTTAGGTATTGAATCTTCAGCTGATGATTTTGGGGTAGGTATAGCTAGTTTTAAAGGGGAAATTTTAGCGAACAAAACTAGCGGGTACATTCCAACTGAGGGCGGAATTCATCCTCGAGAAGCTGCAAGGCACCATGCTGAAGTAGCGGATAAAATGCTAAATGAGGCATTACAGGAAGCGGGAATCAAGCCTGTTGATCTTTCTTGCATTGCGTTTTCGCAGGGACCAGGATTAGGACCTAGTTTGCGTACGGGAGCAACGGTCGCAAGGGCTCTCGCATCATATCTTGATCTCCCTTTAATAGGTGTTAATCATTCGGTTGCTCACATCGAAATAGGTAAACTTCAAACGGGTCTTCGCGACCCGGTAACCCTGTATGTTTCAGGTGGTAACACGATGGTTACTGCTTTTGAGGCAGGTCGATACCGCGTTTTTGGCGAAACACTTGATATAGCATTGGGTAATTGTCTCGATGTTTTTGCGCGTGAAGCGGGACTTAAACACAAGAGGGGTTTACCGCTTGGAGCTTCTATAGAACAGTTGGCACTCAATGGTGAAAGGCTAATTTCTTTGCCATATGTGGTTAAAGGCATGGATTTGTCGCTCAGCGGGTTATTGACGGCAGCTACAACACAATTACAGAGAGGTTGTCGGTTGGAGGATTTGTGTTATAGTCTTCAGGAGCATGCTTTTTCGATGGTTACAGAAGTAACAGAGCGAGCTTTGGCACATACCGAGAAGAAAGAAGTTTTGCTAACAGGTGGGGTAGCAGCCAATAAACGCTTACAATCAATGCTTAAAATCATTGCAGAGGAACACAACGCTGCATTTAATGTGGTGCCACTTCAATATGCAACTGATAACGGAGCGATGATCGCATGGACGGGCGTCTTAGGTTTCAAGCATAGGTTATTTGTACCTATCGATGAAAGCTTTGTTAAATTACGCTGGCGGGTGGATAAGGTGGAGGTACCGTGGATACAATAGATAAACTCGACAGAATTGTACTACTCAAGAAAGGTGCTGAAGCCAGTCTTTTTTTAACCCAATGGCACGGGCGAAAAGCCATTATGAAAGTTCGATATCCTAAAAATTACCGTCCTAAATTTTTAGATGACCGAATTCGTATTTATCGTACTATCCATGAACCACAGTTAATGCATGACGCCAAAGTTGCTGGCGTTTCAACTCCTCTTATTTACATGGTTAACGTGCCTCAATCCACGATCGTCATGGAGTACGTTGAAGGTGAACAGATAAAACAACTGCTCAAAGTTGCAGGAAAATTTGAGCGAAATGAACTGTGCCGCAGAATCGGAGTCTCTATTGCCCGTCTGCACAAACAGGGACTTATCCACGGTGACCTAACAACTTCCAACATGATACTTAGCCTTGATGGTAAAGTCTTCTTTGTCGATTTCGGTTTGGGCGAAAAAGACTCGGAGTTGGAGGCCCAAGGGGTAGATTTGCACTTGTTTAAACGAGCATTGCAAAGCACGCATTTTCAATTCTGGGAAGAATCCTTCCAGAGTGTTCTATCTGGCTACAAATCGGTTTTAGGTTTAGAATTAGCGGAAAAAGTTTATGAGAAAATCAGGGAAATAGAGAGGCGAGGTCGCTATGTCGAAGAACGCAAACAATGATTTCAAATATGAAGGTAGAGTAGTTTTTTTCGCTACAGGTAACCTTCACAAGTTCCATGAGGTCAGAACCATTCTTGCTGACTATGGCATTGCGGTTGGTATGCTTAAGCTGAAGGGTGATGAAATTCAAAGTGAAAGCCTCAAAGAAATCGCCCAGAAAAGCGTCCAAAATGCTTATCGTTGTAGTGGTTTGCCAATCTTCGTTGAAGACGCAGGTTTGTTTATTGATGCGTTAAATGGTTTTCCTGGACCTTATGCGGCTTTTGTTTACAAAACCATTGGTAACAGGGGCATCCTAAAACTTATGGAAGATCAGAATAACCGAAAGGCTCATTTTCAATCAGTCATAGCTTACAGCGACGAAAACAACCAAAGCCCGCCCATATTCTTTTATGGTGAATCAAAAGGCATTATAACTAGTAGAGAAAGTTTTGAGCAGAATAAGTCGGGTTTTGGCTTTGATCCCATCTTCCAGCCGCAGGGCAGTGAAAAGACTTTTGCGGAAATGACCATTAAAGAAAAAAATGTGTGCTCGCATCGGGCGCTGGCTGTTCGCAAGTTTGCGGAATGGTACAAAACTCAGTGACTGTTTCGGCTTTTTTTTTCATTTTAGGGTATCAGCTCTTTTTGATTTTTTGCTGCTCTAACATGCTAAACAAAATGTTATATTGTTAGGGCTGTATAAGCAGAATAAGGAAAGGAATCATAAATGAGTCAGCGTCCTCATCAAAGCAGATATATTCATGAAGGTTTGATTACCGCGCTTGCTGTAGGCGGATTTTTTATTATTTTAGGCTTAGTAATCGTGACTACGCCAGGTATTGTCCAGAAAACCGACGCGTTCTTTACTGATATATCTTGGATTTCTTATCCTTTTGGAAGCTCAACTATAATGGTTCCCGCCCCAGCCAACCCAGGAACTCACATAGACCTTTTTAACGCTTTCATGGGTTTCATATTAGCTATTGCAATACTCCAAATAATTATTTTGTCCATCCGACTGATTGTGCGCTCTCCGCTAAGACGCATTGCTGAAACTATGGGTAACCTGATTTTCTGGGTAGGAGCTGCCGTGGTTGCTAACATTTTCTTATTGGCTGGAACATTGACAGGTTGGTTCCAGTTCTGGTCTTGGCTCATAGTATTAGCGGGATTGGGGTTAATTGCGAGATTTTGTGTGCTCTTTATTGTCAGATCAAGACGAATGGAGTGGCGTTGAAGTCTTTTTTCTTTTTGGATTGATTGGGGATTACTTTTAAATATATGTGCAGTGTGGTTTAGGTGCACAATAGGTGGAACAATGCCAAAGCAAGAAAAAGGAAAATCCCATTCTATTCGCCCAGTAAGCAGACGCCCTCCAAACTGGTGCAAGTATCAGCCTGAAGAAGTCGAAGCATTTATTATAAAACTTGCAAAAGAAGGTCACTCAACTAGCGTTATAGGCACAATTCTGCGTGACCAATACGCTATTCCATTGGTTAAACCAATTACAGGCAAAAGTATAAGCGACACTCTTAAAGCAGCTAACTTAGCACCAACTATGCCTGAAGACCTCACTAACCTTATGAAAAAAGCACAAGGCTTGGCGGTACACATGGACAAAAATAAAAAAGACCTGCATAATAAACGCAACATGCAAATCATTGAAGCTCAAATCCACAAGCTCAGTCGCTACTATAAGCGTGAAGGCGTAATCGATAAAAAATTCAAGTACGCGGCGAAAATTGCTTCCGTTACCTAATCTCTTTTTGTTTGCTCTTATGCGCCAGCTTTAAATCTAATTAATAACTTTCTTTGCGAAAAGAAGTGAATCTTATGGTACAGCAGTCATCCGTTGACAGTTTCTTAGCTCAAGCCCGAGTAGCGGCAGAAGTAATTCATGAAACTGCCCAAAAAGATGGTTTTATCAGTGTTTTTTCTCATTTAGACGCCGATGGTGTTGCCGCTGCTGGAGTTATAGGGAAAGCGTTATTCCGTCTTGGTGCCCGTTTTCGTATAAAGGTTATGCAATGGGTTGATGACAAAATCATCTCGGAAGTTACTTCGGGGAAACCTGACTTGGTGGTTTTATGTGACTTCGGAAGCGGCTATCTCGATTTGATGGCTGAGAAAATTCCCGAAATCAAAATTGTCATCTTAGATCACCATCAAATAATAGGTAAAACAACGAACTCAAATGTCGTCCAGCTTAATCCCCACAACTTTGGAATTGATGGGGCGACTGAAGTTAGCGGTTCTGGTGTAACGTATTTTGTGGCCAAGGCTCTCGGCTCGGCTAACACTGATTTGGCGCCAATCGCTTTGGTCGGCGCGCTTGGAGATATGCAGGACAAATACGAGCAGCGAAGCCTCAAGGGTTTAAATGAGTTAATTGTGAATGATGCCATAGCCGCTGGCTTACTTAAAGTTGAAAAAGACTTAACTTTTTTTGGTAGAGAAACGCGTCCAATACATAGGACTCTAGCAACAACAACCAGCCCTTTTATTCCTGGTTTGAGTGGAGAGGAAGACAAAGCCTTAGCCTTTGTGGTAAATTTGAACATCCCTCTCAAAAATGGTGACAAGTTTCGGGCTTTGGTAGATCTCAACGACGAAGAACGTAAGAAGTTGTGTTCAGCTTTGGCCGATCATCTTCTATCAAAGGGATTGCATCCCGAAGTCGACAACTTAATCGGCAATGTTTATGTTTTTACTAAAGAAGAACCAAATACTGCGCTCCGAGATGGCAGAGAATTCTCTGTCTTGCTAAACTCTACGGGTCGTATGGATCACCCCAGTTTAGGGATTGCGATTTGTATGGGTGACCGCAAAGTAGCACTCGGAGAATCTAGTAAAATCTTGGAAGATTATCGCAAGAGCATTAACAAGTATTTGAGTTGGGTTGGGGAGAAACCTGAACGCATGAGGGAACTCCAAAATAGCTATGTTATATATGGTGAGAATTTTATCAACGAAAAAATTATCGGTACCGTTTCCTCGATTATTGTCTATACCCTTTCTAAAAGCGAAAAACCACTTCTAGCTTTTGCTAATATCGAAGAAGAAAACGCAGCTAAATTCTCAGCACGTACAACTGAGGCTGCCCTTCGTAAAGGCGTAAATTTAGGAGACGTTATGCGGTTGGCATCTGAAGCGCATGGCGGCAAGGGTGGGGGACACAACATTGCAGCGGGTGCCCAAGTCCCACTTGACAAGATAGAAGCTTTCTTGAAATCTGCAGATGAGTTGATTGGGCGGCAACTAAGGGGCGAAAAGCTTGAAGGCAACAATCAAGATTGAATACAGTGATGCGAAAACCGCAGATGCTATTGCTAAAGCTGTGTCGCCAGATAACTTCAAGACGCCAGCTGGGCTCCAAGTAAAAACGATTAGAGAGAAAAACAAGGTTCTTACAAGAATTAGTTGTGAAGGCAAACTCGCTACTTTTATAGCAACCATCGACGACCTTCTCTTTAGCGTGTCAACCGCAGAAAAAACGCTTTTTACAATAAAGGAAACTTAAAATTTTTCTAATTTCTCTCTGAATACCAAAATTAAGTAAAGAGAAATTACATAGCTATGTATATTCTTCACAAACGTTAATGTCACGCCTGTTGTTTCTTCGCATCAAAGGAATCTCCTTGGATCTGTGTCTATATCAACTATTGTTGGTTTGTTTGATTTTAACCCTTTTTCCACTGATCCTTCTAGCTCTGCTGGCTCCTTCACTTTGATGCCTACTCCACCCGCATGATCGGCGAAGTCGGCGAAACTGAAATCGTGCAAGTCTGTTTGCCAGCTTTCGTAACCCTCAACTTTTTGCTCTTGCATTATCATGCCAAGCCGCTTGTTGTTGATGACAAACACTTTCACATTCAGTTTGTATTTAAGTGCTGTTAAGAAATCTCCCAGAACCATCGTTAGGCCGCCATCGCCGGTTAGGCATATGATTTGTCGTTCTGGGTAAGCTATGGCGGCAGCTAAAGAACCTGGAAGTCCAAAACCCATTGTTGCTAGCCCTCCGCTCATGACCATCTTCTGTGTTTTCTTCATCAAAAAGTTGCGGCCAAACCACCAGCAGTTCTCTCCTACATCCAGCGAAATTACCGCGTCGTCGGCAATTTTTTCAGTTAAAACTTTCATAATGTATGGTGCCCTGATGGGTTTAGCATTGGCATCGGCTTCCCTTTCAAGCTGGCTTAACCACGCCTGCTTTAATCGAGTAATTTCTGTTAAATATTTTGAATTGTCTTTCTTTGAAGCCTTCTCAGTTAATTTGGGAATTAAAACGGCGCTGTTACCCAGTAAACCAACTTCAACGGGGAATCTGCGAGCAATCATCAAAGGGTTAATGTCAATTTGTATGGTGCGCTTCTGCGGAATTAGAGACAAATCCGAAAACGATGAACCAATTACTATTAGCAAGTCTGCTTTTGTCATTAGCTCTGCCGCCGCCGTGGAACCCACACCACCATGACATCCTACGTACAAAGATTCTCGCTCGTCAACAACACCCTTCGCCCGAAAAGTCCCTATAATCGGGGCGCCAATCTTTGCAGCTAGCTCTAGCAGTTTGGTTCCTTGCCCTCGGGATCCGAATCCAGCCAAAATCACAGGTCTTTCTGCCTGATCAATAACTTTTGCTGCTTTTTCAATCACTCTTTCTTCTTGCCCATAAGCCATGTTGGGCATCCTGCCTTCAAACGGTAGCAGCTCTGCTTCATAAGGCAACTTTTGTACATCATTTGGGATTCCAATATGCGCAACACCTTGATCCAACAGAGCAGTTTTAATCGCTAACGTTACAAGCTTGGTGGTTTGGTCTTCAGTCATCAAAGTCTTGTTGAAATCAGTTAAAGGCTCAAAGAAGGCTTGTTGGTCAATTT
>Ga0079037_100002021_pt1 | contig 10911 bp, 12 predicted proteins | sample Mud3Dept4metaG_FD_71479 | JGI IMG/M metagenome (GOLD analysis project Ga0079037, IMG submission 71479) | Freshwater wetland microbial communities from Ohio, USA, analyzing the effect of biotic and abiotic controls - Mud 3 Core 4 Depth 4 metaG | ecosystem: Environmental > Aquatic > Freshwater >... | reverse complement strand
ACCCACCACAGTTTCACCCACCCTTCACCTTTTCTCCTTTTTCGAGATTTCCTCAAGAAGCATCTCCGCATCCTTGTATCCCGGATACTTCTTTATGATTGCGTTCAACGTCCTGACCGCCTCGGCCCTGTCCCCCTTCTGATTGAGATAGAAAGCAAGGGTATAGGCATATTTGGGTTCCTGCGGCTTGAGGTCCGCGGCCTTCTTGCAGTAAGTCACCGCCTCGTTCATGCGGTCTTTCGAGGTGATGACACAGAGGTTATAGGCAGCCTGGGCCATCTGGGGATCAGCCTTCAGCGCCTTCCTGAAATACTGCTCTGCAGCCTTGGGATCATTCTGCTCTGCCTTGAGAAGGCCCATGTTGAAGTTGGCGGCAGCGTTGTTTGGGGCCACCTTCAAAGCCTTGGTGAGAGATTCATCGGCTTTCTTTGTCTCTCCCATGCGCGCATAGGCCATTGATTCATTGACCATGGCAAGCACCGCGCGCGGCTCCAGCTTTAAGGCTGTGTCGTAGGAGGCAACCGCCGTCTTCATATCCCCACGCTTCAGGTAGTAGTTGCCCAGGTTGTAGTGTGATGACCACTGGTCGGGACGTGCGGTGATGGACGTGAGGTATTCCTTGTTTGCAGCCTCGACGCTTTTCCTATCGGCATCATTGAGGGAGAGGTTTGGATACGCAGCAAGGGATGCGGCTGCACGCACACGGACAAGGCGGTACTCATCACCTGTGGCTGCCACGAGAGCCTGAACCGCTTCCTTTGTGGGCACGTGCTGCAGGGCATCGGCGGCCGCTCCTCGTATGAGTGGCGACGCGTCGCTCACGGCTTTGAGAAGGACGGGGGCGACTCCCGCATCCCCGGAAGCTGTGACCAGTCGGATGAGCGAGGTTGCAAATACCTCATCGCGCGCCTTGCTGGTGATGTAGTCGAGCATCGCGGGCAGCTGCTTCCAGTCCCGCTTGCGGGCTGCATCGATGAGGGCCGCGCGCTTGAGCACCGGCGCCTGGTAATCGCGGGTGCGCCACTCGCGTACATATCTATCTGCCCAGGCAGCGTCCTTGTCGGTATGGCAGAGGTTACACGCATTGGGTGACTTGTAGGCAATGGTAGCGCCGGGTGTCGGCGGGAGCATGGAGTGGTCGGTGCGGTTCATCCGGGCAAAGGAGGTCATGGGCATGTGACAGGATATACATTTGTTTGCCGGGCTGTCAGCCTTGTGGTGCGTGTGGGCAACGGGGTCCCTCACTTTGTTCTCGTGACAGGGCATGCACGCTTCGTTTGCCTTCTCCTCTGCCTTGAACTTGTAGCGGCCGCTCGAGGTGTGGCAGGTGACGCAGTGGATCTTTCCTGCCTTGGCGCAGGGGCTCATGAGCCACGAAGTATAGGTGTAGTTCTCACCCAGGTCACGGCCATCAGGGTAGAAGTCAGGGTCCTCAAGCGTCACGACGTCGTAGTGGTCGTAAAAGCGCTCGCCCGGCGGATACGTGGCAGTGACCGGGGACATCTTCGCGTGACAGCCGGAGCAGGCGGCATTGTGCTGCTCGGGGGTGAACTTCTTCACGCTGATAATTTTCATGTCCGCAGGCACAGTCCCTTTGGGTGCCTCGAGGCAGACGCGGTTGTGCTCGGCGGAGGGGCCGTGGCAGGTCTCGCAGTTGATGCCCGGCTCCGCCCAGGTTGTCTTGTAGGTGTCAGTCTTGACATTGTAGTGCGACGCGAGCTGGCTCACGTGGCAGTTATAGCAGCCGGTATTGAACGTGTATCCCGTGTCCCTCCAGCTCACGGGTTGATCCCCGCGCGCTCCAGGAAAGTGGCGCACGCCACTCGCCGCCGTGTCGAACCACTGCTTGGTACGCACGTCGTATGCAACCGGGAGGGTTTGGAGGCGCCCTCTAGGAAAGGACGCCAGGAAGTAGTAAACATTCTTGCCTCCCAGTGCATGCTCGATCTTGTACTCTCTCCTCCCCTTCGGTCCTGCCTCAGTGACAACGCCTTTGGCAAGGTCGGCGTGGTACTTGAGCTTCCCGATCACGAGGTCGGTCTGCTGGGGTGTGAGCTTTTCCCTGGCCAGGACATCAGTGTAAGGTTGCATGGCCAGCCCGTGGAATGACGTCGACCAAAGCTGATAGAATTTTTCGTGGCACTCCCTGCAACTCTCGGAACCGGCGTATCCCTGGGAGCCCTGAGCCACGTCAGGCATCTCCCTGGCATGCACGACGATCGCCGGCAGAAGCAACGTCGTTACCAATACAGCTGTAACCAGTTTTCTCACGAAGATCCCTACCCCTGCGTTTTAGTGATCACTTATCAGTTCAGTCAATTATCAGTGATCGGCCTAATTTGCCAACTATACCACAATTTAAAACCGGCGTTGGTGTTACTGTCGACAGGCGTTTAGTCCTATGCGGCGAGAGTTTCACCCTCTGGGCACGCAAGAAGCTTGAAGCAATAATTTGTTTAGGCAGCCGTCATGCAGCACTATCAATGGGATGTCTCATTGCCGGTGTTGTTGGCTCGACCCTTTACGTACTCTTTGTACTTCTTAAGTAAGACGTAGCGATACTCTCTGCGCGCACGCTCCGAGGACGGGATATAGTTTTTCATGGCCTCCAACCGTGCGATAATCTCCTGCGCAGTCTCGTCGTTCGCCTTTCTGCCCTCAGCGTGGAGTTCGCCCAGTATCTCGTCCAGACCGAAAACGCTGAACTGTGTATCATCGGGAAATTTCAGCATACGCCAACTAACTGGTGGCGGTGTGTAATCTTCTCCTCAGTCCACTCAACCCGGCTGAAAATGTGCCATGGTCTCGCCCCCTTCGTTCTTTTTTTTGACTGAATCACGCTGCGGGGGAGGCGACGCGTATTCCTGATGGACTCCCGAACTGCCTGCATGGTGACTAAACTAGTCACCGGCGCCGCCACCTCATCAGTGTCCTTTCAGCATAATGCGAATCTCATCACCATCGTTTACCTTTCTTGTCAAACGCTCCGCTCTGTTGATGGCCTTCCTGTTGACCTCTACCTGAACAGTCGCGTTGAGCTGTGACTCATAAAAGAGGGCATTCTTCAAGGCTGGGACAAGACCGATGAGTTCGTTGACGCACTCACCGACTGTCTCGCCATCGATCTCAAACCCTTGCGTGCCCTTTGCAATTCGACTCAGATTAGTTGAAAGGAATAGTTTTATACTCATCTGTCTCTGTTTAGATATTCTGCGGAACGCATTTCAACAGCATCCGCCTCCACTCGGCAGGCTCGACGTTAGTTGAAAACCTGAACCGCCAGACACCTCTATTTCGTCGGGCGAGCTGACCGCCGGTACTTGAAGAGCCTCGAGAGTAAACTTGCCCTTCCCTGGGCCTTGGATGGAGGTACGCACGAAGCGCTCTGCGTATGGCTATTGGCTCGCCGACTCTCGACATACGTGCTGTATTCTTCGATCACAAGATCGCAGTACTGTTGCCGGACCGAAGGAGCGACATAGTTATTGACGGACAGCCTCTCCACCATCTCTTGCGCCGTCTCCGCATTCGCCGGTCTGCCTTCCCTAAAGGCTGCCGCAAATATCTCGTCCAGCCCGAACACGCCTGCCTGGGTGCCGTCCGGAAAAGTCAGCATGCGAAGCCCGGGGCTCGGTGGCGTGCAGCAGCGTACCCCTATCGGCGGGTCATAACCGGCCATGGTTTCTCTAGCTCCTTGCTCTCTCCACTATCCACTACTGTTTGCATGTGTAGTAGCATACCCCTATCGGGGTCTCCTTCGCGAAGGGAAAGTACTTGCGCTTAAACCAGAGCGACAGATGAACCAGATTGATGAGAACCGGCACCTCCACAAGAGGGCCAATCACGGCTGCAAACGCCTGTCCGGAGTTGATGCCGAACACCGCAACGGCCACCGCAATGGCAAGCTCGAAGTTGTTGGAGGCTGCAGTGAACGACAGCGTGGCTGCCTGACCGTAATGGGCACCCACTCTTCCGCTCATGTAAAAGGATACGAGAAACATAATGACAAAATAGATGAGAAGAGGGATGGCTATGCGGACCACATCGAGGGGGATCTTGACGATGTATTCCCCTTTAAGCGAGAACATGACGAGAATGGTGAAAAGCAGGGCGATCAGGGTAATGGGGCTGATCTTCGGTATGAACCGCTCGTGATACCATTTCTTGTCCTTTACTTTGATGAGCACGAAACGGGTGATTACCCCTGCGATAAACGGAATGCCCAGATAGATGAAGACACTCTCCGCGATCTGTCCGATGGTGATGTTGACGACAACACCTTTGAGACCGATCATCGGCGGGAGCACCGTGATGAAGATGTATGCGTACACGGAAAAGAAGAGGACCTGGAAGATCGAGTTGAAAGCAACAAGCCCTGCGCAATATTCGGTATCGCCTTTTGCGAGCTCATTCCATACGATGACCATGGCGATGCAGCGGGCCAGGCCGATCATGATGAGTCCAACCATGTATTCCGGGTAGCCTCTCAGGAACAGGATGGCGAGAATGAACATGAGAATGGGACCGATCACCCAGTTCTGGATCAGAGACAGGCCGAGCACCTTATAGTTCTTGAACACCTCACCCAGTTCCTCGTATTTCACCTTTGCAAGGGGAGGATACATCATCAAGATCAGGCCAATGGCAATGGGAATATTCGTTGTTCCGGACTGAAACTGGTTCCAGAAACCCACCACGCCGGGAAAGACATAGCCCCAACCTACCCCGACGAACATGGCAAGAAAGATCCACAACGTCAGGTACCGGTCCAGAAAAGAGAGTTGCTTGCCTAACTTCTCAGACGTCATCTCCAAGTCCTCCTCATGCCTTCGAATCGTGCCCGGCGCTGGCGGTCTGTTCCCTCGTTACTCCTTGGGCGGGCTCCGGTCTCGCTTTCGACGCGGCCGTGGGCCTTCGCACCGTTTTCGCTCCTTAAGGACTTCCGCCTTGTCCATATCATCCTTGAATTGGGGTAGCCGGGAGAACCGCTCCCTCATGAAAGCGAGTTGAGCACGGCTCATCTCATCCTGAAGTTCGGCCAGGGTGTAATGCATCCACACACCTACCCGGCGAGAGTCTATCAGGCCGGAGTTCTTCAGGTACGAGAGGTGCCGGGACACCTTCGACTGAGGCTCGTCGAGAATCTCCATGATATCGCAGACACAGAGCTCGCCTTGTGTCAGAAGCATGATAATCCTCAGCCTGACCTCCTCAGAAAGTGCTCGCAAACATTGTACCAACTCATCCATGGACACCACCTTATTATAATATCTTTATATCCGTATAAGCAATTATATCTTATAGGGTCGGGTTGTCAATGTAAACGCTGGGTTTGGTTGGCTCGGCTTCAAAAGAAAGCTTGCAGCAAAGCTGGTACGCAAAGTCTCGGGGCCGTATGTATAGGAATTTCCAAGCTTTCAGGTACTTTGGTCTATCTGTTGACAATGATATTGGTTTGTTGGTATATTTACCAACACTGCAACATCAGGAGCGTAGGATGATTTCTTTCGAGGAAGCAGAAATAAGAAGCAAGATAATCAAGGCAATGGCCCATCCCGTGCGACTCATGTTGATCGATGAGTTGAAGGCGGGCGAACGTTCCTTCTCAAGTCTGTTCGATCTCTTCGAACTAGACAAGTCGACTGTGTCGAAGCACCTTCTGGTATTGAAAGAGGCAGGCATAGTCTCCTCGCGCAAATATGGTGCTGACATGGTTTACAGCCTTGAGGTGCCTTGTGTCACTGATTTCTTCGGCTGTGTCACAGCCGTCATCGAGAACAACGTGAGAAGACAGCAGATCTGCATTTGCAAGGCAGGATAGAGGCATAGCGATGAAAGACTGGCATAAATTCGCAATCCTTGTGGGCGCATTCGTTGCCGCCTACTTCATCCCGTTCAGCCATATCGACGTGCAGAAGGCGATCCTTGAGTCCTTCTACATGCTCCAGGATTATGCACAGAAGCACGTGTTGCTCTGCCTGGTGCCTGCGTTTTTCATCGCCGGAGCCATCTCTGTATTTGTGTCGCAGGCGTCGGTCATGAAGTACCTCGGGCCCGCCGCGGGCAAGTGCCTCTCCTACTCCGTAGCCTCTGTCTCCGGCACGGTTCTCGCCGTTTGCTCGTGCACCGTGCTGCCGCTGTTCGCCGGCATCTACCGCATGGGCGCAGGCATTGGGCCTGCTACAGCCTTTCTGTACTCCGGGCCTGCCATCAACGTACTCGCCATAGTACTTTCAGCCAAAGTGCTCGGGTGGAAGATAGGACTCGCCAGAGCAGTCGGAGCTGTTGCGTTTGCGTATATCATTGGACTCCTCATGGCTGTCACGTTTCGGAAGGAAGAGCAGGCACGACAGGCTGTCTGCATGCCTCAGGGCCCGGATGACCCCACGCACACCCTCTGGCAAGAGATTGTCTACATGGGTTCAATGGTAGGTATATTGGTCTTCGCCAACTGGGCTCCGCCTGCAATCCAGGAGGGTGTCTGGTCCGCGATTTTTGCGGCAAAGTGGTATGTCACTGGCGCCTTCGCCATTCTTCTGGGGTACGCACTCGTGAAGTGGTTTGGGGCCAAGACTGCCCTCCTGCTCATCACTAGTGTCGTTGTACTTATACTCGCCGTGCTTTTCCCGAAATGGCCCCTCCTCGCGTTTGGTGCGGGGATCGCCGGTCTCATCGTGACCACCAAGCGGTCATCCGACGAGATGAAGAGTTGGATTGACTCCACCTGGATGTACACGCTGATGATAGCGCCCCTACTGCTCGGGGGCGTGCTCGTCGCCGGCTTTCTGCTCGGCATGCCCGGTACAGACAACGGCATCATCCCGTCCCGCTGGATTGCGGGACTGGTCGGTGGAAACGGCTTGTTTGCCAACTTTTTTGCTGCACTGGCCGGGGCGTTCATGTACTTCGCCACCCTTACAGAAGTGCCGATTGTCCAGGGGCTCATTGGATCAGGCATGGGACAGGGGCCCGCGCTCGCGCTCTTACTCGCGGGACCGGCGCTGTCGCTGCCCAGCATGCTCGTGATTAACACGATTCTCGGCCCGAAGAAGACAGTGGTGTTCGTGTCGTACGTCGTGTTGCTCTCAACGTTTGCCGGAATGCTGTTCGGCTGGATCGTTCAATAAGGAGGTAATAACTATGAAGATTCAGATCTTGGGAACAGGTTGTTTGAAATGCGAGAAGCTGGAAGCCAATGCCAAGGAGGCTATCAAGGAACGGACCGGTGTCTATGAGATCGAGAAGATTTCGGACATCAAGAGAATTATGGAGTTTGGCGTGATGCTCACTCCAGCCCTCGCCATAGACGGTCAGGTCAAGATCGCAGGCAAGGTACTCTCCGTTGAGGAGATAAAGAAGTTGTTGTGAAAGGGGATACCTTGGAAAACGAAACGAAGTGCAACAACCTCATCCGCATTATCATGCTCATGTTGCTAACCTCTATCCTGGCAATGCTGGGGAGTCCAAGCGGACTAAGGCCCTACGAAGCGGCGGCGCAGTCATCAGTGAAAAGCGGGAGCGTGGGCACCGAAGCGTCAGGGTCAGGCGTGCCGCTCATGGTGGATGTAGGCGCCGATAAGTGCATCCCCTGCAAAATGATGGCGCCCACCCTTGAGGAACTAAAAAAAAACTATTCGCAGAGCGTCCAAATCAAGTTCGTGGATGTCTGGAAGAACCCCGGCGCGGAGAAACCCTACAGGGTACGCATGATCCCTACCCAGATATTCTACGACCCCTCCGGAAAGGAACTCTTCCGGCATGAAGGTTACTACTCGAAGGAAGATATCCTCGGAAAGTTCAAGGAATTGGGCTTCGATCTGAAGAAAAATCCGGAGTCCGGGATAGAGTCGCCAACCAAGAAACAGACCGCCCCTGCAAAACGGGCCAAGCGATGATAGAACAACTCTTCACCGCCCTCTCGCACGCGGTTGAGGGCTCACCTGGGCTGGCCCTCGGGGCATCCTTCCTTTGGGGCATGCTGAGCGTTGTGCTGAGTCCGTGCCACCTGGCGAGTATTCCGCTCATCGTCGGCTTCATTGATGAGCAGGGACGAATATCAACAGCCCGCGCCTTCCTAATCGCCACGCTTTTTGCAGCAGGCATCCTCGTGACGATCGGCCTCATCGGCGCCATCACCGCCGCCTTCGGCCGGATGATGGGGGATGTAGGCGCCTGGGGCAACTACTTTGTGGCGGGGATTTTCTTTCTTGTCGGCCTTCACCTGCTCGATGTCATCCCCATGCCGTGGTCCGGCCCCGGCCAGGTCGGCATGAAGCGGAAGGGACTTCTGGCGGCGCTCATCCTCGGCCTCGTGTTTGGAATAGCGCTCGGCCCCTGCACCTTCGCCTACATGGCGCCGATCCTTGGTGTGACCTTCCAGGTCGCCGCAACAAGCTTCGCGTACGGCGTGCTACTCCTGCTCGCGTACGCTGCCGGCCATTGTGCAGTGATTGTTTTCGCCGGGACGTTTACGGAAGTCATCCAACAATATCTAAACTGGAACGAGCGCTCAGCGGGCACCCGCATCGTGAAAAAGGTGTGCGGCGCGCTCGTAATTTTAGGAGGCTTCTACTTAGTCTACACGTCTCCTTAAACCCCATTCGCTCGTCCACCGAACCCGTCATAAAGGGCCACTGGCCCTTTTTTTTGAAGGATAGTTAACTCGGATGTTGTGTTTGCGGAGGACCTGTAGTACAAAGAAAACTTGTACAACATGCTTGAGGGAGGCGTCATGGTACCGGACAGACTGAAGATACTCTTTCTTTGCACGGGTAATTCGTGCAGAAGCCAGATGGCGGAAGCGTGGGCGCGTCACCTCAAGAGCGATCTCATCGAGGCCTATTCGGCAGGTACTGAGCCCAAAGGGCTCGATCCAAGGGCAGTGGCAGCGATGGCTGAGGTGGGTATCGACATTTCGCGCCAGCGATCAAAGTCGGTCACGGAACTGGGTGATATCGAGTTTGACTATGTGATCACCCTGTGCGGCGACGCGCAGGCAAGCTGCCCGTTCTTTCCAGCAAAAACAGCGGTCATCCATCACGGGTTCGACGATCCGCCGGAGCTTGCACTCGGTGCCTACACGGAAGAAGAAGCCATGCTGCACTATCGACGCGTGCGCGATGAGATACGCGCCTTTATAGAAACAATTCCTCAATCCCTCGAGCAGACAGAGAGCACCACGTAACCGCGGCATGCCGCCTGTTGACCGCGGGGCGATCATGTCTTACTTATAGAGAAACACGGGAGGTGCAAATGGCGTTGGTCGTTGCTCAGGACATCTACAAAGACTATCAGGTGGGCGAAGTAGCGGTTCAGGCTCTGCGCGGCCTTTCCTTCGAGATAGAGCCTGCCTCCTTTGTCTCCTTTGTCGGCCCGTCAGGAAGCGGGAAGACCACTCTCCTTAATCTGATAGGCTGCCTCGACAAGCCCACAAAGGGAACTCTGATGGTGGCAGACACAGACATACTCTCCCTTGGTCGCAAGGCAAGCGCGACGTTCAGGGGCGAGCACATCGGGTTTATCTTCCAGGATTTCAATCTCATTCCTGTCTTAACGGTCTACGAGAATATTGAGTATCCGCTCCTCATGGTGCAGGAGTTGCCAGCACCGGAGCGGCTCAAACGGGTTACCACCCTGCTTGAGGCTGTCGGCATGACAGAGCAGAAGGACAAGTATCCGGACCAGATCTCGGGAGGGCAGAAACAGCGCGTGGCGGTGGCGCGGGCGCTCGTGACCAATCCGCAGCTTGTGCTTGCAGACGAGCCAACAGCAAACCTGGACAGCAAAACCGCGTACATGGTGATAGAGCTCATGAAAAAGATGAAGGATGAGTTCAAGACAACATTTATCTTCTCCACGCATGACCAGAAGATAGTGGGGGAGGCTGAGATTCTGTACAGGCTGGAGGACGGGCTTCTCGCCGGCAGGGAAGCGAGAGGAGGGCAGACCAATGGCTAGGCTCTTTCGCATAGCGGTCAGAAACCTGAGACGGTACAAGAGAAGGACCCTCCTCACGGCATCACTCGTAGCCATCGGCGTGCTCTTTGTTCTGGTCTTCATTGCTGCCTCAGGCTCGTTCAAGAATATGATCATCGCGCAGATCACCGATTCCATGCTCGGTCACATCCAGGTCCACAAGAAGGGGTACGTCGCATCCATAGAAAACCTGCCCCTCACCCTCAACATGAATCAAGACCAAATGAAAAAGGTTGAAAAGGCGATCCAGGGAACCCCGGGCATCGAGGCATACTCTCCCAGGGTCAAGTTCGGAGGCATGTTCAGCACATTTGCGGAAACGACCAACATCAGGCTCAACGGCGTTGATCCTGACAAAGAGATGAAGACGGTGCCTCTCCTCCAGTCGCGCATCCTGCAAGGCGGAAAATGGATGCAAAAAGGTGAGCTGCTTATACCTCAGCTCCTGGCCCGGGGCATGGGCGTGAAGGTAGGAGACACGGTCGTCATAATAGCGACAAACAAAGATGGCTCGGTCAACGGTAAACAGTTAAGGGTCAGCGGTATTCTTGAGAGCGCGACAGGGCCGGGCGGCCGGGACGGCTATCTCCACATTGACGATGCCATTGAGATTCTCAGGATGGAAGAGCCGGAAGTAAGCGAGGTTGCCATCAGGCTGAAAGATTTCGGCAGGCTTCATGATGTTTACAAGGGGCTGACGGCTGCCCTGAGTAATGAGATGAACAAACAGGGTACGCTTCTCTTTGAGGTCCATACCTGGGAGGGACTGTCGCCTTTCTTCAATGTCGCGCGCATGATTGACGTGATGACCTTCTTCATCAAGCTGATGCTCATCGCCATTGTCCTCGTGAGCATCATGAATGTGATGATCATGGCGGTGTACGAGCGCATCCGTGAAATCGGCACCATTGCGGCTATCGGTACTCAACCGCACAG